>Ga0335069_10006792_pt1 | contig 16578 bp, 14 predicted proteins | sample Lox_Sample_11_FD_206714 | JGI IMG/M metagenome (GOLD analysis project Ga0335069, IMG submission 206714) | Soil microbial communities from Loxahatchee National Wildlife Refuge, Florida, United States - Lox_Sample_1.1 | ecosystem: Environmental > Terrestrial > Soil > Wetlands | place: USA...
GCCGAAGGAGAAGTGCCAGAACTGCTGATGGAGTCGCACTGATGTGGACTCTGCTGCAGGAACTTCGCATCGCAGTTCGTACACTGGCGCAGAAGCCGAAATTTGCGCTGCTCACGATTCTGACATTGGCTCTTGGAATTGGCGCGACCACCGTCGTCTTTACGCTGATCAGCGGCGTGTTGTTGAAGCCGCTGACTATCCCGATCCCGAGAGTTTGGTCACAATTCATGTACGAGCCGAAGACCACAGGGAGCGCTGGGGTTTTTCTTATCCTGATTTTCTCGATTCCAAGAGCGATTGCCGATCCTTCGAAAACCTCGCCGCATGGACGTACGGCGGCGGAACAATCAGCGCCCCGGAGGCTGGCCGGTGAGTGACACGACTAACCCCACGGTCACGGCGGGCAAAGTCAGCGCTTCCTGAAGCTTCACACGTGCGAGCGAATCCGGGTTAGCATGTGTCCATCTCATGGCCACTCTCTTGCAAAAGGTCGAATCGGGGCAACAATTGGACTCGCCGCGCATCCTTGTTGCCGATGACCAGCAGCACATCCTCGATGCGGTTGAGCTGCTGCTGAAGCCGACGGGGTGTGACATTACTGCCGCGGGTTCTCCCGCAGCAGTTCTCGAAGCACTGCGCGACAAGACCTTCGACGCCGTCCTCATCGACCTGAACTACACGCGCGACACCACCTCCGGCCATGAGGGCCTCGATTTGCTCGGGCACATTATGGCCATTGACAGTCAGATTCCGGTCATCGTGATGACCGCGTGGGGCAATGTCGAGCTGGCCGTGGAGGCCATGCAGCGTGGAGCCCGCGATTTTATTCAGAAGCCATGGGACAACGTCCGGCTGATGACGATCGTTCGCACACAGGTTGAATTGCGCCGTGCTGAGCGCCGGGCGCAGATTCTCGAAGCCGAAAACCGCCTGCTTCGCGCCGAAGGGTCTCCAGAGCTCATCGCTTCGGCGCCGGCCATGCGTCCGGTGCTGCAAATGATTTCTCGTGTTGGTCCTTCCGATGCCAACATCCTGATCACAGGCGAGCACGGCACCGGGAAGGAAGTCGTTGCCCGTACGCTACATGCGCTCTCATCTCGGGCCAGTCGTCCCCTGGTCGCTGTTAATACGGGAGCGCTGCCCGAAGGCACATTCGAGAGCGAGCTCTTCGGACACGTCAAAGGTGCATTTACCGACGCTCGCAGCGATCGCATTGGACGTTTCGAACTCGCGGATGGCGGCACGATCTTTCTCGACGAAATCGCCAATGTTCCGCTCCGCCAGCAGGCGAAGCTACTACGCGTTCTGGAGACGGGAGAAATCGAGCGCGTCGGTTCATCTAGCACCCGGAAGATAGACGTCCGTGTGCTTTCGGCTACTAACGCCGATCTTCAGGCGGAAGCTAATGCCGGACGTTTCCGGGAAGACCTGCTGTTTCGTCTGAACACGATTGAGATTCACCTTCCTCCTCTACGAGACCGGCGTGAAGACATCCCGCTTCTTGCGGCCCACTTCCTTTCGCGCTATGCATCCCGCTACGGACGGAAGCTCGAGAGCTTTGATCTCAAAGCTGCACAGGCCATGGCGCAGCACTCTTGGCCCGGCAATGTCCGTGAGCTCGATCACGCTATCGAACGCGCTGTCCTGATGAGCCACGGCAACAAGATTGAGGCCAGTGATCTTGGCTTAAACTCCGCACGTGGCTCGTCTGTATCGTTAGAGGAAATGAGTTTGGAAGAAGTTGAGAGTATTCTCATCCGCAAAGCTCTGGCTCGTTCCGGTGGCAATGTCAGCCAAGCCGCCGAAGCACTCGGGCTAAGCCGGAGCGCGTTGTACCGGCGGATGGAAAAGTATGGCCTCTAGCCCACTCAGAAGCCACGACCCGACTGAACCGGCAAAACGTGCGCGGGTTCAAACGCAAAAGCGGTCCTTCGAGACCCGTATCAAGCTATTGACCACTCTGCTGTGCCTGCCTGGTTTCGTCATCACCGTGCTCCTGCTTTGGCGCCTTGAGGTCTCTGTCACTACAGCCGCAATAGCTCTAGGCGTTCTTGCGTTCGTGTCTCTTATCATCGCTGTCAGTTTGCACGAACATATTGTGCGTCCGTTGCAGACGCTTTCGAATGTTGTTGCCGCGCTTCGGGAAGACGATTTTTCTTTTCGCGCGCGAGGGGCGAAGGTCGACGATTCGCTCGGGGAGCTTGCACGCGAAATCAACGCACTCGCCGATATGCTTCAGACAGAAAAGGTGAGCGCCTTGGAAGCGACTGCGCTGCTTCGCCGGGTCGTCGAAGTAATGGACGCGCCCATCCTGGCCTTTGATCCGGGCTCGCAGCTGCGCTTAATCAATCGTGCAGCCGAGCGCGCGTTTGGGCTTGCTGGTGAGCGTGCTCTCGGCCAAACCGCTGCCAATTTGCATATCGCGGACCTGCTGTCACAGCCCGCAGACGCACTGATCACCCTCTCCTTGAACGGGCAGCAGACGCGATGGATTGTCCGTCGCACAACCTTCCGTCAGAGCGGCATTCCTCACACGTTGCTGCTGCTCTCGGACGTGAGTGCAGCCCTTCGCGAGCAGGAGAGGGAGGCGTGGCAACGGCTGGTGCGCGTCCTTGGACACGAGTTAAACAACTCGCTGGCGCCGATTAAGTCCATCGCCGGTACTCTACGCTCACGACTGCCGCAAGCTGCGCTTGCATCGGAGCAAGGAACCGATTTTGATCGTGGTTTGTCTGTTATTGAGAACCGCGCGGATTCGCTCAACAGGTTTGCGCAAGCGTATCGGATGCTCGCCAAACTGCCTCCCCCAGTCCTGCGGCCGGTCGCCTTGCGCCCATTGCTCGATCGAGTTATTGCCCTCGAGACGCGATTGCATGTTGAGATTGGAGATGGTCTTGAATTGAATGTTGTGGCGGACGGCGATCAGCTCGAGCAGCTGCTAATCAATATCATTCGCAATGCTGTGGACGCTGCGCTTCAGAACGAGAGTACCGGCGCTAAGGCGGCGGTTGAGATCACTTGGCACCAAGAACCGGGCGCCGTCATTATAAGGGTCAACGACAATGGAGCGGGCGTGACAAATCCTTCTAACTTGTTCGTTCCGTTCTATACCACGAAAGCAGGGGGCACGGGCATTGGGTTAGTTCTTGCGCGCCAAATAGCGGAAGCACATGGAGGATCATTAGAGTTGATCACGTCTGGAACGGAATCTGGCTGCGAGGCACGACTTAGACTCCCGGCGCGGAGACCCTGAGATCTCATACCAATACTCTCCCGTGCAGTGAACGGGACCACCGGCATCCGAGCGAGGATACAACTTCGTGAGATCGTTCTGGGGACACTCAAGCGTGCATTGGGCCATGACGTTACGACCCCTTCGTGTCGCGGCGGTGGATGAACAGAAGGTCGGCCCTGCGGGGAACCCGCGCTGCCACAGCCGAATTCCTACAAACCCTCTACAATAAAGATACGGGGTACGTTTGCAGACCAGCATCTTTGAGATTTTCAAGATTGGCATTGGGCCGTCGAGTTCCCACACTGTCGGACCGATGCGCGCCGCTCGTGAGTTCGCGGCTGAGCTCGATCGCGAGGGTAAACTCGCGCAGGTTCATCGAATAACAACTGATCTCTATGGATCACTCGCCCTCACAGGCAAGGGACACGGAACCGATCGCGCGATCATGCTAGGACTATTGGGCGAAAAGCCTGACGAAGTCGATCCAGGCTCGATCGAAGCGAAACTCGATCAGGTACGCAACTCGACGCAGCTCGTTCTCATGGGAAAGCAATCGATCTCGTTTGATGAGCCGAGCGACATGCGCTTCCTGACCAAGGAAATTCTTCCTGGCCATTCGAACGGAATGCGCTTCACTGCCTTCGATCAAGCTGGCACCGTTGTTGAGACCCGGATCTACTACTCCATCGGTGGCGGTTTCATCCAGCGGGAAGGACAGACAGAGTTGACGGAGAGCAAGGCCCGTGTTCCCTACCCGTTCCGCAGCGCAGCCGACCTGCTTCGAATTGGGGAGGATGCGGATCTCGCCATCTGGGAGATTGCTCTCACCAACGAAAAAGCTTGGCGGCCGGAATTGGAGATTCGCGGCTACATCGATCGCGTGTGGCACACGATGCAGGCTTGCTTGAATCGCGGACTGCAGACTGAGGGCATTCTTCCAGGCGGACTGAAGGTGCGACGGCGGGCCCCAGCGCTCGCGCGCAAACTTGCGGCGCGTAACGGACACGATCCGCTCACCCCGCTCGACTGGGTCAACGCTTTCGCGATGGCGGTCAACGAGGAGAACGCAGCCGGCGGACGCGTGGTCACGGCTCCCACAAATGGTGCTGCCGGAATCATTCCCGCGGTCGGCGAGTACTATTCACGCTTCGTCGAAGGCGCTTCGCACGAAGGCATCCTGCGCTACTTGCTCACGGCGAGTGCAATTGGGATCCTCTATAAGGAGAACGCATCGATTTCGGGCGCCGAAGTCGGATGTCAGGGAGAGGTCGGAGTCGCGTGCTCGATGGCGGCCGGAGGCTTGGTTGCCGCGCAGGGTGGCACGAATCTGCAAGTCGAGTACGCAGCCGAAATCGGCATGGAACACAACCTCGGCATGACGTGCGATCCCATCGGCGGACTCGTCCAAATCCCTTGCATCGAACGGAACGCCATGGGCTCGGTGAAGGCCATCAATGCTGCCCGCATGGCCATGCAGGAAGGTGGCGAGCACAAGGTCTCGCTCGATCAGGTCATCAAGACGATGTACCAGACCGGACTCGATATGCAGTCCCGTTACAAAGAAACGTCGCTCGCCGGCCTCGCCCTCAATGTCATCGAGTGCTGAGTGACAGCGCGTCACTTGAATTCCGCTTAAACGAGTTACCTTCGGCACCTACTTCTTCATTGACCAGCTACTCGGATCGGGTAAAGTAAACACATCCCCTTGGGGTCCTACCATTTGTTTACCTTTCGTCCACTGGTTCGGAGGTCCGCTTGACCCGCGCTCCGCTGTGCCGTTCCGTTCTGCTGCTGCTGTGTCTAATGGCAGCCCTGGGTAGCCAGGCGGAGCAGGCCAATGTTTCTTTGCGTGAACTTCGCAACCAGATCGGTGAACTGAACCGGGCGATTGCCAAGACGCCTCGCGTCGCGGACCCGGCGCGCCATGAAGCCGCTGCCGCCAACATGGCGGTCATGGTGGAGGCGCGCACCAAGTTGGTCGAGCAGTTGATCCGAACCAATCCGCAGGCCATTCGTACTGTCATGATGTCACCGGCGCTGCTCAATCGAGTCAACAACGAAGCCCCTGATCAAGCCGCCGCGGTTGAATCAGCCGATGAATGGTCGGGAACGCTCGAAGCGACGATCGCCGACGACTTCCAGCACGGAGTAAGTACGACGCAGTGGTATCTACATTCGGGCGATGTCCGTCGCCAGTTGTTCTTCGCGCATCCTCAGAACCTGCGTCCCCAGCTCCATCGTCAGGTGGTTGTGAGCGGAGTCGGTACTAATAAAGTGATCGCTGCCGAATCGGTGCATCCGGCGATCCAGACTGGGGAATCGAATCCGCCCGTCGGATTGAATTGCACGCCGACAGGCGTGGAAAACGTTGCCGTGCTGATCATGAATCAGCCGGGCGGGGGCACGGCGTATCCGGTGTCTGCCTTCGATCAGGCTTCTTTCTGGCAGCCTATATACTTCAACTCGACTTCTTCCCCCAAGTCAACGAATGACTTCTGGCAGGAAGGATCTTTCGGACTCGCCTCAGCGACCGGAACGCTTTACACCGCGGGAACCAGCAACCAACTGACTTTCACCTCAAACGAAGATTGCTCCAACACCGACCAGCTTGCCACCGACGCCATTAATGCCGCGCAAGCGGACGGCATCGACTTTTCGAATTTCAGCCGAATCTCGATCATTTATCCGGTTAAGACTTGCCCCTTCGGGGGATTGGGAAGCGTGGGCTGTTATGGCGCGGATACTCGCATCGCCCATCCCTATTCGCTGACATGGATTCCCATTGTGAATGACCCTCAAGATAACAATGTCTACAGCACGGGATTGCAGTTCTGGGGAGCAGTCTCCCACGAACTAGGGCACAACCTGGGGCTCCATCACTCCAGTTCACTCAATTTCGGAACGATTCCTCTTGGGGCCATCGACTACAACGATCCTTATCCCAGCAGTGGTACTGCGGGTCCGGGGCTGGGCGTGCGATCGGAATATGGCGATCCCTACACGGTTATGGGTGGTGGCTCGTGGACCTGCGCGGCGCAATACACGGCGTTCAACAAGGCCGAATATCTCACCTGGATGAATCGCATCAGCGACCTACAGGAAGTCACCGGCAACGGAAGTTTCCACGTGGTGCCCTTCGAGAACTCGACCGGCCTACGTGGCCTGCGCATACTCCGCGATCCGCTCACAAGTTCCTGGGTTTGGATGGAATACCGCCAAGCACAAGGTGATTACGACTCGGCGCTCTCAAACTGCCTCACCAATCAGGGAGGCACTGACGTATTGCAGGGTGCGAACGTTTATTACGAAAGCCCGTACTCCGAGGATGGACATTTGTTCCTGCTCGACATGAACGCGGCCACCAACTCCACCACGGCCCATCCTTTTAACAACGGTGCCTTGACTCCTGGCAGTTCCTGGTCCGATCCCTACTCGCTTTTGACCCTCAGCGTCACCGCCGCGAATAGCAACGGAGTCAACATCACCACGAGCTACGACCAGCCTTGCGCGGCGTTGAGTATTTCTTCCGGCGGCGTCTTTCCCTCAGGAGGCGGCAGCGGCACCATCACTGTGACCGCGCCCAGTACATGTTCGTGGACCGCCAGCACGGTCGATAGCTGGATTGCCATCAATAGCGGCACCAGTGGAACTGGTAACGGCACCGTTAGCTTCACGCTCTCGTCCAATACTGCGAACAACCAGCAGCGCAATGGCTTTATCACCGTGCAGCGGCAGAGTGTTCCCGTCGCGCAGAAAGGCGCAGCAACGTTCGTCAGCAACCTGAATCCGGCATACCAATCGGGATTGTCAAAGGTGCTTAACTTTACGCTTAACGATCCCCTGGGGGCCAGCAACATAAGCTACGTCATCACCAAGATCCACAACACGGATTGCGAGATTTACATCGAACCGTCTTCTGGACAGTGGATCGCGTTTCTGCTTGATCCGTCAACAAACAGCTACTCCAGTGAGATCATCCTGGGACAGGCCGGATCGTCGAACTCCGCCTCGAATTTAAACTGCACTCTCAGCGGCGCTACTTCTACGGTCAGCGTGGTGGGCAATACGCTCCAGCTTGACTTGGGGCTTACTTTCCAGCAGTCATTCGCCGGATCTTATCGCGTTACGGCCGCGGTCAGTGACAGCATTAACACGAATCCGTCCGACATCTCCATCGGCACCTATCAGGTGCCACCTCCAGTCACGACACCCTCGGTCAGCCAGATCAGCCCCTCCAGCGGCAAGCAGGCCGCGACCGTTCCGATCATCATCACCGGAAACAATACGCACTTTTCTGGATCTTCCACCATCGGCGTGAGCGGCAGCGGTGTCACCGTTTCTGGCATTTCGGCTCCATCCGCTGCACAACTCGATGCCACGCTGACCATCGGCACGAGCGCTACTACCGGCCCGCAGACATTGACCATCACCAGCGGCGCGGAAATCGTCACCGGCAGTTTCACCGTAAATGCCAGCGGGCAAGCACAGCTTTCGACGAATTCATTCACGTTCGCGAAGCAACTGGAGCAGTCCACCAGTTCCTCCCAGCCGGTGATGCTGAAAAATGTCGGCAATACCACGCTCAACCTGACCGGAATCACTCCTAGCGCCAACTTCGGGGAGAATGACCTGTGCGGCGGCAGCCTGACCGTTAACGCCACTTGCACGCTGAATATCACTTTCTCGCCTCTCGCGGCGGGAACACTGACCGGAACGATCACAATTTCCGATGATTCTCCCAGCAGCCCGCACGTCATCAACGTAACCGGGTTCGGCGATATTTCTACTACCCCGTCCCGCCCCGCGCGGCCTTCGCGGCCGTAATCGAGGCCCTGAAATCCCCGTCTGACTGCTGCATCTCTAATGTAACGTTAGGATTACACTCCCGTGGCATGGCACACTCCGGGAGCCTCATTTTCAGTCCCACCATTCGCCAGCTCTTTTGACTGCCACTGCTTTCTTGATTAGCTGAATCAGTTTCCTTGCTAAGAACAAAGTTTTATCACCGCAACAAAAACAATGGATTGGACGCGCTTGTAAACGCGACGTTAGTCTCAGCCCACGCTGGTCGAAAACTCGTGTGTTCCATTCGTAGGGGGATGAGAAACACACAGGGGGAGAAAGTGAGCTGTTTGTCCATGTCTCGCCTTTCACAACTTATATTGTCAGCCACTGGCACGTTCCTTCTGGTCATGAGTGCTGGTAGCGCACAGGCCCAGAGCGCATCGAGCTCCACCGATTCTGCCGCCATGACGGAACGCGTTCAGCAACTCGAAAAGGAGCTCGCGGACCTGAAGAGCGAGATAGCCGCGATGAAGACGTCCGGCACGAGTGCTCCGACAACCGCAGCTGCCACTGCCGGCACGCCGGCTTCTGCGGTCTTGCCTGCTGGGGGTGCTGCTCCCGACGCATCCAAGGGTCCGACGATCGGCTCTTTGCTTGGCCCCACGACACTGAGCGGTTTCGTTGACGTGTACTACGGAGAAAACTTCAACAATCCGGCAACCCGTCAGAACAATCTGATGTTCTTTAACCAGGCGTCTGACCAGTTCAACATCAACATGTTGGAACTGATCATCGACCGCCCGCCGGATGCCAGTACCAGCCGTCTCGGATATCACATCGCGGCCGGCTACGGCCAGGCGATGAACGCGATATACGGTGCTTCCACGGTCGGCACAACGAGCGCCGATCAGTACTTGAAGGAATACTACTTCTCCTATCTCGCGCCTGTAGGCAAAGGCCTACAGTTCGATGTCGGCAAGTTCGTCACGCCGGCCGGCGCCGAGGTGATCGAGACCAAGGACGACTGGAACTACACTCGCGGCATACTGTTCTCGTACGCCATCCCGTACTTCCACTTCGGGGCGCGCGCGAAATACACCTTCAACAGCAAGTATTCGCTGACGGGCTACCTCACCAACGGCTGGAACGACGTGATTGCCATCAACACCGGCAAGACCGGCGGCCTGAGTTTCGCCTGGACGCCGAACAGCAAATGGAGCATCACGCAGAACTATCTCGTCGGTCCGAATGAACCGAACAACACCGACAACATTCGCCAGTTGTTCGACACGGTGGTCGGATACAACGCAACCAAGAAACTCTCCTTGCTGGCGAATTACGACTACGCACGCGGCGATCGCCTTGCGGGTGTCACGCCGGTTATCTGGTGGAGCGGTATCGCCGGCTACGTTAAGTACCAGTTCAACGACAAGTACGCCGTCGCCACCCGCTATGAGTATTACGACGACAAGTACAACTACACCGGAATCGGGCCCGGCCATGTACAGGAAGTAACCGGAACGTTCGAGCATCCGGTAGCAACACATCTCCTGACGCGGTTGGAATTCCGGCAGGATATCGCGAACAACCCGATTTTCCTGAAGGGTACGTCAAAGATGGTTGACCAACAGTCCACGTTGACCGCGGGCATGGTCTACATCTTCGACTCGAAGGAGTCGAAATGAGTTTTCCACGAGCAGCGCTGGTCTCTGCTCAACACGCGGGCGTCGGCTATGGGATTTCAGTACCCCCTAAGACCAGCACCCAGGTCGTGCCCGCGCCAAGCTTAGCAAGGAAAGGAACCTATGGCAGCTAACTCGAAACAGGGAACGTATCTAGGAACGACGTTGACGGGATTCACGGCGCTCGTTGCCGGGCTCGTCACCACCTCTACGCACGCCGCACTCGGATGGCTCGTCACTGTGGGCGGCTTTGGACTGCTGGCGATCTCGGCAGCCGGCTTCGTACGGCTCAAGCAGTTGGAAGTGAAGAAATAGGAGGCTGGATGAAATTAATGGGATTACTTCTGGTGATTGCAGGCTGGCTGATTTCGCTGACCGCAATCCTTGCCACCCAATCGAATGGCGCCCGACTGGGCCTGGTTTCGCTGGGAATCGCCGTTTCCATCTTTGGCATTCTCGGTGTTCTCAACCCGGCCTACCTGAAGCATGCCATTTGGAAGAGTTGACCGCCACCGGTGCGGTGCACCGCGTGATTTTGAAATCACGAAAAGGATCGCCTCGCGACCTTTTCTGGGAGAGAGACTAGGATGAGTTTTCTGAAGCGAACAAGTAGCTGGTCCTTGCTAGCGGCAGTGTTGTTCTTGTTTGGACTTACCGCGCTGGCTCAAACCACCGCAGCTGCGCCCGCGGCGACGCCCGCCGCCGCAGCCCCGGCAACGATGCCGACCGATGTACCGCTGAACCTGGCACCTGCCGCTGCGCCGACGGCCGACGATCTCGCAAAGGGCGATCCCGAGGGCACAAAGACAGGCACCGTGAATGACATCCCGCCTTCCGACGCGAAGAAGGGACTCACACTGGCCGACACTCTCAACCAGGTCGGGCAGAACAAGATTGCCGTCAACTTCGTCTGGACGCTAGTGACTGGCTTCCTGGTGATGTTTATGCAAGCCGGTTTCGCATTCGTGGAAACCGGTCTCTGTCGCGCGAAAAACGCCAACCACACCATGATGATGAACTTCATGGTGTATAGCTTCGGCCTATTCGCCTACTGGGTCTGCGGATTCGCCATCCAGATGGGTGGTGTCGGAGCCATCTCCAGCCTGGGCGGCACCGCTCCTCTCAGCTCTGAGCATGTAATGACGCTATTTGGAAAGCCTTGGGGCCTGTTCGGAACTCACGGCTTCTTCCTCAGCCACGCTGGAACCTATGACGTTGGCGTGATGGTGATCTTCCTATTCCAGATGGTGTTCATGGATACCGCCCTCACCATCGTTACCGGGTCAGCCGCCGAACGCTGGAAGTTCGCTGCCTTCGCCGTCTCTTCGGTAATCCTTGGTGCGTTGATATACCCGCTCTTTGCGAACTGGGCTTGGGGCGGCGGCTGGCTGTCACAGCTCGGCGTGAACTTCGGCCTCGGGCACGGATACGCCGACTTCGCCGGATCTGGTGTGGTGCACGCCGTTGGAGGATTAAGCGCCTTGGCGATGGCTATTATCATCGGTCCCCGTCTCGGGAAGTACAATCGCGACGGCTCGCCGAATGCCATTCCCGGTCACGACATCGTGATCGTCCTCGGCGGATGTTTCATCCTCGCCTTCGGCTGGTTCGGATTCAATCCGGGCAGCACGCTTGGTGCATCGGGCAACGGCGCTCTGCGCATCGGCTCGATCGCAGTAAACACGATGCTGGCTGGCTGCACTGGCTCGTTCGGCGCCATCCTCTACATGTGGACGCGCTACGGCAAGCCGGATGCTTCCATGACCGGCAACGGTTTGCTTGCTGGCTTGGTGGCAATCACCGCACCGAGCGGTTTCGTTAATACCATCAGCTCCTGCATCATCGGTTTGATCGCCGGCGTGTTGGTTTGCCTCTCGGTTGAATTCTTCGATCGCGTTGCCAAAGTGGACGACCCTGTCGGCGCCATTTCGGTTCACGGCGTCAACGGGATTTGGGGTGTGATCTCCGTCGGTCTCTTCGCCGACGGCCGCTCGAATTACGGTGGCAGTTGGAACGGCGTCAACGGCTCTGTCCGTGGCCTCTTTTACGGAGACCCCGGACAACTCGTGGCTCAGCTCGTAGGTGTCGCCACTCTCGTAGGATGCGTGTTCGCCTTGTCCTACGTTGCTAATGTCATCATCGACATCGTAGTTGGTCAGCGAGTTGATGCCGAAGACGAACTTGCCGGTCTCGACATTCCCGAGATGGGTGCGCTCGGATATCCCGAGTTCGTCCTCAAACCGCAGCATCGCTCGCCGGGCGGTCCATCCGAAGCTCCGGCGTTGTCATTTGCTGCCGGTGACGACTAAACCAAGCGCAGAATGCCCCATCCCCGGCCTTATCGCCGGAGGGTGGGGCGCTCCGCAAAGCTGAAGCGAGATCATCATGACAAATCCGATTATCGAACAACCCATAACAACAGCTTTACAAACGGTCGACCTTTCGTCGTTATCCCCTGCCGTCCTCGGTGATTTTCATGAAGGCCTAGCCATGATGGAAGCCGGCCAGGGACATGAAGCCGTCACCGCCCTGACGCGCTGCGTCGAACAGGCCCCGGGCTTCACCGCCGGACACATCTGGCTCGGATTGGCCCACGCCGTTACTTGCAGCGTCTATCCAGCCATCGACCAGCTGGAAAAAGCCACCGAGCTTGCACCAGACAATTTCGCCGCCCATTACGCGCTGGCGAAGTACTACTTCACGTTAAGGATCCCGTACAAGGGATATGACTGCGCCGAACGCGCGCTCTCTTGCGCCAACAACTCGCAGCAGCGCATCGCAATCTCGCAACTGCTGCAGAAAGAGCGCGAACGGGAACGCAACGGCATTGCTCGTCCTCTTTTTAACCGCAAATTCGGAATCGGCTTCGGCGTAGCAGCCGCCACCGGCATTGCCGCCTTCCTCTGCGCCATCGTGGTGCACCTCCGATGAGCATACAGGTAGCCTCCATGTCATTCTTTGAAGCGTTCGCCAGCACGGTTCGAAGCCAGCGCCTTACCTGGACGTGTTGCATCGTCGCCGCGCTTCTGCTGATCTATCGCTTCAACGCGCCCCTTATGCCGGTGCTGCTGGGCTGCGCCCTCGCGCTGTTTGTTACCGGCTGGAAGTCGTGGCCGTTCCGCTCTGGGGGCAAATAGACGATGAGTTCGTCCCTCCTCGTGCTGCTGGCGATAGCTGTGCTGATCGTTACCGCGAAGCTATGCGGCGCAATGACCGGCAAGATTGGATTGCCGATCGTGCTCGGCGAACTGGTTGCCGGCGTGGTATTGGGTCCCAGTTTCCTGAACGTCTGGCATCTGTCGTGGTTTACCACTCAAGCACACGGGCAGGACTCGATCATTTCTGTCCTCAAAATTCTCGCCGATATCGGCGTCGTCCTTCTCATGTTCGTTGCCGGACTGGAAACCGATATTGAGATGATGCGCAAAGCGGTGGCTCCTGCATTCTGGGCAGCCGCCGGCGGTGTAGTGCTTCCCATGGCCGTCGGCACCTGGCTGTCCCGGATGGCGGGATTCAACTGGCAGCAGGCGATCTTCATCGGGACCATTCTCACGGCAACCAGCGTCACCATCACCGCGCAGACGCTGATGAACCTGAAGCAGCTCAAATCCCGTGCGGGATCGACGATTCTCGGCGCCGCTGTCATTGACGACGTGCTCGGGCTTATCGTGCTATCCATTGTGGTTGCACTAGCCCCACGGCTTGTGGCCAACGCAGGCGCTACTAACTGGAGCGGCCTCGGGCTGACCATCGGACGCATGATCGTCTGCCTCATCGTCCTGATCTGGTTCGGTCCTCGCTTCACCCGCTGGGTACTCAGCCGCGCCAGTCGTCTTCACGGACACCATGTTGAGATCTCGGCGGCCCTCGTCGTCGCTTTTCTGCTCGCGGTCCAGGCCGAATGGTTCGGGGGCATGGCCGCGATCACCGGTTCCTATCTGGCCGGACTGTTCGTCGCCAGCACCGAATCCCGCGCCACCGTCTCCAAGGAGGTGCTGCCCATGATCAACGCCTTCTTCGCTCCGCTCTTTTTTGTCTCGATCGGAATGGAGGTCAATATCTGGGACCTCAAAGGCCGGCTCGGATTCTTTGGCATTTTGCTGGCCGTGGCGATCTTCGGAAAGATTATCGGCTGCGGAGCAGGCGCCCGGTTTGCCGGTTTCGGTAATCGCGAGTCTCTCGTGGTAGGCGTGGGAATGATTCCCAGGGGTGAAGTCGGCCTCATAACTGCCAGCCTCGGCTATTCCGCCGGACTGGTTACCGGAAATGTTTATGTTCAAGTCGTGATGGTAGTCCTGATGTCGACGCTCATCACGCCGCCGTTACTGCGATTCGCGTTTCCACGCAGATTGGAAGTTGTCGAGCCGTCCGTCGAGTTGCAAACCATCGAGGAAGTGAGTCTCGCTGTGGCGGCGGGGCAAAACGGCTGAGGCCACGTAGCAAATCAACAACGGAGGATATCCATGACCAAAATTGAAGCGATCATTCAACCCGGCCGTCTCGACAGCGTGAAAGAGGCCCTTCACGAACTCGGGGTGGAAGGACTGACAATCTGGGAGGTCCGGGGACACGGCCGCCAAAAAGGGCACACCGAAACCTACCGGGGCAACGAATATACCGTAGACCTGTTGCCCAAAATAAAGCTCGAAACTGTCCTGCCCGACAATCTTGCCGACGCGGCGATCGAAGCCATCGTTGGTTCGGCTGCCACCGGCAGAATTGGGGACGGAAAGATCTTTATCTCCAAGATCGAAGAGGTGATCCGCATCCGCAACCAGGAACGCGGCGCGGCGGCGCTGTAACCAGGCTTTGCTTTAGAACTCGCGCGTCCGGCCCTCCCCACGAGGGCCGGTTGCTTCATCTGAGTACGACCAGAACATGATTCACTGAGATTTTGAGCCGGGCTCGTTCCGGCCTGATGAAAGCAAGCCAGTCGATCTGCCGCTGCCCATGCCACCTAAAGGTGGAATTCTTAAACGCTTACAAAGACATTCTCGATAGACACGGAACTAACGTTCCGTACCTTTTCGGCCGATCACTCCTACTAGCGCGATGCGCTTCAGAGGAGACTCCGTGCCGAAACCACGAAAAAGTCGGGAATGCAGCAGACGAGATTTCATCAAGACCGCAGGAATCGGACTCGCCGTATTACCAAGCGTCGGCATCGGTGCCTTGCAGTTGACCGGATGCGGAAGCAGTGCTGCCCCGGATCCGCCTGCCCCAGAACCGCAGATCGTGCGTTGGCCGATCTCGTCCCCGGTCTACACCACCGCGCAACAGCAGGTTTGCCCGGTCGCGGTCGCGTCCTCCGTCCTTCCGATCAGTCCTGCCGATGTCGCGCAGTATGCGACTGAAGGCTACAGCTCCTGGAACCTTGGCGGCCCGCTTCAGCATGTGCTGCGGGCGGAGCTGGCTCCCGGCTATACCGGAGCCCCCAATGTAGCGCGGCTGTTGCTCTATTTCTCTATGTCAGATATCCACGTTGCCGACAAGGAATCACCCGCCCAGCCGATCTATGTCGGTATCAATGCCGGATATGGCTCGAACATGTCATCGGCGTACTCGCCGATCCTTCTGTCCACGACGCAGGTGCTCGACGCCGCGATCCAGACGATTAACGCTTTGCACCACTCAACGCCCTTCGATTTCGGCGTGGCGCTCGGCGATGCTGCCAACAATTCCCAATACAACGAATTGCGCTGGGTCATCGACACCATCGATGGAAAGGTCATCACTCCCAGTTCGGGCGCCCATCTCGGCGCAACCACCATCGATTACCAGAAGGCTTTCTACGCCGCCGGACTCGATCCTGAGATTCCCTGGTACCAGGTGATTGGCAATCACGATCAGTTCTGGATGGGCTCGTTTTTCGAGGATGAAAAGACGCAAAACGCCCACGTCGCCGGCACCATAATCAACATGGGCGACAACCCCGCATCCCCAACCGCGGTGGAGGACAGCGGCTATTACATGGGAGTCGTCAACGGATCAACACCCCTCGGCGACATCTACGGCGCTGGGCCGGAAGCCGACTTCCCGGTACCACCTGCCGTTACGGCCGACCTAAGCCGCCATTCTCTTGCGAATGCAACCTCAACCACACACGACTGGATGCAGGAGTTTTTTCAAACCTCTTCAAAACCGGTGGGCCACGGATTCACGCAAAACAATTTGGTTAGTGGTTCCGCGTGCTACAGCTTCGTACCGAAATCCGACATACCAATCAAGTTCATCGTGCTGGACGATACGGTGAAGGGCCCGGGCCAGGCGGACTACGCCGCCGGCGCTCTCGACGATGCGCGCTTCAACTGGCTGGTCGGCGAACTGCAGGCGGGGCAAGCAGCCAATCAGTTGATGGTCATCTGCGCGCATGTGCCGATCAAGCCACAGAACTCGCTGACCGACACCTCGCCCTATCTCATGTGGCCGGGTCCGGAGTACACCGACGATTACGTCCTCAACACCATCCATCAATATCCCAACCTCATCCTATGGATGGCCGGTCATCGGCATGTCAATGTGGTGACTCCGCAGCCTGATCCGAGCGGCGACCCGACCCTCGGTTTTTGGGAAGTGGAGACTTGCTCGCTGCGCGATTTTCCGCAGCAGTTCCGTACCTTCGACATTCGCCGCAACCACGACAATACCGTTTCCATCATCATCACCAACGTCGATCCTGCGGCGACAGGCGATTCCCCGGCATACAAGTCGCGCGGCTATGCCATCGGCGCAGCCCGCGTCTATGGCACCTACCCACGCACGGATGTGACATCGCACTCCTACAACGCCGAGCTAATCGTGCAAGTGACGTCGGTGATGCAATCGGTGATTTCGCAGGCAGGATCGGCGCTGAAATAGTCGAACGGAGGTGACTGT
>Ga0335069_10006793_pt1 | contig 16575 bp, 11 predicted proteins | sample Lox_Sample_11_FD_206714 | JGI IMG/M metagenome (GOLD analysis project Ga0335069, IMG submission 206714) | Soil microbial communities from Loxahatchee National Wildlife Refuge, Florida, United States - Lox_Sample_1.1 | ecosystem: Environmental > Terrestrial > Soil > Wetlands | place: USA...
ACCATCATTTTAATTTTTTTATTTGTTGTTTTCATAGCCATTTCTGCATTTAACTGTCTGACTTAATTCCAGCATCCTTAAGAATCTTCCTTTCCAATCCTTTACCTACCTCTTGACTTCCATGATTAGGGAAAATTATTATTCCAGATTTTTTGTTATGCTTAAGCTTTACATGAGATCCTTTTTGAGAGACTGGATACCAGCCATCTTTAGTCAGGATCTTATATAATTCAGAACATTTCATTTACCAAATTGGGTTTCAAATCTGCTTCAAAGGTAAATAATAATTTACTTCTGTACAAATCGAAGGATGTTAAAATTTACGCCCGCATTGGCTATAACGGCCCGGCGGTATAATTTCGTAAGCGTTACTCGACGAAGTATCCGGGTTGAATCCTGGTACCCCGCGCTAGCGGGGACAGTAGACTCTCACGGTGCGAGGAGAGTACGGCGCGGTTTTTGCCATCCAGGTACAAGTTTTGTGAGTTATACGAGTGTCGCGGTACAAGGTTGATCGTGTGCAGAAAACAAGTCAAGGTACACATATTTATATAGCGGGCACTGGCGCGGTCGCGGTATAAGCTATTACAAATCTGTCTTGGGTGCAGGAGCAACAGCAAAAACCGTGACGAGCTTATGAATTATACCGTCCGTGTTATGGTTAGTTATTTTTACTCTTATTTTAAAACTTGTCCATATTAATATTCGCAACCGGTCCAATATCATTTGATAATAATCTCTTTATAATTTTGGAAATTAGTATCTGAAATGACATCTGATAATACAAGCTCCTTTACCACTAAATCTGAAATCCCAAAAGTTAGTATATAATCTGTCGGAATTCTATTTCCAATACTTTCAAAAAGTCTAACATTACTAATACTCAGAGCTTTCATTACCATGGCTACTGTTTTGAGTTTATTAATGCCATTAGCAATTTTTATTTCATCTCCGCTTCCAAATCTATAATAAACGCCTCTCAGGTAGGCATACTTCAAATCACTCTTTAAATTTTGGAAGATTTTTGTATCTAGTGTAGCCAGATTTTTATTATCAATCTTATAATAAGAGTTTATTAATTTGCTTAATGAGTTGGAATATAAATAGAAATGTCCTTGTGGACCAACCTTTTCAGTTAATTGGAATGATTGGTACGTTTCTTTTTCATATTGCTTAATAAGATTTTTTATATGGCTCAAGATTCCCGCTTCATCTGGATAAAAACTTTCAACTAAATTATCAATAGCCACTCCGCTTGGATAATCAAACCTGCTGTTATATTCATTTAACATTCCAAGTATCTCACAAAAACTGGATGTAATATTTTTATCAGATTGGGCTAATATCTGAAGTGATAAAATTGTCAAACCTAGTATTAATAGTATTTTTTTCATATCTAATCTGTCATTGGAGAATAATTTTCTTTTCTTTTAAACTAGTCTAGGTCACTATCTAACGTGCAGTAAAGCTGCGAATTAACCATAACGGCCCGGCGGTATAATTTCGTAAGCGTTACTCGACGAAGCATCCGGGCAGAGTCCTGTCACCCGCGACAGCGGGGCCAGAAAACTGTCACGGTGCAAGGAGAGTACGGCGCGGTTTTTGCGGTCCGGGTACAAACTTTGTTGCCTATACGAGTGTCGCGGTACAAGGCTGATTGGGAGCAGAAAACAAGTCAAGGTATACAAAATTTTATTGTAGGCACTGGCGCGATCGCGGTATAAGTTATTACAAATCTGTCATAGGAGCAGGAGCAAAAGCAAAAACCGTGACGAGCTTATGAATTATACCGTCCGTGTTATGGGCCAGGCCTTTATTATTTGTCTCGGTACCAGAATATTGTCAAGGTGAACAAATTCTGTTTTTATTAGACCTGGTTAAGAAATTATATTGCGACGGCGCGAGGGAGAAAAATTTTAAAATTCTACAGGTTCTGATTTGCAAGCTCTTTGCCAGAGCTTTGGTATAGAATCGGCTTGTGCGGCTTTGGCAATGTGCTTGCAAAATTGCGCAATTCTCAATTAGTAGCTTTATTTGGATTATTTGAATATAAAAATTTCAATTGCTTCTTTAGATTCTTTGTTCTTCTTTTTGTCAAAGCTGTTTTTCAAAAAGAACTTTACAGATTTTCCTTCCTTTATGTCTTGTTTTTTTGCTTTTACTGAACTGAAATTAAAGTAATATGTTTCGCTTGAATTATCCTGCTTTATGAAACCGGCTTTCCCATTTGGAAGAATTTTATTTATTGTTCCGGTTAGCTTCTCCTGGCCTTCAAAAAGATACTCATCCCATATTTTTTCAGCTTCCTTTTTTTTGTTTCTTAAATCAAATCTTTGGGTATTATCGAGTTTAAAATATGTTATTAACTTTTGAAGTTCCAGATCAATCCTTGCGTCGTTTGCTTGTTTAATGGCAATGACCAGCTCAGCATGCACTTTAGCTTGGTCAGGTTTCTGCAGTTTAAAAAAGATACGGGCTAAATGCACATACAAATTAATCTTCATCAAGTCATCTCCGAAATTTTTTGCTGCTTTCAAAGCGTACAGGAGTGCTTTTTTATAATCATTCTGTTCAAAGTATATCAGTGAAATATCACTTTCAATGAACCATTTATCGCCTTTACCAGTATCAAGAGATTTTAATATTTCTTCTCCCTGGCTCAAATCACCTAGTTCAATATAGCATAGGGCAATTCTTCGTTTGAACCAGATGTTGTTGTCATAATGTAATTGTTGAATGTTTGCAAGTGCAAATTTGCTGACTTCTATACTTTCCTGGAACTTTCTTTCTTTATACAAAAGCGTAGCCAGATAAGAATAATAGTTCTCAAAATCTGAGGCAAGTTTTCTTTCCTTCGTATCTTCTGATACTGTAGTCTGTTCCTTTTTCGACAGTTTGAGAGGGTCCAGCTTATCTAACCAGTATCTGATCTTGGATGTATTAAAATTAGGTTTTTTGTAAGCTTTAAGAACTTTGAAAGCACCAACAGTAAAAGGACAAGGTATCTTTGATTCACAGGTTACCTCAACTTGCCCCTGAAGAGCATAAATTCGTTCAAGAGCATGTTCTGTTTCTGACACTTTATGACTGTCAAATTTTCTGATTGATTTATCAAAATATGCCCATACAAGATTATTCTTTAGATTTGGGAAATCAGGATATTCTATAATATGTTTCTCCGAAAGTTCAATTGATTTTTCAAGGTGTCCAGTTTTACGCAAGGAGTGAACATAACCCCAGATATCCCAATTATTTAAGATGATATTGGGATCATTATATGCAGTTTCATATAGAATAACTGCCTCTTCAAATCTATTGGCTTTTCTGTGGTCTTTAGCTTGTTGAAGAATTTCTGGCATGCTGTTTTTGTAATTTAATGAATACCTCTTTTAAATCATCATAAAGGTCAGTGTTATTGCATTTTATAGGATACATCGTAGTTATAAATCCTTCATTGGTAAAAAAGACATCAAGAGTCAAAAATGAAGAATCCCTATTGAGGGTTACCCTCTCAGCATAGTTCAAAGATTCAATTCCCTCTATTTTGGATGAGATTCTTGTTAAATCTTCACCGACGGCCTGGAACAAGTCTTTTACAAGTTCTGACCCGAATTCCTGATTTAATGAGGCTTTTTTCCCAGTCTTCAATGAAGTTAGGAATGAATCTATTTCTTTTCCGAATTCAGGAGGATTGGATTTTGTAACAGAATGTTTTTTAAACTCGAATTTACCGGAATACCAAATTATAACGGTTGCTTCTTCACCTGCATTACCATTAATTACATAATGTTCAGCAAAATCATGGTGTAATACTTCTGCCACGGTAAGTTTTTGTGCTGATAATTCATTTTCCAGCCAACAATAAAATTTAAAAAGTCTGTGGTCAGTATTTTGGAAAAAGGTTGGACATGTTGTTATTTCATGCAATTGGGATTTTGGATCTAAAGGGAATAATTCAACATTTTTAGCAGGAACCTTAAGGCATTCGTGATTATCCTTCCAAATTATTTTTACATAAGGGGTAATTTTGGGAACATTAATGAGGTAAAGTTTTTTTGTTGCACATCCAATCCCGGTATATACCCATTTAAAATACTGTTTATTTTCAGTACCCTTGTTATCACCCTGATCAAGGTTAAAGAAAATGTTATCCCATTTGTAGGATTGTGCTTTATGAACTGTAATTGCATACCCAAACCTCAAGTGAACCGAATTGATATACTTGTCATGGTAGCCTATATCTCGCCTAAACTCTTCTCTTTTGGGTTTCCAAAACCTCTTTTCGGCTTTTTTCAATTCTTTATCAATCTCAGCCAATCTATTTCTAGTGCCATCATCAATGGGCGCAATTGTAGTTAATTTGTTGTATTCTACTTCTAGCTGCCTGTATTGTTCAGATTGCTTAAATTCAATCCATTCCTCGCTATTTTCCTTTTCTGACTCTATCCTCTCTCTGACTTTTGTATTTAAATAGGCCTGAAGTCCAGCATATTCCTCATCTGTTATCTCCTTTGATTTAGAATTCCAGTAATTCTCAAAAGATAAAACAGTAACATCAAGATTTCTTTCAATTAACTTGAGTTTAAGTTTTCGAAATTTTAATTCTACTACCTTTTTTTTGATTGGTTGATTAATTGATATTATTTCTTTGTTAACACCTATGACTTCAGCAAATTCCCCATTAAAAACTTTCTGAGGAACAGCAAACGGATTATCCGGCGCAACAATTACAGTGTTATTTATAAGAACAATATCTCCAGGTTCGAGTTCCGAATTTTTAAGGAGTACTTTTTCCTTTACCCAGATATTTGATTCTCTTATCTTATCATTAGAAAAGGCGAGTATTTTTGTTAGATAAGTATCATTTTTAAATGAGTTTAATAATGCCTGTTTAAGAAATTGATCATCTTTTACCAATTTAATGTTATCAGCACCAAGTACCTCCAGATTATTATATCTGTTTAATTCTATTTGGTTACTAATTCTCAAAGCTTGTTTTATGATATTGCTTCTCCTGGAATCACTCACTGCAATGTTTGCAGATTCGACTAATAATTCAAATTTAGAAGATAAAAAAGCCGGGTTTAAAGCTGATTCTTCAAAGGGACCAATACTTAATCGGTTCTTATCCCCAACAAAAAGAATTTTAAAAGGATTGTTATTCTGTTTGATAAATGTTATTAAATCAGATAGTAATTGACCTGTTCCAAACTGAAGGGTAGGACTAGAGAACATTGAATCAGAAATGTGATGGGAATCATCAACTATGTAGAGGAAATTTGAAGGATTCTCATTTTTCTTTATTTTGAAGATAACCTTTGATTGGATCTGTTCAATTTCTTTTTGAGATCCATTTTCAGTTGAATCGATTATTTCTTCAGCATTTTCACTAACCTCTATCTCAACCTGTTCTGAAAATCTGTAAATGTAACTGTAAAGGTTGTTTACAGATTCTATTTGTTTTCTAATATTTCTTGCTATTCTGTTATTTGGTGCAATAACTTGTGCTCCAGAGATGCTGGCGGGGGGGAGATTATTAATGAGATGATTAATCAAGAAGGTCTTCCCACTTGAAAACGGACCTGACAAGACAAATGCATTCGAACTTTCATTTTTAAGAAAAGAATCTATTTTGTCCAGAACAATTAATTGCTCCTGGTTTAAAACTTGCTGGCTATCATCTGTTGGTAGAACTTCTGATTCTTCTATTTTCTTTGGCTCGGACTCAAGAGGATTCCATTTGGTTGTGCTGAATAAACTTGCAAGTCTTTCAAGATCAAGAGGTTTAAGGTTGATCTTAACTGTTACAATATCTTCTAAAGAACTGATTATTGAGTTTTTATCTTTTATAAAGAACCAGTTCTGATATTTTTCTGGAATCTCACCGATAAGATTTATTCCTTTAAGAAAGCATACAATGCAATCAATATGTTTATAATCAAACTGGGAACCTTTTGAAAGAAATGTGCTTTTATGATAGCTTAAGTAATCCTTGATTTTTTCTTTATGATTTTTCAGTTGGAGATATGGATTACCTTGATTTCCTCCTCTGATCACAGCGGATCCATGATACCAATTCTCAAACTCAAAACTTTCAAGTGCAGGTAATTTTATCTCTCCAGAATAGTTTTTAAAGTCAATTATTATAAATGATTTGGGAGTAAAAAACAGGGCGTCTGGTGCAATTCTATTTCCATCGGCATCAATAATTTCAGGATTTCCAATTAGATAGACGTTTTCAGCAGAATCCTTGTATTTATTTTGGAGATCAATAGCTATCTGTCTGAAAAATGTGTTTTCATGAACATAGTCGAATTTGTTTTTAAAGATATAAAGCGGCATTAAACTCAGTATTTTAGATCAAATTAAATGACTAATTATTAATTATCATATACGTCAATTAATTGGGTGCATTTTTTTAATTCTTTCATTAATGGGATCCTTAAAAATTTGAAATCTTCATACTTATCGTTTTCGTAGTCTGCAATAAGTTCATCCAAAGTACTTATGTATGTCCAATTTTCTCTTCCATCACAAAAGATTTTGTGCATCCTTTTTATTTTTTTTAAGTGAGTCTTAATTAATCCTCTTGTTGTGTCATTATATCTTTCTTTAATATCGAATAGTCTATCCCAAGTTTCAATTTTTTCGTTCTCGCCTCTCATATAGATTTCTATATCTCCTCTTACTAGACTTCCTAAATCTTTTGTTGTGTCAAGTCGGAAGGAAATTTGAATACTATGATTATGATCATTACTATAAGGATAAAAGGCAGTTTTCTTATTCTCAATTGGGTTTTTTTCACCTTTACGGTCAGAATTGCACTTATGACAAAGTGGTACAAGATTTTTGAAATTAACACTTAAAAATGGATAATGGGCTTTAGGTAAATAGTGGTCAAAAGCTTCTCTGAACTTACTGTCCTTCGATTCAAATAAAATCAAGCCACAACAAGGACAATACCGGAAGTCATTTTCATCAATAAGTTTCTGATAATAATCTTGTTTTGTGCCTGGTACTTTTTTTCTTTCAAGTAAAGTTTCATAAAAATCGACCAAAAGAGGTTTCATTTTATCCTTTACAACTTCAGGCAATTCAGTTAAATATATTGGGGCAGCTTCTCCATTACAAAGCTTTTCAATTTCATTATTGGTTACGAATGCATCTTTTATCGATTGTTTCTCTTCGGGAGAGAGTTTTTTGCATAATTCATAAATTTCATCTATTTCAGTTTTTAACCAATCGTATGAATCATATATTTCCCTGAAAACCGCATTTAATTTTGTACTACAAGCATCATCACATGCTTCACACCAAACAGAACAGACCAAATGTTCAAGCATTGAGTGGAGTTTGAATATTTCATGGTATTTAAGTGGTTTATATAATCTTAGCATATTTACTTGTTTGTTTTTGGAATTAGTTGATTCAATCGGGCAAGGATTAAATCTTTTTCAATAGAATCACCCAAATGTTGAATGCTTTTTTTAGCATTTACAACATCTACTTCCGTTTTAATTTTATGAAAATCAATCTTTTCCAATTCAAAATTTGACAATTCTCCGATAGATTGGTCGTACTTAAATATCTTATCAGAAATTTCTTCGATTGAAGTTCCAAAAGTTCTAATATTTAACTCATTGGCTTTTTTTGCGGAGATTGTGCCTGTTGTTTCATTTTTTTCAAAAACTATTACATTGTTAGGCATACAGTCTGAAATGATAAAAGGTGAATGAGATGATAAAAGAATTTCTTTCATCATATTATTACCACCTCCCGCCTTAATGCTATCATTTAACACTTTGATGAACTTTGCACGCCAACTAGGATTAAAATGCGTTTCAGGTTCATCTAATAATAATAGACTACTTCTATCTTTAAGCATTAGGCAAATGCCCATTGTATGCAAAAATTGATGTTCACCATCTGAAAAGTTGCGAAGTAATAATTCAATAGGTTTTGGCTCGCCTTCAACATGCTTTAGAATCAAATAATCCAAAAAATAGAAAACATTTTGTTCTGGACTGCCAGTAGGTAGTTTACCATCTGTATAATAACCTTTTGAACTATATACTTCTTCTTTTATTGAATCTATTACAATTCTTGAATTTAATTCGTATAGAATCTGAAAAAAACGAAATAATTCGAATGAACTCTTGAAATTTTCCTGAAATGCAGTTTTTGTATTATCATCCACATAGAAATCGAACCACATCAACTTATCATCTACAAACCAAGAAGTCGCACAATTCTGCAATTTTTGAATCTGGGGTTCTAATTGTTTTAATATTGGCGAAGAAACCTTTTGGTCAATGTCATGGTGAATTTCATGAAGATTTAAATTCATTCGGAAACTTCGTAAACCTTTTATATGTAACTCCTTTTCAAGTGGGTTAAGTGTTTCTTTGCTTTCAAATAGCAGGATCGATAATAAAACAGCCTGGCTCATTTCGCTGTCAATGTAAATCAGGCTACTTTCGGGTTCATCGTAAGAATAGTTTTTTATTACTGCTTCTACATATCCATCGAAATTAATTAAACGATTTTTGATAAAGGGTATACTTAATATTTCATTTTCTCCAGATGAATAGCCAATAATTATTTCAGGCAAATATGCTTTTGCTTCAGCTCCAGCAGTATACGAAGGACTATCATTAATATCTAAGGTAACTTCAAATTCTACATCCAGAACTATTTGATTGTCTTTTAAAGAAAATGATTGTCGAAACATTTTGGGGATCTCACCTTTGGCCTTTTTAATTGTAACTATCTGATTGTTTTCTTCATAAAATGATTTTATTAAATATCTTAAAGTAAAAATGTCGGGAGTACATTTTTCTGGTTGAAAATATTTACTTAAACTTTTCGGTTTATATTCTACTACGCAAAGTTCTAGATGATAAAAAATTGCAGCTAAAGCTTCCAAAACATTTGATTTCCCGGTGCCGTTTAAACCAGCAAAGCAAAATGGTTGAAACTTCGGCATTTCGTTTATACCTTTTTCAGTTAAACTATGGAAGTCCATTGAAAACCCAGAATGCAAACTTCTGAATTTTTCTCCTATTTCTAATCTGAGTAATTTCATTTCATGACCAACTTTAGGCTTTTACTGATTTCATCGTATTCCTGTACTATTTTATGATCCTCTTTTAAAAGCTGAAAAACAGCATGTTTAGCCTTATCGTACAAATCTCTTTCTTTAAATTCCTGACTATTTAACCTATCTATAAGCCTTTGTAAATAGGCAAAATCAGTGACAATCTTTGAAAGGTCGTTTTCCTTTTTCTGTAAATTGATTTCTTTAATTAAGGAATCCAATTCAAGGTCAATATTAAAGTTTAACTCACCTTTGAAAATTTTCTGTATTAAAGATTTAAATAAACTCTCCAACTCACTTAATGATGATTTAAGTTTTGCGGTAATAAAATTGAACTGGATTTGTTTCAATTCAAACTTTTTCTGCAATTCTATACTTGGATAAGGAAACTCCAGGCTATCTAAAACTCCTGTACTCATATGTGTAAACGCACCATCACCACCTTTTTTTAGCCTTCCTATACCACCCTTGCAATAAAGCATCAATGCCACAAAATAAGACGGCAACAGACGATCATTAAATCTAACCCGAATCAAGTTTGTACTAATTATAGAATTGGGATACTCTGAATTTACAACACACATTTTACCAACAGTGCCTGCTCTTGATATTATAATATCATTGTTGAAAACCGAATAATTTTCTAATTTCTTAAATTTATGAATATCAATAAATAAATTAGGAATAGCTATAAATTTGCCGTCTTTTGATATATTATCCATATTCCAAACAGGCACACCTTGTTCTTTATATTCTTCCTTTTTTAATGCACTTCCAAAAGGGCCACATTTTGTTCCATTTTTCTTATCTATATAAAAATCACTTAATAACTTAATAGAAAAATTATAAGGGTTTACTTTTGGATCTCCAAACATATCTAAAAAAGTTGCGCGTAACAACTCATCTAATAATTTAATTGTTTCTTCTCGTTTACTAACCAAAGAAGTTGCTTTATCAAGAACTGCAACAATTTTGTTTTGGGAATCAAAAGGCAAAATGGGAATACTTAAATTCTCAATATATTTTTTTGAAATATGTTTTAAACCTGCACCTTTAAAGCCTCTTTCAAGAATGTGAATATTTCCAAGTATATAGTAATACACAAACTTAATATTCATAAATTGTTGCTTACTTGAGGCTGCTAAACAATCAGTTGATACAGAAAAACGTCCTTCAGCATAATGAATACTCGCTTTACCTCCAGTTCCGAAAATTATAGACCTAGAATTAAGTTGACTACTATTTAGCCATTTATTTAATACCTGGCTTGAGGTATAAAAAGGAAAGTTTCCTTCCTCAAGACCATCTCCAGCTTTTATTCTAGATTTTTCGTGAAAGAAAAATAAATTCCCAAATTTTTCAGTTTTCATCCTATCAGCCTGTTTAATTCTTCCATATCTGTTAAAATTTCCTTTTCAAGTTTCATTAGTTTTGAAAGAATCTCTTTCGGTGGGTCATACTTTTGCTCCACATATTCATACTCTTTATAGCGGTTGTAACTCAAATCCAAGTCATTTTCCCGAATTTCACTAACAGGCACAAAGAAATATGATTTACGGTCTTTAGTTTTAGTTTTATTTCTTGCATCAAAAGCTACTTTAGCCTCTGGTAAAGGAAAATCTTTTAATCGGCGGCGGTTGTCGTCCAATGAATAACCATCGCTTTTCAATTCATAAAACCAAACCTTTTCAGTATGCCAGGTTTTACTTTTTTCTTCTACTTTGGTAAATAAAAGAATTGCAGTTTTTACCCCTGTGTAAGGTTTAAAAGCACCACTTGGCAAAGAGATAACAGCTTCTAACTGATTGTCCTTTAGCAATATTTCACGAGTTTGTTTTTGGGCATTACTGCTACCAAACAATACACCTTCGGGTATTATTACTGCTGCTTTTCCACCGATTCGAAGCATAGATGAAATTCGGTCTAAAAACAGTAATTCACTTGCAGGGCTGTCTATTCGTAAACTTGGATTAATATCGCTTCTGTCAATTTTTCCTGTAAATGGTGGATTAGCTAAAACTATGTCATATTGCCCCGCTTCATTGTATGATTTACTTAATGAATCCTTGAAGTCAATATTAGGATTATCAATACCATGCATCATTAAGTTCATTAATCCCAAGCGAACCATTGTTACATCAACATCAAAACCATAAAAGCTTTGTTCTAGTATTTCCTTTTTCTTTTCATCCAAAACAGCCGAGAAAGTGCCTCTCTCAAATCCATCTTCATCTTTCTCAAGTTTCTTTTTATCTTTCTTTCGGACTAAATCGGTTAGAATATATTGATATGCTCCCAATAAAAAACCTGCTGTACCACAAGCCGGGTCTGCAATGCGGTGTCCTAATTGCGGTTCAACCAATTCTGCCATGAGTTTAATAATATGTCTCGGCGTTCTGAATTGACCGTTTTTACCTGCCTGTGCAATTTCGCTCAACAGCATTTCATAAACATCGCCCTGAATATCCTGAAATGTATGTCCTCCTTCACTGGCATCTCTCTCAATTTCGACAAAAATTTCCTCAATTTTATTTATTGCTTCAAATAACAAAGTTGGTTTTTCGATAATAAAAACAGCATTAGCCATGTGCTTAGTGAATGGAGACGTATTACCATTTAATGTTTTAATAAATGGGAAAACATTATACCGGACATGTTCAAGCATTTTTTCAGTAGGAGTAATTCGTTTAAAATAACTCCAACGGAGTTCACTTTTAGGACGAGGTATTATTTCTTCTTCATTAACTGTATCTGATTCACCACCTTCCATATATGGATATGGATCGTAGGAAGAAGTATAGGGTTTATATGTTCCTGAAAACTTGGACACATATTTATCACCCGTAAATTTTGCATCACCTTCTCGTTTCGCTTCCATGTCGTCTAAGCGTTTCATAAAAAGCAAATAAGTAATTTGCTCAATTGCTGAAAGTGGATTACTGATGCCTCCGCTCCAAAGTGTGTTCCAAAGGCTGTTTATTAAAGATTTAAGTGTTGGATTATTCTGTAACATTATGCTGCTATTAATTTTTCGGTAAATAATAATATTTCGTCAATCTCCGCCGGACTAAACACACCTCTTATACCTTGTGGATGAATTAAAGTAAATGGGGATTCTATGAGATTTCGTTTATGCAATTCGCCCTTTTCCAATATGTAGTTTCGAAGTAAATCCATAAATTGCAATTGACGACTTGATAAGTAACTATGTTGTGAAATAAAATCGTCAAAAGCTTTTGTAACTGTTTCGGAGAATGATTCCAAAATTTCAATCCCCAAAATATGTTTGATAAATTGAACCAATTGAGCTTTTCTATGGTTGTAAACCCTTCGTAATAAGTCAATTGTAATATGAGGGTGTTCATTATGTAATTCCTCTGCCAATTGTTCTGCTTCTTCTTCGGTTATTGATTTTCCCTCTTTGATTTTTTGCAATAGAGGGTTGGTAGAGACCAATTCATTTACCCTCTGCTCAACCAATTCTCTATACTTAGCAATGCTTAAAGCCTCGTGCTGTGGGCCAAATTCAACAAATTCCTTTTCACTTACCAAATCTTTAAAATTAAATTTAGCAGGACCAAGTCGTACAATGGCTTCTCTAAAACGCATCAAAGGAGCAATCTTTTCAATAAGTTCATTGAATTTATTTTCTGAGATTGTTGCCCAATAATGATTAGATTGGCTTTTTCTAATCAATTGTTCTTCTTTTGCTATAATATTTACCGAGAAAGGCAATTCAGCAATTTCTTCAACAATACTTTCTTTCAATGTTCCAAATTTCTCATCTTCTTTTAGAAGGTGAGCTAATGAAACTTCAACAATGTCTTTTTCAAAGCGCATTGCTTTAAAATCAGCATCAGAAACCGTTCTGAATAAAGGCTTTACAACAGCCCTTAAAAATTCAATTTTATCTTGTGTTAGGTGATTCCAAAAGTTTTCATCATCAAGCCTTTGTAATTCATGTCTTGCATCAAGTATTACAATAGAATTTTGAGGCAATGATTCAATTTGTTTCCTTAGTTTTTGAATTTCCGTTTGGATTATTTCTTCTTCATATAGTTCTTTTGCTGCCTCAACTTTATCTAACCGAACACCAAAAAGTCTAACAGGTAAAGGAATTTGACTTTTTAACTCCTTCCCTCTGGGATTGATTTTAAAATATTCGAAATTATCCCAACAATCAAGAATCAAAAAATTATCTTTTTCAGTACACCAAGGTTTTAATTTTTCTGATTCAAGTAAGCGTGTTCCACGCCCAATCATTTGCCAAAATTTTGTGTAAGAATACACTGGTTTTGCAAACACAAGATTAACTAACTCCCTGACATCGATACCCGTATCTAGCATGTCAACACTTAAAGCGATACGGGGCAAATCATTATTGGTAAACTGGTCAAGTAAACCGCCTTTGCCATATACTCTTGGGTCTTCACTTACCAATGTTTTTGCCAATTCGCCTCTATATTCAGGATAAAGAGAATTAAAAATTTCTTCAATGCGTCTGGCATGAGACTTTGTTGTACAGAAGAAAATTGTCTTCCCAGGTAAAACTCCATTTGCATCTTTTATGCATTCTTCCATGAATTCCCTAACAACCAGAGCATTAGTTCCCTTATTAATTACTTTCTTTTCGAGATCAGTTCCCTCATAATTAATCTCCTCAATTTCTTTTCCTTCAAGTATTAATACTTTTTGGTCTTCAAGTGCAACAGTCCTTTTATTAATTCCTTCTTCTTGAAATTTTGTTTTAATCTTCATTACTTGAAAATTGCACAAATAGGGAGGAATATGATTTACAGCTTCATCATAGGAAAAGGCATATGTTGGAACCCCATCTTCAGTGTCAAATAGTTGAAAAGTGTTATGATCAATAACGTCTGTCGGAGTAGCGGTTAAACCAAGAGTAATTGTATTAAAGTATTCTAATATTTCCTGATAAGTATTGTAAATACTCCTATGACTTTCATCAACGACAACTAAGTCAAAAAAATGAGGGCTAAGTGTTTTTTCTTCATTTCTTATAATATTAAGCATTGTCGGATAGGTAGAAACGTAAATTCTTCTATCGGTAGCAATTTCTTTTTCTCCCGGTTTTGGCCAGCGTGGTTCATTTGGTAAATGCTCTTTGAATGCATCTAAGGTTTGGTCTCGTAGTGCAATTCTATCAACCATAAACAGAATTCTTTCAGCCCATCCTGTTCTCATTAAAGCATCAACCAAAGCAATACAGGTTCGAGTTTTACCTGTTCCTGTAGCCATTACTAAAAGGAATCTCCTTTTCCTTTTTTCAACTGCCTCAAGTACTGCTCTTATTGCTCCTATCTGATAGTCACGACCTGCAATTTTTGTATTAATGAATTCTCCGGATAATGATTTTCTTTTTTGTCTAATGTATGTGTAGCGTTCAAGGTCATCACGAGTTGGAAAACCATATACTTTTTTTGGTGGATAATTGTCTAAATCCCAAAAGTAAATATCATGGCCGTTTGTATAAAAACAAAAAGGAAGTGCGACGCCAAATTGATTCTGAATGTTGAAGCAATATTGCTTCGCTTGTTCTTTGCCAATATTTGCGTCAACCGTTGATTTCTTTGCTTCAACTACTGCTAAAGGCTTTCCGTCCTTAGCTAATAGTACATAGTCGCTATATTGATGGCCTGCGTACTGTGTTAGAGATTCTTGTACAAGATTTGAATCAACAATAATATCAAATTCTTCAATTACCTGAGTTCGGTCAGTAACATTCCAGCCGGCTTGTTTTAGTCGGTTGTCAATTATTTCTTTCCTTGTTAGTTCTTCGTTTTTCAAATCTAAATTTGTTTAATCATTAAAAGTAACATTTTTATGTAGGAGCGTTGGCAAGATTACACTCTTTTGCAAGTTTTGGTTTGTGGGTTGTTTTTGTGTGACTTGCAAATGTGTGTAATGTGCGGAGGCTGTTAAATTTTAAAATTTTTGTGCGCGGGCCAAGTCCCGGTAGAAAGCACAGAGTTTTCTTGTCATTATTTAGCTGTCAAAGGTGCAGGATTGATTCTATCGTTATGTACTTAACTATGATGATGTCAATGGCTTGCCCATAACGGCCCGGCGGTAGGGCTTAGTAAGCGTTACCCGACGAATCCCGGCCGAACCTGAAATTTTTGTTTTTGATTACGATGTCTATTTCGGTCGGGAAAGGAGGGTATGGCGCACTTTTTGCCATCCGGGTACAAAGTTTCTTGAGTTAAGGCGCAGTCGAGGTACAAGGTATATAAATGGGCAGATATTTTAAAATGTAACAAATGTTACAAAATGAGCACTTGCGCAGTGTCGCGGTACAGGTTTTAACGAAGCCGGTAAGCTGTCAAGGTTTAATGAATTTGAATTGCGTACAGATGCGGGAATCCGGGTGCAAGTTATAATTCAGATTTTTTTGAGTGCAGTAGTCGAAGCAAAAAGTGTGACAAGCTTATTAACCCTACCGTCCGTGTTAGCAACTGTATTTATTTGTTATTTAATATTTGAGAATATTTCATGTTAAAAATATATGTTTGTCCAACTTTCAATTCCTTACTTGGATAATTGGGTTCATTAATAATCATGTTATCGTAGCGACAATCAAGGCAATCAATTGCTCTGTATACTAGATTATATCCACCTTTAAATTTATTTTTCTCAGTGATTACTCCTTGAATAATACAATCAAAGTTTTCTCTGTCAAAAGCAAATGAATATGGATTCAAATTTGTTGTGTCAGTACCATCGTATCTCGATGTTACATAATACGGGATTCTGATAGTATCACCTAAGGCAAGTCTTTTAAACGCACATTTGATTTGTTTTCTTTTTAATTTATAATTTTTATTAATGCTATCAAGGACTGGTTTGGGTGGATTATCTTTTTTAAAGACTCTTTCGTAACAAGTATTGTTATTTTGGAAAAGACTATTTTTCACAGCATCTGAATGAAGGTTGGGTAAATTATCAAATCTTTTTTTTCGAAGTCTATCAACTTTTCTTAAGGTCATAAAGTCATAAGTACCAGCATACATCATTACAACTTCGACTATATCACAATCTTTCTTCAATATAATTTCAGTCCGTTCCATACCTATGTAAGTAAACAGCAATCTGTCAGTTTCTTGTGGAATACTAATTTTAAAACGGCCATCCATATCTGTTTTTCCAAGACGTACATTATCAGAGGTTTTAATATCTAACATTGGTAGTGGTTCAAAATCCTCTGTAATGACTCTCCCGGAAATAATTCGGTTTTGTCCATTGAGATTCAAGCTTTCTAAAAGTAGGGCTATAATCAATATTGTTGCCATTTTCATCTTAGTAGGGTGTGTGTAATATGGTTGCTAACGGCTCGCGGGTATAGTGCGGAAAACGTTACCTGCGCAGCCCACCGGCAACGTGTCCATGTACTTTAGGCAGTAATAGTCACGGTGGCAAAGCAGGTATGGCGCGGTATTTGCACCGTCGCAGGAGCTGCA
>Ga0335069_10006794_pt1 | contig 16573 bp, 13 predicted proteins | sample Lox_Sample_11_FD_206714 | JGI IMG/M metagenome (GOLD analysis project Ga0335069, IMG submission 206714) | Soil microbial communities from Loxahatchee National Wildlife Refuge, Florida, United States - Lox_Sample_1.1 | ecosystem: Environmental > Terrestrial > Soil > Wetlands | place: USA...
GCCTGCTCGTCGTCGACCCCCGAGGCGAGCCGATCGACGAGCGCCGCCAGCTCGCCGTCGACGTCCACGATGACCGTGGGCAGCGGCGGGTCGGTGCGGTTCATGCGGCGCGCGGCGGGCGCGTGCGCCGGGACGAGGATCGCCGCGGAGGCCGGGGCGGCGAGCTCCCCGTCGTGCTCGCGCGAGGCGTCCCACCCGAGCTCGTCGAAGAGCACCGCGTCGTCGTGGTCGACGTCGTTGCGCGGCGCCGACGGCTCCTCGCGCGGGATGGGGGGCCCGACGATGGGACGCAGCGAGGCGATGTTCGCCACCGGCGGGGGCGCCGACACCACGACGGGACGGAGCACGGGCGGGGCCGAGGGGGTCGACGTGGGCGCAGACGCAGGCGGCGGCGCCGGCGTGAACCGGGGCGCGGGCGCGGACACGAACTTGGGCGGCGGCGCCGTCGACTTCCTCTTTGCCGAGACGAGCGACGCGTCCACGCGGCCCGACTCGCCGCTGCCGCTGCGGTTGCCGGCGATGAAGCCCTCGAGCTTGCGGCGCACGATGATCCGCTCGAACGCCTTGCCGATGATGCCCGCGAAGGCGACGACCTGCTGCACGCTCGCACGGTCGATCCCGGCCGCCCCGCAGTCGCCCATGAGCACCGCGACCGCGCGCGTGCGCACGATGAGCGGGACGATCGCGAGCTCGGCCTCTCGCGACCGCCGCAGGTCCGAGAGCAGCTCGGCGTCCAGACCGTCGGGCTGCGCCCGGGAGACGATCGGCATGCGCTTGTCGCGCGCGCTCGACATGAGCCCGGGCAGATCGAGCGGAATGCCGATGCCGACGACGCGGTCGCGGGTGGCTCCCTCGCCGTACGCGTCGCGTCCCTCGGCGATGTCGCCGTGCACGAGGAACAGGGTGGAGTAGTCGAAGTACTGGCGCGAGTAGTCGAAGAAGAGGTCGAGCAGCGCGTCGCGGTCGGCGGCCTCCTCTGCCTCCTTCTTCGCGACCTCCAGCGTGATCGGCCCGCGGCGCCGTCGCGCTGCGCGGACCGCGGCAGGAGGCTCGCGCTGGAGCAACCCGGCACGGCGCTCGTTGGAGAGCAGCGGAGACGGCGGCGCGGAATCGTGCTCGTCGGGCTGCGCCACCGCCACAGGCTCGGATGGGGCGGGAGCCGGGACGACCAGGGGATACGGATTGGTCACGGGCGCCGGCGTGATCGCGCTCGCCGCCGGCGCACGCGCCGCGGGGAAGTTCCTCGACGTGGTGCGCCCCGTGGTGGGCGGCGCGCTCGGCGGAGTCGGCGGCTCCGGCACGGTGGGCGCAGTCCCGAGCGGAGGGGGCATCGACCCCGACGTCGACGGCTGCCCCGCGAGCCGCGCGACGAGTCGCTGCATCCGCCTCTCCAGCGGAAGGGCGTACACGCGAGCAATCGCCTGCCGCACGCGCACCGCGAGCGCCACGCGCTGCTCGATGGCCAGGCCCAGCGCGAAGGAGAGCTGCTCGTGCACGTGCCCGGGCATCGGCTCCGCGACGGCGACGACGAGGGCCTCGCCCTCGAGCGACAGCGGGGCGATCGACTGCTGCGACGCCATCTCCGGCGGCACGAGCGCCCGCACCCGCTCCTGGGGGATGGGGAGCTCCCCGCTCGGCGCTGCCTGCAGCTGCACCGACTCGGCCATGAGTCTCGTCAGCAGACCCTCGTCGATGCGCGCGACCTCGAGCAGGTTGGTCGCGAGGTCGCCGCCGTAGATGACCTGCCGGGCGAGGGCCTCCTCGACCTGGCGCATGGTCGCGACCTCTCGCTGGACGATGAGGGAGCTGAGGGACATGGACCGGGGGCGTGGGCGGAGCCCGTCCCAGGCTACCAGAGTTGGCCTATCGGTAGCTGGCGGCGAGGGCCCGGATGAGACCCGGGACCGTGTACTCGGCGGCCATGACGTCCACCCGGAGGCCGCGTTTCCGGGCCGTCTGCGTCGTGACGGGGCCGATGCTGGCCACGCGCGTCCGCGCCAGCAGGCCCTGTGCCCCCCGGCCGAGCACCGTGCAGAGGTTGTCGACGGTGCTGCTGGAGGTGAAGGTGACCGCGTCGATCCGGCCGGCGGCCAGCTCGCGCGCGAGGCGCGACACGCTGGACTTCTTGGGCGGGTGCGACTCGTAGGCGGCCACCACGTCGACTTGCCAACCCGCCTTGCGCAGGGCCTCGGGCAGCACGTCCCGGGCCTTTGCCGCACGCGCCAGGAGGACGCGCCCCCGCCGGATGGTCTCGCCCCGCGCCCCGCCCCGTGCGCCCCCCTTCATCTTCGCGAGCATCGCCTTGGCCAGGCCCTCGCCGACGAACTCGCGCGCCACGACGTCGGCGCGCAGCCCGTGCTCCTCCAGGGCAGCGGCCGTCGCAGGCCCTATCGCCGCGATCCGCACGCCGCCGAAGGCGCGGGCGTCTCCCCCGGCGGCGACGAGCGCGTCCCAGGTCGCGTCGACGCCGTTGGCGCTCGTGAAGGCGGCCCAGGCGTATTCCCCGGCCCGCAGCGCCTTCATGGCCCGGGCGAGGGCCGCGCGGTTGCGCGGGGGACGCAGCTCGATGGTGGGCACCACGACCGGCTCGGCCCCCAGGTCGCGAAGGAGCGAGGCCGCGACCCCGGCCTGCTCGCGCGGCCGGGTGACGAGCACGCGCTTGCCGAAGAGCGGACGGGCCTCGAACCAGCGAAGCTCGTCGGCCGGCGCCCCGATCGCGAGCACCAGCCAGGGCACCTTCAGCTCCTTGGCCTTCGCCGGCCCGTCCGCCGCCGTCGTCACGACGACGCGCTGCGACGGCTCGCCCACATCGGCCACGAGCGTCACCACGGCCTCGCGCGGCTCGGACGCGAGCGCCGCCTTGACCTCGTCCGCGGCGATGCGCGTCGCGCGCCCGACGAGGCCCGCGAACGCCGCCGCCGCCGACCGCGCGCCGACGCCCGGGATGACCTCCAGGGCCACCCCGGCGCGGGACACGGCGAGCACGTCCTTGAGGGCCTGCACCGAGGACAGGGCGTCCCCGACCACCGCCCGCGCGACGACCTTGTCGGCGCGCGCCATGGCCACCAGCTTCTCGGGCGAAACGGACTTGTTCGCGTCGATCACGACGTCGGCCTGGGCCAGCCGCGCCGACGCACGCGCCGTGCGCAGCTCCGGGTCCCCGGGACCCAGGGAGACGAAGGACACGAGCCCACCCATCGCTGCGGCCGGTATAGCGCACTCGCGGCCGGTTGGGCTCTCGCGCGCGTGCGTAGGCAGGGGGGCGGATCGCCGGTAGGCTGCCGGGCCTCTGGAGGAGCCGCATGAATTCGCAGTCGCGCGCGATCGTGAGCTTCACGTTGCTGGGGACCCTGCTCGTCGCCATCGCATGGTTCGTCTCGGGACTGGACCGGTGGGGGAGCGGCGTCGGATCGCTGCCGGCAGCCCCCTCGAGCGTCGCGGTCCTGGAGCCGGCCCCCGTCGGCTCGATCCCCGCCCCGCCGCCCGGGCCGGCGCCGCTCCTCCTCCAGAGCCCCAGCCTCTCGAAGACGCAGATCGCGTTCGCCTACGCCGGGGAGATCTGGACGGTCCCTCGCGAGGGCGGCTTCGCCCGGCAGCTCGTGATCGGGGAGCTCGCCAACTACCGCCCCATCTTCTCTCCGGACGGGACGCGCATCGCCTACACGGCGGTGATGGACGGCAACCAGGACGTGTACGTCGTCCCGGCCTCCGGCGGTGAGCCCAAGCGCCTGACGTACCACCCCGGCCCGGACATCGCGGTCGGCTGGACGCCGGACGGCTCGCGCATCCTCATGTCGTCGTGGCGCGAGACCAAGCGCGACCTGCCGGAGCTCTACACGCTGTCGCCCGACGGCGGCCCGCCGGACAAGCTTCCCCTGCCCTCGGGGACGAACGCGAGCTTCTCGCCGGACGGCAAGCGCATCGCGTACCTGCCCTTCTTCCAGTACCAGCCGCAGTGGCGCCAGTACCAGGGCGGGCAGACGACCCCCATCTGGGTCGCCGACCTGTCCGACTCGCACATCGTGAAGGTGCCGCGCGCCAACTCGACCGACCGCTACCCGATGTGGGTCGGCAACACGCTGTACTTCATCTCCGACCGCAACGGGCCGTTCACGCTCTTCTCGTGGGACGCGACGTCGGCGGGCGCAGCGCCCAAGGAGGTCCTGCACAACCCCGACGGGCTCGACGTGCGCTACGCGTCGGCCGGCCCGGGCGCCATCGTCTACGAGCAGCTCGGCGAGCTGCACCTGCTCGACACGGCGACCGGAGCGACGCACCCGGTCCCGGTGACCATCGCCGCCGACCTGCCGCAGGTGCGGGCGCACTTCGAGAAGGTGAAGTCCGACCACGTGCTCAACGCCGCCGTGTCGCCGACGGGCAAGCGCGTGCTCTTCGAGACGCACGGAGAGATCCTCGCGCTGCCGGCGGACAAGGGCGACGTGCGCAACCTGACGCGCAGCCCCGCGGTAGCCGACCGCGATCCGGCGTGGTCGCCCGACGGCAAGTGGATCGCCTGGCTGTCGGACACCGACGGTGAGTACGCCCTGTACTTCCGCTCGCCCGACGGGCTCGGCACCGAGAAGAAGGTGGACCTCGGCGAGTCGTCCTTCTTCTACTCGCCGCGCTGGTCGCCCGACAGCAAGAAGGTGGTGATCGCCGACAAGCGCCTGAACCTGTGGCTCGTCGACGTGGATCACCCGAAGCCGACGAAGGTGGACACGCAGATCTTCGAGGGCGGCTGGTTCGACGCCGACTGGTCCCCGGACTCGAAGTGGATCGTCTACGAGAAGGCGCTCGAGAACCACTACGACGCGGTGTTCGTCTACTCGCTGGCCGACCAGTCGATCCACCAGCTGACTGACGGGCGCAGCGAGGCATACGGCGCGCGCTTCGACCGGAGCGGCAAGTACGTCTGGTTCATGTCGAGCACCGACGTCGGCCTCAATGTGACGAGCACGATGTTGGCGATGGCCAAGCCGATGACGAGCAGCGTCTACGGAATCGTACTGACGAAGGAGGAGAAATCCCCGGTCGCGCCCGAGAGCGACGAGGAGAACGCCGACTCCGACAAGGACAAGGACAAGGACAAGGGCAAGGACGAGGGCGGCGGCAAGGGCGGCAAGGCCGAGAAGGGCGACAAGGACAAGGGCGGCGACGCGAAGCCGGTCCGCATCGACTTCGACGGGCTCGATCAGCGCATCGTGGCGCTGCCCATCGACCGCGCGCACTACATCGAGATCGATCGTGGGCCGGCCGGGTCGATCTTCCTGCTGACGGCGCCGGTCGTATTCGCCGATGAGGACTACCTCGAGTACGACGAAGACAACCCGCCGCCCATCGATGTCCTCAAGTACGACATCAAGAAGCGCAAGACGGAGCCCTTCGCCGAGCACATCGACGGGACCTTCGTCCCGACCTTCGACGGCAAGAAGGTCCTCTACTCGAAGGGCAAGAAGTGGATGCTCGTCGACTCCGAGGGCAAGGGCGGCAAGGGAGACGACGGCGAGGGCGGCGGCGGCGCGCTGAAGAGCGCCGAGGGGCTCGAGGTGTGGGTCGACCCGCGCGCCGAGTGGAAGCAGATCTGGCACGAGGTGTGGCGCATCGAGCGCGACTTCCTCTACGATCCGCACTTCCACGGTCTGGATCTCGCGGCGGCCGAGAAGCTCTACGGGCGCTATCTCCCGGGCATCGCGGGCCGCGAGGACCTGAGTGTCCTCATGCGCGAGGCGCTCGCGAACCTCGTGCTCGGCCACGTGCGGACGTACGGCGCGCCGTTCCCGAAGCAGGACCACGTGAGCGTCGGGCTGCTCGGGGCGGACTACCGCATCGACCAGGGGCACTACCAGATCGCAAAGATCCTCAAGGGCGAGAACTGGAACCCGAAGCTCAAGGCGCCGCTCACGCAGCCGGGGGTCGACGTGAAGGAAGGCGACTACCTGCTCGCCATCAACGGCGACGAGCTGCGCGGCGACGACGACGTGAGCCGCCTGCTCATGGGGCGCGCCGGCAAGCAGACGGTGATCACGGTGAGCTCGCGCCCGAACATGAACGGCGCGCGCCAGGTGACGGTCGTCCCGGTCGGCTCGGAGGTCTCGCTGCGGCTGCGCGACTGGATGGAGGGCAACCGCAAGAAGGTGGACGAGCTGTCGGGCGGCCGCATCGGCTACGTGTACCTGCCGGACACCGCCGGCGGGGGCCTCACGAACTTCGACCGCTACTACTTCTCCGAGATCGGCAAGGACGGCTGCATCATCGACGAGCGGTTCAACCACGGCGGGCAGATCGCCGACTACTTCGTCGACGTGCTCAAGCTGCAGCCGGTCATGGGCGCGACGACGCGCGAGGGGCAGGACGTGATCCTGCCGACGACGGTGTACGGGCCGAAGGTGATGCTCGCCAACGAGATGAGCGGCTCGGGCGGCGACGCGCTCCCCTGGATGTTCAAGAAGGCGGGCATCGGACCGCTGGTGGGGACGCGCACGTGGGGCGGTCTCGTCGGCATCGGCGGCTACCCGAAGCTCATCGACGGCGCCACCGTCACTGCCCCGCGGTTCGCGCTGTACGGGACGACGGGGCAGTGGGAGGTCGAGAACCACGGCATCGCGCCGGACGTGGAGGTGGAGCAAGACCCCGCGCTCGTTCGCCAGGGCCACGACCCGCAGCTCGAGAAGGCGGTGGCGCTCGCGATGGAGGCGCTCAAGAAGACGCCGCCGCCGAAGCTCCAGCGTCCGGCGTACCCCGACTACCACCCGACGCTGCCGAAGGTGACCGAAGCTCCGCCCGTGGTCGCCGCCGGCGGCAAGAAGTAGCGCGTGGACGGCACGCGGGTCTCTCTCCGCTGCCGGTGCGGTTGCGTCCGCGGATACGTGGACGACGTCAAGCCCGGCAGCGGCTCGCGCGTCGTCTGCTACTGCGACGACTGCCAGGCGTTCGCGCGCTGGCACGGCATGCCGGGCGCGATGAACGAGCACGGGGGGACCGACGTCTACCAGGTCCCCCCGGCGCACATGCACGTCACCGAGGGCGCCGACCAGATCCGGTGCCTGCGCCTGACGCCGCGACCGCGCGCGCTCTACCGCTTCTACGCGGCGTGCTGCAAGGCGCCTCTCGGCAACAGCCTGCCGCGCTTCCCTTTCGTCGGCATCGCCTGCGTCGCGCTGGACATCGAGAGCACCAGGCGCACGCGCGACGAGCTGCTCGGCCGGCCGCTCGGTCACATCATGGGCAAGTACGCCATCGGCGAGCCCGCGCACGTGAGCCGCATCATGCCGCCGAGCCTCGTCTTCACCGCTGGGGGCAAGTACCTCTCGTGGTGGCTGCGCGGCCTCGCGCGCCCCTCTCCCTTCTTCGACGCGAGCGGTGAAACGCTCTGCGAACAGGTCGTCCTCACGACCGAAGAACGCGCCGCGCTGGCCCCCGCGGGCTAGCGAGTCGCCGGGCAGCCGAGCGACTTCTGATGCGCGCGCGCTTCGTCTGCGCTGACGCTACGAGGCTTCGCCGTACCCCAGCGCGCGAGGACGACGGCGTACTCGATGCAGGCGCCCGCGGTGTCCCCCTTCTGCTCGCGCGCCTCGCCGAGCCACAGGTGCGCGTGCACGGCGTCGAAGGCCTCCGTGAGCACATTGCACGCTGCGGCGGCCGGCGCGAGCCACGCGATCGCCTCGTCCACCCGGCCGGCGAGGAGGTACACGTGCCCGACCGGCGCGATCTCTGCGCCAGCGACAACTAGCGGCCGCGACGCGTCGGGCAAGCTGGCCAGCGCTTCCTGCGCCTCCTCGCCGCTGCTCGTCTCGCCTCCCCAGATCCCTGCCCACGTGTCCCACGCGAACTCCGACGCCCCGACGACGGCCGCGAAGCGCTCACGGCGAATCCGCTCGGCGTCGCGCGCGTACGCCCCGCCCGATCGGGCGATCGCACCAGCGAGCAGCCCCGTCGGCTCGTATCGCGGGTCGGGTTCCCATCCGGGGCGCCTCGCGAAGTAGCGCGTGGCGACATGGCGCGCGCGCTCGAGGTCCCCCGCCTCGAGCGCGATCTGCACGGCGAGGCTGTCGGCGACCGCGTGCTGCTCCTCCTTGGGCGTCGTTTCCGCCGCGCGTTCCATCTCGTCGGAGGCTTTGCGCGCGGTCTCGAAGTCTCCAGCCAGGATGTCCGCGTGGATGCGTTCGGCGCCCACGTCGTCACCCGGACTGGCCTTCTTGGAATCGGCCTGACGCAGGACCTCCTCGATCGCTTCGCGCGGTTTGCCCTGCGCGGCGAGTGCGTCGGCGAGTGCGATCCAGGGACTCTGGTACTCGTTGCCCATCAGCGTGGATCGTCGCGCCTCGCGCTCCAGTCGCGCGCAGTCGTTGCCCTTCGCGAGCAGCTCGACCAGGCCCGACTGGCAGCTGTTGGCGACCGGCGACAGGGTCAGGCACTTCTCGTAGAGCGCTTCGGCAGCATGGGGATCGATCTCCGCCGATGCGATCATCGCATACGCGTTGGCTGCCGCGGGATCGAGGGCGATGATCCGGTCGAATGCGCGCTTGCGCAGGTCCGGGATGCCGAGCCCCTCCCACTGGGCGAGCACGTCGTCCGGGTAACGTTCCACCAGCGCGGTGATACGACGCATGGCTTCGGCTTCGTCGGGCGGGTCGCGCTGGCAGAAAGGCTCGTACGCGTCCAGCATGTCGCGATCGCGTGCGTTGAGACGGTCGCGGCCGGCCAGAGCAGCGGTGTAGTTGGCGCGCAGCGGACCGAAGCACCCGATCGACTGGAGCAGACGCACGCGGGCCGCGGCGAACTGCGGGTCGAGATCGATCGCACGCCGGAAACCGATGTTGCCCCTTCCAGTCCCGTCGCGAAACGACTTGACCGCCTCGACGTACGCTGCCCGAGCCTCGGGGCTCGTCGTGATCACCGGCTCCTCCCACCACGGCGCGCCAGACTCCGCGGGGGCGCTCGCGGCCTGCGCGGACGCAGCCGGCGCGGCTCGCCGCGTGATCCTGACCACCCCCGTAGCGGCCGCAGCGAGGCCCCCGGCCCCGAGGGCCACCGCGAGCAGCAAGCGCCCCGAAGGCAGACGCAGGCTCGTCCCCACGCGCGCCGCCTCCATCCCCGAGAGCGCCTCGAGCAGCTCCTTTCCCGTCGGGAAGCGCGATTCCGGCTTCTTCGCGAGGCATCGCTCGATCACGCGCTCGATCCGGCGGTCGACGCGCGGCTCGATCTTGGAGGGGCGCTCGGGCTCGTCGCGCTCGATCTGGATCGCGACCTCCATCGTCGAGCTGCCGCGGAAGGGGCGCACGCCGGTCGCCATCTCGTAGAGGACGACGCCGAACGCGAAGACGTCGGTGCGCGCGTCGACGGGGCGCCCGAGGATCTGCTCGGGCGACATGTAGCCCGGCGTGCCGAGCACGGCGCCCTCGCGCGTCAGCGCCGTCGCCGTCGACGTTTGCTCGCCGTCGGCGGCGAGCGCCTCGTCGCGCAGCTTGGCCAGGCCGAAGTCGAGCACCTTGGGCTCGCCGTCGCGATCGATCATCACGTTGTCCGGCTTGAGGTCGCGATGCACGATGCCGCTCTCGTGCGCGCGCGCCAGGCCGCGAGCGATGCCGGTCGCGATGCGCGTGACGTCGCGCTGGGAGAGGCGTCCGGCCTCGAGCCGCTGGCGCAGCGTCTGCCCCGCGACGAGCTCCATCGCGATGTACGTGCGGCCCGCGTCCTCGCCGACCTCGTAGATAGTCGCGACGTTCGGGTGTGACACCGCGGCGGCGGAGCGCGCCTCACGCAGGAGCCGCTGCCGGCGCTCGCCATCCTTCTCCAGCTCCTTCGGCAGGAGCTTCAGGGCCACCATGCGCGCGAGGCGCTTGTCCTCGGCGCGGTAGACGATGCCCATGCCGCCGCGCCCGATGCGCTCGAGCACCCGGAAGGGGCCGACGTCGAACGGCGGCTGCGCCTCGGACTCGCGGTCGGCGGCGCGCTCCCCGGGCATTCGTGGCCAGACTAGCGCTGACCCAGCTAGTCGAGGAGCCCTTCCTTCTTCGCCATCTCACGCAGCTTGTCCTTCACGAGCTGGAAGCGCTTGCGCAGGCGGGCCGCCTCGCGCGTCAGCGCCTCGTCGTCGAGCTCGGCGTCCTCTTCCCCCTCGTGGAGCACCCGGGCGAGATCGTTCCACGAGAGCCCGCGGTCGATGCGCAGCACGAGCAGCATGCGGTCGCCCTCGGGCAGCGCGTCGCGCAGCGCCTGCAGGCGCGTCTTCGTCTCGGTGCGCAGGATGGCGAGGGTCTCGGTGCGGACCTTCGCGGCGACGCCCTCGAGCGCCGAGTCGCCGGCGCGCGGGGCGCGGCGGTCGAGGCGCGCGGCGTCGCGCTTGCGGGTGCGCGAGACGTTGCGGGCGATGGCGTACGTCCAGGTGCGGACGCTGCTCTGCCACGCGAAGTTGGGCAGGCTGCGCCAGATGGCTTCGGCGAGGTCCGAGAAGGCGTCGTTCGCGGCGGCCTCGTTGTGGTGCACGGCGACGAGGAAGCCGAACACCTCGGGGCCGTAGCCGCGCAGGATCGCGGTGCAGGCGGCGTCCCAGGCGCGCGCGTCGCAGTGCGCGCGAACCTCGCTCTCGAGCCTGGCGCGGGCCGCCTCGTCCATGCCGCGAGCCTACCTCCTCAGCGGTGGCTGACGAACGGCCGCGTGCTGGCGTTGAGCTGGTGCATCTGGAAGGCGGTCGTCTCGAAGCGGGCGAGCGGGGGCGCCTCGGCCGCGCGCGCGGGGACCGCGAAGGCGACGACGGGGCTGGGGGCTGCTGCGGTGGGCGTCGTCGACGCGCAACCCGAGAGGGCAGCGAGCGCGATGGAAGCGACGAGGGCGGCGGTGATTCGAGCATTCATGGCGTTTCCTCCGTTCAAGGAGGAAGTCGCCGCCGCCGGCGGACGTGAAATCGATTTGTCCTACCTACCCCTACTGAGCCGAGTCCCTCGGGCCGTCGCTCGACTCGTCGGCGCTTTAGCTGGGCGTGATCATGCGGTTGCGGGGCTCGATCACGAGCTCGCGTCGCTCGCACGAGGGCGCCTATCGGTCGCGCACACGGCCGCTTCGCTCTCCCGGGCGATTGCATCGCTGGCAGACGCGATTGCTTCGCTGGCAGACGCGATTGTTTCGCTGGCAGACGTGATTGCTTCGCTGGCAGCCATGATTGCTTCGATGGCAGACGTGATTGCTTCGCTGGCAGACGTGATTGCTTCACTGGCAGACGTGATTGCTTCGCTGGCAGACGTGATTGCTTCGCTGGCAGACGCGATTGCTACGCTGGCAGACGCCTTTGCATCGTTTGCAGACGCGATTGCATCGCTGGCGGACGCCTTTGCATCGTTTGCAGACGCCTTTGCATCGTTTGCAGACGCGTTCCCCTCTCCTGATCGGGCGGGAGCGACGCTCGCAGGCGCCCGGTCCCCGCTCGCTCTTCGATCACTGGCAGAAGCCGAGCTGGAAGATCTTCCACTTGCCCGGCTTGCACGTCGTGCCCTGCGGGCAGTCGGCGTCCGAGGAGCAGATCTGAACCTCGCCGGCTGCGCACGACGTGGACGATCCACCCCCGTTGCCCTCGCAGACGATGGCGGTGCCGCCATTGGACTTCAGATAGCCGCATCCGGGCACCACCGTGGGCGCGCTCGCGCCCTGGAGGCAGCATGAGGTCGCGCCCTGGAAGCCGTTCGCGGTGCAATCGGAGATCTGGTTGCACTGGATCTGGATCGCCGGCGTGCCGCCCGCGTCCTCGCCGCCGTTGGGGCAACCGATCATCGCGTTGGGCGAGCACGCTTGCGGCGCGTACATGCCGCCGCCGAGCGACCCGCCCAGGCAGCACATGCCCTCGCCGGCAGAAGCGAGACAGTCGAGCACGCCGCCGTCGGCGCCATATCCGCAGTAGATGTCTCCCGCGAGGTTTTGGTGGAGCGAGGGAATCTGCCCGCAGCTGCCCGCGTCGAAGAAAACACCCGCGTCGTCCCCACCGACCGACCCCGAGCCCCCCGAGCCGCCCGAGTTGCCGCTGCCGCCGCTGCTCGACGATCCGACGCCGGAGCTCGAGGCCCCCGAGCTGCCCGTGACGCCGCCGTTGCTGCTGCCGCTGCTGGTCGCCCCGGAGCTCCCGGTCGTCTGCCCGTTGCCCTCCCCACCGTCGCTACCGACGTTCGCGATCTTCCCGGAGCAAGCGATCGCCAGCGCCGCGACGACGACGCACCCCGAAGCGAACACGAGCTTCATCCATGAATCCTACGATCATTGCTGCGGCGCGCACGTCGAGACGCCGGCGCCCACGATGGTGAGGTCCGTCTGCGCGACTTGCACGAGACTGCCGTCCGAGGGGCGGTAGCGCGTGACGACGCTGCCCGCGTTGGGCGCCGTGAACAGATAGAAGTCGCCGCCCCAGAAGGCGAACGCCCAGCCGGTTCCCATCGCGAGGCCCGGCAGGTTTGCCTCGCCGATGACTTGCGCCGTCGCGCGGTCGATCTGGCCGATGGCCGAGTCCTGCGGAACCATGTTGACGAAGTTGGTCCCGTAGAAGGCGAAGAGCTCACCCGAGCCGGTGCCCGTCAGCTCGACGCCGGTGATGACCGGGTTGAACTGACCGATCTGCGTCAGGCGGAAGGTCGTCGTGTCGATCGAGGCCAGGACGCCTTGCCCCGTATTCACCATGCCGCCGTTGTCGCCCGCGACGTAGAGCGTCTCCGGCGTCGACGCGTCGACCGCGTTGGCCGCGAAGCCCATGCCGAACTGCACCGGGTAGCCGCCCTGCCCGGTCAGGAACGGCGTGGCCTGGCATGCCGCGGTCGCCGTATTCACGAGGTAGATGTTGCCGCTTTGATACTCGACGTATGCAAGGCCCGAGGTGCGATCCACGGCCATCGAGAACGGGCTCGTGCCCATCGGGTCGGGGCAGTTGATGACGCCGATTTGCGTGAATGTCGCCGTCGGCGGATAGAAGCTCATGAGCACGTTCTGCGTCGTGGCGCTGTTCGGCGTCGTGATGAGGTAGATGAGCGTCGACCCCGCGTCGGGGCAGATGTTGATCGGCTCCTCGATCACGTCGAGCGGCGGGAGCGCGTCCTCCTCGGCGGCGTCCGGCTCCTCGGACACGTCGGGGCCCACGTCGGGCGCGACGTCCGGCTCCACGTCGGCCGATGCGTCGTGAGGCGGCGGAACGAGCAATCCGGTACGGCTGCCGCAGGCCGAGGCGGCGGCGAGGGCGGCGGCGACGGGAGCGAAGAGAGCGAGCCAGCGGGCGGTAACCACGGGCGAGGCATCGAGCCTACCCCCCGGCGCCCCCAGGCGCACGTGGACGGCCCCGAGGCGTGCTATTTCCCAAGTCGCGGGCCATGCCGTTCCCGACCATTCGTCCTCGCCGTCTTCGCGTCACTCCTGCGATGCGCGCGCTCGTCCGCGAGACGACGCTCTCGCCGCGCGACTTCATCTGGCCCCTCTTCTTCAGCGAGACGGTCGACGAGCCGAAGCCGGTCGGGACGATGCCGGGCGTGTCGCAGCTCCCGGTGAGCGCCGCGGCGCGCGTGGCGAAGGAGGCGACCAAGCACGGCTTGGGCGCCGTGATCCTGTTCGGTCTGCCCAGGACGAAGGATGCGCGTGGTTCGAGCGCGCTGGACCCGAACGGGCCGGTGCCCAAGGCGGTCGCGGCGATGAAGGACGCGGCGCCCGGGCTGGTCGTGATGACCGACGTGTGCGTCGACGAGTACACCGACCACGGCCACTGCGGCATCCTGCGGGCACGCCGCGACGGCGAGATGGAGGTCGACAACGACGCGACGCTGGAGCTGCTCGCCGAGATGGCGCTCGTGCACGCGCGCGCCGGTGCCGACGTCGTGGCGCCGAGCGACATGATGGACGGCCGGGTCGCACGCATCCGCAGGGCGCTCGACGCGGGCGGGTTCGACGCGACGGCGATCCTCTCGTACGCCGTGAAGTACGCGAGCGGGTTCTACGGGCCGTTCCGCGAGGCCGTGGACGTGAAGGTCCAGTTCGGCGATCGCGCCGGCTACCAGATGGACCCCGCCAACGTGCGCGAGGCGCTGCGCGAGGCGAAGCTCGACGAGGACGAGGGCGCCGACATGCTCATGGTGAAGCCCGCGCTGCCCTACCTCGACGTGATCCGCGCGGTGCGCGAGAGCTCGACGCTGCCGCTCTTCGCGTACAACGTGTCGGGCGAGTACGCGATGCTCAAGGCGGCGGCCGCCGCCGGCATGATCGACTACGGGCGCGCCATGATGGAAGTGCTCACGAGCATCCGTCGCGCGGGCGCCGACGCGATCCTGACGTACCACGCGATCGAGGCTGCAGAGGCGCTCGGTGCGTAGTCTGCTCGCGCTGTCGCTCGTCACAGCTGCAGTCTCGGGTTGCTCGACGCATCAGTGCGACGCTTCGACGTCCAACGTGGACGACTCGAAGCAGCACGTGAACCCGGTGAATGGGACGTACGTCTGGGATTCGGCCGAATTCCACGGCTGGATCACTTACAACGGGAACGAGACCATCACGTTCACGCTCCCGTCGAACTTCCCCTCGACGTCTACGGAAGGCTTCACGCTTTCGGCGTACACCGCGACGTCCACGGATCCGTCGTGCGACGTCGTAGGTCAGTTCGTGGAGGCAGCCGGACAGCTCGCCGAGTTCCAGATCGCCGGCCCGCAGAGCTTCACCGTGCTCAATGACACGTGCTCCCAGTACTGCCTGCGCATGGTCGCGACCGTGACCGTGCCGACGGCGCCCGTTGACGCCGGGCCCGATGCGCCGCACGACTGACCCATGACGCATCCCTGGCACGACATCGAGGTGCCCGAGCAGTTCGAGGAGGGGTTCCCCGCATTCATCGAGATCCCCAAAGGCTCGAAGCTGAAGTACGAGCTCGACAAGGCGACAGGGCTCTTGCGCGTCGACCGCGTGCTCTTCAGCGCCGTGCACTACCCGGCCAACTACGGCTTCATCCCGCGCACGTATTGCGACGACGGCGACCCGCTCGACGTGCTCGTGCTCGGCACCGAATCGGTGGTCCCCATGTGCATCATGCGCTCACGCGCCATCGGGATGATGCAGATGCACGACGAGAAGGGGGGCGACGACAAGATCATCGCGGTTCACCTCGACGACCCCGCCATCCGCGAGATCCGGCACATCCGTCAGCTCATGCCGCACGTGCTGCTCGAGCTGCAGCGCTTCTTTCTCGACTACAAGAAGCTCGAGAACAAGCGCGTCGAGATCGAGGACTTCGAGGGTCCCGAGAAGGCCAACGAGATCATCCGCGCGGCGCTGAACGACTACCGCTTGGGGAAGCACGCCGGAACGCAGAGCCGGTAGGCCTTGTCGCACGCCTCGCACGCGCCGTCCTTGCACGTCTTGTGGCACGCGCTCCAGTAGCTCGCGCAGTTCTCGGCGCACTCTTCGCCAGGGGCGTGCGCCGCGACCGGCGTCGCGCTCCTGGCCGGCGCGGCGGCTGAGGCCGTGCCCTCCGGCGGCGGCCCGTGGTCGGCAACGTTGGGCGGCGGGGCGAACGCGTTCGTGGGCGCCGGCACCGCCATCGCGTGCACGTGCTTGGGCGACTCGGCCTCCACCTTGGGGAGCGTCGGGTCGAGCGACAGCTCGCTGAACCGTGTGGCGGCGTACTCGACGCGGTCGCGCGGCTGCCCGTACGTGTAGCCGTGCAGCCAGTCGCGCCAGCACGTCTTCTTGGCCGCGTCCGGCGCCGTGACCTCCTGGTCGAGCGCGTAGCAGTGCTCGAAGCGCACGTCGCACTCGTAGACGGCCTGGAAGCTCGGGCCGCACGCCAGGACGAAGACCCCCGCGGCGGCGGTCAGCAGAAGGCGCCGAGCTCCCACTCCCACAGGAAGAGTTTCTGCTGCGGGGGCCCTCCTGGCAACCGCTACTGGACGATGAGGCCACGGGTCGCTACCAGGTGTGCTTGGTGAGGCCCCTGCCCCACCAAGGAGCTGCATAGTGTTCACGGGCCTTGTCGAGACGATGGGGGTGCTCGCGGAGCGCACGGCCAGGGGGCCAGGCGCACGGCTGGTGATCCGCGCCACCCTGGCCAGCGAGCCGCTCGCGATGGGCGAATCGATCTCGGTCGACGGCTGTTGCCTCTCTGCGGTCGAGCTCGGCCCCGACCGCTTCGCGGTGGACGCGACGGCCGAGACCCTCGCCAGGACGACGCTGGGGGCGCTCCCGGTCGGCAAGCAGGTGAACCTGGAGCGCGCCGTCCGCGCCGGCGACCGGCTGGGGGGACACCTGGTCACTGGGCACGTCGACGCCGTGGGGAAGCTGCTCGAGCGGCGCGAGGTGGGCGAGGCGGTCGCGATGCGCTTCTCTCTGCCCGCCGAGCTGGCGCGCTTCGTCGCCGAGAAGGGATCCGTCGCCGTGGGCGGCGTGAGCCTCACAGTCAACGCGGTGGCGGCCAGCCCGGCGAGGGCCGAGACAGATCAGTCCTTCGACGTCATGATCATCCCCATCACCCTGCGCGTGACGACGCTCGGGGAGCTCGCGCCCGGTGACCCCGTGAACCTCGAGGTGGACCTGGTCGCGCGCTACGTGGCACGTTGGAGGCAATAGCCGT
>Ga0335069_10006795_pt1 | contig 16572 bp, 16 predicted proteins | sample Lox_Sample_11_FD_206714 | JGI IMG/M metagenome (GOLD analysis project Ga0335069, IMG submission 206714) | Soil microbial communities from Loxahatchee National Wildlife Refuge, Florida, United States - Lox_Sample_1.1 | ecosystem: Environmental > Terrestrial > Soil > Wetlands | place: USA...
TCCTGGTCGCGGTCACCTGGATCTACCTGCTCTCCGGCTCGATCGCGAACGCCTTCACCCAGCTGATCGACGTGACCGGCGTGCTGTACGCCAGCTTCTATATCCTCACCGCGTTCTCCGCCATCGTGTACTACCGGCGGCGCATCTTCAGCAACGCCTGGGACGCCATGCTCGTCGGCATCCTCCCCCTGGCCGCCGCCGGTTTCCTGGTCTGGATCGTGATCAGGTCGTGGCAGAACGCGCCCGCCTCGCAGCGGTGGTCGCTGTTCGGCATCCTGGTCGCGGGGATAGTTCTGATGCTCATCGCACGCTTCGGCCTGCGATCGTCGTTCTTCCGCATCCCGCGCGAGAGCGCACCGCGATAGAGCTTCGGCAACCGGCGGCTGGATCATCGCCGTGGGACTGCGGATCCGAGGCGGCTTCGGTTCGCCGGCGACGGTGTTCGGGCTGATCCCGAGCCGCCTGAAACTGTCACTGAATGTATCGAAGAAATAACTAGGAGCGATATTTCTATTCACAATATGTACGTGAGAGATTACTCTAAGTACTAGTGCCCTGAATGCGGGGCGGTCCCAGCGAGAGGGGTCCGGGAATGCCTGGGACGCGGCATGAACCGGCGACCGCCCCCGCACGGGTCACGACCCGGCGCGGCTGGCGTGCCATGCGCCCGCTTGAACCCGCCCTGGAGGCGCTTCACCGGGCCGCCGGAACCCCGGTGACGGCCCGGCTCGCCTGGTGGCGCGCGGCGGGCGCGGCCGACCCCGGCGCCGTCCCCCTGCTGCTTGCGCTGCGCGGGCACGGCGGCACTTTAACTGCCGCCGCGCTGGTCGCGCTGCGCGACGAGGACGGAGACCTCCGGATAACCTCGGTCCGGCCGCACACCGACGACGTGTGGGACATCGCCGCGACCTCGGCCGGCGCGCGGCACATGCTGCTGGCCGGGCTGGCCCGGTACGCCGCCGGGCTGAGCGGCCCGTGGCGGCTGACCCTGACCGGGATGCGCGACGGCGGCGAGGCCGACTGGCTCGCCGGGCGACTGCCGGGCGGCCGCGTGGTACCCGCACCGCCGGTCCCCGGCATCGGCTTCACTCGGGGCGAGATGCCGCTGGCGTCCGGCATACGCAGCGGCCTGGACCGGTCCGGGCGCAGGATCCGGCGGCACGCGCTGACCGAGACGATCCGGTTCGAACGGGAGCCGGCCGCGCTGGCGCGGCTGCGCGACGAGATCGAGGCCGTGCACCAGGCCCGCGACCACGACGCCGGGCGGGTGAGCGACCTGGATGACCGGGCCGGCCTGGCATTCTGGCGTTCGGTGTACGACGGGCACGCCGCCCGGGGCGAGCTGGAGGTTGGCACGCTGCGCCTGGACGGGCACCTGGCCGCCTACGTCATCGCGCTCGTCGACTCCCCCGCGTACCGGGTGTTCGACGGGCGGTTCGCGCCGAAGTGGCGGCTGTACGCCCCGGGGCGGCGGCTGGAAGCGGTGGTAGTGGAGCACGCCCGCCGCGGCGCCTTCCGCGAACTCGACTGGATGAGCAGCGTCGCCCCGGAGAAGCTGGTCGCCAGCACCCAGGCGGACCCGCGGTGGGCCGTCACCGCGGCCGGTGACCAGCGGCCGGTCCTCCCCGGCACGGGCAGCGGCTTCCTGTCCGTGGCCGCGGCATCGTGAAGGCGGCATCGTGAAAACGGCGGTGACCGTGCTGAGCAGCGCGCTCACTGGCGCCGCCGCACTGCCGTACATCCTCGACATCGTGCGCGGCCGGGCCAGGCCCAGGATCGCGTCCTGGGGCATCTGGACGGTCGTGCAGGCGATCGGGACCGCGTCCGCATTCGCCGCCCGGCAGCTGCCCGGAGCGTGCTACACCCTGCTCTGCGCGGCGGGCTGCGCCGCCGTGGTCGTGCTGGGGTGGCGGCACGGGAGCAGAGAATTCGGACGGCTGGACGCGGTGTGCGTGACCCTGGCCGCGGAGGGCGTGGCGCTGCTCGCGGTGGCAGCGTGGCTGCCCCGGCTGATGCCCATGTCGTGGGCGGTCGCCGTGTCCGTGGCGACCGATTTGCTGGCCTACCTGCCGACGTTCCACCACGCCTGGCACAGGCCGAGCGAGGAGCCGTGGCTTCCTTACGCGATGTTCGGCGCCGCCGCAGGCCTGGTGCTGTTCGTCGCCGACTTCCGGGTCCTCGCCGGGGTGATCTACCCGGCGTACCTGTTCGCCGCGGACGCGGCCATGGTGGTCATGATCCTGGCCAGCCCGCATCGCTGTGCGCCCCCGGCGGGCCGGGCGCGCACATATCCGGCTGACCCCCCGATGCGGCTGTCGGCCGGGTCGGCGCAGTGGCGGCCGGTGACCGGCCGGGACTGGCGCCAGCCTGACCTCGTGCCGCAGCGGGCGCGGAGCGGTTACCGCTAGCGGCCCCCGCGCGGACCTGCCTGCTAGCTGGGCCTACCAGCTGGTAACGTCGCTGGCGTGGTACGGCTATCTGGTCATGGCGGTGCGCACGCGGTGGCGGCCGCGCGGCGGCACGGCGTAGCTACGATGTTCACGCTGTCCGGCGGGCACGTGTTCCCGCTCTACGACGCGGTGGTCAAGGACGACGCCGGCCATGCGATGCGGCTGGTGGACGTGCGGCACGAGCAGACCGCGGTGTTCGCGGCGGAGGCGACCGCGCGGCTGACCCGGACGCCGGGGCTGGCCGTGGTCACCGCGGGGCCGGGCGTGACCAACTCGGTCAGCGCGGTGACCACCGCGTGGTTCAACGGCGCCCCGGTGGTAGTGCTGGCCGGACGCGCCCCCGACTACCGCTGGGGAGCGGGCAGCCTGCAGGAGATGGATCATCCGCCGCTGCTCGCGCCGGTCACCAAGCGAGCCTGGACCGAACACGACACCGCGCGGCTGGCCGGATCGGTGGACGAGGCCTTCCGGCTGGCCGCGAGCCCGCACCGCGGGCCGGTGTTCCTGGACGTCTCACTCGAGGCGCTCTACGGCCAGGCCGAGGCGGACCTGCCGGACGCGGATCGGGCGGACGCGGATCTGGCGGCGGCAGGCGGCCCGGATGAGGGGGACGTGGACCAGATCGCCGGGCTGCTCCGGGCGGCCCGGCGGCCGGTGCTGGTGCTGGGCTCCGACGTGTGGCTGGGCGGCGCCGAGGACGCGGCCCGGCAGGCCGCGCAGGAACTGCGCCTGCCGGTGATCGCCAACGGCCAGGCGCGCGGGGTGCTGCCGCGCGGTCACGAGCTGCTGGTGACCCGGGCCAGGTCGGCGGCGCTGCGCCAGGCCGACCTGGTCATCGTGGCCGGGACGCCGCTGGACTTCCGGCTCGGGTACGGTTCGTTCGGCCCGCGGGACGCCCCGGCCCGGGTGGTGCACGTGGCCGATGCGCCGGCCGGGATCGCGTCGCACGTCCCGCTGGCCGCCTCGGCCGCAGGCGACCTGGCCGCGTTCTTCACCGCGCTGGCGGCCTCCGGCACTGCGGCTGGCGCTGGCGTAGGGGCCGGACAGGCGGACCCGGAGTGGGTGCCGGGCCTGACCGATGCGGTCACGGCCGCGCGGGCTTCCGACGGGCCGCTGCTGGCCAGCGACGCCGATCCGGTGCACCCGGCCCGGATCTACGGCGAACTGCTCAAGGTCCTGGACGACGACGCCGTGGTCATCGGGGACGGAGGGGACTTCGTCTCGTTCGCGGGTAAGTACGTCGAACCGCACCGGCCCGGCGGATGGCTGGATCCCGGCCCGTTCGGCTGCCTGGGAACGGGCCTCGGCTATGCCATCGCCGCCCGCGTCGCGCGGCCGTCCGCGCAGGTCGTCCTGCTGCTCGGCGACGGCGCGGCCGGCTTCTCGCTGATGGACGCGGACACGCTAGTCCGGCACGGGCTGCCCGTGGTCATCGTGTGCGGGAACAACGCGGGCTGGGGCCTGGAGCGGCACCCGATGCGCGCCCTGTACGGCTACGACGTCGCCGCGGACCTGCAGCCGGGCTGCCGGTACGACGAGGTGGTGCGCGCCCTCGGCGGCGCCGGCGAGCTCGTCACCACGGCCGCGGATATCGGCCCCGCGCTGGCGCGCGCCTTCGCCGCCGGCGTGCCCTACCTGGTCAACGTGGTCACCGATCCGGAGATCGCCTACCCGCGCTCGACCACCGGCGTCTAGCCGATCGTGGCGATCAGGTCGCCTTCCTGCACCACGTCGCCCTCGGCCACGTGCATCTTGGTGATCACGCCGGGCCCTTCGGCCAGGACCGGGATCTCCATCTTCATCGACTCGAGGATCACCAGGGTGTCACCGTCGTCGACGTGATCGCCCTGCGCCGCGACCACCTTCCACACGTTCGCGACCATCTCCGCGCGGACTTCAGCCACCGGTGACTCCTCTTGTCGTTACCTCGGACGCAGCTTGCTCACCAGGGACGTATCGTAGTCCCCGCTGAGGAACTCGGGGCTGGTGAGCAGGTCTGCGTGAAACGCCAGGTTGGTCTTCGGGCCGGTGATGCGGAAGGCGGCCACCGCCTCCCGCGCGCGGTCCAGGGCCTGAGCCCGGTCGGCGCCGTGCACGCAGAGCTTGGCCAGCAGCGGATCGTAGAACGGCGTCACCGTATTGCCTGCCTGGTAACCGGCGTCCACCCGGATGTCGTCGCCGGCGGGCTCGGCCCACTCGGTGATCGTGCCCGGGCCGGGCAGGAACCGGACCGGATCCTCGGCGTAGACGCGCAGTTCGAGCGCGTGCCCGGCGGGCTTGGTGGCGCCTAGCTCGAAGGACGGCGGCTCGCCCGCGGCGATGCGGAACTGCTGCTCCACCAGGTCGATGCCGGTGACCAGTTCGGTGACGGGGTGCTCGACCTGCAGCCTGGTGTTCATCTCGAGGAAGACGAACGAGCCCGCCTCGGCGTCCACCAGGCACTCGACGGTCCCGGCGCCGCGGTAGCGCACGGCCTCCCCCGCCTGGACCGCGGCGGCCAGCATGTGCGCGCGCAGCCCGGCGGAGACGCCCGGCGACGGGGTCTCCTCGGCGACCTTCTGGTGCCGCCGCTGCACCGAGCAGTCGCGCTCGCCGAGCGCGAGCACCCGGCCGTCGGCCAGGCCGAGGATCTGCACCTCCACGTGCCTGGCCCGCTCCACGAACCGTTCGAGCAGGATCTCCGGCGAGCCGAAGAAACGCTCGGCCCGTGATCTGGCGGTCTCGAACGCCGCCCGCAGCCCCGCCTCGTCCGAGGCCGCGCCCATGCCGATGCCGCCGCCGCCGGCAGCCGCCTTGACCATGACGGGATAGCCGATCCGTTCGGCCTCGGTGACCGCGGCGTTCACGTCGGTCACTGGCTCCCGGGTCCCCGGCGAGACCGGCACGCCCGCCTGCTCCATCAGGTTCCTGGCCCGGATCTTGTCACCCATCTGCTCGATGGCGTCGGGATCGGGTCCCACCCAGGTCAGCCCGGCCGCGATCACCTGGCGGGCGAAGTCCGCGTTCTCGGCCAGGAAGCCGTAGCCGGGGTGCACCGCCGTGGCCTTGGTCTTGCGGGCGGCGTCGATGAGCGCCGCGGCGTCCAGGTAGCTGCGGGCAGGCTGCGGCGGGCCGATGCGGGTGGCCTGGTCGGCCTCGCGGACATACGGCAGGTCGGCGTCGGCGTCGGAGTAGACGGCTATTCCCCGGATTCCCATGCGCCTGGCGGTTCTCAGCACCCGCCTGGCGATCTCCCCCCGGTTGGCGACCAGCACCGAATCAAGCATCCGCCCAGCCTAGTGGCCTGCGGCCCGCGGGGGCGTTCCGGCGGGGCCCGGCGGCCTCACATCTGGATGACGGAGCGGCGGTTGACCACACGGCTCAGGGCCTCGACGGTGGTCGGGTCGTACTCGCTGGCCGTGTCGAGCCGGAGCCGCTGCACTGCCGCCGCGGCCCGGCCCGGGTCCAGCGAGCTGCCCACCAGGTCGTCGAAGGCGTTGGCCGTCTTGATGATGCGGCTGCTCAGCGGGGGTTCGGAGAAGCCGGCCCGGCCGGTGGCCGACGCTTCGGTGTCCCGGTAGGGCTCGTTCTGCCGGCGCACGATCTCGGCCACCGAGTCGAGCACCTGGGCCTGCTGGATCACGTCGGCGCCGAGTTCGGCGATGCGCTGCTGGTCCTGCCGGGAGACCAGCACGGTGGCCCCGCCGGGGATCGGGTCGTGCAGCGACAGCTGGCCGATGTCGTGCATCAGCGCCGCGTACTCAAGCTCGAGCAACTCGGGCTCGTGGATGCCGAGCTCCCGGCCGATCGCGATTGCGAGCCTGCTGACTCGTTCGGAATGACCGGTTTCGACGTAGCCGCCGATCTCGGTCACCTTGGCCAGCGCCCGTACGGTCTGCAGGTAGGTGGTCCGGATGCCGGCGTACCGGCGGAACGCTACCTGGGTGACGAGCAGCGGCGCGGTGAACACGGCCAGCGCGGCCAGCCCCATCACCTCCGCCGCGAACGCGATCAGCAGCGCCGAGGCGCCTACCGCCGCGCCCAGCGGCAGCTGGACGCGCATCTCGTCGACCAGCGCCACCCGGAACCTGGCCCGCTGCTCGTCGACCCGGAGCAGGGCGGTGAGCACCGCCTCGAGCAGCAGGGCGAGTACGGTCAGCGCGGTCATCAGGGCGACGGCCAGGCCCCAGTGCTTTTCCACGGCGCTGTTGGAGGCCAGCGGCCGGAAGATATAGGCGACGCAGGCGATGCAGAGCAGGCGGGTGGCCATGCCGCTGACCCGGGCGGGGCGGCCGGCGGCCAGGTGCGGCAGCGCGCCGATGATCATGCCGATGGTGGCCACGGTCACCACCTGCTCGGCGCTGTACTGGACGAAGTGCGTGCCGACCCTGATGAGCAGGGCGTAGGCGAGCGCGCCGGCGAACCCGATCGGGGCGGTCTCCCGGTCGCCCGGCAGGTTGAGGCGGAGCACCTCGCCGAACGCGATCAGCGCGCCGAACGCGATCGCGATCCGGGGGTCCTTCAGGCCCTCCGCCGCGGTCTGCGTCACGGCGGCCACCAGCCAGATCCCGGCGGCCACCACCAGCAGCAGCTGACCGGAGTCCGGCACCTGCCAGGGATACCTGCGCGGCTCGCGGGGGACGTGCCCCATTGGCTGGTCCATCGGCATCCCTACAGGCTTTCAATGACCCGGATAGGGGTGCCTGGGTCGTCGTGATCTTGCGCGGTGACGGTAGCCAAGCCATCGGTCGCGATCACCGGCGGCTCGGGGAGCTGCCAGCCTTCGCGCTTGAGGGCGGCGACGAAGGCGTCCACGAAGGCCGGGTCGAACTGGGTGCCCGACCACTTCCTCAGCTCCTCGATCGCCTCGCTGACCGGGCGCGCGCCGCGGTAGGAGCGCGTCGAGGTCATCGAGTCGAAGGCGTCGGCGACCGCCAGCACCCGGGCGAACTCAGGGATCTCGTTTCCGGCCAGTCCCATCGGGTAGCCGCGGCCGTCGATCCGCTCGTGGTGGTGCATGATCCCGGCCAGCGCCTCGTCCAGGAACCCGATCTCCCGGACGATGTCGAGTCCGCGCATCGGGTGCAGCTGGATGGCGTCGTATTCCTCCTCGGTCAGCTTCCCCGTCTTCTGCAGCACCCTGGTCGGCACGCCGAGCTTGCCGACGTCGTGCAGCATCCCCGCGTACCTGATCGCCTCGACGCGCTCGCCCCGCATGCCGATTTCGCGCGCGATCATGACCGAACCGCGGGAGACCCGGTCGCTATGGCCGCGGGTGTAGAAGTCCTTGGTCTCGACCGCCTGGCACAGCGCGCCCACCGTGGCCTCGTAGGCCTTTTGCTGCTCGGCGAACTGCGTCACCGCCCAGCGGGCGACGAACAGCGGGATCAGCACCAGCAGCGGCGCGAAGAACCCGACCACGCTCCAAAGCGCGGCCATGAGCAGGCCGTAGGCCGCGTAGCCGAGGTCGGAAAGCAGCAGCCGCGCGCTCAGCCCGACGCCTGCCCCGGAAGCCCCCGAGGACATCCGGTCCCGCGGCCTGGTCAGCCAGAGCACGCCGCTGAGCAGGCCGTGATTGGCCGCGACAAGGATCAATGCCGCGGCGGCGAACGGCGCGATGATGGCCGGGAAAGACTTTTCGTCCGGCAGCCCGACATGGCCGCCGAAGGCGATAAAAGCGCGGCCGGCTAGGTACGCGCTGAGCGCGTACATCGCGGTATTGAAAACGCGCTGCAACGGGTGCGGACCGCGGCGCAGGCCCAATGCGGTACAGGCCCCGACAATGGCGGCTCCGACCGGACCGACCAGGACAACTGAGGCAAGCATCGCGGCCGAACTCGAAGACCAGGTGATCTGCCCTTTGCGGAGTTGCGTCGCTCTCGATTCGGAGACAATAACCAGGATTCCGAGGAATACGACGTACTGCCACCTCAGGCCGGTGAACGGCCCCCGGGCCACCAGCACCACGGCGGTGACCACCACCGCACCGATGTAGATCAGTGCGACCCGCGAGAGCTTGCCCAAACTTCCCCCTCGCAGTCAGGAGTATGTACGCCGCGAACCTGGATCGGTGACGTCAGCCCCAAGCCACGCCGCGGGCGCACAGCTGGCCGGGCCCGCCCGCGAGGAGCGCACGCCAGCCTGCTCTGACATCACCGCCTGTATGCATGAGGCGAACCTCCCTAGGGCGAAATAGGGTTCGCTGTACCCGTCTTGTAACCGTTCAACCACAGGATAACGCGACGGCAGAGGTTCGCGCAGGCCTAAATCTCATCGTGAACAAACCGTGAGCAGAATCGTCACGATACGCAATCAAGGTTGGCACATGTGGCGCAATTGCCACACTCCTGGCAAATCGGAACGCGTGCCTGCGACGGCCGTTACTCAGCGAACTCGATGGAGGCGCGGACTTCCCTGATGCGGACGAGAATCTTGGCGCGCAGAGCGGCCGGCGCGGGGTCGCAGCCGCAGTGCTTTTGCACCACCCGCTTAACCGCCTCCTCCAAGCCGTATTCGCGCAGGCAGGGCCCGCACTCGTCCAGGTGCTGGCGGATCTTGGCGCAGTCCAGGTCGTCCAGCTCGCCGTCCAGGTAGCCGTAGACCCGGTCGAGCACCTCGGTACACGGCGTCTCGTGGGGGTTCCCGCAGCTCATCGCCCCTCCTCACCGGATGCTGAGGCGTCAGAAGCGGCCCGTGCCAGCCCGCGCTCCGAGGCGTAGTCCTGGAGCAGTTCCCGTAGCTGCCGGCGACCGCGATGCAACCGTGACATCACGGTGCCGATCGGAGTCTCCATGATGTCGGCGATCTCCTTGTACGCGAACCCCTCCACGTCGGCCAGGTAGACCGCGATCCTGAACTCCTCGGGCAGCGCCTGCAGCGCCTCCTTGATGTCGGAATCCGGCAGGCGCTCGAGCGCCTCCGCTTCGGCCGACTTCAGTCCCCCCGAGGTATGCGACGCCGCCCGCGCCAGCTGCCAGTCCTCGACCTCTTCGGCGCCCGACCGCTGCGGCTCCCGCTGCCGCTTACGGTAGGTGTTGATGAAGGTGTTGGTCAGGATCCGGAACAGCCACGCCTTCAGGTTCGTGCCCTGCTGGAACTGGTGGAACGACGCGTAGGCCTTGGCGAAGGTCTCCTGCACCAGGTCTTCCGCATCCGCCGGGTTGCGGGTCATCCGAAGCGCGGCGGAGTACAGCTGATCTAGGAAGGGCAGCACCTCCTGCTCGAAGCGCTCACCGCGCTCTTCGAGAGTCAAGGACTCGTCCGGAACGAGACCCACCTCCTTGAGGTAATGCGGCGCCGGGCTGCGGGGGTGCAGACCGTATGTGCGGGAGGATACCGCGCCGGGGTCACGAGGTTCCGTCAGCATGCCACGAGGTGGCGAAGCGACTGCCATGCCGCGTTCAACACGATGGTGCACCCGGTCATTCCGCAACGGTCTTGCTGGCTGGCATAAGCCCCCGCTAAGCCGGGAAGGATTCCATACTAGGCGCCCGCGACAGGACCCCACGACAGGCCCCGAGGCAGCGGCGCCGAGTCAGGAGTCGTGGGCCCGTGCAGTATGCGGCCAGCGCGATCACCGCGCCGGAAACCGGTCAGCTCCCTGTTTACTGGCAGTTCCACGAGGCGGTGACCCGCGCACAGCTGACCGATTGGCTCCCCACCGGCCGGCACCTGCTCGTCGACGTATCGGGCCCGCGCGCGCCAGCCGCCGAACTGGCCGCCAAGGCCGGCCACACGGTACTGCGCGTCCTGGATCCCGGCCCCGGCCGGGCCGGGGGGGCCCGGGGGGGCCGGGGGGGTCTGGGGGGTCTGGGGGGAAAGGCTTCCTCCCAGGAGCGGGGGGATCCCGGGGGGTCGTCCCCCCGGGGCAAGCACGGCAGCATCGTCCAGGTCATCGCGGACTCGTCGCGGCTGACGTTCCTCGGCGACGGCTGCGCGGACGGGGTCATCGCGGACGACCGGGCGCTGTCGGTTCACCTGGCCGCCGAGGCGATGATCGCCGAGATCGCCCGGGTCTTGCGCCCGGCCGGCCGGGTGATCGCGTGCGTCGACTCGCTGGTGCTCGGCATGGCCGTGCTGGCCGACCAGCACCACTGGGCACACCTGGTCGACCTGCCGCACGCCGAGGTGGTGCTGGTGCCCTGGCCGGACGGGACGATCACCCGGTGTTACGGGCCGGATCAGGTCCGCGAGCTGTTCACCGGGGCCGGGCTGCGGGTCAACTGGATCCGCCCGCGGACGGTGCTGTCGGAGTCGATGGTGACGTACTGGCTGCGGCGTGATCCCGGCCGGCTGCCCAAGCTGGTGCGAGCCGAACTCGCGGCCCGGTCCGACGAGTCACTCGGCGCACAACTGGTGATTTCGGCCAGTAAACCCCGCTGGCCGGACCATGGCTAGCTAGCGGTGCCGCTTGGCCCATTTGCCCTGGCAGCCGACGCAGCGGGCGGCGTCGGGCCGGGCGTCGAGCCTGCCCTCGGGTATCTCGTGACCGCAGTCGACGCACTTCCCGTAGCTGTTCTCGTCGATCCGGGACAGCGCAGCGAGCACCTCATCGCGCTGGTTGCGGGCGGAGTGGAGGATCGCCTCGGTGCGGTCGGCCTCCGAAAGGCTCGAGCCCGCGTCGGCCGCATCCTGCGGATATCCCGTGCCCGCCGCCGGGCCCGGGCCCTCGCCCTGCAGGACGGTTATCGTCCGATCCAGGTCGTCGCGCATTTCCTCAAGGCGCTTTCGGGCGACAGTAGTCTCCACTGGTGTCCTCGCCTCCTGTCCGCGTGCGGTAGGCAGCGCAGCTCGCATCGACGCCGAGCCACGGCTGCGGGCCGCAGACTCAGAACTTCTCGCCGGGCGGCCTCTTGATGCCAGCGGAAGCCTCGGCTGACCCATCGGCGCTGTCGAGCGGCTCGATGAGCTCCGGCCCGTTGTTCCGCACGGTATTGACGGCCATGGATACGGGATGCGACGTCAGGCCGCCCGCCATCGCGGGCAGCATCGCCGCGTGAAGCTGGCCGGGCTCGGTGTTGTCCGGGTCGAGCCAGTCTGCCCAGTGCTCACGCGTGATCACCATGGGCATGCGATCGTGGATCTGGCCGACATCGTCGGTTGCCTGGGTCGTGATAATCGCGGCCGTCCACAGCCAGGCGCGCTCGTGGTCGTCGGGCACCGACTCGTCCCGCCAGAGCTCGTAGATTCCGGCGAAGGCGAGGGCTTCCCCGTCCGTTCGGTAAATAAAGTACGGCTGCTTGCGCTTCTTGCCCCCATCGGTTACGGCCTGCCACTCGTAGTAGCCGTCGGCCGGGAGGATGCAGCGGCGCTTGGCGAAGGCCCGCCGGTAGGCCGGCTTGACCGCCACCGTCTCGGCCCTGGCGTTGATCATCCGGCCGCCGATCGAGGCCTCCTTGGCCCAGGAGGGCACCAGGCCCCAGCGGACCACGCGCAGCTCCCGGGCTTGCGGCTGGTCCTCGCGGGGCGGCCGTTCCAGGACCGCGAAGATCCTCTTAGTGGGGGCCACGTTGTAGTCGGGGCCAGGCTCCGGGTCGGGTGAGGCAGCCACGCTGTCGCGCTCCACGCCGAACTCCTCGAGGAGCTCAAGGCGCTTACGCGCCGACACAAAACGACCGCACATGCAATCTTCCTCAGTTGGTTGCTACCTGGACAGGTCCCGTTAAGCCTGGATTGGCAGTTCATAACCAGAATCCGGGTGAGCCAAACCCGCGGAAACCGTCCCCGCGGGCCCGGCACAGTAGGCTCAACGGCATGCATCCGGTTAACAACCAGGACCAGACCTGGGCTTCCCCGGCGGCCGCCGGGCCGGTCAGCGCGCGTGTGCGGCTGCCCGCCTCCAAGTCCATTACCAACCGGGCCCTGGTCCTGGCCGCGCTCAGCGACGGGCCGTCCCAGATCGCGAACCCGCTGCGGGCCAGGGACACCGTGCTGGCCGCGGACGCCCTCGGCGCCCTAGGTAGTTCGATCACTGAGTCCCGAACGGACTGGCTGATCGCGCCAGGACAGCCGGCTCCGGGTTCCGTGGTGAACGTGAACGTGGGGAACGCGGGCACGGTGATGCGGTTCGTGCCCGGGCTGGCGGCGCTGACCTCGGCGATAGTCGCCTTCGACGGGGACGCGCGGGCCAGGCAGCGCCCGGTCGGCCCGATTCTGGCGGCGCTGCGGCAGCTCGGCGCGCAGATCGAGGACGGCGGCCGGGCCGCGGTCCCGTTCACCGTGCATGGCCGCGGCGCGGTCCGCGGCGGCACCGTGGTGCTGGATGCTTCCGGGTCTTCGCAGCTGGTGTCGGGCCTGCTGCTGGCGGCGCCCCGGTTCGACGAGGGCGTCGAGGTGCGGCACGAGGGACCGCTGGTGCCCTCGGCGCCGCATATCGCGATGACCGTGCGCATGCTCCGCGCGGCGGGCGCTTCGGTGGAGGAGCTCGCCTCTGGTGCTTCCGGACCCGGCCGCCCGGACGCCTGGCGGGTGCGGCCGGGGCGGCTCGACCTCGGCTCAGTCACGGTGGAGCCTGACCTGTCCAACGCGGGCCCGTTCCTGGCCGCGGCGCTGGTCACCGGGGGCACGGTCACCATCCCGGACTGGCCGCGGGACAGCCTGCAGGCGGCCGGGCCGATCCTGGAGGTCCTCGGCCGGATGGGCGCACAGACCTCGGTGGGCCCAGACGGGCTGACGGTGCGTGGCGGCGGGCGCGTCCGCGGCATCACCGCCGACCTGCGCGACGTTAACGAGCTCACGCCGGTGCTCACCGCCGCGGCGGCGGTGGCCGATTCCCCGTCGGTCTTCACCGGCCTGGCGCACACCCGTACGCACGAGACGGACCGGCTGGCCGCGCTGGCCAAGGAGATCAACGCGCTCGGCGGCGACATCACCGAACTGCCGGACGGGCTGCGGATCAACCCCCGCCCGTTGCGGGCCGAGGGTTCGGCCGGGCCGTTCGGCACCTATGACGACCACCGGATGGTGATGGCGGCGGCGGTCCTGGGCCTGGCCGTGCCCGGCCTGCGGGTAGCCGGCGCTGGCACGGTGGGCAAGACCTTCCCCGATTTCATGGACGTCTGGGCGGTGCTGGTCCGGGGGGATAGTGCTGGTGCCGACCCGGGGGGGCGATCCCCCGGATCCCCCCGCTCCCGGGGGGAAACCTTTCCCCCCGGACCCCCTCGGCCCCCCTTGTGAGGATGCGGTGAGCCCGCCCGGCTACTCGCGGCTGGACGAGGACGACGTCCGGGTCCGGCCCGGCCGCGGCTCGCGGCCGCGCACCCGGCGTCGCCCGGCACACGAGACGGCCGTGCAGGGCTTCGTGACCAGCGTGGACCGGGGACGCTACGGGTGCGTGGCCGACGGCTGGCTGGTCGTGGCGATGAAGGCGCGCGAACTCGGCCGGAATTCGGTGGTGGTGGGCGACCGGGTAGCGCTGGCGGGCGATGCCTCGGGGGCCGAGGGGACGCTAGCCCGGATCGTCCGCGTCGAGCCGCGGATCAGCGCGCTGCGCCGGTCCGCCGACGACACCGACCCGGCCGAGCGCATCATCGTGGCCAACGCCGACCAGATGGTGATCGTGTGCTCGCTGGCCTCGCCGCCGCCGCGGCTCCGCTTCGTCGACCGCTGCCTGGTCGCCGCGTACGACGCCGGGCTCGACCCGCTGCTCCTGCTGACCAAGGCCGACCTGGCGTCGCCGCGTCGGGTGCGGGAGTTCTACCGGCCGCTCGGCATACCGATGCTGACCACGCGGCGGCCGCTGCCGCCGCGCACCCTGTCCCGGGTCCGCAACGTCCTGGCCGGCCGGGTCAGCGTGCTCATCGGGCAGTCCGGGGTGGGCAAGTCCACGCTGGTGAACACGCTGGTGCCGGAGGCTTCGCGGTCCGTGGGCTCGGTGAACCCGGTGACCGGCCGGGGCCGGCACACGTCGTCCTCCGCGGTGGCGCTGCCGCTGGGTTCCGGATGGCTGATCGATACCCCGGGCCTGCGCGGGTTCGGGCTCGGGCACGTGAGCGCGGAGCGGGTGGTGGAGGCGTTCGGAGACCTGGCGGAGGGTACGGCCCTGTGTCCGCCGGGCTGCGATCATCTCTCCCCCGGCTGCGCCCTGGATTCGTGGGCGCGGGAGCACCACGCCGAGGCGCGCCTGGATTCGCTGCGCCGCCTGCTGCGCAGCCGCGAGGGCACGAGCCCGGACTAGGTTGGCGCGGGTGGGGCTGAGCGGGTGGGCTAGTTCGAGAAGTCCTGGGTGAGCCAGACGGTGCCGCGGGAGTCCCGGAAGACGGCGATGCCGATGTGGGTGAAGGAACTGCTGAGGATGTTCTGGCGGTGACCGTCGTCGGGCGGCTTCTCATTGAGCATGGCCTGGGTGAGGCCGACCGCCATCTGGGCGATGGCGGCGGCGCTGGCGGACACCGGGCCGCCCTCGCCGATGTTCTCCCCGGCCGCCGTCCAGTGGACTCCGGCGGCTGTCTCGCGGGCGCCGAGATCGGGTTCGCCGGGGCACTGGTGCGACAGGCCGCAGCCGCCCGCCATCGCCGAGTTGTGCGCCGACGCGCTGGCGTCCAAGCCCGCGGTGATGGTCAGCGCGGGCAGGCCCGCGGCCGAACGCGCCTGGTTGATGAGCGCGAGAACCTGGGCAGCCGCGCTGCCTGAGGAGGTGCCTGCCGGGTTGGTCGCGGACGTGGCCGACGCGGGTGACGCGGGGGTGGCAGGCGTGGCGGACGCGGACGCGCTCGGCGTCGATCGCGGCTGGCGGTGCATCGTCTTGGCCGGCGACGGCGAGAGCGAGGCAGGCACGCTGGCGACGCCGACGTAGAAGGGTTGCCCGCCACAGGATCCGGCGGCCGACGGGTCGCACGCGGATGACGCCTGGGGCGCGGCGGTGACCTTGCCTGTCGCGGATGCGGGCGCCGGGGCGGAAGCGCGGGTCAGGTAGAGGCCTGCGGCGGCGAGCAGCGGCAGCGCCAGCAGGCTGCACAGCAGGTACCGGACGCGGCCGGAGAGCCGGCCGCGGCGGGGCGGGCCATAGCCGGGCCGACCACCGGGAGGCGGGTCATAGCCGGGCCGGCCGGGCGGGGGCGGGAACGAGTGAGTGGCCGGCGGCTCTGGAGGATGGGCCCCGTGCCGGGGGGCGCGATGGCGCGCGGGGGCTCCGGGCGGCATATCAGCGGCCCGTCTCGAGGGACCGGCCGGACCGTCCGCGGCCGTCCCCTGGTGTCCAGGAATCGCAGGAACCCATGTGGGCGTGACACTAGAGGATCCGCGGCCGATTTTCGGGAGATTGGCAGATACGGGCGGCGCGTCGCCAGCTGACGCTGCTAGCCGACAGTGCCGCCGGCCCGCCAGTAGACGCCGGCCGCGGTGCGGGACATGAATTGCTCATCGATCAGATAACGACGCAGCGCGCAGTGGTCGTCGAAGACCTGCTTGAGGATCTCGTCGACCGTGGCCTCGGGGTACCTGCGGCCGGGCTCGAACGCCTGGGCTACCTGGTCGAGCAGCAGGCGGCGGCGGGTGCGCTTGGCCGGTATCGCGGTGATCCGGCCACCTCGGATGAACGCCCGCAGCTGATCCGGCGGGTCGGCGAGGAGGCCGTCGACGTCGTGGTCCATCGCGAGCCAGTATGACGCGAGCCCGGCAAATCTGGCCAGTGAGATACCCCAGGCGGTACCGTTCCGGAGTGGCACGCTATGACGATGACCTGCGCTTCGCGCATGTCCTCGCGGATAACGCTGATGACATCACGTCGCGCAGGTTCCGGGCACTCGACCTGCGGGTCGACACCAAGCCCGACCTCACGCCGGTGTCCGACGCCGACCAGGCGGCCGAGGAGTCGCTCCGCAACGTGCTGCGCCGGTCCCGTCCGCGCGACGCGGTGCTGGGCGAGGAGACCGGCCGGACTGGTTTCGGGCCGCGCTGCTGGATCATCGACCCGATCGACGGGACCAAGAACTACGTGCGCGGTGTCCCGGTCTGGGCCACGCTGATCGGGCTGATGGACGGCCCGGACGTCGTGGTCGGAGTGGTGTCCGCGCCCGCGCTCGGCCGCCGCTGGTGGGCTGCCCTCGGCGGCGGCGCGTGGACCGGGCGCAGCCTGACCAAGGCGTCGCCGTGCCGGGTGTCCGGGGTGACCAAGCTGGGCGACGCCTCGCTGTCCTACTCCAGC
>Ga0335069_10006796_pt1 | contig 16571 bp, 17 predicted proteins | sample Lox_Sample_11_FD_206714 | JGI IMG/M metagenome (GOLD analysis project Ga0335069, IMG submission 206714) | Soil microbial communities from Loxahatchee National Wildlife Refuge, Florida, United States - Lox_Sample_1.1 | ecosystem: Environmental > Terrestrial > Soil > Wetlands | place: USA...
TCCGGAGCTTTCCAGACACGGCGCGCAGCTGTGGATGACGACACACGACACGTCGCTCCTGGACATGGAGCTGCTCCGGCGCGATCAGGTCTGGTTTATGGACAAGGACGAACGTCAGGCCAGTCAGCTCCGCCCGTTGACCGACTTCAGTCCGCGAAAGGGTGAAGCGCTCGAAAAGGGCTACCTACGCGCGCGCTACGGCGGCGTGCCCTTCATCTCGCGAACAAATCTCAACTGAATCGATGCGAGACAATCAGCCCAAGCACGGGCAGATGCGCAAGGAGCAGCGTCGTCTCGCGCGCCGGAAAGCATTTCGGGGTGGGCTTCCCTCGGCCTTGATCGTCTGTGAAGGTCGAGAAACAGAGCCGAACTATATTGACGGTTTGCGCGATCACCTGCGAGTAAACGCCGCCGCCGTTCGAATCGAGATCGGTGACTCGGTGACGGATCCTGTCGGTCTCGTCCGCAAGGCTCAGCGGCGGTACAAAGGCGACCGCGACTATGACCTCGTCTACGTCGTGTGCGACGGCGACTCAAATCGGCTAGCCGCCGCGCGGGCGCTCGCAGCTCGCCCGCTGCGCAACGCCGCGGGCGACACCACGCAAGTGCAAATTATCGCCAGCTCGCCGAGTATCGAATTCTGGTTCCTGCTGCACTTCGAGTACTCGGCACGTCCGTTCCAAAACGCTGCCGAGGCGCAGCAGGCACTGCGCGCTCATCTCCCCGACTATCGAAAGAACGATCGCGACATCTTCCGCAAGACAGCGGCGGGGCTGGATCGGGCCTGCCAATGGGCTCTACAGTTGAAAGCAGAACTTAAAGCGACCTGCTCCATTGCTCCAGATACGGACATGCCATCGTTAGTTGATCAGTTGCGGCGAATGCAACGACCCTAGTTGCTCCGAAACCGGCTGCCGCGAAGGTGCACGACCTTCCGTTCGCCGCTTTCGGCCTGGCAGATCAACCTGCACCACTGCTCGAGCGCCGCGCGGCGCTCCCTGAAGTAATCGTGCCGGTCATACGTGCCCTCTACGCCACGGATCGCGTGTCCCAGGCACCGCTCGGCCACCTCGCGCGGGACGCCGAGTGCGCCGAGCTGAGTGCGCGCGGTGCGTCGCAGGTCGTGGAGGGTGAACGGCGGGAGTCTGTGCTGCACGCGCTGGAGAGCGGCGTTCAGCGTATCGAGCCCGACGTGTGGCACACGCTCGCGGCGATCGCGGCGTCGTTTCGGGAACAGATACTCGCTGCCGCCATCGAGCGTCTTGATCTCGCGCAGCCATCCGACCACAGCGGGTACCAGTGGAATGTCGAGCGGTGCTCCGGTCTTCGTGCGCGAGGCTGGAAGGTGCCAGACCGCACCCAGGGGCGTCTGGCCGTCTAAATCAAACTCCTCCCACCGGGCGCCCAGCAGCTCTCCCTTGCGGACACAGAGCGCGAGCAGCAGCTTCAGTGCGAGGCCGTTGTCCGCGCCGAACCTTGGTGCCTCGCGGATTTTCTCGAAGAGCTGCGCCAGCTCGTCCAGACTCAGCGCGCGACGGCGAGGCCGCTCGGTGCCACCACCGTCGAGACGCGGCGAGAAGTCCGCGGCGGGGTTCTTCAACACCATTCGCCGGCGCACGCCGAACGCAAAGATCCGGCGTACAAACCGCAGCAAGTCGTTTGCTGCGGTGGGCGCACGTCCCTTGATCTCGTCGATCACGCGGGCGATATCCGCCGGCGTGACATCCACCGCCGCCGTGCGAGCGAGCTTCGGGAGCAGGTACTTGTCGAGGTGCCGCCGCGGCACACTGGGATGCTTGAGCCTGCGCCCCGTGATCTCGCTCCGGAACCATTCCTCGCACAACTCGCGAAACGACCCGCGCTGGCGCTGCTCGGCTTCCGCAGCACGGCGCGCGCTCAGCGGATCCTGCTGCTTATCGAGCAGCACGCGCGCCTGGCGTGCCTCGATGCGCGCCTGCGCAAGCGACATGTCGGGGTAGTGGCCGAGCGTGAGCCAGTGCTCACGCCCGGCGAAGTGATAGCGCAGCGTCCACGAGGCGCCCTCCCGCGTCTGCTTGCGCAGGTAGAGCCCGTCGCCGTCGCTGAGCATCATCCGCTCGCCCGAACCGTGTGCGCGCTCGACCGCGAGCGCAGTGAGCTTCGCACGTGCCATCGGCTCTCCATCTGGCTACAAAACAGCTACAGATCCAGCTACAGAATAGCCGAGATGGTGATGGAGGGCAGTAGGCGAATCTGGCCGAAACACCTAGAAATTCAGGGATTCGCGCTAGCTATGGACGAGCGTGGAAAGCGCTGGGCACTATTCCGCGTTCTGCACCTGCTCGCGCATCTGCTCGATGATCACCTTCATGTCCACCGCGGTGCGTGTGGTCTCGAGGTCCTGTGACTTCGAGGAGAGCGTGTTGGCTTCGCGGTTGAGCTCCTGCATGAGGAAATCGAGGCGCCGGCCCGCGGGCTCGATGTCATCGATGATGCGCCGGACTTCCGCGACGTGGCCGCTGAGCCGCTCGAGCTCCTCATCGACATCGAGCCGCTGCAGCAGCAGCGCCAGCTCCTGCTCGATGCGCTCGCGCTCGACGCTCGCGGCGAGCTCGGCGAGACGCTCATCGAGCCGCGTGCGCACCCGCGCCTGCACTTCCGGCAGCCGCGCCTGCACTCCCTTCACGAGCGACTCGAGGGCCGCACAACGCTGCTCGAGGAGCTCGCGCAGCCGCGCACCTTCGCGCGCCCGCGCCGCCACCAGATCCTCGAGCGTGGCACCGAAGACCGCATAGGCGACCGCGAGCAGCTGCTCGCCGCTCGTGCCGTCCTCGCGCAGCACTCCCGGCCAGCGCAGCACGTCGAGGAGGTTGAGGGTGGCCGGCTCGGACAGCGAACGAGTCACGACCTGCACCGCCGCGAGCAGCCGCGTAAGCGCCGCCTCATCCACCTCGAGCGGCGCGGTCGCGCCCTGCGGGCGCCGAAATTGCAGCGTGCAATCGACCTTGCCCCGGCGCAGCTGCCGCGTGAGGCGAGCGCGCAGCTCGCCTTCGGCGGCGCGCAGCTCATCCGGCAGCCGGAAGCCGGCCTCGAGAAATCGGTGGTTCACGCTGCGCAGCTCGCACACCAGCGTGCCCCAGCTGCCGGTGCTCTCGCGGCGTGCGAAGCCGGTCATGCTTGCGATCATGCTGGCATTCGTCACAGGTGATATAAAGCGCCAACAAGTCTAACAGAGGCACGAAGCTCTCTTGCGGGTGGAGTACGCGGAGATCAGCCTGCTGGGCGGGCGCGAGGAGAACCAGGATCGGGTCGCCGCAGTGGTTGCCGAGCACGCGGCGCTGCTGCTCGTCGTGGATGGCATGGGCGGCCACGCCGATGGCGCCAAGGCTGCGCAGGTGACGCAGCAGGTGATCGTCGAAGCGTTCTGGCACTCCCCGCAGCCGCTCCTCGATCCACTCGGCTTCCTGCACCTCACGATCGGGCGCGCCCACGAGGAGGTGGTGCGGCTCGGGCAGCGGCTGCCGCTCGAGCAGCGTCCGCGCGCGACCTGCGCGGTATGCCTCGTGCAGCAGCACGCCAGCTGGTGGGCGCACGTCGGCGACAGCCGTCTCTACCACGTGCGGGGTGGCGCGCTGGTGATGCGCAGCCGCGACCACAGTCACGTCGAGCTGCTGCTGCGCGAGGGACTGATCAACGCCGAGCAGGCGCAGACGCACCCGATGCGCAATTTCGTCGAGTGCTGCCTCGGTGGCGATCCCATCCTGCCCGACATGTCGATCGGGCGGCGCCGGGCGCTCGAGCCGAACGATGTGCTGCTGGTGTGCACGGACGGGCTGTGGGGCTCGCTCAAGGACGACGAGATCGCCGCCGAGCTCGGCAGCGACGGCGCGCTGCGGCAGAAGCTGCTGAGGCTCGGCGAGCGTGCCGTGAAACGTGCCGGAGCCGCCAGCGACAACACATCGGCCGCGGCGCTGCGCTGGCTCGGCGATTAGGAGTACCGCAGCATGACGAGGCCTTCAGGTCGCGCGCCGGATGAGCTGCGCCACGTGAGCTTCGAGCGGCGCCACGCCAAGCATGCCGAGGGCGCGGTGCTGGTCGAGTTCGGCGACACGCAGGTGCTGTGTACGGCGAGCATCGAGGACTCGGTGCCGGGGTTCCTGCGCGGCAAAGGGCAGGGCTGGATCACCGCCGAATACGGCATGCTGCCGCGTGCAACGCATACCCGTACCGCACGCGAGGCGGCGCGCGGCCGCCAGAGCGGCCGTACCCAGGAGATCCAGCGCCTCATCGGCCGCTCGCTGCGCGCGGTCGCCGACCTGCGCGCGCTCGGCGAGCGCACCATCACGCTCGACTGCGACGTGCTGCAGGCCGATGGCGGGACGCGCACCGCGTCGATCACCGGCGGCTACGTGGCGCTCTGGCAGGCGTGCGAGCAACTGGTGAAGAGTCGGCTGATCGCTGCCAGCCCGCTGCACGGACAGGTGGCGGCGGTTTCGGTCGGCATCGTCGCGGGGGTCGCGGTGCTCGACCTCGACTACCGCGAGGACTCGCAGGCGGAGACCGACATGAACGTGGTCATGAACAACGGCGGCGGCTTCATCGAGATCCAGGGAACCGCCGAAGGCCATGCGTTCCGGCGGCACGAGCTCGATGCACTGCTGAATCTCGCGGTGGCGGGGATTGCGGACCTCTTCGCGCTGCAGAGCGGGGCACTGCTCGCGCCGTGAGCCGCGCGGTTCTCGCCAGCGCCAACCCCGGGAAGCTGCGCGAGCTCGCCGCGCTGCTCGAGCCCTTGGCGGTGCAGGTGATCCCGCAGGGCGAGCTCGGTGTGCGTCCGGCCGCCGAGACCGGTACGACCTTCCTCGAGAATGCGCTCATCAAGGCTCGCCACGCCGCGCGACATGCGCAGCTGCCCGCACTCGCCGATGATTCCGGAATCGAGGTCGACGCGCTCGGCGGCCGGCCGGGGGTCTGGTCGGCACGCTTCGCCGCCGAGGGCGCGAGCGATGCACAGAACCTGCGGCATCTGCTCGCCGAGCTGCACGAGGTGCCCGATGGCTTCCGGCAGGCACGCTACCAGTGCGTGATCGTCTGGGTGCGCAGCGCCGGCGACCGTGAGCCGCTCATCGCCACGGGGACCTGGGAGGGCAGCATCCTGCGCACGCCCCGCGGCCATGGCGGCTTTGGCTACGACCCGGTCTTCCTGCCCGCGGGCGAGCACCGCACTGCCGCGGAGCTTTCGGGCGCGGAGAAGAATGCCGTCAGCCACCGCGGCCAGGCGCTGCGCGCACTCGTCGCGATGCTCGATGCGGGCGGTTATATTCGCACGCCATGAAGCGCGGACGGCTGTTCGTCATCGCCGCGCCCTCCGGCGCGGGCAAGACCTCGCTGGTGAAGGCACTGCTCGCGAGCCGGCCGACGTTGCGCCTCTCGGTGTCGCACACCACGCGGGCGCGCCGACCGACGGAGACCGAGGGGCGCGAATACCACTTCGTCTCGGTGCCGCAGTTCGAGCAGCTGCGCGCGGCCGGCGAGTTCCTCGAGCACGCGCGCGTGTTCGACAACTTCTACGGCACCTCGCGCGCCTACGTCGAGCAGCAGCTCGCGGCGGGTCACGATGTGCTGCTGGAGATCGACTGGCAGGGTGCGCGGCAGGTACGTCGCGCCATGCCGCAGTGCCTGAGCATCTTCATCCTGCCGCCTTCGCGGGCGGCACTGGCCGAGCGGCTTGCGCGGCGCGCGACCGACACCGCGGCGGTCATCGCGCGGCGGCTCGCCGATGCGGCCGGCGACATGTCGCACTACGACGAGTTCGACTACGTGGTGGTGAATGATGACTTCGAGCGCGCGCTCGCAGACCTCGAGCGCATCGTGGCGGGCTCGGGCGAGGATCTGCGCAGCGATCGCCCCGACCTCGCGCGGCTCGTCCGGGCGCTGCTCACGCCCGAGGGAGGGCCGTGCCTGCGCTGAAGCGGCTCTCGGGTCGCGCCGGCTGGCCGAAGTGCCGCTTTTTGTCTTATAGTTCGCGGCCCGGTGCACCGTTTCCGGTGCCTTTCAACTCGAGCGAGCCATGGCCCGAATCACCGTAGAAGACTGCCTGCAGAACGTCGACAACCTGTTCCAGCTGGTGCTGCTCGCCGCGCAACGCGCGCGGCGTCTGGCCAATGGCGCCGAAGCCACGCTGCCGCTCGAGAACGACAAGCCGACGGTGCTCGCGCTGCGGGAGATCGCCGCCGGCAACATCACGGCCGAGATGCTGCGCGAGCCCGAGCCGGCGCCCGAGCCCGTAGTCCCCGACGCGGACAACCAGTCCACCTTCCGCGCACCGCAGTTCGGTCTCGGAGACTGACGGCGGCCGGTAAGTGGAGTACGCGTCTTCTCTCCTGGGACTACTGCCCGGCGGAAGACGCACTCCGGGACTGAAGGAGCTGCTCGGCACCGTCGGGAGCTACCTCTCGCCCGACCAGGTGGGCCGCATCCGCGAGGCCGCCGAATTCGGCACCTCGGTCCACCAGGGGCAGAAGCGCCTCTCGGGTGAGCCGTTCATCGCCCATCCGGTCGCCGCGGCGGCCATTCTCGCGGACCTGCATCTCGACGCCGACACCATCGTCGCGGCGATCCTGCACGATGTCATCGAGGACACCCCGACGCCGAAGGACCAGCTCGCGGCGCGCTTCGGCCCCGATGTGGCCGAGATCGTCGATGGTGTCACCAAGCTCGATCAGATCAAGTTCAAGAGCCGCGAGGAGGCTCAGGCGGAGTCCTTCCGCAAGATGCTGCTCGCCATGGTGCGCGATCTGCGCGTCATCCTGGTGAAGCTCGCCGACCGCACGCACAACATGCGGACCATCGAGGCGATGGCGCCGGCGCGCCGCCGCGCGATTGCGCGCGAGACGCTCGAGATCTACGCGCCGATCGCCGAACGGCTCGGGCTCTACAACATGAAGCTCGAGCTCGAGGACCTGGGCTTCAAGGCGCTCTACCCGCGGCGCTACCAGGTGCTCGAGCGCGCGCTGCGGCGCGCGCGCGGCAACCAGAAAGAGTTCCTGAAGAAGATCGAGCAGCAGCTGAACGCCGCGCTCATGAAGGCGGAGATCGCCGCGCACGTCGAGACGCGCGAGAAGCACCTCTACAGCATCTACCGCAAGATGCGCCGCAAGCGGGCGATACTCGGCGAGATCGTGGACGTCTACGGCCTGCGCATCATCGTCGACCGTCCGGATACCTGCTACCGGGCGCTCGGGGTGGTGCACTCGGTGTTCAAGCCCATGCCGGGACGCTTCAAGGACTACATCGCCATCCCGCGGGCGAACGGCTACCAGTCGCTGCACACGACGTTGTTCGGGCCGAACGGCGTGCCGATCGAGGCCCAGATCCGCACCGGCGACATGCACCGCGTCGCCGAGGCGGGCATCGCCGCGCACTGGAAGTACAAGGCGGGCGGGCAGGCCGGCTCGATGCAGCAGGAGCGCACGCGCGAGTGGCTCTCCAACCTCGTCTCGCTGCAGGAGGCCGGCTCCTCCGAGGAGTTCCTCGAGAGCGTCAAGGTCGACCTGTTTCCGGACAAGGTGTACGTCTTCACCCCCAAAGGGCAGATCCTGCGCCTGCCTTCGGGCGCGACCGTGGTCGACTTCGCCTACGCGGTGCACACCGACATTGGTAACCGCTGCGTTGCCGCCAAGGTCGACCGCCGCCTCACACCGTTGCGCACCGTGCTGCGCAACGGTCAGACGGTCGAGATCATCACGGCGAAGGGGGCTGCGCCCAACCCCTCGTGGGTCAACTTCGTGGTGACCGCCAAGGCGCGCAGCGCCATCCGCCATTACCTCAAGGGTCTGCGCCGTACCGAGGCGATTGCCCTCGGAGCGAAGCTCCTCGCCCAGGCGCTCGGTGAGTTCGCGTTGTCCCTCGAGGACGTGAGGGAGGAGGTGCAGCGTGCGGCGCTCGGTGAGCTCGGGCTGAAAGACCTGGACGAGCTCTACGAGAAGGTCGGCCTCGGCGAGCGCCTCGCGCCACTGGTCGCACGGCGGCTGCTGCCGGCGGCGCCCGCCGGGAGCGGGACCGGACTCGCGCCGCTCGCCATCGCGGGCACCGAGGGGCTGCTGGTCACCTATGCACGCTGCTGCTTCCCGATTCCCTACGATGCGATCTTCGCCTTCCTGTCGGCGGGACGCGGCGTGGTGATCCACCGCGAGAACTGCGTGAACGTCGAGGATTACCGCAAGCACCCGGAGAAGTGGCTGCCGGTGAGCTGGCAGACGGCGCCCGACCGCCTGTTCTCCTCCGAGATCCGCGTATACGTCGTCAACCGCACCGGCGTGCTCGCGGCGGTGGCGGCTGCGATCGCCAGCACCGAGACCAACATCGATCACGTCTCCATCGACGAGCAGGACAGCGACACGGCGGTGCTCACCTTCGAGCTGCGCGTGCGCGACCGCCGTCATCTCGCGCGGCTGGTGCGCCTGATCCGTCGCATGCCCGATGTGACGCGTGTTTCGCGCACCATCGCCGCTCATGCCCGCAGCGACGGTCACGTCACCCGTACCGATCCCGACGGCGACGGCGAAGACGCCGGCGATGACAGCGGCTGATCCGGTACGCCTCACCTTGCAGGAGCCAACAGCCTATGAGTCGTCAGAGCATCCACAGTGAACGCGCGCCACAGGCCATCGGCCCGTACTCGCAGGCGGTGCGCGCCGGCAGCACCGTTTACCTCTCCGGACAGGTGCCGTTCGACCCGGCCACCATGCAGCTCGTGAGCGGCGACATCGAGGTGCAGGTGCGCCGTGTGTTCGAGAACCTCAAGGCGGTGGCCGAAGCGGCCGGCGGCTCGCTGGCGCAGGCGGTGAAGCTCACCATCTTCCTCACCGATCTCGGCAACTTCAGCAAGGTGAACGAGGTCATGGCGCTTTATTGCGCACAGCCGTATCCGGCGCGCTCGACCATCGGCGTCGCTGCGCTGCCGCGCGGAGCCCAGGTCGAGATCGAGTGCGTCCTGCAGCTCGACTGAGACGCTCGCCCGCAGCGGGCGCCGCCGCGGAGGTCGTGTCGCTCCCGGAGCGCCCGGTGAGTGCGCTGCGCGGCGTCGGGGCCGCGCTCGCCGAGCGTCTCGCGCGGCTCGGCGTGGAGCGCGTCGCGGACCTCTTGTTCCTGCTGCCCCTGCGCTACGAGGACCGCACGCAGCTCACACCCATCGGCTCGCTGGTTGTGGGCACGCGCGCGGTGGTCGAGGGCGAGATCCAGCTCACCGAGGTCGCCTACCGCGGACGCCGTCAGCTCCTCACGCGTATCGCCGATGGCTCCGGCTTGCTGACCCTGCGCTTCTTCTATTTCTCCGCGGCCCAGCAGCACGGTCTCGCTCGTGGCACGCGCTTGCGCTGCTTCGGTGAGGTGCGCCGCGGTCCGCTGGGGCTCGAGCTGGTGCACCCGGAGTACCGCAGGCTGCAGGAGAGTGCCGGCCTCGAAGAGACGCTGACACCGATCTATCCGCTCACCGAGGGCGTGCCGCAGGGACGGCTGCGCGCGCTGATCGCCGCGGCGTTGCGCGAGCTCGGGCCGGCCGGCCCCGCTGAGCTTCTGCCGCCGGACCTCCCGCACCCTGCCGGCATGCCGACGCTCCGTCAGGCACTCGAGTACCTGCACGCGCCACCGCGCGGCGCGCGGCTCGCGGAGCTCGCCGCCGGCCACCATCCGGCCCAGCGCCGGCTCGCCTTCGAGGAGCTCCTGGCGCACCACCTCGCCCTGAAGCTGCGCAAGCGTGCGCTGCGAACCGATGCGGCGCCGCCACTCGAGGATGCCGCGGGACTCGCGCGGCGGCTGATCGCGGCACTGCCCTTCCGCCTCACCGGCGCACAGACGCGAGCGCTCACGGAGGCGGAATCCGACCTTGCCGGCAGTGCGCCCATGGTGCGGCTGCTGCAGGGGGATGTCGGCTGCGGCAAGACCGTGGTCGCGGCGGCGGCGGCGGCACGGGCGGCCGGCAGCGGCGCGCAGGCCGCGCTCATGGCGCCGACCGAGCTCCTGGCGGAGCAGCACTGGCGCAGCTTTCAGGACTGGTTCGCGCCACTCGGCGAGGCCGTGGCCCTGCTATCGGGGACGACACCGGCCCGTCAGCGACGCAGCGCGCTGGCGGCCATCGCGAGCGGCGGCGTGCGCGTCGTGGTGGGCACGCACGCGCTGTTCCAGGAGGGAATCGAGTTCGCCAACCTCGCGCTGGTGATCGTCGATGAGCAGCACCGCTTCGGAGTGCAGCAGCGCCTGCGGCTGTCGGAGAAGGGCCGACGCGCGGGGCGCCTGCCGCACCAGCTCATCATGACCGCGACGCCGATCCCGCGCACGCTCGCCATGACCGCGTACGCCGATCTCGATATCTCGGTGATCGATGAGCTGCCCCCGGGTCGCACGGCCGTCCGGACGGTCATCGTGCCCGAGCAGCGCCGGCCCGAAGTGGTGGCGCGCATCGTGGAGGCCTGCCGGGCCGGCCGCCAGGCGTACTGGGTCTGTCCACTCATCGATGTGTCCGAAGAGCTGCGCGCACAGGCGGCGGAGGATACGGCGGCGCGGCTCGCCGCCGCACTGCCCGGCATCAAGGTGGGCCTGGTGCACGGGCGCATGCCACCGGCCGCGCGCGATCAGGCGATGCTCGCCTTCAAGGGCGGTGGCCTCCAGCTGCTGGTCGCGACCACCGTCATCGAAGTGGGTGTGGACGTGCCGAATGCCACGCTGATGGTGATCGAGAACGCCGAGCGCATGGGACTCGCGCAGCTGCATCAGCTGCGTGGCCGAGTCGGGCGCGGGCGCATCGCGAGCAGCTGCGTGCTGCTCTATCGGGCGCCGCTCGCAGCGCTCGCACGCGAGCGGCTCCGGGTGCTGCGCGAGAGCAACGACGGCTTCGAGATCGCGCGGCGCGATCTCGAGTTGCGCGGACCGGGCGAGCTCCTCGGTACGCGCCAGACCGGACTCGCACAACTGCGGGTCGCCGACCTGATGCGCGATGCCGAGCTCCTGCCACGCGTGCAGCAGAGCGCCGAGCGGCTGATCGAGTCGCACCCCGAGCGGGTCGCGGCGCTCATCCGGCGCTGGGTCGGTGCCGGAGAGTGCTACGGCCGGGTGGGCTGAGCCGCTCCGGCCCCGCCGTCCTCGACCGCGTCGCGCGCGGTGGCTGTGGTAACGTTCCCGCCCCGAAAGAGCACCCCATGGCTGCCGTAACCGAACTGCCCTCGACGCTCGAGCCCGCCGACGCTCCGCTGCCCCATCGGCTCGCTCGCCGCGCCACCGAGTACGCGCACCTCATGCGGCTCGACAAGCCGATCGGCACCTGGCTGCTGCTGTGGCCGGCGCTGTGGGCGCTGTGGGTGGCCGGTGAGGGGCGGCCCGAGCCGCGCGTGCTCATCATCTTCGTGCTCGGGGTCGTGGTGATGCGGGCCGCGGGCTGCGTCGTCAACGATTTCGCCGACCGCGACATCGATCCGCACGTGCGGCGCACACGCGACCGGCCGCTCGCCGCGCGGCGCGTCGCGCCGACCGAGGCGCTGGCGCTGTTCGCGGTGCTGATCGCGTTCGCGCTGTTCCTGGTGACGCGCCTGAATGCACTCACCATCAAGCTCGCCGTCATCGGGGCGCTGCTCACCGTCTCCTACCCGTTCGTCAAGCGTTTCTTCCCGATGCCGCAGCTGTATCTGGGAGTCTCCTTCGGCGGCTGGAGCGTGCCGATGGCGTTCGCCGCGCAGACTGGCGTGCTGCCGCGGGTGTGCTGGCTGCTGTACATCGCCGCGGTCGTCTGGGCCGCGGTCTACGACACGATCTATGCCATGATCGATCGCGAGGACGATCTGCGCATCGGGGTGAAGTCGAGCGCGATCCTGTTCGCCGACATGGACCGCTTCCTGATCGGCGCGATGCAGCTCATGGTGCTCGGTGCGCTGCTGCTCGCCGGCCGCAGCATGCATTTCGGCCGCTGGTATCAGGCAGGGGTGCTCGCCGCCGCACTGCTGTTTGCGTGGCAGCAGTGGCTGATCCGCAGACGCGAGCCCGGCGGCTGCCTGCGTGCCTTCCTCAACAATCAGTACGTGGGTCTCGCCGTGTTCGCGGGCATACTTCTCGAGTACACCTACGCCGCCTGAAGCGCAGTCCATGGAGAGCTACAAGAACCGGCGCTTCCCTGCGCGGCTCGGCTTTGCGCTGCGTGGCTTCGCGCATGCCATGCGCAGCGAGGCGAGCCTGCGGGTGCAGGCCCTCACCGGCGTCGCCGCGCTGCTCGCGCTGCTGCTGCTGCGGCCCGCGGCGGTGTGGTGGGCACTGGTGCTGCTCGCAAGCGCGGCGGTGGTGGCCGCGGAGCTCTTCAACACCGCCATCGAGCACCTCGCCGACGTGCTGCACCCGCAGCAGAGTCCCGGGGTGCGCGTGGTCAAGGACTGCGCCGCCGCCGGGGTCCTGGTCGCCGTGCTCGGCGCCCTCGGGGTCGGCGCGGCATTCGCCGTGCACCTGCTTTGCGCGGCGCGCTCACCGCCTGGATAATTTCTGACCAAATGTCGACTTTGGTGGACGCCCGTCGTTGACAGGGTTCGAGCCGCTGGGGCATGGTCGGGTCGAGGGCTACACATGAGCGCAGCGATGAGCGAAGCATCCCGGCCGGCCGCCGGCGATCCGGTGCGGCACGACTGGTCGCTGGGGGAGGTGAGCGCACTGTTCGCGCTGCCCTTCATCGATCTCATCCTGCGCGCGCAGGCGCTGCATCGCCGCTATCACGCGCCGAACGCCGTGCAGATGAGCACGCTGCTCTCCATCAAGACCGGGGCCTGTCCGGAGGACTGCGCCTACTGCCCGCAGAGCGTCCACTACGACACCGGCGTCGGGCGTGAGGCCCTGCTCGAGGTCGCGGCGGTGCGCGAGGGTGCCGCACGCGCCCGGGCGGCCGGCGCGACGCGCTTCTGCATGGGCGCCGCCTACCGCTCGCCGCGCTCACGCGATCTCGAGGTGATCGTCGAGATGATCCGCGCGGTCCGCGAGCTCGGGCTGGAAAGCTGCGCGACGCTCGGCATGCTGAGTCTCGAACAGGCGCAGCAGCTGAAGGCGGCGGGCCTCGACTACTACAACCACAACCTCGACACCTCCGCGGAGTTCTACGGCGAGATCATCCACACCCGCACTTACGAGGAGCGGCTCGCTACGCTCGCCGCGGTGCGCGCGGCGGGCCTGAAGGTGTGCTGCGGCGGCATCGTCGGCATGGGCGAGTCGGTGCGCGACCGGGCGCAGCTGCTGCGCACGCTCGCCAATCTCCCGCAGCATCCCGAGAGCGTGCCCATCAATCGCCTGGTGAGGGTACCGGGCACTCCGCTCGCCGAGGCGCCCGAGGTGGACCCTTTCGATTTCGTGCGCACCATCGCCGTCGCGCGCGTGCTGATGCCGCAGGCACACGTGCGGCTGTCGGCGGGACGTGAAGCCATGAGCGATGAGCTCCAGGCACTGTGCTTCCTCGCCGGCGCAAACTCCATCTTCTACGGCGAGAAGCTGCTCACCACCGGCAACCCCGATGTGGCGCGCGACCGCGCACTGCTCGCACGCCTCGGGCTCACACCGCTTCCCCATGAAGCGGCAAGCGCCGGCGCTTGAGGCGGCGCTCGCGCAGCTGGAAGCGGCACAGCTGCGTCGCGCCCGCGTCACCATCCAGCATGGCGCAGCGACCGGGCGCACCCTGAGGCTCGCGGGCGGACGCGAGCTCATCGACTTCAGCAGCAACGACTACCTCGGCCTCGCGCGCCATCCGGCGGTGGCACGCTCCATGGCCGCCTGCGCCGCGCACCTCGGAGCGGGCAGCGGCGCCTCACATCTGATCTCCGGCCACGGCGCCGAGCACGCGAGGCTCGAGGAGGACCTCGCCGCCTTCACGCAGCGCGAGCGTGCGCTGCTTTTCTCCACCGGTTACATGGCGAACCTTGCCGTCATGACCGCGCTCGCCGGGCGCGGCGAGCGGGTGCTGCTCGACCGGCTGTGTCATGCCTCGCTCATCGATGGCGCGCGGCTCTCCGGTGCCACGCTCGTGCGCTACGCGCATGCGGATGCCGGCGATGCGGCACGCCTCATCGGGGCCGATCCGGCCCCGACGGCGCTGCTCGCGACCGACGGCGTTTTCAGCATGGACGGCGACCTCGCGCCGCTGCCGCAGCTCGCCCGCTGCGCCCGCGCGCACGATCTGTGGCTCATCGTCGATGACGCGCACGGCCTCGGGGTCCTCGGCACCCGCGGCGGCGGCGTGCTCGAGCATTTTGGGCTCGGCAGCGAGGCGGCTCCCATCCTGGTGGGAACACTCGGCAAGGCCTTTGGCTCCTTCGGCGCCTTCGTAGCCGGCAGCGCCGACCTGATCGAGTTTCTCATCCAGAAGGCGCGCACCTACCGCTATACGACCGCGCTGCCGCAGCCGGTCGCCGCGGCGACGCGCGCAGCGCTCAGCCTCGCGCGGCTCGAGAGCTGGCGGCGCGAGCGGCTCATGGCGCACGTTGCCCGCTTCCGCAGGGCCGCACAGGCGGCCGGCGTGCCGCTGGCGGACTCGAGTACCCCCATACAGCCGGTGCTCCTCGGCAGCGCCGGCGCGGCGCTCACGGCGCAGCGCGAGCTCGCCGCCGCGGGCTACTGGGTGGTCGCCATACGGCCACCGACTGTCCCGCAGGGCAGCGCGCGACTGCGCGTCACGCTCTCGGCGGCCCACACGGAGGCGGAAATCGAAGGACTCGTGGAGCAGCTCGGGCGCGTCAGCCGCACCCGGTCCGCGGAGCCGTGAGCGCGCTCTACCATGAGGTGTGTGGAAGTGGCGAGGCGGGCGATCTCGTGCTGCTGCATGGCTGGAGCCTCAACCTGCGGGTGTGGGACGGCCTGGTGCGAATGCTGGCGCCGCGGTTCCGCATCATCCGCATCGACCTGCCCGGCCATGGCCGCAGCAGCTGGGATGCGCGCGCCTGCACGCCGGCGGCGCAGGCGTGGCGGGTGCACGAGACGCTGGCTCCGATCACCGGGCGCTACACGCTGGTCGGCTGGTCGCTCGGCGGCCAGCTCGCACTCGATCTGGCCGCGGCGCTCCCCGCTCCGATCGAGCGCCTCGTGCTCATTGCGACGACACCGAAGTTCCTCAAGTCTCCCAGCTGGCGCTGTGGCACCCCGCGTCCGCTGCTCGCACGGCTCATCCACCGGCTGCACTCCGAAAGCGAGCGCGCCGTGAGCGACTTCCTCGCACTGCTCGCGAGCGGCAGCGCGCCCGGAACGGCGGCGCGTGTGCTCGCGAAGCTGCGCGCGGCGCTGTGTGCCCACGGGTCGGCCTGCCCTGAGGCCCTCAGCGCCGGGCTCGCCCGGCTGCGGGATGGGGATCTGCGGCCCGCACTTCCGCTGGTGAGCGTGCCGGCGCTGGTGATCGCAGGCGCGCGCGACCGCATCATCCGGCCCTCGGCGGGACGCGCCCTGGCGCACGCTCTGCCCGATGCTCACTACCTCGAGGTGCAAGGGGCCTCGCACGCCCCCTTCCTGTCGCATCCCGTGCAGCTCGCGCGGGCGCTGAACGGATTCCTGCATGCTTGAGCCGCACGGACCCTTCCTTGTCGATCGCGCACGGATGCGCGCGTCCTTTGAGCGGGCGAGCACGAGCTACGAGGCCGCCGCGAGCCTGCAGTCGCGAGTCGCCGCAGAGCTCCTCGAGCGACTCGACCTGTTCCGCTTCACCCCGGCGGTGGTGCTCGATCTCGGCAGCGGCACCGGCCGCCTCACCTGCGCGCTCAAGCGCCGCTACCCGCGCGCGCGGGTGATCGCGCTCGACATCGCCGCCGGCATGCTGCGCGAGGCGCGCCGTCACCGCCGGCCGTGGCGGCGCTTCGACCTCCTGTGCGGCGATGCGCTGCGCCTTCCGCTCCGCGACGGCAGCATCGACCTCATTCTCAGCAACCTGATGCTGCAGTGGTGCGAGCCGCTCGCGGCAGCGTTCGCCGAGGCACGCCGCGTACTGAGATCGAGCGGGTTCTTCGCCTTCAGCACCTTCGGTCCCGACACGCTGTGCGAGCTGCGCAGCGCCTGGGCGCAGGCCGACGGCTACAACCACGTGAACCGCTTTTCCGACATGCACGAGATTGGCGATGCCGTGGTGCGCGCGGGACTCATGGAGCCGGTGCTCGACGTCGACCGCATCGAGGTCGCCTATCCGGACGTGCTCACCCTGATGCGCGATCTGAAGTCCATCGGCGCACACAATGTCACCGCGGGACGACCGCGTGCGCTCGCCGGGCGCCAGCGCCTCGCACGGGTGCAGCGCGCGTACGAGGATTTCCGCCGCGACGGTGCGCTGCCGGCCACCTACGAGGTGATCTACGGGGCGTGCTGGGGGGCGGCCGGCCGCCCGGCCGCGGCCGCGGTGGATGGGGTGGCACGCATCGCGCCGGGGTCCATTCAGCGCCCCCGAGGACCATGAGCACAGGACTCTTTATCACCGGCACCGATACCGGCGTCGGCAAGACCGTCGTGGGCTGCGGACTCGTGCGCGCATTGCGCGCGTCGGGCGCGCGCGTCGGCATCATGAAGCCCGTGGCGTCAGGCTCCCTCAGGACCGCGAGCGGCCT
>Ga0335069_10006797_pt1 | contig 16569 bp, 14 predicted proteins | sample Lox_Sample_11_FD_206714 | JGI IMG/M metagenome (GOLD analysis project Ga0335069, IMG submission 206714) | Soil microbial communities from Loxahatchee National Wildlife Refuge, Florida, United States - Lox_Sample_1.1 | ecosystem: Environmental > Terrestrial > Soil > Wetlands | place: USA...
ACCTGGTTTGCTCGCGGCCGCAGCTGCGCAGCTCGAGAGCGAGTTCGACTCGCTGCCAGCCTTTCGGCGTGCGCTCGACCTGCCTGGAATGGAGCGGGTCCTCGGTGAAACCGCGCACCGGCTAGGCGACAACTACCCCTACTTTCATCCGCTGTATGCCGGGCAGATGCTGAAGCCGCCGCACCCGCTGGCGAGGGCAGCCTATGCGTTGGCCATGACCGTTAACCCCAACAACCACGCGCGCGACGGCGGCCGCGCCAGCTCGGAGATGGAGATCGAAGCCGTGGGCGAGATTGCCCGCATGTTCGGATGGCCGGAGTTTCTCGGCCACTTGACGTCGAGCGGCACGATGGCCAACCTTGAGGCGCTTTGGGTGGCCGGACAAACAGCGCCGGGAAAGCGCATTTTGGCGTCTGAGCAGGCACACTACACGCATCGGCGCGTCTCCGGCGTTCTAAAGCTCGATTTTTCAACCGTGCGGGCCGACCCGTGCGGACGCATGGATCTCACCGCGCTCGAGCATGAGTTGAAACGCGGAGACGTCGGCGCCGTCGTGGTGACGCTGGGGACGACCGCCGCCGGGGCAATCGATCCCCTACCCGAGGTTCTGGAGCTCAGGACGCGATACGGATTTCGCATCCATATCGATGCGGCGTACGGCGGGTATTTCAAGCTGATTTCCGAAGCGCTGGAGCCGCCCGTCCGGGCAGCGTATGCAGCCATTGCGGATGCGGATTCAATCGTCATCGATCCGCACAAGCACGGCCTGCAGCCCTACGGCTGCGGATGCGTGCTATTCCGCGACCCAGCCGTAGGCCGCTTCTACAAGCACGACTCTCCCTACACGTACTTCACTTCAAAAGAGTTGCACCTTGGGGAGATCAGCCTGGAGTGCTCGCGGGCCGGCGCGGCGGCGGTGGCGCTTTGGGCCACGCAACGGCTGTTGCCGCTTGAGCCGGATGGCGAATTCGCGCGCGGACTGGCGCGGGGGCGGAATGCGGCAATCGAACTGGACCGGCAGCTCCGGCAGGATGTCCGGTTTCAGGCGCTGCCCGGCGGACGTCCGCAGCTCGACATCGTGGTGTGGAAGTTTGCGGCAACCAGCCCGGAGCAGGCAGGAAAACTGGCGCAAAGAGTATTTGATATTTGCGCATTGCGAAATCTGCACCTGGCGCTGGTACAATTGCCGCAATTCTGGTTTGAAAGCGCAGACAAACACGAGGACCAGACCGGAATGGTCACCTGCCTCCGTTCGGTGCTGATGAAGCCCGAGCATGAGGAATGGATCAGTGAGATCTGGCGGATATTCACCGGGGCATGCAGCGATGCTGTAGTTTGGTGACAAGCCGGAGAATGAAGGGGTGTGCGCGAATAAGTAAACGTTGTCATAGGCGGGCCACCCAATCGATTGTTGTTTTGCAAGAGGAGCGCCGCAATCCATTCGAGTCTCCAGCCGCCGGCTGTACTCGGCTGAAGAAGGACGGCGAACCGCCGTACCGGGAAGAGACCATGCATGATCCTGCGGAATTTCGTGCCCTGCACCTTGATCGGTTCCTTGCCGAACCGGATATCTTTGCCGCGCCAGGCCGCGTGAACCTGATCGGAGAACACACCGATTACGCCGAAGGTTTCGTCATGCCGGCGGCGATTGATTTTGCCACGCTCGCCGCCATTTCGCCACGCGGAGACGGCAAAATCGTCGTTTACTCGGAGAATTACGGGAAAGAGCGCGTCTTCGATGCGGTGAATCTGCCCGTCGAGGCATCCCTTCATTGGAGCGACTACCCGATGGGGGTCGTTGCCATGCTGGCGCGAGACGGTTGCGAGATTCCCGGATTCAGCCTGAGCTTGTGGGGCGACGTTCCGCTGGGATCGGGGCTTTCGAGCTCGGCCGCAGTCGAGGTCGCGACGGCGCTGGCCGTGGTTTCGTTGAACGGAGCAAGGTATACCGGCGCCCAGATTGCCCGCCTGTGCCAGAGAGCCGAAAACGAGTTCGTCGGCGCTAATAGCGGGATCATGGACCAGTTCATCTCTGCCAATGGCGCCGAGGACCACGCATTGCTTCTCGATTGCCGGGACCTGAGCTACAGACTGGTGCCTCTGCCGGCCAATGTCGCGCTGGTCATCGCCAACACGATGGTAAAGCACGCGGTTGCAGGCGGCGAGTATTCGTGCCGCCGCGCGGAAGTGGAAGAGGCGTGCGCGGTGATTGCGCGCCACCGGCCGGAAGTAAAGTTCCTGCGCGACGCGACGGTGGACGACCTGGCGAACTGGGGCAGCGAGATGACCGCCAACGCGCTCAAGCGCGGGCGTCATGTCATCACCGAGAATCTGCGAACGGTGGCCGCGGCCGATGCGCTGGAGCGCGGCGACATGGCCGAAGTAGGCCGCCTGATGGCCGAGGCCCACTGGAGCTACAGCCATGACTTTGAAGCCAGTTGCGTAGAGGCCGATGCGATGGTGGAGCTGGCGCAGGATCTTCCCGGCCTGCTGGGCGCACGGCTGACTGGCGGTGGGTTCGGGGGCTGCACCGTCAATCTCGTCGAGCGGAGCAAGGCGCCGGCCTTTGCCGAGGCGCTGGCCGGGCGGTATGAAGGCCGGATCGGGATCCATCCGCAGATTCACATCTGCCATGCGTCAGGCGGCGCGCACCGGCTTGAGGCAGCGGCTGTAGCAGGCGGTCCCGTGGAAAAGAAAACGTAAACGGCGCCGGGTTGGAGACATTTTTCGCGGGGCAGGGTTCCCGATAGCGCCTAGGTGTTACCAACGCACACCGAATTGTGAATCGCGGAGGGGGTAGACAGCTCCTACACTGTGCAATTGAGAGCCGGCCCTATTAAAATGAATCGGTCTTTTTCGCATCTAATTCTTGAAGGGCTTCACGTTGACGAACCTTTGCTTGCTCATTTGGGAATCGTCGCGTTTGCAGTCATTCGGGGCGCCGCGGAGTAACGCCTAATTTATGGACTTCACATCTTTCACCAAACCTTTTTCCTACGAACCTCTTCCCCAAGCCGGCGTAGTCGCATACTTCTCAATGGAGATTGCGATTCATCCCGCAATGCCGACCTATTCGGGAGGCCTTGGCGTGCTCGCCGGCGACACGCTGCGTTCCGCAGCCGACCTCGGCGTGCCGCTGGTGGCCTTCACGCTGCTGCACCGCAAGGGATACTTTCAGCAGCACTTGGATCCTAACGGGGTGCAGCGCGAGGAAGTACAGCCGTGGGATCCGAGTGAATTCTGCACCGAAGAGACGCCGCGGGTGACGGTATCGATCGAGGGGCGCACCGTCCTCGTTCGCGCATGGCGGTACGAGATGGTCGGCCGCTCCGGGCACGTGGTGCCGATCCTCCTGCTGGATACGGATATCGAGAGCAACACGGGGTGGGATCGCGGGCTCACCGATCACCTCTATGGCGGCGATTCCAACTATCGTCTAGAGCAGGAAATCGTGCTGGGCATGGGCGGCGCCAGGATGGCGCGGGCCCTGGGCCTGAATGTAAACGTATTTCACATGAACGAGGGCCACGCGGCGCTGCTCACGCTTGCGCTTCTGGAGCGGCAGCTTGGCGGCGGCCCGATCGGCCCGGCGACCGACGCCGACGTAAGCCAGGTGCGTCAGCAATGCGTGTTCACCACGCACACTCCGGTGCCTGCGGGACACGACCGGTTTTCGACCGAGCAGGCGGTGCGCATCCTGGGTGGCGACCGCACGACGCGCCTCGAAAAGCTTGGATGCTTCAAGGACGGAATGTTGAACATGACGCTGCTGGCCCTGCGCTTTTCGCGCTATGCCAACGGCGTAGCCATGCAGCACGCCAAGGTTTCGCGCGAGATGTTTCCCGAATTCCTGATCGATTCGATCACGAATGGGGTACACGCGCCGACCTGGGTCTCGGAGCCGGTGCAGCTGATGCTGGATGTGAACATTCCGGGTTGGCGGCGCGACAACCTCTACCTGCGCAAGGTGATCGACCTGCCGATAAACGCGATGCTCGAGGCGCATGCGCGCGCCAAAGAGGATCTGCTGGCCGAGGTCGAGTCGCGAACCGGCAGGGTGTTCGATCCGCGCGTTCTTACGCTGGGCTTTGCGCGGCGCGCCGCAACCTACAAACGCGCCGACCTGCTGCTCACCGACGCCAATCGTTTGCTCAAGATCGCGGAGGCTGCCGGCGGGCTGCAGATTCTGTATGGCGGCAAAGCGCATCCCCAGGACGAGCCTGGCAAGGCGCTGGTTCAAAGCGTGATTGCCCGGTCCGGCAAGCTCTCGAACGATCTGCTGCGAATCGTGTATCTCGAAGATTACGACTGGAAGGTCGGTGCGATGCTCACCGCGGGCGTGGATGTTTGGGTGAACACGCCGCGGCGGCCCTACGAGGCCTCTGGAACGAGCGGCATGAAGGCTGCGCTGAACGGCGTGCCGAGCCTTTCGATTCTCGACGGATGGTGGATCGAAGGATGCATGGAAGGGCTCACCGGCTGGGCAATCGAAGACGGCGCCGACGATGACGCCGAGGCGGAGTCGCTGTATCACAAGCTGGAGAGCGCGGTGGTGCCGCTCTACAAGGATGCGCCGGAGAAGTGGGCGCGGCTGATGCGCACGACGCTGGCCTACAACGGATCGTATTTCAACACGAACCGCATGGTGAAGCAGTACAACCGGAACGCATACTACCCCGTAAAGCTTCTCGAGCCGGCGCGCGTGGACGTGAGCTACCTCGTGCACCAGAGCGACTGAGAATCTTCACTTGGCGACGATCGAATGATGAAGAATGAAGGCGGATCGTTCGCGGTTCGCCTTTTCCTGCTGCGGCTCGTTCCCGATGTGTCACCTGGTGCTCCCTCCTCTCACTCCCTCCTTCAAGAGGATTGTCGAATTCGCAGCGCCCGGCCGGACCTGGCTGTTCCTTACAAGGCCATGGGGACAATGCCATGAGGACAAGGCCATGGGGACCAGGCCATCGGGACGGTAGCGGCTTGCCTACAATGGTCGCAGGCCCATGAGCTCTTTCGACGCCATCCCGCCCCGCGCCGCGACCGCCGCCACCGACACGATTGCTGCAATCTCCACGCCGCCGGGCCGGGGTGGGATTGGGATTGTCCGGCTGAGCGGGCCGCGCGCGGCCGAGATCGCCGGCCAGCTTGTGCAGCTGCGTCATCCTTTGGAACACGCGCGGGCGCGGCTGGCGGATGTGCTCGATGAGCGCTCCAGCCAGGAAAACGATGCAGTACGAATCGATGAAGCGGTGGTGACGCAGTTCGCCGCGCCCAACTCCTATACGGCAGAAGACGTCGTCGAGATCGCCGCGCATGGCTCGCCGGTAGTGCTTGAACTGCTGTTGCGGCGAGCGATCGCGCTGGGTGCGCGGCTGGCTGAGCCCGGTGAGTTCACCGAACGGGCCTTCCTTGCCGGGCGGATCGATCTGACTCAGGCCGAGGCGGTGCTCGATCTGATTGAAGCGCAGACGCTCACGCAGGCGCGGCAGGCGGCGGGACAGCTCGGCGGCGCGCTAAGCCGGCGCGTGAAACCCGCAAAGGCCGGCCTCGTCGAGCTCATCGCGCTGCTTGAAGCAGGCATCGACTTTGCCGAAGACGATGTGGAGGTGACTCCGCAGGCCGAGATCGCGCGGCGCATCGCGGAGTTGGCGCTGCCGCTGGCCGCGCTGGAAGCGTCGTTCGCGCGCGGGCGCATCGTTCATGACGGGCTGACAATGGCGATCGTAGGCCGGCCGAACGCTGGAAAGAGCTCGCTCTTCAACCGCCTCGTGGAACGCGACCGCGCCATCGTGACGGCAACACCCGGGACGACTCGCGACCTGGTGACGGAGCGGATCTCGCTGGATGGCATTCCGCTGGAGCTTGTGGACACGGCGGGGCTGCGCGAGACCGGTGAAGAAGTGGAGCTGCTGGGCATTGCACGCAGCCGTGAGGCTCTGGCCGATGCCGCGCTGGTGCTGCTGGTGCTGGATGCGACACAGCCCTTGAACGAAGAAGAAATCCGCTTGCTTGCAGCATTGGATGGCCGTCCGGCGCTGGTGGCGCGGAACAAAACCGATCTTATGCCGGGACGGCACGCGATGCCCGCTCTTCCAGAACAAGCACCCGGTTCGATTGCCGTGCTGCCGACATCCGCGCTCACCGGAGAGGGCATTCCCGAACTGAAGGAGCGAATCGTCGCGCTGGCCACGGGAGGCGCCGCGGCCGAGCCGGGCCTGCTGACCAATCTGCGCCAACACCAGGCGATCACCGGGGCAATCACCGCGCTCAATGAGGCTGCCCACGCCAACGAGTCCGGCATTCCGCATGAGATGATTCTGCTTGACCTCTACCGGGCGCTGAGCGCGCTCGATTCGCTCACTGGTCAGACGACGACCGACGACATCCTGAACCTGATCTTCTCCACTTTCTGCATCGGAAAATAGACCGGATTCCGATGGGGTCCAATGAAATGTAGAAAGCTGGTCAGTCGGAGTTGTCAATGATTTGGAAGATTGAACGTGATGCGGCCTGGATTCCGGCGGGTTCTGAAGCCTTTCGACACTACTGCGGAGCAATGATCGAGAGACACGGACGGATGTGGACAGCAGTAACAGCAACCGGAAGAAGGATCGTCGGATGTAGGTCTGCAATCGACGCCGTAGCCGCATTACATGAATGTCAAAGTGTTAACGACTTTTGGCACTTTAAGCAATTCGGGCATCTCTTGGACGATCATTTCGGTAAGTTTCAGTTCGGCAGTGTCGAACATAGGACGCGCCCCGTTTATCGGGGCGACAGCGCAGAGGTCTTCATCTTTCGATCACCTATGACGCTTGAACTCCCGCCGTTTCTTAGATCGGCTCTCAAGAGGCACTTCGTTGGAGTGGCAGCGTGCTTGAGCTGTGGTACGGTGATGGCAGATTTGGGGTCGAAGGTCATATCCGAATTCGATGGGCAGAAATCCGAGCCGACAGCGTATCTAATTTGCCCTTGTGGTTATCCGGTCTGGCAAATGGAAACGCTGCTCTATAGCCGAGCGCAATTGAAAATGCGGCAGTCGGATAGCGGATGGCGACGCCAACAAAGCCTCAAGGCCGTTGGAGGGAAGCACAGCAAACAGGAAACGGCTGCGATTCTCGCTCTCCAAAATGGGCGCTGTATCTACTGCGATGCGCAGTTCACAGATGGAAAACCATGGGATGAGGATCACATCGTTCCGGTGAGCAAAGGTGGTTCGAACTGGGCGCTCAACATTGTGCTTGCATGCGAGAAATGCAACAGACGGCGCGGGAACATGCCGTTCCTTACATTTTGCAGACTGCTTAACCCAGCACAGAACGAACGAATCCTATCCAATTTGAAGTGCCGTGTTTCGCCTGAGAACTTGCGCAACTCGTCCGATGAGGTGCTGCAAGCTTTCCTGCTGGGAATCGAGGTTCACGATCCCGATGACCGGGGGTTTCTAGACATTCAACGCCACGACCCGGAGGCGCGGCAGAATGCAAGGCGAAATCGTCAACTCTCGTTTAACGCTTGCAAGATCGTCCGCTGCAAATCCGGATGACAACCTGGAAGCCGATGGAGCACGATGCTTGGCCTACTATTGCGGACACTAGCGAAGCCGTCTTGGCTGTTTATGGCTGGCCGTCCACGCTCACAGACGCGGAACTCCTGGAGCGCTTGCTCGCTCTCAATCACCGGCGCGCCGCCTTCCAATAGCTGGTGATGCAATTCAGGAGTCCCTCAGTGCCCAAGAACGGGATGAACTGGCGGCGCGGGAGTCGAGGGAGGCACTGTCTGAGTCTTTCCGCCAGCGGCCCAACCGAGCGCGATGACCCAACCAAACAGGGTCCATCCCAGAAGGATATTCACGGCGGCAATCCAGCCCGCCGCAACGCAGTTTCGGTACACAGCGAGTACCGTCGGCAGCAGATAGAACGCGGCTACAACGACAAAGAGAATGAGATGGGCTGGAGCCAGCAGCGCAGCGGTATTTCTGGCGAGTCCTATCGCAATCGCTAGGATTGCAAGGGCACCAAGCCCGGTGGCGACAGAGAGCCGAAGCATGTTCCTCATGTGTCACCTCCCGATTGAATGGGCAAAGAGTTTAGCGCGGCTCTTCCTGTTTGGCAGTGACCGGGATCACTAATCCAGAGTGTGGGTTGAGCCTGTGTCCGCAATTGTGAAAGCGCGCAAACTCGCAGAAGCGAACGCGGGAGACGTTGACAGCGACATTATTGGGGCGTATTGTCGCCCCACTCGTACAATTCCCTAGATCGAAACGGGGCCTCTCATCCTGGGAGGCCCCACGCGTTTTCAGTCGCTCTTTCGGGCATCAATTCTCTCCCAACGCCAGCGAAAGAATCGGGCTTTGCAAACGCGGCATCGTACCGGATGCCTAAACAGGATGAGACGAACGAAATCGCCCATCGTGTGCAGGCGTGACGGGCGCACATTGGATGAGTCGCAAACCGGGCACCGGATTGCAGAACCGGCGCTCATAAGCTCCCACTCGTGGCATGTAGTCTACTCCGCACGGAGCAAACCTGGGGAAGATTTCATCCCGAGCGCCAAACCCGTCACGTCGCCGCACCAGCGCCGCGTCCTGGCATTGCTGGCATCTGGGCAAGCGTCTTGCTTGCCTGGCTCTGTGGCGCTCTGGTGCGCAGAAAAATGCGACCGAATGTTAAGAAATGCTAAGGTTTTCTCGCTAACCAGCGCCAGACGACGGCGCTACGGGCGCACCCGCCGCCCCGATGGTGCAGTCACAGCCGCAGCGCCGCACTGCGAGCCGCCGGAGGCCGGAACAGCACCACGGGTAAACGTTGAACCCGAGCGCCACCGCCGCCAGCCCGCCGCACCAGTGCCGCGCCCTGGCCCGCGTCCACCAGCGCCTAGCAAGTGCATACCCGCAACCCGGGGGCCTGGCGAAACCCCTCGGCGAGAACCACGACGCGCAAGGCGGTATATGGAAATTCAGCCAGGAGGATGATGCCCCGCTCGTTCGTCAGCTGACAGATGCAGATGTCGGAAGCTCTCTCTGAATGGTGTATTCCGTCAGATCGACGGTTTGGCCCACTTCTATGCGGTCGAAAATCTCTCGCATTTCCTCATGGGTGTTCTGCTTTTCGAGGAACCTGAAAGCGGATGAGCCTACATATTCCCGCGACAGTTCGAAGGCCAGCCAGCGCCGTCTTTCGGCTTGAGCAACCTGCCCTGTCGTGTTGGAGCCAGCGAAAATATCGAGCACCACGTCCCCCGGCTCCGTCAGCATGTTGATGAAAAATTCGGGCAGCTTCGCCGGGAAGCGGGCCGGGTGTTGCTTCTCGCCGATCAGTTTGCAGCCGTCGAGATACTGACCGTTGGATTCCGTGTTCGGAATTTGCAGGAGGTTCGACGGGATGGCCCCCCCGTTGTCTTTGCCAAATCCCGCGCCTATGTCGTGACCGGACGGGCGCACCTTTGGCGTGTAAAAGGCTGCGGGGTCTACCAAAAGCTTTTTCATCCTGTCGCTGTAGGGTGCAAGCACTTTGCCGATGTTCGCTTTCGGCCATTCCGTCTTGCTGAACCACCACACGGTGTTTACGGCGTCCTTCGCCCGCATCTTGCGCTTGTTTACCCATTCAATAGGGCTTGGCAGCTTCGCCGGGTTGAACCAGTAAAAATCCTCTGCGAGAAAAAAACCCAGCTCATCGCAGAACCGGATCAGAACCCGGAAGTTGTAAAGGCTTCGCGCGGGAACGCCCTTTTCATAGGAGCCGCCGAGATCGAGGACGAAACTTCCATCCTCCTTTAGAACGCGGTGGACCTGCTCTGCGAATTGTGAAAGCCAGTCGATGTATTCCGCCTGGTCCTTGTTGCCGTATGCCTTCTGCCGTTGCAGGGCAAAGGGCGGCGAGGTCATTACCAGGTTGATGCTCCCCTCGGGCAGGGCAGCCAGCAGCTCAAGGGAATCCCCGCAGTACGCCGCCCCGTGGTGGGTGGTGTAAGCGGGCGGAAACGGCAGGTTCAGAAATTGGTGTCGCATCGCCTTACCCATTACTCTAAAGGTTTCGCTGGCGGAAAGCTACGTTACGTCTGTAGACCTAAAGTCATCCGGCAATCAAGTCTCAAAATGTGCCCAGACGCAAAAATATACCGGCCCCTCGCATCACGTTAGCACGGAATCTCCGGCGACTACGAGCGGAGCGGGGCATTTCGCAGGAAGCCTTGGCGGACCTGGCGGGCCTGCACCGGACCTATATAGGCTCGATTGAGCGCGGCGAACGCAACATCTCCATAGACAATATCGGAAAACTGGCGGCGGCGTTCAAAATCTCGCTGAGCAAGCTGCTCGAGGATGAGCCAGCATGAAGTCTCATCCCGATGCCAAGCTGTTAAAGCAGCTCTTTCCCGCGGTCCGCGAGTACCAGAAGCTCGCCATGAAGCACGGTATACCCGACATTTTTCAGGATAATGGCGGGAAAATTCTTCAGGTCTGTTTGATCCTTGGCTTGACGGTGTTGCAGGCCCGCGAAGGCAACGACGCAGCAGACGCCGACGGCAACGAATACGAGCTGAAAACCGTGAACCTGCTCCGCACGGATCAGTTCACAACCCACCATCACCTCAACCCCGTCATCATCGAAAAGTACCGCAAGGTTTCCTGGATTTTCACAACCTACGAGGCCATTGAGTTGAAAGAGATCTTTCTGCTCAAGCCCGCCGCGATGGAGTACTGGTATAAGCGATGGGGAGTGAAGTGGATCGCAGACGGGAACAAGGACATTAACAACCCCAAGGTTCCCCTGTGGTATGTCCGAAAACACGGCACGTTACTGTATTCGAGCGTGGGCGAAAAACTAGAAGACACTGAGCTGAAGCCCGCCCCCAAAAAATAGCTCTTCGCAGGTCACTTCCCTGCCCCGCCCGTGTTTCACAAACGGTTCATTTCCGCTTGATGCCCGGCTTTCCTGATTTACCCTAGATATGCTGGATTGTTTCACTCGACAGGCCGCCGCCCACCCGGCGGCCTGTCCTGCGTTCGGGAGAGGGTTGACACTCTGCTCATCGGAAACGCGCAAAAGATTCCTTTTCGTGCCCTAAGATTCTCGAAATCCGCGCGTGCATTCGCTCGCCAGCGGCATTTCACAGAGGTCGCGCTCCTAGCGCACCAGCGCCCCCGCCCTGGATCACGCTCACCAGCGGCGAGAGGAATGGCATCCTCTGGAGGCCATCGGTGCGCCACGGGGGATTTTGAGCGGAGTCCCACCAGCCGCGAATACAGGGGCACATGGACAATTTGTGTCTCCAGAAGTCAATGTCTTTTTGGAACTAGCATGAATATTGGGGAATATCGCATTCTCCACTTTCTGCATCGGAAAATAGAGCGGGGCGGACGCGCCGGTGGGCGACGCTCGATGTCTTTGAATCGCGACGGGTTGTTGCTTCATCCATTCAAGAATGGTCCGATTCGTCCGCCGGCTCGTGCCGGCTCCCCTGGCCGGGGCGGCCTAATTCCCCGAATTTCGAACGAATCAAGGAGGCCGACAATGAAGATTGTCGCCACGATAGCCCGGCTGCTGCTGGGTGCGGTTTTTGTGTTCTTCGGGTCGAATATCCTGTTTCCCTTCCTGCCCACACCGCCGATGCCGCCCGGGCCGCTGGCCAACTTCTCGGGAGCACTCTTTACGACGCACTACATTCACGTCGTCGGGTTCTTCCAGCTTCTCGGCGGGCTGATCCTGCTGATCGGCCGTTATGTGCCGCTCGGGCTCACGATCCTGGCGCCGATCATCGTGAATATCCTTCTCACGCATATCCTCATGCAGCCCGCCGGCATCGTTCCAGGGCTGGTGGTGACTCTGCTCTGGCTGATCGTGTTCTATCCGGTCCGGTCGGCGTTCTACGGGCTGTTCCAGGCCAGAGTGACGAGCTGAGGCTGCCGGCGCGGGCCGGGTTGCGGTCACTACAATCAGAGCAGACGATGATCGAGTACCTCTATCTCGGCCGGGTCGGGTATGACGAGGCGCTGCGGCTGCAGGAAGAGCTTGCCGGACTGCGCTACGAAGGCCGCATCGGGAACGTGCTTCTCCTTCTCGAACACCCTCCGGTGCTGACGTTAGGCCGCAACGCAGACCGGGGAAATGTGCTGGCGGGCGATGAGTTGCTGGCGAGCCGCGGAGTGACGCTGCACCAGATCAACCGCGGCGGCGACGTGACGTATCACGGGCCCGGCCAACTGGTGGGGTATCCCATCTTCGATCTCCGCGCGATGCGCAACCCGCGCGGCGGGCGGCTGGGGCCGGTGGACTTCGTACGGCAGATGGAAGAGGCGCTGATCCGCCTGTGCGCGGTCTATGGCGTGCGCGCGGGGCGAATTGCCGGGCTGACCGGCGTGTGGTGCGGCGTTGCCCCGGAGCGGGAGGAGCCGGGCGGAGAGCGCAAGATCGGCGCCATCGGCATCCACGTCTCGCGCGGCATCACATCGCACGGATTCGCGTTCAACGTGACGACGGACCTGCGCGATTTTTTGCTCATCAATCCCTGCGGCATCACGGACAAGCCGGTCACCAGCCTGGAGCGCGAAGTATTGGAGCGCGAGGTACCGGACCCGGCAAGGCTGCCCGGCCTTGAGGAGATTGCCCACACAGCCGCGCGCATGTTCGGCCAGGTATTCAGCGAGGAAATGGTGGCGGTGGACAGCCTCGATGCACTTCGCCGGCAGGCGGCGCGATCCATTCCCGAGGATGCGGAGACTGCAACGCAGGTTCCGCAGGCCGACGACACGCCATTGCGGATTCCGCCCGAAGTGGAGCGGCTGCGCGGAGGCGGCGACCGACCCAAGCCGGCGTGAGAGCGGTGCGGCGCGAGATTTATAATCCGGCAGGAAAATGCGGCCGCGCAAGCGTCCCGCATCGCGGAGAGACCGATCGATGCCAACCGACGTGATCATGCCCCAGATGGGCGAGTCGATCTTCGAGGGCACCATTACGAAATGGCTGAAGAAAGCCGGCGACCCGGTGCAGAAGGACGAGCCGCTCTTCGAGATTTCGACCGACAAGGTGGATGCGGAGATTCCGTCACCCGTGGCGGGCACGCTGACCGAGATCAGGGTGGCGGAGGGCGCTACGGTGCAGGTGAACACCGTGGTCGCGGTGGTGAGCGAGGCGGCGGTGGGGGAGAGTACGAAGATAGCGGCTCCGAAGAAGGCGGCCTCGGCGGCGGTTGAGGCTCCCGCAAGAACGGAGCAACCGAAACCACCCGTTACGCCGGTGGCCGGTGTTCCGGCCGCGTCGGACGCGCCGGCGCCGCACGGGACACCCGTCGTGATGCCCCAGATGGGCGAGTCCATCTTCGAGGGCACAATCACCAGGTGGCTCAAGAAGGCCGGAGATACGGTCCAGAAGGACGAGCCGCTCTTCGAGATCTCGACCGACAAGGTGGATGCCGAGATTCCGGCGCCGGTGGCCGGCACGCTGACTGAGATCAAGGTGCCGGAAGGCGCGACGGTCCAGATCAATACGGTGGTGGCGGTGATCGGAGGTGCATCGGCCCAGCCAGGCGCCGTCGCGCCCGCCGAGCAATCTGACGGACAGCCGGCCCGGGCACCCGCGCCGAAGAACACGCCATCGGCCCCAGCTCCGGTTGCGGGCGAGCCATCCGCCCCTGCGGCTGCGGGCCCTCGTATCCGGTCGTCTCCGCTGGTGCGGCGCATCGCGAAGGATCACAGCATCGATCTTCGCGAGATTTCGGGAACCGGTTCGGCCGGCCGCATTACAAAGGAGGACATTCTGCGCCGCCTGGGCGAACGCGGGCCGCGCGAGGCTGCGGCTCCCGACGCCGCGACAGCCCGCCCGGCAGCGCCTTCCGGGCCGATAGCGATCCCCGGCGAGCTGGTGCCCTTGACGCGCATGCGCGCCATCATCGCGCAGCGCATGGTGGAGAGCGAACGGACCAGCCCGCACGTGCACACGGTCTTCAAGATCGATATGACGCGCATCGTGCGGCTGCGCGAGCGCGAGAAGGCGCGCTTCGAGCAGGCCAACGGCGTCAAGCTCACTTATATGCCGTTCATCGCGGCGGCTGCGGTGGAGACGCTGCGCAAGTTCCCCATCGTGAACGCATCGTTAGTACGGAGTGGCGAGGGAGAACGGAGTGGCGAGGGCAACTCGATCCGCTACCACCAGAACATCAATCTCGGCATCGCCGTCGCGCTCGACTGGGGGCTGATTGTGCCGGTCGTCCGGCAGGCCGAAGAGCGCAGCTTTCTGGGCCTGGCGCGGGCGATCGCCGACCTGGCCGAGCGCGCCCGCTCAAAGAAGCTCATGCCCGACGAGACTTCGGGCAACACCTTCACGCTGACCAATCCGGGCATCTTCGGCGAGGAGTTCGGCCTGCCCATCATCAACCAGCCCGACTCGGCGATCATGGCCATCGGCGCGCTCAAGAAGGAGCCGGTGGTGCTCACCGACGCCGAAGGCAACGACACCATCGCGATCCGGTCCATGCAGCACTTCTGCCTGGGCTTCGATCACCGCATCATCGACGGCGCCGACGCGGGCCGGTTCATGGCTGAGTTCAAGAAGACGCTGGAGGGGTGGGACAAGGAGATTGGGTGAGGCCTCCAAGGGGCACGGCTGGGATTGAATTCGTCCACTTGAAGGATCACCTGCGACATAGGGGATCTGGCGAGCACCGATAGGCCGAGTGCACGAGCCGAGCAGCCATACAGGCCGAAATCTCCGGGAAGACTACGAATGCCGGCGCCTTTTTTGCGATGCCACGTATCTAACCTCTTAACGCGAGCGTTAGCGGCGGACCCAGATTGCGCGGAGGCGTTCCATGACTGAATCTTCCGATCTCCGGTTGACGAGAATCCCGCTCAACAACGGAAGCGGCCATATGCCGGCACTCGGCTTTGGCACCCTGATCCCTGACGCGGTCGTGACGAAGACTGCGACCGGCGACGCGCTGGAAGCCGGATTTCGACACTTCGATTGCGCGGAGCGATACCGGAATGAGCGGGAAGTAGGCGAAGCATTGCAGGCGGGACTCGCCGGTGGAGGAATTGGGCGCGAAGACGTTTTCGTCACCACAAAACTGTGGAACACCCATCATCGGCCTGACCGTGTCGCAGCAGCCTTCGAGGGCAGCCTGGAAAGACTTAAGCTCAGCTATCTGGACCTCTATCTCATTCATACTCCATTTGCATTTCAGCCGGGAGACGACCAGGACCCGCGAGATCAAAGCGGAAACGTCCTCTACGACAAGGGAGTGACTTTTCTCGACACCTGGAGAGCGATGGAACGTCTTGTCGACGGGGGCCGGTGCCGGGCCATCGGATTGTCGGACGTCGGCTTGAAGGAATTGTTGCCCATCTACGAATCCGCAAAAATCAAGCCGGCCGCGGTCCAGGTTGAATCCCATCCCTATCTGCCGGAGACGGAACTTCTGCAATTCTGCAAGGAGAAGGGAATTGTGTTCATGGCCTTCGCGCCGCTGGGTCACGGAATGAAGCCGGGGCTGCTTGAAGATCCAGTCATCACGGCAATCGCCGCAAAAGTGGGGAAGACCCCGGCACAGGTTCTGCTGGCATGGGCGGTCCAACGTGGCACGGCTGTGCTTACCACGCCTAAAACTGCGGCCCGCGCGCGAGAAAACTTCAACATCTCTGCCCTTCCGGAAGATGCATTGAACGAAATTAATCGCATTCAAACCCGGCAGAGGCTCAATGACGTGGTGAATACCGGTTCGCCGGGCTTCATTCCACGAGCTCAATCGACATGAAAGCCAACAACTGGAGCGGACCTTCCCTGGAGCGTACATGGAAGAAGAACAGATCCGTGAAGCCCTGAACGCGCATTGGCAGGCGTCGGCAGCGGGCGATGCAAACGCGGAACACGACATCTACGACGACAACGCCGTTTGCGACTATCCCCAGTCCGGGGAGCGAATCCTGGGGCGCATCAATTTGCAGGCCTTGCGGAGTCATCATCCCGGAAAGCCGTCCGGTTTCAACGTCAAGCGGATTCTCGGAAACGGCGATCTCTGGATCACGGAATACACAATCACCTACCAGGGGCAGCCGGCATTTACGGTGAGCATCATGGAGTTCCGCAACGGCAAGGTTGTGCACGAGACACAGTATTTCGCGGATCCCTTCGAGGCGCCTGCCTGGCGGAGCCACTGGGTGCAGCAAATCGCGTGACGCCGGATTGAGACGCGACTCGGGCGGTTTACTTTCACTTCGCCCAGGCCAGGCCATCGGCATTGTTCCCTGCATCGATCGCGCGCGTAGTCTTCCACGCGCCCAAGTCGACCTCCGAAACCTGGCCGCCATGGGTGCACGAAACATAGGCAGTCTTCCCGTCCGGCCGCACTACCACTTCCTGCGGAAAATTGCATACCGCCACGGACCGCGCCACCTGCATCGCCTTCAGGTCGATCACATCCACCACGTTCTTCGCGGGAATCGGCATCAGTAGCCACCGCCCGTCCGGCGTAGGCGCGCTGCCATATCCGGTTCCGGAGAGCGGCACCCACTTCGCTACCGTATTCGTCGCCGTATCGATCACTGCCATCTGCGCCTTCTTCTGGTCGGCAGTGAAG
>Ga0335069_10006799_pt1 | contig 16569 bp, 14 predicted proteins | sample Lox_Sample_11_FD_206714 | JGI IMG/M metagenome (GOLD analysis project Ga0335069, IMG submission 206714) | Soil microbial communities from Loxahatchee National Wildlife Refuge, Florida, United States - Lox_Sample_1.1 | ecosystem: Environmental > Terrestrial > Soil > Wetlands | place: USA...
TCATCGAAAGTCCTGGGCTCTAGCCCCTGCCCGGATACACCAACTCTGAAACTGCCCTAGATCTTCTGGCGCTTCCAGCGTCCCCGGCGGAACAGCACGATGCCGGCGGCCGCCATGGAGCACTCGGCCACCACGATGGAGAGGAATGCGCCCTCCGCATGGAGGCCAAGGGTAATGGCCAGCACCCAGGCCAGCGGCAGTTCCAGCACCCAGAAGCCGAAGAAGTTCACGATGGTCGGCGTCAGGGTGTCTCCGGCGCCGTTGAAGGCCTGCAGCACCACCATCCCGTAGGCGTAGCCGAGGTTGCCGCATGCGAATGTGCGCAGGGCGATGGCCGCAATGGGAACCACGGCGGGATCGCTCACGAACACGCGCACGGCGGGGGTGGCAAAGACGATGAAGAACACGCCGATTGCGCCCAGGAACAGCATGTTATACAGGCCGGTAAGCCACACCGATTTTTCCGCGCGGTCAGGCCGCTGGGCGCCCAGATTCTGGCCCACCAGCGTGGCCGCGGCGTTGCTCAGTCCCCACGAGGGGAGAATGAAGAACACCACGATGCGGATGGCCACCGTGTATCCGGCCACGGATGCCGCACCGAAGAACGACACGATACGCACCAGCAGAATCCAGCTGGCGTGTGCGATGGCGAACTGCAGGATTCCGGTGAAGGAAACCCGCAGCAGCCGCCACATCACCGGCAGGTTCAGGCGCAGATGATAGGCCAGCGCGCGCAGACGCTCCGTGCCGCGCACCAGCCGCCAGAACTGGTAAAGCACGCCGATGGAGCGGCCGGTAAATGTCGCCATGGCCGCGCCGGTCACGCCCATGTGCGGAAACGGCCCCAGCCCGAAGATGAGGCAGGGGTCGAGAACCAGGTTGATGATGTTCGACACCCACAGCAGGCGCATGGCGATGGCAGCATCGCCGGCGCCGCGGAAGATGGCGTTGTTGAGAAACAGCATGACGATGGCGCCGCATCCGCCCAGGGCAATGCGCGCGTATCCCGAACCTCCGGCCACAATGGCGGGAGTTGCACCCATCAAGGCAAGCAACCGGGGCGCAAAGATGCCTGCCGGGATGCCCACGGCCAGCGAGATCGCCAGGCCCAGCACGATGGCCTGCACGCCGGCGATCGAAGCCGCTTCGGGGTCCTTTTCGCCGATGCGGCGCGCCACCATGGCCGTGGTGGACATGGCAAGACCGAGGCCGACTGCGAAGACCAGCGAGAGCATGGCTTCCGTCAAGCCCACGGTGGCCATGGCATCGGCGCCAAGACGGCCCACCCAGAAGACATCGACCACGGCGAACAGGGATTCGAGCACCATCTCCAGCACCATGGGAATGGCGAGCAGGAGGATGGAGCGGTTGAGGTTTCCGGCGGTGTAGTCCTGGTGCGAGCCGCGGAGGGCTTCGCGCACCGCCGGCCATAAGGAAACAGCGCGGCTGTCGGCCGGCTGCGGCGCAGTGGTTTCAAGTGTGGCCATGAGGAACTCCACGAATGCCCGGCAAACGCGGGGCAATGGGCGAGTGGGCTCACGCTGCAGGCGTTGTTACGGTCTGTCTGGATTGTGCAGTGCGATTCCCGGGGCTGAAGTCATCCTCGGGGCGCCGCGGTGAGCGGCGGGGCAGAACGGGATCCCGAGGCAATGTTCAGCGAATAAGTCGCGAAGGGACGGTGACGGGCTGGAACATCGTTCTCCTCCCGGAGCCGGCGGGACCGGCGGGTAAGTTGATCGTACCGCAGTTTGGAATTTCTGGCCAGAGACAAAACGAAAAAATGCTCTCCGGGTCGATTCGTAGCCCGCGCTGAGCGATTTCTCTTCTTGAAAAACCGGCGATCCGGTTGCCGCGTGCAAGGGCTGGCGCAATCCATAGCGGGATGTGGCAGGGAATTCATCCCGTTTCCGGCCCGCGCCTGCGTATCATGGTCTGAACGCCCCATCTGTCCGCTGTCCCGGGTGAATCCAGGCAGCAGCCGCGCGTCCCCGGAAAAGGAGAGAACCATGTCGATGAGCGCCGTTTTTGTCCAGGTGGAGCCGGAGGAGGCCGCCAGAACCCAAGCCGACCCATCGCTTGCCGAAGCGTACTTCTCTGACCCTTCGGAGTCCCTTGCAGGCCTGGCCGCCTTCGACAAACTGGGCTCCGCCATGCAGGACCGGGTGCGGACCGTGGGACCCCAGATGATGGCGCAAGCCCTGTCGCGCTTCGATCCGCGCACCCGCGAGATGCTCGAGCAGCGCCTGGGAGTATCGGCGGCGACACTGGCCGGCGGCGAAGGCGGCAATGCGCTGTTGAAGCTCATGCAGGAGCGCCAGGCCCGGGCAGCCAAACTGGTCGGCATGGCGAAGAATCGAAAGCGCAACACCCTGTCGCTCGATAAAGAGTGGCATGGCGTCCACTACCTGTTGTGCGGAAGCGCCGAACCCACGGGTGATCTGGCGGGCCAGGCGGTGCTCGGCGGCGACGAACTGGGCGAGGGCGAAGGCTTCTCGGGCTATGGCCCGGCCCGGCTTCTCCTTGCGGAAAAAGTGCGGGAGATCAGCGGCACGTTGAACCGTCCGCAGCTTGAAGCAGAAGCATCCGGCCGCTTTGACGCTTCCGCGATGAACAAGCTGGGAATCTACCCGGGCTTTCGCGCCTCGGACCTTGCCGGCCTCATTGAGGGCATTCGCCGTCTGCGAGGCTTTTATACTCAGGCCGCGGCAAGCGGACGCGCCATGATTACCTGCATCGTTTAGAGCCAACCCCCGGCTGCCGCGCACACCGGGGACCGGCTCATTTATCTTCCTTGTCCGCGTTCCGCGCCTTGACCTTGAACCAGATCGGCGTGCCCTTGAACCCGAACGCCTCGCGGATCTGGTTTTCGAGGAAGCGCTCGAAGGCGAAGTGCAGCTTGATGTCGCGATCCGTGAACAGCACGAACGTGGGCGGGGCCACCGCCGCCTGAGTCATATAGAAGATGCGGATGCGCTTGGCCATGGGCACCGGCGCGCGCTGGAAGTCGATCTTGTCGAGGAAGCGGTTCATCTGGCCGGTGGTGACGCGCTTGCGCCGCTCGGCGGCCACGGCCATCACCTCGTGCATCACGCGCTCGATGCCCGTCCCCTGGAGCGCCGACAGGAAGATGACAGGCGCGTAGCTGAGGTACTTGAGCACGTTGCGCAGTTGCCGCTCGAAGATTTCGCGGTCGGCGGGAGGCTTGCCGTCCGTCCGGCCTGTCGTTACGGCGTCCCACTTGTTGACGAGGATGATGACGCTGCGGCCGGACTCGTGGGCGTACCCGCCGATGGTCGCGTCGCTCGCCGTCACGCCTTCCGTGGCATCGATGATCAGAAGCGCGACGTCGGCGGCTTCCAGGTGCCGCCGCGCCATCACGACGCTGAGCTTCTCTGCCATCATGTGCGTCTTGCCCTTGCGCCGGATGCCGGCCGTATCCACGAAACGCAGCCGCGACCCTTCAAACTCGACCAGTTCATCGACGGCGTCGCGCGTGGTGCCGGCGATGGGCGAGACGATGGCGCGCGAGGTGCCGGTCAGCGCGTTGAGCAGCGTGGACTTGCCCACGTTGGGACGCCCGATGATGGCGATCGACGTCTCGTGCTGCTCGAATTCTCCGTGGGTGCGATGAAGCTGGCGGTGCGGCTCGTCCTCCACGCCGGGCTCCAGCGGCCCGCCTTCTGAGATCTCATGCTCTTCCGCAACTTCATCCTCGGTTTCCGCCGGTGTATCGGCAACGTCCGTCGCGGGAATGGCCGCGGAGACGGCATCGAGCAGATCGCCGATGCCGAGGCCGTGCTCGGAACTGAGTGGATACACCTCCCGAATCCCCAACTGGCGGAAGTTCTCCGCGACGGCGGCCATGGCTTCCCCCTCGACCTTGTTCACCGCCAGGAATACCGGCTTTTTGCCGCGCATAAGCAGCCGGACAAGATCGTAGTCGGGGCTGGCCAGCTCCGTCCGCACGTCCACCACCAGAATCAGGGCGTCGGCATCTTCCAGAGCCACCTTGGCCTGGTTGTAGATCTCGGTCGGGATCAGCTCGGGATCGTCGGGCACGATGCCGCCCGTATCCACCAGGCGGAAGCGCCGTCCGGCCCACTCGTATTCGCCGTAGATGCGGTCGCGCGTGATGCCTGGCTCATCGCCCACAATGGACCGGCGCGACTTGGTCAGGCGATTGAAAAGCGTCGACTTGCCCACGTTGGGACGGCCGACAATGGCCACCAGGGGAAGGTTCTCCGCGCCGGCGCGCGAAGGAATTACGGATCTGCGATATGTGGGCAAAGCTTAACTCCAGTCGCTGCTTCCTGGTGCAGCGATGCAGGTCAGTTCCAAACCCGCGAAACGCCATAGAAATCGAACTTCGTGTCTCGGCTGAGCAGGATTGCGTTCAGGTCCAATGCCTGCGCAGCTAACAGGCGGTCGAATGGGTCCTTGTGATGCAGAGGAAATAGCCCGGATCGGATTGCCTGCGCCGCTGTTGGACGAACCACAATGAATCCTGCTGCCGTTTCCCGTTCCTCAAAATCGATCAGCAATGGCATCGCCTTGAGTCTGCCGCGATTTGTTTTGATTGCGAGTTCCCACGGCGTTACCACCGAGAGCACCAGTTCGCTGTCCGGCGAGGCCAGAATCTCCTCTACTCTCTTTGGCAGATGGCTCGGGTCATCGTTCCACCGGAAATAAGTGTGGGTATCGAGCAGATATCTCACTCAACCATGCCATCCGGATCTTCGCCATTCTCCAGTTCCGGAAGGATCGGGCCATCCAATATAAAGCCAAAGCCATATTCAACCAACTCCTCATCGGTGAGGGGATCGAACGCGGCGTCGTCGGCATGGATCATCCCGTGGAACTGTCCGCCCAGTCGCTTTCCGGGCGAAGGTGCTTCGATGGGCACAATCTTCGCCACCGGCCTTTTCCCGCGCATGACGATCACTTCCTTGCCCGCCTCTGCTTCCTTGAGCAGGCGCGAGAAGTGTGTTTTGGCCTGATGCACGGTATACGCCATGGACTAAGACTATTTAGTCCACCCTGGCGAGTCAATGCGGCCGCCGGCGTCGCCCTCAGCGATGCCCACCGGGTCGAGCTGATCGAGAAGCAGCGAGCAGGTGCGATTGCGCCCCTGGTCCTTGGCCGAGTAAAGGGCCCTGTCCGCGGCTTCCATCAGAGAGTTCTGCGCAAACCCCGAGGATGGGTGCCATACCGCAACCCCGATGCTCACCGTGAGGCGGCGTCCGAAAGGCGAAGCACCGTTCCCGATTGCAAGTTGCCGGACGGCCTCATGCACACGGCTGGCCACGGCCATTGCGCCGCTCTGGTCGGTTTCAGGCAGCAGAAGCACAAACTCCTCGCCGCCGATGCGCGCCACCAGGTCATCGGGGCGCCCGGCATGGCTGGCGATCACCTCCGCCACGCTCACCAGGCATTGGTCGCCGTAAGTGTGGCCGTGCTGGTCGTTGACTCCCTTGAAGTAGTCCACATCGATCAGCAGCAGCGACAGGGGGTGACGGCGGCGCACCGCGCGGCGCCAGGCCGCATCGAATGCCGCATCGAAACGGCGCCGGTTGGCGATTCCGGTCAGCGGATCGAGAAGAGCCAGCAGTTGCAGGGCGGTGTTGGTGGTGCTCAGTTCCCGCTCGCGTTCCAGCAAAAGCCGCCGGCCGGTGAGATAGTTCATCTGCACCATGGCGGCCTGCAGTCCCTGGATGAGCAGCAGAGCCCCAAGGGCGACGAGGCCGAGCGCAACATGCTGGCGCATGATGGCTGCGCCCAGCGCGAAGATGCCGGCGTTCATCAGCAGCGGGCAGGCGCACTCCACCAGCAGGCGCAGATGGCCCGCATGCGCACGTTCGCAAGGGGCTGTCTCCCAAAGGGGGAGGCTGAGCGCCTGCCAGCCGGCCAGGCCAAAGGGAATGCTCCACGCCAGGTCCAACAGGGTGCCGGATTTGAGGCCATGGTACTGGGTAAGGTAGTCCATGCCCAGTTCGACCGGCAGGTAGGTCCACAGAAAGATGCTGATCGAGCGAAAGGCCTGGCGCTCTTCCTGGGTTGCCCAGCACAGGGTCCGCAGCAGCGACATGACGGCAAGAAGTCCGCAGGCTGCACCGTAGATCCGGCCCATGACGGTGGCCGCCACTGCCGGCGACAGCGCCATGCGATACAGCATCACCCAGGCCAGGATGAGCGCCAGGCCGACCTGGGCGCAGTTGAACAGAAACACGGCGCGCAACGACAGTGTTTCCCGGGTGGTGGCGAACGCCATCAGCAGCGGAAAGATGGCGCTGACGTAGATGAAATCGGAGGCGTCCACGGTGAGGTTGCTGCCGGCAGCCGAGTGCCCCACGAACGTCTCGGCCGCGTGCGCCGCGGCCCACAGCAGGATGCCCGCCCCGGCCCATAGCCAGGTGGGCCTTTCACGCCAGGGAAGCAGGCGCGCACGCCAGAAAGCGGAAAGCGCCGCCACCGCCACCAGCGCCGCCGTCAAAAGCCGCGAGGCAGGAATGGCGTTCTGTCCGGCTGCCAGAATCAGGAGCAGATGGAAGACGAAGATGAGCCCCATTGCCCAGCCGAGCCGCTTCCCGGACTGCACGCAGGCCAGCGGGCGCAGCACGAAATTCCGGTCGGCAATCGAAGACATAGACTTCCCGCGGCAGCGCGCCTGTTCTGTCTCTCGTTTCCTGACGTACGGCCGGAAACGTGACAAATCGAGGTTCATCGCGCTGAACTTCGCGGGATCACGACCCGGGCGGAGGATTCTCTTTTTGTACCATACGGGTGCAAGGGCTCGGCGGCAAGCCGTTGCGGCGCGCCTCCCCGCGCAAAGAGGCGACTCTCACTATCATGGAGAGAACAGCCGGTCCATGCCCTCCACCGACACCACAGCCCGCGCCCTGCCCACCCTGCACGAGTTCTTCGCGCCCGGGGGCATCCTGGCGCGCTCGCCACTGCCCTACGAGTACCGGCCCGGCCAGTTGGAGATGGCCAGGGCCGTCGAACGGGCCATGGCCGAGCGCCGCCACCTGATCGTCGAAGCCGGCACCGGCACCGGCAAGACGCTGGCCTACCTGCTGCCGGCTCTGCGCACCGGGCAAAGGGTGATCATCTCCACCGGCACCAAGGCCCTGCAGGATCAGCTCTTCTTCCGCGACGTGCCATTCCTCGAATCGCTGCTCGGCGGCCTGCGCGTCTGCTACATGAAAGGCCGGGCGAATTACCTGTGCCGCCACAAGCTCGTCACCCTGCGCAATCAGCCCATCCTGTCCGGCCTGGAAGAGATCGACCAGTACCGCCAGATCGCTGAATGGGAGCAGACCACCGAAACCGGCGACCGGTCGGAACTGTCGGAATTGCCCGAGGCCAGCGCGATATGGGGCAAGCTCGACGCGCGCAGCGAGGCCTGCCTCGGCCAGACCTGCCCCAGCTACCAGCGCTGCTTCATCACCGAGATGCGCCGCCGCGCCCTCGAGTCCGACATCATCATCGTCAACCATCACCTGTTCTTCGCCGACCTCGCCGTCAAGCGCGAAGCCTCCGGCGCCCCCGATGCCGGCATTCTGCCCGAAGCCGCCGCCGTGGTTTTCGACGAGGCACACGAACTGGAAGAGGTGGCTTCGAATTACTTCGGCCTGTCGGTTTCCAACATCCGCTTTGAGGAGCTGGCCCGCGACATCGATGCCCAGTTGCGTGGAAAGGAAGGCGCGCTTGGGCTGCCCGCGCTCACCCAGCAGTTGCGCGACCGCGCGCGCATGTTCTTTGCCGAGCTGCCCATGTCCGGCGACGGCCGCCAGCCCTTCACCGCGCGCGAGGAGTTCCTGGAGACGCGCGGCGACCTCTACACCGGCGTGCGCGCCACCCTGCGCCGGATCGAAGACGAACTCGGCAACCTCAAGGAAGTGGACGAGGCGCCCGGCCTGCGCAAGCGCGTCGCCCGCCTGCGCAGCGAACTCGAGTTCCTCATGGAGTCCAACGCCAGCAACATCGTCTACTGGCTGGAACGCCGCATCTATGGCGGCAACGAGCGCGACGGTGCCGCGCGCATCGGCCGCGGCCAGAGCCGGTCAACCTTCGTCCAGGCCACGCCCATCGACGTCTCCGAACTCCTCTACGACCTCGTCTTTGAAACCATCCCCACCGTCGTGCTCACCTCCGCCACCCTCACCGTGCAGGGCGGCTTCGAGCACATGCGCAAGCGCCTCGGCCTCACTGACGCCCGCGAACTTGTCGTGCCCTCGCACTTCGACTACGGCCGCCAGGCCCTGCTCTACCTGCCCCCCGAGATGCCCGACCCGCGCGAGCCCGAGTTTCCCGCCGCCGCCGCCGAGCGCATCCGCCGCGTGCTCGACATTACAAAGGGTCGCGCCTTCTGCCTCTTCACCAGCTACAGCGCCATGCGCGACCTCTACGAACGCCTCCTGCCGGTCCTCGACTGGCCCATCCTGCTCCACGGCACCGCCCCGCGCAAGGCCCTGCTCGAGGAGTTCCGCGCCACCCCCAACGCCGTCCTCTTCGGCACTTCAAGCTTCTGGCAGGGCGTGGACGTGCAGGGCGAGGCGCTGAGCTGCGTCATCATCGACCGCCTGCCCTTCGCCGTCCCCAATGACCCCGTCGTGCAGGCGCGCATGAAAGCCATCGAGGAAGCCGGCGGCAAGCCGTTCTTCGACTACCAGGTGCCCGAAGCCGTCCTCACCCTCAAGCAGGGCTTCGGCCGCCTCATCCGCTCCCTGGAAGACCGCGGCGTCCTGGTGTTGCTTGACCCGAGAATCCGCCGCCAGCGCTACGGCCAGTCATTCCTGCGGAGCTTGCCGCCGTATCGCATGACCACAACGATCACGGATGTGGAAGCGTTCTTCAACCAGCAGCAGGGAAGTTGATGGATGAAAAAACACCGCAGAGCGGGAAGCGAATAAGGTACCGCGCGTGGTACACTCGCTCCAGGCACAAAGCGCATCCCGGCCATCTTCTTCCGGACAGAGGCAGGCAACGAACCGGTTCGCGAATGGCTACGGAGTTTGACCCCAGCCGATCGCCGGGCCATTGGGGAGGACATTCGCACGGTCGAATATGGCTGGCCGCTTGGGATGCCGGTGTGCCGTCTCTTGGGAGAGGGGTTACACGAGGTGCGCTCAGGTCTCGAAGGAAACCGGATTGCGCGCATCTTGTTCTACGTGGATAAACAGCAGAGGATGGTTTTGTTGCACGGCTTTATCAAGAAGTCGCAGGCCACGCCCAAAGCCGACCTCGATCTTGCCCGGCTGAACAAGAGCAAACACGAAGGAGGGCTGAAGTGAAGACTCAAAAGGAGACTGCGTTCGATCACAGCGGATCGAGTTTCGACAGCTTTCTTGAGGAAGAAGGAATCCGTGAAGAGGTCGACGCCGCGGCCATCAAACGTGTGATCGCCTGGCAACTGAGCGAGGCCATGAAGAAGCGCAAGTTAAGCAAGAAAGCCATGGCCGAACGCATCGGCACAAGCCGTTCGCAATTGGATCGTCTGCTCGATCCTGAGAACAGTTCCGTGCATCTTCAGACCATCGCCAGGGCCGCTCGCGCCGTGGGCAAGCGCCTGCGCATCGAGATGATCGACGCCGCATAGCGGGCGCCATCCCGAAGGAGACGTAGACAACGGTGCCGCCCTCGCGGTTGCCGTGCCCCGAAACCCCGAACGTCGAGTGGCTCCCTCCCCTGTTTCTCCGGCGCCTCGCCCCCCACCCCACCGCCGCCCCGTTCTCCGCTACACTCAACCTTCCGCTGTGTTTCGCTGCACGCTTGAGGTCTGGGGATGGTTCCAACAAGACGGCTCTTCGCCTGCACGGTCTTTCTCGCCGCATTCCTCCTTTTCCTTATTGAGCCCATGGCGGCCAGGCAGTTGTTGCCCGCGCTCGGCGGCTCCGCCTCCGTCTGGATCACCTGCCTCGTCTTTTTCCAGACCGCGCTCCTCATCGGCTACCTCTTCGCCCACTGGCTCGCGCGACACCCGCGGCGCGCGGTGTTCAACTTCGTGCTGGGCGGCGCAATCGGCAGTGCCTTCGCCTGGCCCTTCCTGCACACCGAACTCCTCCAGGGATCCTTTCATCCCGTCTGGACAGTCTTCCGCCTTCTCGCCGCATGCATCGGCCTCCCCTTCGTCGTGCTCGCTTCCACAAGTCCTCTGCTGCAGGTCTGGTGGGCGAACCTCGAAAGCGGCCCCGTGCCCTACCGTCTCTACGCCCTCTCCAACCTCGCCTCACTCCTGGCTCTTGCCCTGTATCCGTCCGCCATTGAGCCTTACCTCACCCTCCATGCGCAACGGTTTCTCTGGACCACGGGATTCCTGCTCTTCGCCTGCCTCTTCGCCTCCCTCGCACGGAGAACCGGCAGCCTCAAACTCCACGCCCCGGCGTCGCCCGCCACCGCTCCCTCGGGAGTTCCTTCAGCCTCTCTCGTTCACAAGATCCTCTGGCTGCTTCTCCCCATGGCCGCCTCCATGCAGTTGAGCGCCATCACTGTCCACCTCACTGCCAACATCGCCGCCATCCCGCTGCTCTGGATCCTGCCCCTCGCAGCCTATCTGCTCACGCTCATCCTCGCCTTCCAGTTTCCCGGCCTTCTTTCGCGCGGCATCCTCGCGCGGCTTCTGGTGCTCGTGCTGGCCAGCATCGCCTACATGCTCGCCAAGACGGACTTCTCCTGGCCCATCCGGCTCACCATCCCGTTCTTTCTCGCCGCGCTCTTCATCGCCTGCCTCTTCCTGCACGCGCAGGCCTGCGCATTGCGACCACTGCGCACATCGGAAACCACGCTCTTCTATCTCCTCTTCGCCGCCGGCGGCGCGCTCGGCTCCTTCCTCGTCGGAATCGCCTCGCCGCTCGTCTTCCGCTTCAATTACGACTTGCCCATCGCCTTCTTCTGCACCGCACTGCTCGCCCTCGCAACCACCTGGCGCACCCATTGGAGCCAGCGCCTGCTCTGGACCGCCGCCAGCATCGCCATGTGCGCGGTCCTCGTCATGGTTCACATTGCCTACAGGCACGACACCACCGTCGCCGTGCGCAACTTCTACGCCAGCCTCCGCGTCACCGAGGATCGCTTCACCTTCCCCGGCGCCACCGTCCGCACGCTCCTGAACGGCTCCATCCAGCACGGCACGCAGATCTTCGCCAGCAGCGAACTCCGCCGCACGCCCACCACCTACTACGCACAGGATTCCGGCGTGGGCCTCGCCCTCCGCTTCTGCTGCCTCGACGCGCAACAGGCCCAACGACCGCGCAACATCGGCGTCATCGGCCTCGGCGCCGGAACCATCGCCGCTTACGGCCGCCCCGGGGACCGCATCCGCTTCTACGAGATCAACCCCGCCGTCGAGCCCATCGCTCGCAACGTCTTCACCTACATCCGCGAGTCCGGCGCATCCTATATCGACGTCATCCCCGGCGATGCCCGCACTTCGCTGACCCGCTCCGCCCCGCAGAACTTCGATGTTCTCGTCGTCGACGCATTTTCCGGCGACGCCATCCCCCTCCACCTGCTCACCACCGAGGCCCTGGCGCTCTATCGACGCCACCTGGTCCCCGGAGGCGTGATCGCCTTCCACATTTCCAATCAGCATGTGGATCTGGAGCCGGCCATCGCCATGCTCGCCGCGTCCGCAGGCATGCAGGCGCGGCACGTCAACTCGCTCGCCAACGACGCCCGCGGCGAATTCAACGCCACCTGGATGCTGGTCACCGATAACGCCGCGTTCTTCCTCCAGCCCGAGCTGGTGGCCCACGCCTTCTATCCCGACGAACAGCCCGGCCTCCGCCTCTGGACCGACGACTACTCCGCCCTGCTGCCTGTGCTGCGCTGGTGAAGGCGACCGGACTGTTCACTGACCCCTGACCGCTGTTCTTCCGTATTCCCAGTCACATGACGTTAACACTCCCGGTGTGATAGCCTTCGATCCTCAACAGATAGACGCCCGGCGGAGATTGCCCCTGTAAAACCGCCAGGCGCCTGCCCGAGACCCTCCGCATGGACGAGGAAGACGGCAGACCCGGAGCCCTGGCCGCAACATCCGGCCATCCCGACGCCCAACCGGACGCCCTCCCGACTCCCCTGCCTCGCCAGCGCTCCCTTACCTCCCCAACGATTGCGACTGCACCTTTGCCCTCGCCTTTCTTCGTCTGTCATTCCCGCAGGGAATCCGCTTTTCGCCAGCCTCCGCATTCCATTTCGCCCTCATCGGCACACCTAAGGAGAATCCATGAAAACGTACCAGGGAAGTGAGATCCGCAACGTAGCTGTAATGGGGCATGCGCACAGCGGCAAGTCCACACTCATCGCCGCTCTGCTGCATGCCGCGAAAATGACTCCCACGCAGGGCCGCGTGCACGATGGCTCGGCCGTCACCGCCTACGACGAAGAGGAAGTCGCCCGCGGCACCACCATGCAGAACGCCGTCGCCTTCGCCGAGTGGCAGGGCACCAAGATCAACTTCGTCGATACCCCCGGCTTCCACATGTTCTGCCACGAAGCCCGCGCCGCCCTCCTTCCCGTCGATTCCGCCGCCGTCGTCGTCAATGCCCAGAACGGCATCGAGCCCGTCACCGAACGCGTCTGGAAATACGCCGAGGAAGCCAACATCCCCCGCATCGTGGTCGTCAACCAGATGGACCATCCCAAGGCCGGCGGCGGGGGCGGACTGAGCGCACTCATGGACGATCTCACGGAGCGCTGGGGACGCTGCTGCATTCCCGTCCAGTTGCCCATCTCCGACGCCAACGGATTCCAGGGCGTGGTCGACCTCGTGACCATGGAAGCCTTCTACTACACGCCCAACGGCGACGGCCGCGGCAAGATCACCGGCGAAATCCCCGCCAACCTGGCAGCGCAGGCCAAGGCCGCGCACGAAGCCCTGGTCGAACTCGTCGCCGAAGGAAAAGACGAGCTCATGGAAGAGTACTTCGCCGAGGGAACCATCCCCGAGCAGCACCTCATCACCGCGCTCCACGAGGCGATTCGCGAAGACCGCATCTTCCCGGTCCTGTTCACCAGCGGCGAAACCAATGTCGCCACCGATCACCTGCTCGACTTCCTCAAGGTCTACGCGCCCGCGCCTGTCGAGCGCGCGCCCATGGTCGTGCGTACTCCCGCCATGGCCGCCGCTGCCAACGGAAACGGCTCAGCCGCCGTGGACGAAACTCCCGCGGTGGCCGCCGCCACGCGCGCCGTCACTGACAGCGAGCCCGCCGCGCTGTTCATCTTCAAGACCATGACCGACCCCTTCGCCGGCCGCATCAGCTTCTTCAAGGTCATCAGCGGCATCGTCAGGAACGACGCAGCGCTTGAAAACTACACCCGCCGCGGCCAGGAGAAGTTCTCCCACCTCAGCATCATGCAGGGCCGCAAGGCCGTTGAAGTTGCCGAGCTCCATGCCGGCGACATCGGCGCCGTCGCCAAGCTGCGCGACACCCTCACCGGCGACACTCTTGGCGTCAAGGGCAGCGAGATCCTCGTCGATCTGCACCCGCTCCCCGAGCCCGCCATGACCTATGCCATCGAGCCCAAGTCGCGCGCCGATGAAGACAAGCTCGCCCCCGCCATCCACAAGCTCATGGAAGAGGACCTGCTCATCCGCTTCTATCGCGACCCGCAGACCAACGAGTTTCTCATCGCCGGCGCCGGCCAGCCGCACATTGAGGCCATCGTCTCACGTCTCAAAAAGCGCTATCACGCCGAGGTCACCCTCAAAGCCCCCAAGGTGCCGTACCGCGAAACCATTCGCGCCAGGGCGGAGGGACACGGCCGCCACAAGAAACAGAGCGGCGGACACGGCCAGTTCGGCGATTGCAAGATTCGCATGGAACCTCTGCCCCGCGGCGCCGGATTCGAGTTCGGCAACGAGATCTTCGGCGGATCCATCCCCCGCCAGTTCGTGCCCGCGGTAGAAAAAGGAATCATCGAAACCGCCGCCCGCGGCTATCTCGCCGGCTATCCCGTCGTCGACTTCAAAGCCACCGTCTACGACGGCAGCTATCACGATGTCGACTCCAACGAATTGTCCTTCAAAGTGGCCGGCCGCCTCGCCTTCAAAAAGTGCATGGAGACGGCGAAGCCGTGCCTGCTCGAGCCCATCATGAAGGTCGAGCTGGAGGCTCCCGACGAGTTCGCCGGTACCCTCATGGGCGACCTCAACGGCCGCCGCGGCCGCGTCCAGGGCATGGAGAGCAAGGGCCGCACCACCGTCATCAACGCTGAAGTGCCCATGGCCGAGATGCTCACCTACGGCACCCAGCTCACCAGCATGACGCAAGGCAAGGGCAGCTACCGCATGGAGATGGACCACTACGACATCGTCCCCCAACTGGTGGCCGACAAGATTCTCGCCAACGCCAAACGCCCCGTGGACGAAGAAGAGGAATAGCTCTCAGCCTCGCACCGTCGACAAGTCCCAGGTCCCTCTCAAGGACCTGGGATCCAGCTTCCGATGACGCGACGTTCTCACTCCACCCGCAGCGCCGGGTGCCCCATGTCTCCCGGTGTTGGAGAACTGGGAGGGATGCTTGCCTCCGATGACACTCCGCCGGTTCCGGCTGCCCCATCTTACCCGCGTTCTTTGCGGGTAGGGTGGGAGAGCACCAACCTAAAGAAGTAGCGCCGGCCTCCCGGCCGGCTGTAGCGCGGACGTCCTCGTCCGCGCTCGGCGTAACTGGAGTAAAATCCCGCCCATGGCGCAAGAAGATCACGCCGCGCGCCTCCACGGCGCCGCGCAGCCCCGCTTCGGCGAAGTCCATATCCGCACTCGCGGCCGCCTTCCTCATTGGGAAAAAGAAGAGGGCCTTTACTTCCTCACCTTTCACCTCGCCGATTCGCTCCCCCAGTCCGTGCTTCAAAAAATCGCCGAACGCCACCGCATCCTCGCAACCGCCAAACAGGCCAACGCCAATCTGCTTCCCGAGCAGAAGGCCCTGCTTGCCGACTACAGCCATACACGAATCGAAGCGTACTTCGACCGCGGCGCTGGCTCGTGCCCGTTCCGCGACAATCGCATCGCCGCTGCCATGGCCGCGACCTTGCGCTTCAGGGAGGGAACGCACTACAGGCTTCTCGCCTGGTGTGTCATGCCCAACCACGTCCACGTTGTGGTGCGGCTCTTTCCAGGGCAGGTACTGGCGAAGGTCCTCAAGGCCTGGAAGAACTTTTCCGCCAAAGCCGCAAACCACACACTCGGACAGAAGGGCCGATTCTGGCAGCGGGAGTACTACGACCGTCTGATCCGCAATGGAGACGAACTCGACCGAGCCATTCGGTACGTCATCGAAAACCCTGCCAAAGCGGGATTGAACAACTGGACATGGGTTTGGAGCGCGGGCTGGGAAGCCCGCGCCACAGCCGGCCAGGAGGCCGGCGCTACAAGTTCGTAGCCTCTTGGCGGCCCGTCCTGGATGGCAGGCTCTATAAGAGGGGATGTGGCCCATCCTGGCCTTCCGCCCGTGGGCAAAGATACGACAAGGGGCGCCCCATCCTACCCGCGTTCTTTGCGGGTAGGGTGGGAGAGCACCAACCTCCTGAAGCAGCGCCAACCTCAAGAAGTAGCGCCAACCTCAAGAAGTAGCGCCGGCCTCAAGAAGTAGCGCCGGCCTCCCGGCCGGCTGTAGCGCGGACGTCCTCGTCCGCGCTCGGCGTAACCGGAGTAAAATCCCGCCCATGGAGCAAGAAGATCACGCCGCGCGCCCGGTACCCCAGGTCTCCCGGTTTTGGAGACCTGGGAGGGATGTTCGCCTCCGAAGACATTCCGCCGACTCCAAACCGCGATACCATAAAGCCCAGGAGGGGCTCCATGTCCGACGCACCTCAACCCGCGATCGACTGGATGGAGTGCGAGCTCATCGAAAGTGTTCCGGGCAAAGTCTCCGGCCGGCCAGTCGTGCGGGGCACGCGTATCCTCCCTGACGCTATCGTCGGCAGCTATGACTTGGGTGAGTCCATCGAAGAGCTCGCCGAGGGTTTCCCGTCCCTCACCACTGCCCAAATCCAGCGCCTCATCGAGTTTGCTCATTCGCGTCGCGGGGAAAATGCCGCGTGAAAGTTCTGCTCGACGAGAACCTGGACCACGCCCTTCGAAATCTCCTCGCTCCGCACGACGTCGTCACCGTGGCGTTTATGGGTTGGACCGGCCTGAAAAACGGCGAATTGCTACAGAGCGCCGAAGAAAACGGCATCCACGTCCTGCTCACCGGTGATACTACCCTCCATCTTGAGCAGAACCTTGCGGGCAGGCGTATCGCGCTCGTGGCCCTGACAGCCATTCAGCTCCCGATCCTGCGCAATCATCTCCCGAAGATTGTCGCGGCCATCGATGCTGCTCTTCCGGGTAGTTTCCAGCTCGTCGATTGCGGCACTTTCACGCGCAAGCGAGACTTGTAATGCACGCCCTCGGTCATAGAGTCTTCTACTCCACTCTCATCACCTTGGCCGGATCGATCTCCGCCGCCCGCTGCGCCCTTTGCGGGTTGGGGCTTTGTGTCCCGCCCCTTCAACCCACCCCTTAAAACTTCCTCCGAATCCTCTTCTTCCACAACTCCCGGTCCCCAATCTCCATCGCCT
>Ga0335069_10006800_pt1 | contig 16566 bp, 11 predicted proteins | sample Lox_Sample_11_FD_206714 | JGI IMG/M metagenome (GOLD analysis project Ga0335069, IMG submission 206714) | Soil microbial communities from Loxahatchee National Wildlife Refuge, Florida, United States - Lox_Sample_1.1 | ecosystem: Environmental > Terrestrial > Soil > Wetlands | place: USA...
GCTCGTCGCGGAAGAGATCGCGGTGCAGCTTGATGTAGAGGAAGCGCACGTACGAGATGAGGAGGCCCAGGCGCTCGGGCTTCTTGCGGTACTCGGGCCGGACGATGAGCCCTCCGATCTCGGTCGGCCCGTTGTACGAGTACCCAATCTTGAGCACCGTGTGCCGGAAGTGCTTGTCGAGCGTGGCCGAGTAGCGCTCCTCCTCGAAGACGTCGACGTAGATGTACGGCGCGTCGCGCCGCCCGAGCTGCCCGATGATCATCGAGGTGCCGACCACGCGCTGCGCCTCGGTGTCGACGAGGACGAAGACGTACTCGCGGCGGCGCGGGTCCTTGATGGCGCCCGTGAAGCTCTTCTGGGCCTGGTCGAGGATGCCGCGGATCTCCTCGCGATCGTTCGGGAGATTGACCGTGTTCAGATGCCCGGCGACCGAGAGGAGCTGGTCCTCGTCGGACGGCATGGCGCCGCGGATCTCGTAGGGCCAGGCCATGGGCAAGGCCGAGCTTTACCATGCCGCGTGTCACGATTGGTGTCCGCCCCCGGATTGTCCTAGAAAGCTCAGCGGAGGCGCGTGGCTAGCTGGCGCGGTCCCCGGTCTTCAAAACCGGTGTGAGGCGGCGTATGTCGTCTCGGGCAGGTTCGATTCCTGTGCGCCTCCGTTAACGTTTGGATGCGACTGTGCAACATGGGCGTCGCTCCCCCCACGCCCCCCACCGGGAGGGGTAGGCTGGAGCACCGCCGGCATTGCGAGTCGTCCCGCCGGAAGAATCAGGCGAATCACCCGCATTTCGAGTCGTCCCGCCGGAAGAATCAGGCGAACCGCCCGCACTTCGAGTCGTCCCGCCGGAAGATTGAGTCGAACCACCCGCACTTCGAGTCGTCCCGCCGGAAGAATCAGGCGAACCGCCCGCACTTCGAGTCGTCCCGCCGGAAGAATCAGGCGAACCGCCCGCACTTCGAGTCGTCCCGCCGGAAGATTGAGTCGAACCACCCGCATGGCGAGCTGGCAGCGCGTGCGCCTCCGCCGCTCTCCTCACGCGAGGCGCAGCGAGGTGGCCGGGCTATCGTACCGGCCATGGAACAGAACGCGCGGAAGCGACGCGGGGGGATGCTCGCCTACAAGAACGGGGCGTTCCTCGACGGCGACGACGGGCGACCGATTCGCATCCTGGCCGAGTACCTCGAGCCGCTCGCGGCGTTCCGCCGCATGCGCGTGTGCGACACGATCGTGTTCTTCGGTTCGGCGCGGCTGAAGGAGGACGGGCCGCTCGGGCGCTACTACGCGGACGCGCGCGAGCTCGCGAGGCTCGTGACCCAGTGGTCGAAGAGCCTGCCGCACGGATCGCACCGGTTCGTCGTCTGCTCCGGCGGGGGCGGAGGGATCATGGAGGCGGCCAACCGAGGAGCGTCCGATGCGGGCGGCATGACGGTCGGCCTGAACATCGGACTGCCTCACGAGCAAAGGCCCAACCCGTACATCACGCGCGAGCTGCTCTTCGAGTTCCACTACTTCTTCATGCGCAAGCTCTGGTTCTCCCACCTTGCGCGCGCGCTCGTCGCGTTCCCCGGCGGCTTCGGGACGCTCGACGAGATCATGGAGACGCTGACGCTCGCGCAGACGGGGAAGCTGGAGCAAAAGACGATCATCATTCTCTACGGCTCGAGCTACTGGCGAGAGATCGTCGACTTCGACGCGCTCGTGCGCCACGGGATGATCAGCCCCGAGGATCTGAAGCTCTTCCAGTTCGCCGACGACCCGGCGACGGCGCTGCAGATCCTGCAGGGAGGGCTCGACACGGGGGTGACCGAGGCGATGCCGGCGTTCGCTCGCTCCTGCACGCCCGAAGAAGACGCGGCGCAGTAGAGGGGCGATGCGCCGCTTCGTCATCGGGACCGCCGGGCACGTCGATCACGGGAAGACGACGCTGGTGCGCGCGCTGACGGGGGTCGACACGGATCGACTGCCCGAGGAGAAGGCGCGCGGGATCTCCATCGAGCTCGGGTTCGCGCCGATCGAGCTGGGGGAAGGCGTGCACGCGAGCATCGTGGACGTGCCGGGGCACCGGAAGCTCGTGCGGGCGATGATCGCGGGGGCGAGCGGGATGGAGCTCGTGATGCTCGTCGTGGCCGCCGACGAGGGGGTCATGCCGCAGACGCGCGAGCACGTGGCGGTGTGCGAGCTGCTGGGGATCTCGCGCGCCGTGGTGGTCGTGACGAAGAGCGACGCGGTGGACTCGGAGCTCGTGCAAGTGGCGGCGGAAGAAGCGCGAGGGCTGCTGGGCGAGCGGTGGCACGCGGACGTCGTGACGTGCTCGGCGAAGACGGGGGAAGGGCTCGACCGGCTGAGGACGACCCTGCGCGGCGCGCTGCTGGCGCTGCCGGCACCCGCGAGGAGCAACGCGGCGCGGCTCGGGGTGGATCGGGTGTTCTCGGTGAAGGGGGCGGGCACCGTCGTCACCGGGACGCTCGTGTCGGGGCGCGTCGCGGCGGGCGACCGGCTGTTCCTCGTGGGCACACGGGGAGCGCGGGAGACGGCTGCGCGCGGGCTGCACGTGCACGACTCGGCCGTCGCTTCCGTGGAGGCGCCCACGCGGCTCGCCGTGAACCTGGCGGGCGTCGCGCTCGAGGATGTGCGTCGCGGGGATGTCGTGACGGGCGATGGACACCTGCGGCCGACGACGCTGGTCGACGTGCTGGTGCGCGGCGGGCACCGGCTCAAGCGCGGGGCGGCGGTGACGGCCCATGTCGGCACCGCTTCGAGCGCGGCGCGCGTCGATGCGGTGCACGCGAGCGAGGCGGGCGTGGTCGCGCGCGTGCGCATGGCGCAGGCGACGCCGGTCGCGGGAGGAGATCGCATCGTGCTGCGAGGCGGTGTGGCGGGACCGAGCGGCGCGGTCGTCGGCGGAGGCGTGGTCGTCGACGCCTCGCCCGACCCGCGCGCCTCTGGCGCCAAGCGACGCGCGCTGGCGGCGAGCCTGGCGACACTGGATGCCGCCGCCACGATACGCGCCGTGGTGGATGCGAGCGCGCCGCGGCCGCTCGCGCGCGAAGGTCTGCACGCGCGGTTTGCGATCGAGGCTGCGGCGCTCGCGAAAGCGGCGGACGAGGCGGTCCGCGCGGGGGCGCTCGCGCGAGTGGGAGATGGCGGGTGGGTTGCACGCGCCGAGCTGGATGCGCTGGTGGCGCGCGCGAGAGAGCTGGTGCGTGCGCATCACGAATCGGCACCGCTCGAGCGCGGGATGCCGCTGGAGACCCTGCGGACCCGGCTCGGCGCGCGCGCCGGGAGGCTCGTCGCAGAAGAGGCGATCCGGCGCGCGACATCCGGCGCCTCCCCGGCGAGGGGCGCGAACGAAAAGCTCGTCGTCGAGGGTGACGTCGTGCGCGCTCCCGGCAGCGAGAGCGCCGCCGCCGCAGCGGCCCTCGTGCGGGCGCAGGCGATCTCACGCGCCCTCGAGGAAGTGGGGGCGGCCGGTGCGACCGAGTTCACCGTCGGGCAACGATCGGGCGCTGCCGCGGCCGAGCTTCGCGCTGGCCTGCAGAAGCTCGCGCGCGACGGCGCGGCCGTGCGGCTCGGGGAGCTCTGGTTCTCGGCGGGCGTCGTGGCGGAGGCCCGGCGCCGTGCGCTCGAGCACTTCGCCAAGGCGCGGACGCTCACGGTCATCGAGTTCAAGGATCTCGCGGGGCTCGCGCGCAAGCAGGCGATCCTCGTGCTGGAGCACTTCGACCACCTCGGGTTGACGCGACGCGAGGGGGACGCGAGAGTCCTCCGGTGAACGACGACGCGCTGCGCAGCCTGCCCAAGATCGACCGCGTCGTGGCTCACGCGACGCTCGAGGAGGCGCGTCGCTCGCTCGGCGTGCCCGCCGTGACGGAGCTCGCCCGGCGGGCGGTCGCCGAGGCGCGAGAGGCCGTGCGCGCTGGAGGCGAGGCGGCGACGCTCGACGGCGTCGCCGAGCGGACGCGGGAGCTGGCGCGGGCGCGCCTGGGGCAGCGCACGCGTCGCGTGGTGAACGCGACCGGCGTGGTACTGCACACGAACCTCGGGCGGGCGCCGCTGGCCGAAGCGGCGGTGGAGGCGATCGCGCAGACGGCCCGGGGCTACGCATCCCTGGAGATCGATCTCGCCAGCGGCAAGAGAGGCGGCCGCGCCGCGTTCGTCGAGAGCGCGCTCGCCACGCTCTCCGGCGCGGAGGCGGCATTCGTCGTGAACAACAACGCCGGCGCGGTGCTGCTCGCGCTCGCGGCGCTCGCGGGCGGGGGAGGGGCCCCGCCGACACACGACCGAGGGCGCGCCGTGCTCGTGTCGCGTGGCGAGCTGGTCGAGATCGGCGGCGGGTTCCGCATCCCCGAGGTGCTGGCGCGCTCCGGCGCGCGCATGGTGGAAGTGGGCACGACGAACAAGACGCGCGAGGCGGACTACGCGCACGCGCTCGAACGCGAGCGCGACGTCGCGGCGATCCTGCGCGTTCACCCGGGGAACTTTCGACAGCTCGGCTTCGTCGAGCGGCCCTCGCTCGCGTCGCTCGTGGAGCTCGGGCACGCCAAGGGCGTTGCCGTCATCGAGGACCTGGGCGGTGGCTTGCTCGTCGACCTCGGCGTCGCGGGCCTCGAGCGCGAGCCGCGCGTGCAGGACAGCATCGCCGCGGGCGTCGACGTCGTGTGCTTCAGCACCGACAAGGCCCTCGGCGGACCGCAGGGCGGTGCGATCGTGGGACGCTCGGAGCTGGTCGCGCGGACGAAGCGCGATCCGCTGGCGCGAGCGCTGCGCTTGGGTCGCTTGCCGCTCGTGGCGCTGGAGGCGACTCTCGCGCACCTGCAGCGGGGCGAGGTCGAAGCGATCCCGGTGCTCGCGGCGCTGCGTACACCGGTCGGCGAGGTGCGTGCGCGCGCCGAACGGTGGTCGCGTGTCCTGGCGGAGCGCGGCGTGAAGTGCGACGTGGTCGATCTGGCGGCCGTCGCCGGAGGTGGCGCCTTCGCCGAGGAGAGCTTCGCCTCCGCCGGCATCGCGCTCGGCGGCGATCCCGAAGCGCTGCTCTCCAGGCTTCGGCGGGGCGACCCGCCTGTCGTCGCCCGTATCGCGGAGGACCGTGTGGTCCTCGACGCCCGTACCGTACTCCAGGACGAGGACGAGCCCCTGCTTCGCGCAATCGTCGCAGCCGCCGGCGCCGAAAGCGCGTAGCCTGGTTCCGTGCGAACCTGGGTCCAAATTCTCCTCGCGTGCACGCCGCTCCTAGCGTGCGCAAGCTCCCCCACCACTCCTGCCACGCCGAGTACGCCGACCGCGGACCCATCCGCCGCGGCCGCGACGACGGGCACCGCGGCGCCCGCCGCGTCCGCGACTGCGCCTCCCGCCGAGGAGGCGTACGACGATCCGGGCGAGCTGTCGGATCCGACCAACATGAAGCCGCTCTTCGACAAGAGCAGCAAGCCGTCGTTCCCCAAGGCGACCGCGAGCGAGGCCACGTGCTGGCAGGGGATCTCGCTCACGGGCAACGCGCCCAAGGACTACGAGCAGCTGGCCGCCAAGTGCGGAACGCCCACCGGTTCGGTCGCGTACACGCAGCCGGCGTCGGGCAAGCTGCACTACAAGAAGGACAAGCGCGACACCTTCTCGCTGCACCTGGTCGGCGGTCTCTGCTACCGCTTCTTCGGCGTCGCCGACGGGACCGTGCAGGATCTCGACCTTCTCATCGAGCAGAAGAGCGGCGCGCTCGTCGGCGACGACAAGGCCACCGGACCGGTCGCCATCATCGAATCCGCCAAGTCGTGGTGCATGGACAACGACGTGGACTACCAGTTCAACGTCGAGGTCGACGGCACGGGCACCGGTCACTACGTGTTCGCGGTCTGGGCCCGCCCGAAGTGAGGACTAGGGATCGACGAGGACTCCGGGATTGAGGATCCCCTCCGGGTCGAGCGACCGCTTGGAGGCGCGCAGCGACTCGAGGAAGAGCGACGGCACTTCGCGCTCGTACCAGGGTCGGTGAAGCCGGCCTACGGCGTGGTGGTGGGTGATGGTCGCGCCGCATGCGGCGAGCGCCTCCGACGCGGCGCGCTTGATCGCGAGCCACTGCTCGAGCTGCGCCCCATCCCGACCGGGAGCGACGAAGGTGAAGTACGGCGCCGGCCCGTCCGGATACACGTGCGTGAAGCGGCACGTGAGCAGCCCACCGCCACACGCCTCGCGCATCGTGCGCTCGACGTCGGCGCGCACGCGCGCGTGGAGTGCCTCGAAGGCGTCCCACGTGCACGCCGTCTCGAAGGTGTCGGCCACCACCCCCAGGCTCACGAGCACCGTCTGCAGGTACGGCGCATCGACGAACGCCTGCCGCCAGGCCTCGGCGCTCGCGTCTCCGCCGCGCTCGTCCGTCCGTTCTTTGATGCCCGACGATCGGCCGCCCTCGGCCTCGGCCAGTGCGACGGCGCGCTCGATCCACGGACGCAGGGCGTGGTCGGCAGACTCGAAGGCGAGCAAGAGGACCGCGCCGCCATCGGCAGGCACGCCGTTGAGCATCGCCTCGCGCGCATCGAGGAGACGGCAATTCGACGGGTACAGACCGCTCTGTGCGACGGCCCTCGCCGCCGCCGCCCCGCGCGCGAAGTCGTCGAAGCGCACGCTCGCCGACGCGCGATGGCGCGGCCGCGGGCGCACGCGCACCCACGCTTCGGTGATCACACCCAGGATGCCTTCGGAGCCGAGCACCAGGCGCTCCGGCGCGGGGCCCGCACCAGACGCAGGAAGCCGGCGCGTCTCGTAGACGCCGCGCGGCGTGACCATGCGCACCGATTCGAGGAGGTCGTCGATGTGCGTGTAGAGCGTCGCGAAGTGCCCCCCGGCGCGCGTCGCGATCCAGCCGCCGAGCGTGGAGTGCTCGAAGCTCTGCGGATAGTGGCGAAGCGTGAACCCGCGCGCCGCGAGCTGCTCCTCGAGCCGGGGCCCCGTGGCTCCCGCCTCGATGCGCGCAGCACGCGACACGTCGTCCACCACGACGACGCGGTCCATCGCACGAAGATCCAGGGCGACGACGCCGCGCCACGCGCCACCCTCGGGCCGCTCCACGCCGCCGACGACGCTCGTACCTCCGCCGAACGGCACTGCAGCGAAGCGCTCGCTCGCGCACCAGGCGAGGGTCGCCGCGACGTCTCGCTCGTCGCGCGCGTAAGCGACGAGATCCGGGGCGCCGGAGAAGTCGCCCGTGAAGGCGCGCAGCAAGTCGCGGTAGCTCTTTCCGTGCGCGTGCATCGCGCGATCGCGCCGCGCGTCCGTCGCGAACGCCGCGAGGGCGGCCGGCACGGGGATCGCCGGGGCGGGCATGCGGATCGAGTCCAGCGTCGGCGGGGTGCGCAGCTTCGGCGCCTCGACCCCGAGCAGCGCGCCGACCTGCGCCGCGATCCCGCGCCTCGTGTCGTCGTCCGGAAAGCGGTCCGCCCAGCCCCAGCCCCAGAGGCTCCTCTCTCGACTGCTCACCGCCAGCACCCTAGGGCGTGCTGACGGGGAAGACGAGCACGAAGCTGCGGTCGCCGGTGCGGAAGAGCGTCGTCTTGCTCCCGAGCCGCGCGCGGTCGTACTGCGCGACCCACGGCAGCTCGGTCCACGTCGCGTCGCCGGTGACGAACTCGGGCACGACGAGATCGATCGACACGAGCCGCCCGCTGACCACGTCGTCGAGCCTGGTCGCGTAGCTCCACCGCGCGCGTTCCGGCGGGGGCGACAGGTCGTTGTGCAGCATGCCGCCGTAGACGATGACGGCCTTCCCTCGATCCGCGTCGGACCGTGCGTCGCGCGTGACGAGCCGCGCGGCCTGGGTACCGCTCAGGCGCGCGATGAGGTCGAGCGACGCCTCGATGGCGTCGTCGCCGGCGTCGCGCACCGAGTCCATGTCGGCGCACGAGGGCCGCAGCAGGTCGGGCACGATGCCGAGCGCGCGCGCGCGGTCGCCCATCTGCACGTACTCGCTCTGGTCGGCGGCGGCGTGCTGCGAGGTCACGGGCTCCTGCTTCTTGCGGACCTCGGCGGCAGCGTCGGCGCAGCCGCTGGGCGGCATCATGAGCTCCACGAGCAGGTCCGAGGCGCGGCCCACGAGCGTCGGCAGCAGGTCCTGCGCGAAGCGCTTCGCTGCCGACGGGGCCATCGCGCCCTTTGGAGCGTGCGCCTCACCGAGGGCGATGACGAGCGGGTCGCCCGCAGTGGCCACCGCGAACGCCTCCAGTGGCGATTCGAACTGCCGGCAGTCGAGCGCTCCGCACGGCACGCCGGCGAGCGGCGCCGACGTGCTCGCAGCCGGCGCCACCGAAGCCGCCGGCAGAGGAGCGGGGGGCGGCGCGCGCCGGTCGCACGCCGCAAGCGCGACCAGAAGCACAATCGTTCGGCGCACGCTCCGATTGTAGAGCGGTTCTCAGGCGTCGAGAGCCCTTCGCGCGGCCTCGAGCAGCTCCTCGGTCGGCGCGTCGTGCGAGCGCACCTCGCACCGCTCGATCCGGTGCGCCGCGAGAAGGGCACGCGAGCGAGCGGCGTCCCAACTTCGGATGACCACGGCCACGTTCGGTCGCGCCGACACGACTGCCGCGAGAATCGTCTCGAGCTCCGCGTGGTGTGCGTCCACGAGCAGGAGATCGACGGGCTCGCCCGCATCGAGCGTCGACGCCATCTCCGCGGCGCTGTCGACAGCCGTCACGTCCCACTTCGCCCGCAGGAGCGCGCGCGCCACCCCGGAACGGCCCACCCGGTCGGCGTCCACGAGCACCACCGAGAGCCTGGGCTTCACGCGCGGCGACGACCCCGGGCGCGGCCGAAGACGTGCGATCGGCCGCGGCATGGATGCCGGCGGCGGCACCGACACCTGCGCCTCGCCCGACGCGTCCGCGTCTTCCACGCCCAGCTTCTCCACCAGGTCGTCGAGCATGGCCATCGTCAGGCGCGGCCCAATCTGGTCCGTCAGCGGCGTGACGATGTGTGCGCGCACGAACGCGACGATCTCCGGGCCCGTGAGCGGGAGGTCCTCCCGCCCCGCCAGGACCATCGCCTGCCGGATGGCCTCGAGCGCCGGCTCGGTCGCGCCGCACGCCATCTCCAGGAGCTGGAGCAACGTGCGCTGCGCCGATGTGTGGAACTGCGGTCCCCCCGCCGCAGACGCGGAACGGGTCATCGCTACAAAGGTACCGCGCGGTTCGACCTTTGGGTCTTGAAGCGCCCCAGCTTGCTCCTATCCTCTCCCACCATGTCCACAGCGGCAGCCACCTCTTCCGTGAGCTCCACGGGCACCGGGCCCCTCGCCGACGTGCTGCGTCGTATGAAAGACGCGCAGCGCAAGAGCGGCGCACCCACATACGAGGAGCGAATCGCATCTCTCGAGAAGCTCGAGAGCGCGCTGCTCGCGCGCAAGAACGCGATCGCGGACGCCATCTCGCGTGACTTCGGAAACCGGTCTCGCCACGAGAGCATGGTGTCGGAGGTGTTCATCGTCCTCGGCGCCATCAAGCACGCCAAGGCGCACCTTCGCGAGTGGATGGAGCCGGAAGAGCGTGAGACCTCCTTCGTGTTCCTGCCGGCGCGCGTGGAGCTGCGCCCGCAGCCTCTCGGCGTCATCGGCATCATCTCGCCGTGGAACTACCCCGTGCAGCTCGCGCTCTCGCCGCTCGTCGGCGTGCTCGCTGCGGGTAACCGCGCCATGATCAAGCCGAGCGAGCTGGTGCCGGAGACGGCGGCACTTCTGCGGGACCTCGTCGCCGAGACGTTCCCGCCCGACCAGGTGACGGTCATGACCGGGGGGCCCGAGGTGGGCGAGGCGTTCTCTCGTCTCCCGTTCGACCACCTCGTGTTCACGGGGTCGACGCGCGTCGGCAAGATCGTGATGCGCGCGGCGAGCGAGAACCTGGTGCCCGTGACGCTGGAGCTCGGCGGCAAGTCGCCGACCATCGTGGGCCGCGACTTCTCCATGCGAACGGCGGCCGAGCGCATCGCGGCGGGCAAGCTGTTCAACGCGGGTCAGACGTGCATCGCGCCGGACTACGTGATGGTCCCGGCGGGGACGCGCGACGCGTTCGTCGAGGCGTACAAGGCGGCGGTCGCGAAGATGTACCCGTCGCTCGAGAAGAATCCCGACTACACGTCGATCGTCAACGACAAGCACCGTTCTCGCATCGAGGGCTACGTGCAGGACGCCAAGACGCGCGGGGCGCGCGTCGTCGAGATCAATCCGGCGGCGGAGGCTTTCGACGGAACGGCCACTCGAAAGATGGCGCCGGCACTGGTGCTGGATCCGACCGACGAGATGATGGTGATGCAGGAGGAGATCTTCGGGCCGGTGCTCCCCGTCGTCACGTATCAGTCGCTCGACGAGGCGATTGGGTACGTGAACGATCGACCGCGACCCCTCGCGCTGTACCTCTTCTCGAACGACCGCGACACGATCGACCGCGTCCTCACCGGCACAATCTCTGGAGGCGTGACGGTGAACGAGACGATGCTGCACGTGACGCAGGATGATCTGCCCTTCGGCGGCATCGGCCCGAGCGGCATGGGCGCCTACCACGCGAAGGAGGGCTTCGACTCGTTCACGAAGAAGAAGCCCGTGTTCCGGCAGTCACGCATCAACACGACGGGTCTCCTGCGGCCGCCCTACGGCAAGACCGTCGACCGTCTGCTGAAGTTCCTCCTGGGCTGACGGGACTACTGCGGGAACCCGCAGAGCGCGAAGAGATTGCCCATCGAGCAGGACGGGCAGCTCGGGTAGGAGACGCTTCCTCCAGAGCCGCCGCCGCCCGTGCCGGTCTGCGTGCACGTGCAGGTTCCCTGCGGGCACTGACAGTCGACGTTGTACGTGTTGCCGTCGCTGCACGTCTCGCCCTCGGACACGTCGCACGGCGGCGGGCCGCCATCGGTTTCCCCGCCGCTGCTGCCGCCCATGCCCGCGCTCATGCACACGATGGGCGCCGGAGAATCGAGCACCGGCGTCGCGTCGACGGGCTCCGCTCCCGAGCTGCTGCCCGAGGTGCTCGAGGACACGCCCCCCGAGCTACCGCCGGAGCTGCCCCCCGAACCGCCACCAGAGCTGCTGCTCGATCCGCCGTCGCTCCCTTCGCCGCCGGTCTTGCCCCCGCAGGCGAAAGCGAGCGCCGGGACGCAGAAGAGCGCGAGCGCCAGGCTCCGATAACTCATGGCCCCGGCAGGATAGCGCCGGTAACCTTCACCTCCCATGGAGATCGAATTCGTCGGCGCTGCGCAAACCGTCACGGGGTCCAAGCACCTCGTTCACACGAAGCACGCGACCGTACTTCTCGACTGCGGGCTTTTCCAGGGCGCCCGACGCGAGTCGATCGAGCGCAACAAGCATCTCGGCGTCGACGCCCGCAAGCTCTCGGCGGTCGTGCTCTCGCACGCGCACATCGACCATTCGGGCGCGCTGCCGATGCTCGGCAAGGCCGGTTACGACGGCCCGATCTACTGCACGCCGGCGACGCGCGACCTGTGCGCCGCGATGCTCGCCGACGCCGCGAACATCCAGGATTCGGACGCGCGCTACATCAACAAGGAGGTGGACCGCGGCGCGGTCGACATGGATCGCGTGGAGCCGCTCTACGACGAGAACGACGTGCTCCGGACCCTCGGTCAGATGATCAGCGTGCCCTATCACCGCCGCCTCACGATCGCGCCCGGCGTGGAGGTCACGTTCACCGACGCGGGACACGTGCTCGGCAGCGCGCAGACGGTGCTCGACGTCGACGAGGACGGCCGGCGCACACGTCTCATCTTCACGGGTGACCTCGGGCGCAAGCACATGCCCATCCTGCGCGACCCCGAGTGCCCGGAAGGCGCCGACGTGCTGCTCATGGAGTCGACCTACGGCGACCGGCTGCACGCACCCATCGAGGAGATGGACGCGAAGCTCGCGGAGGTGCTCGCGCGCGTCTACAAGCGCGGCGGCAAGGTCATCATCCCGAGCTTCGCCCTCGAGCGCGCCCAGGAAATCGTCTTCGCCCTCAAGGCGCTCAAGCGGCAGGACAAGATGCCGCCCATGCCGGTGTACGTCGACTCTCCACTCACCGTGAAGATCACCGACGTCTTCAAGCTTCATCCCGAGGTGTACGACGACGAGACGCGCGCGCTCATCGATCGCAACGAGTCACCTTTCGACTTCGACCAGCTCCGGTACGTGTCGAGCAAGGAAGACTCGAAGGCAATCGACGCCGACAATCACCCGGCGATCATCATCTCGGCGAGCGGGATGTGCGAGGCGGGACGCATCCTGCATCACCTCAAGGCGGGGATCGAGGACCCGAAGAACGCCGTGCTCATCGTCGGCTTCCAGGCCCCGCACACGCTCGGCAGGCGCATCGTCGAGAAACGGCCGCGCGTGAAGGTCTTCGGCGTCGAGCGCGACCTGCGCGCCGAGGTCGTCGTGATGAACGGATTCAGCGCGCACGCCGATCAGAAGGACCTCCTCGAGTACGTCGACGCCGGGCGCGAGCAATCCAAGGGCAAGCTGCGCAAGGTGATCCTTGTGCACGGCGAGCCGGGCCCGCAGAAAGCGCTCACCGAGCTGCTCGGCAAGAAGGGGATGCACGACGTGGCGGCACCGGCCTCGGGCGACCGGATCAGCATCTAGCCGCGAGCGGGTACGCCGCTTGCGATGGGCCTTCGCACGCCCCGGCGGGCGGCGCGCGCGACACTGAGGCACCACACTGGCCGTTCGTTCGCGCGCTCGCCGGGGCGATTTTGTCGCGCGCGGCGGAGCGCGCTCAGGCGTCCGCCAGGATCCGCCGGACGGCCTGGATGGCGGGGATGCCCGTGACGCCCCCGCCGCCGTGCGTGGCCGAAGACGCTTGGAACAGACCGCGCACGGGGGTGCGAAAGTCCGCGTAGCCGGGCGCGGGTCGCATGTGGAAGAGCTGATTGGCTGACAGCTCGCCGTGGAAGATGTTGCCTCCGACGAGGCCGTACGTCTCCTGCATCTCGTGCGGGCCGATCACCTGGCGGTGAAGGATGCTCTCTCGGAAGCCCGGAGCGACCAGCTCCATGCGGTCGATCACCCGATCGGCGTAGGCGTCGAGCGCAGCCTCGTCGGGCGCCGACGCCCACGTGTGCGGCACCCATTGCGTGAACATCGACATCACGTGCTTGCCGGGCGGCGCCAGCGTCCCGTCGAAGACCGACGGGATGCAGACGTCGGCGAACGGCTTGGTCGCCGCGCGTCCCGCGACCGCGTCCTGGAAGGCGCCCTCGACGTCGTCCAGCGATTCGGCGAGGACGATGGTCCCTCCGTGCACGCGCGGGTCGAACCCGGGCTTGCACCGGAACTCCGGCAAACGATCGAGCGCGAGGTTGACCTTGACGGTCCCGCTGCGCGTCTTCCATCGCTCGATTGCGTCGACGAAGTCGGACGGCAGCTCGGCCCGGTCCAGGTGCTCGAGGAAGGTGGTCTTCGGGTGCGTCGTCGTGAGCACTACGCCCGCTTCGATTTCCTCACCCGACTGCAACGCGACGCCCGTGGCGCGTCCCGCCCGCACGAGGATCTTCGCCACGGGCGCGTTGGTCCTCACGGTGACTCCCAGAGCTTCGGCCGCCTTGCGCATGGCGGTGGTGAGGCCGCCCATTCCGCCCTCGGGGAAGCCCCACGTCCCCATCTGCCCCTCTCCGACGTCGCCGATCTTGTGATGGGCCATGACGTACGCCGTGCCGGGCGACCGAGGGCCCGCCCACGTGCCGATGATGCCGCTCACGCACATCACGCCCTTCACGTGCGGCGATTCGAACCAGTCGTCGAGCAAGTCGGCGATGCTCATCGTCATCAGCCGCGTGACGTCGCCCACCTGACTCACGTCGAGGTTCCGCAGCTTCCACGCGAGGCCGAGCTGGTCGGCCACGTCCCCGAGCTTCTTGGAGCCCATCTTCGGAGGAACGGACGTGAGCAGGGGGCCGAGCACGCCCGCCAGCCCGCCGAGCCACGCATCCCAGCGATCGATCGCGTCGGCGTCACGCGCGGAGAACTTGGCGATCTCCGCCCGGCGCTGCTCGGGATCGGCGTGCATCATCAGGTAGCGCCCGTCCGCGTGCGGCGCGAAGTACCCGTGCTGCGGGTACACCTTGTAGCCGTGCCGCTCGAGCTCGAGGTCGCGCACGATCGTCGGCGGCAGGAGGCTCACGACGTACGAGAGCGCCGTGACGCGAAAATCGGGGCCCCAGGGCTGCTCGGTAATCGCGGCGCCGCCGGTGCGATCGCGCCGCTCGAGGACGACGACGCGCCGGCCGTGCTTCGCGAGAAGCCCCGCGGCAACGAGCCCGTTGTGCCCCCCGCCGACGATGACGACGTCATATGCCACGGCCATGGAGCGAGAACGCTGACACAAGCGCGCTCTCCCTGCCAGAGCACCCGCATATGTGTGCACTGCACGGACTGTCGACCAGCTTGGTGTACCGGGCGCACCCCGCTTTTCGCGGCGAACGAGGAGCCACCGATGACTAGGCGCGGATGGCCGTCGCTGTCACCGCGTGTGGTTGTGTCACTCCACCCTTCAATCGAGGCGGAACTAGCGCGTAAGAGCGGCAAGTGGCCACTTGTGTGACCATTGGAATTGGCCCCGGATCTCTTCATAATCGCACAATGACCGATCTGCGCGCTGGTGGCGCCGCGGTGGGTTTGATCGGCGCCTTGACGCTCGGCGCCGCCTGCAGCTCACAGCCGTCCACGCGAGGCGACCGTCCGGTAGGTGAGGCGACTCAGCCGTCGTCGTCGATCGCGAGCGTCGTCGCGACCGCGCGACAAATCGCCGTCCAGGACTCGCGACTTTCCGCTGCGCTCTCACCCGCGCTCGACACGTGGTCGAGCGACGGCGGCGACCTGGTGAAACAGAGCTGGCTGACCGGCACGGATGATTTCTCGGTCGGCGCCAAAGTGCCCACGGACGCGTCGAGCTCCTTCTCGATCGGTCTGCTCGCGCCTCGCGAGCGCCTCGATGTGATGCTCGACGGTGCGCAGCGCGCGGCGCCCTATGTCGAAGAAGGCAATCTCGTCTATCCCCGGGTCTACGCCTCGACGGATGTCGTGATGACACTGCAGGGCGGGCGCTTCGAAGAGTTCCTCCTTCTGCGCGACGCGTCCGCTCCGACCGAGTTCGCGTGGCGCGTCGGACTTCCGAGCGGCATCGCAGCGGCGCACGTCGACGACGACGGCGGCGTGAGCTTCGTGGACGGCCTCGGCGTGGGAGTCCTCCGCGTCCTCCCTCCGTACGCGGTCGATGCGACGGGCACCCGGCGTGAAGCGCAGCTCTCGTGGAGCTCCGGACGACTGACCGTGTCGCTCGACAAGGCGGGACTCGAGTATCCGGTTCTGCTGGACCCCGCCGTCCAGAGCTACATCTGGACGCAGATGAATCCGTCGACGTCGCCTCCTTTGCGCGACAGCTTCGCGATGGATTACGACGCGAAGAACGGCAACACCGTGATCTTCGGCGGTGTCTCCTGCACGTCCACGTCGAGCTGCACCACCGCGCTCAACGACACGTGGACGTGGAACGGCAGCAACTGGACGCAGATGTCGACGTCCACGACGCCGACGGGCCGCCTCTGGGGGTCCATGTCATACGACAGCGGACGCAACGTGAGCGTGCTGTATGGCGGTGCGCCGCCGCTGCTCGGGCAGGCCGACTTTTCCGATACATGGGAGTGGAACGGAAGCTCGTGGACGCAGAAGTCGACCGCGGCGAACGCCGGCGCGCGTGACCAGTTCGCGATGACGTACGACAGCGTCCGCGGGGTCACCGTTCTCTTCGGCGGCGAGGAATGCAAGGCCTCGCACGGAGGGTGCTCCTCGAGCACCGCGCAGAACTACGGCTTCACGTTGATGAACGACACGTGGACGTACAACGGCACGACGTGGACTCAGATGTCCACCTCGACCGCCCCGAGCGCACGCGTGGGGGCCCGGATGGTCTTCGACAGCGCCCGCGGCGTCGCCGTGCTCTTCGGCGGGACCAACTGTTACGTCAACTGCTCGAGCTTCACCGAGTTCAGCGACACGTGGGAGTGGAACGGCACCTCGTGGACGCAGCAGACTCCCGCCGCCTCGCCGAGCGGGCGCGACTCCTTCGGGTTCGCGTACGACAGCGCGCGAGGCGTCTCGGTCCTCTTCGGAGGTTTCGGTGGGAACTCGGACACGTGGGAATGGAACGGCACCACCTGGACCCAGACCACGCCGGCCGGCTCGCCTCTCAACGTGAGCTACGCGCCCATGGCGTTCGACACCGCCAGGGGTCGCACCGTCCTCTTCGCCGGTTCGACCACCACGACGGACGTCAACACCACGTCGACGTACTACGCGCACGGGGGCGCGTGCACCACGGGCAGCCAGTGCGACACGGGCTACTGCGTCGACGGCGTCTGCTGCGACACCTCGAGCTGCGGGACCTGCCAGGCCTGCAACACCTCCACGAGCCCCGGGACCTGCGCGGCCGTCACCAGCGGGACGACCTCGAACTGCAACGGCACCAAGTCGTGCAGCGCCAGCGGGCAATGCCTGCTCGACGTCGGTCAGGCCTGCCCCAACGGCAACGGCGATTGCGCAAACAACA
>Ga0335069_10006802_pt1 | contig 16564 bp, 16 predicted proteins | sample Lox_Sample_11_FD_206714 | JGI IMG/M metagenome (GOLD analysis project Ga0335069, IMG submission 206714) | Soil microbial communities from Loxahatchee National Wildlife Refuge, Florida, United States - Lox_Sample_1.1 | ecosystem: Environmental > Terrestrial > Soil > Wetlands | place: USA...
CACCCGCACCTACGAGGCCGGGGCCCTGCCCACCAAGACCAAGGAGCTGCTGGGGCTCGTGGCCTCGATGGTGCTGCGCTGCGACGACTGCGTCACGTATCACGTCGTCCGCTGCCGGGAAGAGGGCGTGACGGACGCCGAGTTCCAGGACGCGTTCGCCGTCGCGCTGGTCGTCGGCGGCTCGATCGTGATCCCGCACCTCCGCCGGGCGGTGGCCCGCCTGGAAGAGCTCCCCCCGACGTGAACCTCTGGGCCCGCGCCGCCGGCCTGGTCCGGAGCGGAGCCCGCGGGGCGCTGGCGACCATCGCCCACACGTCCGGCTCCACGCCCGTTCCCGCGGGCGCGAAAATGCTGGTGGGGGAGGGCGGGCGCCTGGACGGCTCCGTCGGCGGCGGCTGCGTCGAAGCCGACGTCCTGCGGATCGCCTTCGCGGCGCAGGAAGCGGGGCGCCCCGCCCTCGTCACCCACCACCTCAACGCCGATCTGGCGGGCGATGTCGGCCTTTCCTGCGGCGGCACCGTCCGGATCTTCGTGGAGCCGCTCACGCGGGATGCGGACTACCTGGCGGCGCTCGACGCCGCGGCTGCCGCCGACGAGGGTCTGGTCACCACGGCCATCGATTGGTCCGCGGGTCCCCGGAAGACCTTCAGCGGTCTCGCCGCCCAAGGCCGTCCGGGGGATCCTGCCGCCCATATCTCCGCCGACCGCCGGTTCGTGGTGGAGCGCCTGGTGCCGGCGCCGCGGGTGCTCGTGTTCGGCGCGGGGCACGTGGGCGCCGCCATCGCCCGCGCGGCCGCGGCGGCCGGGTTCCGGGTGACCGTGGTGGACGACCGCCCCGAGTTCGCGGACCCGGCGCGGTTTCCCGGCGTCACGGTTCGCGCGGCGCCCGCGGAGCGGGCGCTCGCGGAGCTTCAACCCGGAGCGAGGGACGCCGTCGTGGTCGCGACCCGGGGCCACCGGAACGACGCCGAGATCCTGGACCGCGTCGCGCGTCTGAGCGTGGGATACGTGGGACTCCTGGGCAGCGTGCGGAAGCGCGCCGTGATCCTGAAGGCGCTGGGCGCCGCGGGAGCCCCGGCCGACGCGCTCGCCGCCGTCCGCGTGCCGGTGGGCATCGACATCGGCGCGGTGACCCCGGAAGAGATCGCCGTCAGCGTGGCGGCGGAGCTGGTCGCGTGGCGCCGACGGCCGGCGGCCCCGGCTAGCGGGCCGCTTCGAGGAGCTTGAAGAGGGAGTCGACCGACAGGGGACCAGCGATCTGCACCCGCAGGCGCCCCACGTTCTTCACCAGCGGAGAAGTCCGGGGCGCGCGCATCAGGGTCTCGCCCACGCTCGCTTCCGCCCGCGCCTGCAGCAGCTGCACCACCGTCCCCGCCGCCAGCTCCTGCTCCACCAGCACCGTCCCGCTGTTCGCCGGATCCTGCCGGATGTCGCGGATGGGGAGACCGGGAATCTGCACCAGCTCCGCGCCGAGCGCGTCGCGGGCGGGGGCGGCGGTGATCACGGGCCAGGACGTGCCGATCTGCTCGTCCGCGCGGGGCGGCAGGAGCGGCGGCGTGGTCACGGTGACCGCGGTGGGCGGAATGAAGGCGGGTGAGTCTCCACGGAGCTTCGCCTGGGCCGCCTGGTTGCTCACCACGCCCGGCGTAGCCAGGGGCGCGGGCGCGGGGGCAGCGGCAGGAACGGGGGCGGGGGCGGGCGGCACGGACTCGGTCGCCGCCACCCGGTGGCTCCCTTCCGCCAGGGCGACGGTCCGCGGCGGGGACGCGGCCCTTTTGCCCGCGGCGGGAGCGGCCGAAACAGCCGGCGCGGCGGCGCTCGGCACCGGAGCCAACGCCTCGGCCGGCGCCCGGGGCGGCGCGAACTGGCGGTCACTCACGAACAGCGTCCGTCCAATGAGGAACGCGGCGGCGAGCGACGCCGCCCACACGCCGGGCACGAGGAACCGGAGCCGCCGGCGCGGGACCCCGCGGAGGTCGCGGCCCGTGGCGGGGGGCGCGGCGAGCGCAAGCAGGCGCTCGGCGCTCTCGATGAGGCTCCGTTCCTGCGCCAGGCGCTCGCGGCAGGGCGCGCAGTCCGCGAGATGGCTCTCGAGCCGGCCCCGCTCGACGGGTGACAGCTCACCGTCGAGATAGGCGTGCAGAGTGCCGTCATCCACGTGCGACATGCGCGTCCTCGCTTGCTGAGCCGTAGGCCTCGATGAGGCGCCGGCGCGCCCGCGCCAGCGTGGTGCCGACCGCGGTGCGCGCCAGTCCCGTCTGCGACGCGATCTCGTCGTACGACAACCCGGCGTCCCAGAGCAGCAACACTTCCCGGTCCCGCGGGGTCAGCCGCTCCAGCGCCTCCCGTACCCGTTGCCGGCGCAGCTCGTCGTCCAGCGCGTCCTCGGGTGACGGCCCCCGCTCCCGGGGCTCGTTGGCGAGCAGGGTGAGGTGCCGGCGCTCCCGCGCGGTGCGCCGCGCTTCGTCACGCGCCATGTTCGCGGCGACCACGAACAGCCAGCTCCGGGGGTTCTCCGGACGGTGCGCCAGGGCGCGGGAGAACGCCTCCTGTGCCAGGTCCTCGGCGCGCGCGGCGTCCCAGACCTTGCGGTACAGGAACCGCACCAGGGCGGGGAAGGTCGTGCGGTAGACGTCGGCCAGATCGTCCGGCATCGCAGCTCTGCTTCGAGGGTGGCACGGCCCGGAACCGGGGTCGGGTGACTCCAGAGAGACGCCCCGGTGGCCGTTCGTTGCACACTACCCCACGGCGCACTGGTTGGCGCCGGCCTCCAGGACGTCCGCGTCGGCGTCCGAAAGGTCGAGCAGGCCCAGGTTGGCGAGCTTGATGGTGCGGTAACTCTCGGGGGGAGGGGGGGTGCGGGCCAGCCACCGGGCGAATTCGTCGGCGTCCCGAACCTGAAACGCCGGATTGGTCCGCCGGATCTCCGCGAGCGGCGCGCTCACGCTCCGGTCCGGTCCCCGCTCGTCCTCGGCGGCGTAGTGGGCGGGAAGGACCAGCCGGTCGGCGGGCCATTCGCGCCGGGCCCGCTCGAGGCTGGTCCAGAGCATCGGCCCCCACTCGGCCGCCCGGCCGCCCAGGTCGGGGCGCCCGACGGACTTCACGAAAACGAAGTCCCCGGTGAAGGCGATCCCTCCGGCTCCCACGAGCGTGATGCTCCCCAGCGTATGCCCGGGCGTGTGCTCCACGCGCAAGGTCGTCCGTCCGAAGGCGATGACGTCCCCGTCGCCGACGGTCCGCACGTCCAGGCGCGCCGGGGTGCCGTCGAACGGGGACCGCGTGTCCGCCGCGTGCAGGAAGTACGGGATGCCCCAGCGCCGGGCCGCCGCGGAGGCGCCGCTCACGTAGTCGGCGTGCGCGTGGGTATCCACCACGGCCCGCGGCGTGACTCCCAGGTCGCGGAAGAGGGCGTCGTAGGGATCGAGGTGGCGCGCCGGGTCGATCAGCACGGCTTCGCCGTCTGAGGCGAGGACGTACGCGAGCGCGCCTTTTCCGATCCGGTCCACCTGGACCAGGTGCGAGAGGCCCGGAGGCGGGGGGAGCCGCCGGGGCACCACCACCCGCTCCCAGGCCGCCATGCCCCCGGTGACCGAGAAGGCCGTGACCCCGCGCTCCCGCAGGAAGAGCGTGGCGCGCTGGCTCGAGTTGCCGTGGCCGCAGATCACCGCGATGGGAGCGCCGGTGTCGAGCCCCAGCGTGTCGAGACTCGGCAGGGCGTAGAGCGCCGAGCCCTTGAGGTTGCGGAAGGCCAGACGCTCGCCCAGCGTCACCCGCCCGTTCGCGAGCCGCTCCGGGGCACGGATGTCCAGGACCTGCACGGCGTCACCCTGGTCGAGGCGGCGCGCCAGGTCTTCGGGCGCGAGCTGGGGAACGGGGGCGTCAGGCATGGGAGTAGTGTCGTCGGGGCGGCCCGAATCCGCAACTCACCGGAGGGGGGCCACCATCAGGCCGAACGAGAGTCCCAGCGTGTTGACCGGATTGAGCCCGAAGTCGAGCCGGCCCCGGTCCACCGCGTAGGACAGCTCGGTGCGCGCCATCACATCCGGCGTGATGTCGATGCGGTACCCGGCGGCCAGCGCCGCTCCCGGCACCGCCACCACGGGCCTGCCGGTGCCGGCCACGACGTGCGTCCGCTCTCCGGCGGCGACGTACCAGTGAGGCCCCAGGGCCCAGTCGAGCCGGGGTGACACCTGGCCGGAGAATACGGTGCGAGGCCCGTTGGATTGGGCCCGGTGGGCATCCGAGCCCACCTCGAGCGCGAGGGGTCCCGTCAGGGGGAGCACGAAGAAGAACGGGGACGTGCCCGGCGCGAAGACCCCGGCCAGACTCCCCGTGCCCGCGCCGGGGAGGGAGAACACGGCGAAATCCGTGCCGCCGATCTGGTGCAGCCGCGAGTAGCCGCCGGCCAGGCCGACCATCGGCTCCCAGTCGGGCCGCGGGCGGCGGCGGGCAGCGGGCTTGGGGGGCGGATCGTCGAGCCGCGTGCTCACGCCTACCGCGACGGCGTACGCGTCGTAGGGAAAAGTCTGCGAGGTCCGTTTGTAGGCGTTGAACTGGGCCTCGGCGCGCAAGGAAACGGGGCCGAGGACTTGGACCCGCCAGCCGAGCGCCGCCTGTACTCCGGGCTGCATGGCCGCTTTGGTGGCGTCCCGGTACCGCACCAGCGCGCCGGCCCCCGCGAAGAAGCCGGCGGGGAGGGCGACGTTCGCCCGCAGTCCGGCCAGGAACATCGTTCCGACGATCAACGTCGGCGTGTTCTGCTGCAGCGACAGGGACGGTTCGAGCGCGAAGGGCCCGGCGACGGGGACCGTGACGAACAGGCCGGTCTGGGCCTGGACCTGGCCCAGATAGTCGCCGCCCGGGAGGTCGAGGAGATCGACCTGGTCGGCGCGGCCGGTGCCGGCGGGCTTCAGGCGGACGAATCCGCCCCGGAGCCCGACCTCGAGGTGCCAGTCCTGGGCGGCGGCGCGGGCCGTGCCGACGGTGCCCAGGACGGCCCACGTGGCCAGGAAGGCCGGAACGATGACCAGGATGCTGCGTCGCACCAGCGCTCCGTGAAAGGGCCGAGGAATTGTCGCCCGGCGGTGGCGGAAATCAAAGGGGACCCTCCCGTTTGGTTCGGGGCCGGGGTATCTTGTGAATGAGTTCACAAGCACCCGCAATCCCTTCGGAGGAAGACCGATGCGTTTGACAGCTCTGGCCGTGCTCGTGGCGCTGGGCGCCACGGCGTGTGGTGGTGGTGACAAGAACGCCAACGCTGCTCCCGCTGCCGCGGCTCCCGCGGCGCAGCCCGCGGCCACGTCCGCCACGCCGGCCGCTCCGGCCGGACCGGTGGTCGAAGTCAAGATGACGGGTAACGGGACCAGCCAGGCCTCGTTCGAACCCAAGACGCTGACCATCGCGCCGGGTACCACGGTGCGCTTCATCAACGTCACCGGCGGTCCCCACAACATCTCGTTCTTCGGCGATTCGATTCCCGCCGGCGCCGCGGCCGTCCTGAACGCCGCGATGGCCAACCGGATCGACAATCTCGAAGGCGCGCTCCTCACCAATCCGAACGACCACTACGACGTGTCGTTCGCCGGCGCCCCGGAAGGCACGTACAAGGGCTTCTGCCTTCCCCATCAGGCGCTGGGGATGAAGATCACGATTACCGTCAAGAAGTAAGCGCCGCAGCCTGAAACGACCGCCGCCGGCCCCGGAGGAGATTCCCTCCGGGGCCGGTGTATATTTTGGGCGGTGAACGCCGCGCTCTTCGCTCTCCCCCTGTGGCTCTTCTGGCTCGCCGGGACGTCCGACGTCCCGGCGGCGGTCCACGCCCTTCCCCTCGCGCACGTCACCGAGGAGCGCGCGGGGCGGCTGGTGGTGGAGCTCCGATCGGTGAATCTCCCCGCGCACACCATGCACCACATGGTGCTCCAGCCGCCCGTCTCCCGGATCGAGATCCCGTCGGGCGGATCCGTCTACGGGTTCGAGGTCGAGGTCGTCGACGGCGCCGGGCACCGGCTCCCCCGGTCGCTCATCCACCATCTGAACGTGATCGACCCCGAGGCGCGCGAGCTCTTCCTTCCCATCTCGCATCGCCTGCTCGCGGCGGGCACCGAAACCGGCGACACCAAGGTGCCCTGGCTGCTCTTCGGGCATCCGGTCGAGGCGGGGCAGACCTTGATCGTGAGCGCCATGCTGCACAACCCGACGGGCGTGTCGTACGCCGACGCCCGCGTGCACCTCGTGCTCGACTACACGCCGCGGGGCCGCCCGTGGCCGTTCTTCCAGGCGTACACCTGGCAGATGGACGTCCTCTTCCCGGTGGGGAACAAGTCGTTCGATCTGCCGCCGGGGCACTCGGAGCGCTGGTACGAGGGGAGTCCCGCCATTCCGGGAAACATCGTGGCGATCGGCGGGCACCTCCACGAGTACGGAACCGCCCTCGAGCTCAAGGACGTCACCACCGGCAAGGTCATCTGGCGCGTGCATCCGGTGACCGACTCGGCCCACCACATCGTGAGCATTCCGGTCGGGCGGCTCTACGGGCTCCTCCACCTGGGCGCGCACATCGTGCCCGATCACCGGTACCGCGTGACCGTGCTCTACGACAACCCCACGGGGGAGACGATCCGGGACGGGGGGATGGGGGTGGTGGGCGGACTCTTCATTCCGGACCGGCACACGGTCTGGCCGCAGGTCGACCAGCGTGACTCGCTCTATCAGGCCGACTTGAAGCAGGCCCTGCGGCTCGTCCCCGGGGCGGCGCGGCAAATCGGGGATTCGACCGTCGCCGAGATGCCGATGTAGGACGTCAGGACGTTTCGAACGCTTCGCGCACCGCGGATTCGGCGACCGGAGCGTACCGCTCCTCCGGCACTTTCTGCAACTGCAGCACCCCCAGCACCACCCCCGCCACCATCAGGCCCGAGAGCGCGTCCACCGCGTAGTGGAACTGCCCGTACACCACCGCGAGGATCAGTCCCACCGTGAACGGAACGAGGACGAGGCCGAGGGGGCGCCAGTGACGCCAGGCCATGCCGGTGGCCACCACCGAGGCGGCCACGTGAGACGACGGGAAGGCGGCGCCCCACGAATCCCCGCGGTCGAGGAGCCAGTGGGCCCACCGCGCCGGAGTGACCTCGGTCGCGGCGTTGTGGGCCAGGTCGAACGCGTAGCGCGGCCCCGCCACCGGGTAGAACAGGAAGAACACGTAGCACACGAAGAACGTCACCACGATGGCGAAGATCGTCTGCCGCGCCGCCTCGCGCCTGCCGATGATCCACAGCCCCGCGGGAGAAGCGAACAACATCAGGTAGTACGACAGATAGCAGAGGTGGACCAGCCAGGAGAACCAGACCACCGGCATTTCCCGGATCCAGCGGTAGGACACCTCGGAGCCGAAGACCAGCACCTCGATCCGCTCGATCAGGACGTCGTTGTGGAGCCCGGCGTTGAGGGTCAGGACGCCGACTTCGCCGTAGAGCCCGGCGAGCAGGAACATCGGGTACCACTCACCCCAGAACCGGGCGGAGCCGCCCCGGGCGCGGGCCCGGGGCGCCAGGCAGACCAGGACCACCATGAGGACGTGCGCCAGCGCGAGCCACCCCCAGCGGGGGACGACACCGCCCGCGGCGCCGCGCGCCAGCGCGACCGACGCCACCGTCACGTACGCCAGGCAGGCCCAGTCGATGGGCAGCCAGGCCCGGGTGACACTCTCGGCGTGCCGCGCGGTCACAGCCAGCGTTCCCTCCGGTACCAGGTCACGGTCCGTTCCAGTCCCTCCGCCAGGCCGGTCGCGGCGCGCCAGCCGGTGTCCCCGGTCAGGCGGTCGGACCGGCAGGTCCAGGCGGGCGCCAGGAATTCGTTGGCCTTGTCCGCCGTGAGAATGGTGGCCCGGCCCGCCAGTCCCGCCACGGATCCGATGGCCCAGAGCACGCCCCGCGCCAGCGGCCCGGGGACGGGCACGATCGTGGGAATGTTGCCGGCGGCGCGCCCGATGGCCAGCACCAGATCCCGGGCGGTCAAGACGTCCGGGTGGCACGCGTAGTAGGTCCGGCCGACGGTGGCCGCGTGCGTGCCCGCCGCGATCAAGGCCTGGGCCAGGTCACCGGCATATATGACCGACAATTCCTGTCGTCCGTCACCGAATACGGCGCCGATGCCGGCCCGGGCCAGACGGAAGAGCTTGAGGGTTTCGGGGTCGCGCTCGCCGTACACCACGGGCGGCCGCACGATCACCCAGGCGCCGGCGCCCGTCCTGACCACTTCCTCGGCGGCGAGCTTCGAGCGGCCGTAATCGGTGACCGGGGCGGGGGGGACCGATTCGTCCACCGGCGCGCCGCGGGCGTTGGGGCCCGCGGCGGCCTGGGAGGACACGAGGACCAGGCGCGGCGGTCGCGCGGCCCGGAGGGCGGCGTCCCGGAGCCGGCGGGTTCCGTCCCGGTTGGCGGCGAGGAATTCGGCGAGGGAGCGGGCGGCGATGCGGCCGGCGACGTGGTAGACCACGTCGGCGTCGGCGCATCCCGCGGTCAGCGCCCCGGCGTCGTCGAGGTCGCCGCGGACCGTCCGCACCCCGGTCCATCCGAGGGCCTGGGCTTTGGCGGGGGACCGGACCAGACAGGTGACGTCGTCACCGCGGGCCCGGAGTGCCGAAACGAGGTGGGCACCGACGAACCCGGTCCCGCCCGTCACGAACGCCCTCACGCCGGGCGGTCGTAGATCCGGTAGGTCTTGTAGACGCGGAAGCCGAGGCGGAGGAGTCCGTTGTTCATGGCCGGATTGTCCTCGAGGATCCACCCACCCTCGCCCCAGGTGTAGCCCAGGGCGGTCCCCTTGGTCCAGATCCAGTGGTACATCAGCGCATCCACGCCGGTCTGCCGGTATTCCGGGAGGGCGCCCAGCAGGAGAATGCGGAGCCGCGAGATCTTCCGGGCCGCCCAGAGGATCTTGATGATGCCGGGGAAGAGGCGGCCCGACGGGTTCTTCTTCAGGGCGACGTTCATGTCGGGGAGCGCCACCGCGAATCCGATCACCTTGCCGGCGCGCTCCGCGAAGCAGATGACGTCCGGCACGACGACGGGCTTGAGCTGCTTGGCCAGGTGGTCGATCTCCGCGTCGGTCATCGGCACGAAGCCCCAGTTCTTCTCCCAGGCCTCGTTGTACAGCTTTTTGATGATCTCCACTTCGTCGGCGAACCGCTTCAGGTTGAATTTCCGAAGCGTGATCCCCTTCCGCTTGGCCACCACTTCCGCCGCGCGGAGAATCCGCTCCGGCGGCTGGGTGGTGGTGCTCTCGTAGACGAGGAGATCCTTGGCCTTCTTGAACCCCGCCCGCTCGGTCAGCGTGACGTAGTCGCGGTGGTTGTGCGGCATCATCAGCGTGGGCGGCGTGTCGAACCCGTCGACCAGGAGCCCGCACTCGTCGTTGACCGAGGGGCTCATCGGGCCGCGGAGCGTGTCCAGGCCCTTGCTCTTGACCCAGGCGCCGGCGGCGTCGAACAGCGCGTTCGCCACCTGCTGGTCGTTCACGGACTCGAAGAATCCGTAGAACCCGACCTTGTCGTGGTGCTCCTGGTTATGCGCGTCGTTCTTGATGGCGGCGATCCGCCCCACGACCCGGTCCCCGTCCCAGGCCAGGAAGTACTCGGCCTCGGCGTGCTGGAAGAACGGGTTCTTTTCTTTGGAGAGGAGCGTCCGGACGTCCATCCGGAGCTGGGGGACCCAGAGCGGATCACCCCGGTAGAGGTCGTACGGAAATGCAACGAAACGCTCGAAATCGCGCCCGTCTTTCACGGGCGCGATCCGAACGGGACTCAAATGACGCCCAGCTCTTTCCCGAGCTCGGCGAAGATGCCGAGGGCCCGGTCGATCTGGTCGGCCGTGTGGGTCGCCATCAGGCTGGTGCGGAGCCGGCACTGCGAGGGCGGGACGGCCGGCGGCACCACGGGGTTGGTGAACACGCCCGCGTCGAAGAGCTTCCGCCAGAAGAGGAAGGTCTTCTCCAGGGGCCCGATCAGCACCGGGACGATGGGCGTCTCGGTGGGGCCGATGTCGAAGCCCACGCTCCGGAGCCCGTCCTGCAGGCGCCGGGTGTTCTTCCAGAGCTGCGCACGCCGCTCCGGCTCCTGCTGCATCACGTGGAGGGCCGCCAGCACCCCGGCCGTGTTGGACGGCGGCAGGGCCGCGGTGAAGATCATCGGCCGCGAGTGATGCCGCAGATAGTGGATCACCGACTCCGTCCCCGTGGCGAACCCGCCGATCGAGGCCAGGGACTTGGAGAAGGTCCCGACGATCAGGTCCACCTCGTCCACCACGTTGTGGTGGGCGGCGGTGCCGTCTCCCTTGGGGCCGAGGACGCCCACGGAATGGGCGTCGTCCACCGCCAGGGCCGCGCCGTACTTCTGCGTCACCTTGAGCAGGGCGGGGAGGTCGGCGATGTCTCCTTCCATCGAGTACACGCCGTCCACGATGACCATCGTCCCGGTGCCCTCGGGCACGCGCTGCAGCTTGCGCTCGAGGCCGGCCAGGTCGCCGTGGTTGAAGCGGACGGTCTCTCCCTGGGACATCTTGGCGCCGTCCACGATGGACGCGTGGTCGAGCTTGTCCAGGAACACCATGTCGCTGCGCCCCACCAGGCCGGAGATCAGGCCCAGATTGGCCTGATAGCCGGTGGAGAACACCAGGCAGGCTTCCTTGCCGAAGAATTCCGCGAGCTCCGCCTCCAGCCGCTCGTGCAGGTCCAGGGTCCCGTTCAGGAACCGGCTCCCGGTGCAGCCCGAGCCGTAGCGCTCGAGGGCGGCTTTCGCGGCGGCGAGCACCTCAGGATGATGGGTGAGCCCCAGGTAGTTGTTGGAGCCCATCATGATCCGCGGCTTCCCCTCGATCACCACGACGGTGTCTTCCGAGTGGGAAATCGCCTTGAAGTAGGGATAGAGCCCGGCGGCCTGGACCTCGCGGGCGCGGGTGTAGGACTTGCACTTCTCGAAGAGCGCGGCGTTCTGGAGGGTCTGGCTGCCCACGGGACCTCGGAGAAAGAGGAATGGCGGCTACAGATTAGCCCGGCTGGCCCTATTGCGCAAGGTCACGCGCCTTCACGAGTTAGCACGCCTCCACCAGGTCTACGTAAGTTTGGGAATCGTGTTTCGCCACGCCGCGTCACTCCTCGGACTCGCCCTCCTCACGGCGGCCGGCTCCGTCGCGGCCCAGGACGCGCCGTATCGCGTGGGGTGGCCGGACGCGGCGGTGATCGCCGGCGGCGGCGTGCTCGCGCTCCTTCCCATTCCGCTCCACCTCCCGTCCGGCACCGCGCCGTGCGCGCCCTGTGATCCCGCGGGGCTGTGGAGCGTCGACCGGATCGCGGTGCATCTGCCGGACCGCACGGCGGACCGCGCGAGCACGCTCCTGCTGTTGGGGGTGGGCGGCGCCGCGGGGCTCGGCACCATCTGGGGCGAGCCGCGTGACCGGGCCGTCGCCGACGCGGTGGTCTTCACGGATGCGGTCGTGTGGGCCGCCACGGCGAACCAGTGGCTCAAGGTGGCGGTCCATCGGAGCCGGCCCATCCTCTACACCTCGGAGGCCCCGGCGGCGGCGAACATCCGGGACAACCGCGAGTCCTTCCCGTCGGGGCACGCTGAGCTGGCCTTCGCCGCCGCGACGGCGTACGCCGTGATCGCGCGGCGCCGTCACTTGCCCCACGCCACCCGGAACGCGATTCTCCTCTATACCGGCGCCGCGATCGTCAGCGCGCTGCGGGTGACCGCCGGCAAACACTTTCCGACCGACGTCCTGGGCGGCGCCCTGCTGGGGTCCGCCGTGAGCTGGACGGTCGCCACGGTGCATCCATGAGCGAGTCGACCACCCCCACGGCCCTCCCGCGGGTGATGCGCCTGTCGGACGTGGTGCTCTTCAACATCACCGCGATCGTCGGGCTCCGCTGGCTGTACACCGCGGCCCGCATCGGGCCGTTCAGCCTGGTGCTCTGGGCCCTGGCGATGGTCATCTTCTTCCTGCCGTCGGCCTTGGCGGTGCGGGAGCTGACCGACATCGACCCCTCCGAGGGCGGGATCTACCGCTGGGTGCGTCACGCCTTCGGGCCGACCCACGGGTTCGTGGCCGGGTGGGGGTACTGGGTGAACAATCTGGTGTATTACCCCTCGCTCCTGTTCACCAGCGCGGCCATCGCCGCCTACCTCGGGGGACACCGGTTCATCTATCTCGCGGACAGCGCCTGGTTCGTCGCCGTCTTCGCGCTCGCCAATCTCTGGATCGCGCTGGGGCTCAATCTCGTCGGCCTGAACGTCGGCAAATGGGTGCAGAACCTGGGCGCCTACGGCACCTGGCTGCCCGCGGCGATCTTCGTCGCCCTCGCCGGGTGGTCGTGGGCCGCGCGCGGCAGCGCTACGTCCCTGTCGCTCGCGTCGTTCCGGCCGGGGCACTTGGACCTTTCCCTCCTGAGCCTTTTCGCCACCATGACCTTCGCCTTCGCGGGGCTCGAGCTCGCGCCCACGATGGCGGACGAAATCCAGGACCCCGCGCGGACCCTCCGGCGGGGCGTGACGCTGTCCGGCGTGGCCATCGTCGCGACCTACGTCCTGGGGACGCTCGCGATTCTCGTGTCCCTGCCGCCCGGTACCGTGAACATCACCAACGGGCTGCCGCAGGCGGCGCTCGCGGTCGGGGAGCGGCTGGGCGGGGGCTGGCTGCTCTTCGCGGCGCCGGTGCTCGCGGCGCTCATCACCCTCGGCAATCTGGGCGGGGCGGGGGCGTGGATCGCGGGCAGCGCCCGCATCCCCTTCGTCGCCGGCGTGGATCGCGTGCTGCCCGCGGCCTTCGGCAAGATCCACCCGCGCTGGCGCACGCCGTACGTCGCGCTGCTGACCCAGGGCGTCGTCGCGACCCTGTTCATCCTGATGGGGATCGTGGGCGCCAGTGTGCGGGACGCCTACCTGGCGCTGGTCGACACCACCATCATCCTGTTCTTCATCCCGTACGTGTATCTCTTCGCCGCGTACCTCAAGCTGCACCGCACCCGGACCCCCCTCACCGTCCTGGCCGGGTGGACCGGCATCGCGGCGACCGTGCTTTCCATCGGGCTCGCCCTGGTGCCGGGCCCGGACGTCGGCCGGCCCCTCTTCTTCGAGCTCAAAGTGGTGGGCGGCGTGATCGGGTTCATGTGGATCGGGTGGGGGTTGGCCCGACGCTCTGTGAGGGCGCCCACAGCCCGCGGGGCGACGGGGAGCTAGGCTCTGGATCTCGAGGAGGCGTTCCGTGATGCATCGTCGTTTCTCTTGCGTGGTCGCTCTCGCCCTGGGGGTGCCGGCGCTCGCGAACGCGCAGTCGCGACTCTCTCCTAAGTGGGAGATCCCCGGCTTCGACTTCCGCGTGGACGGCGCGTTCCGAAAGTGGGCCGCTCGGGTGGCGGCCCGGCGCAGCGCGCTCCTGGGCGGACGACGCTTCGCCGAGCTGAACGCGCCCGTCGCGGCCGGGGCGCCGATGGCATCGGAGGCGGCCGTCTCCGGCACCGTGCAGATTCCGGCGGTCCTGTTCCAGTTCGCGGGCGGTAACCTCCCCCAGCCGGGACGGGACACCGGTTCCTACACCACGGTGCTCTTCGGCGCGACACCCCCCGGCGGCAATCCCTACACGGAGCGCACGTTTTACGAGCAGCTGTCGAACGGGCTGCTGAGCCTGCAGGGCAACGCGCTCGGCTTCGTGACGTTGGATTCAGGGGAGAATTACTACGCGGGGACCCCGGGCAGCTGCTCCGGCAGCCCGTTCGGCGGGTCCCAGTGCAACGGTCTGTTCAGCGGGACGGCCCAGATCCACATGCAACTCGGGTTGAAGGAGGCGCTTCAAAAGCTCGAAGCAACGATGCACCCCGACTGGTCGCGGTACGCCTTCGACAGCACGACCGGGTTCATCAACCTCGTCATCTTCATCCAACCCGCGATCGACGGCGCCTGCGGTCCGTCGAACGCTCCGGCGAACCACCTGTGGTCGCACCGATGGAATCTGGTGACGCTGTCGGGCGGGTTCTATCAGACCCAGACTCCCTGGCCCGGCCACTCCGGCCAGTTCCTCAAGATCTCGGACTACACCCTGCAGAGCGGGGTGGGTGGCGTCGATCCGTCCAGCTCGCCCTGTGACGGCAGCGCCATCATGGCGATCGGCACCGCGACGCACGAGACCGGACACGCCTTCGGGCTCCCTGACCTCTACGACGTGTCGCAGGAGTCCGAGGGGGCCGGGGAATGGAGTTTGATGGGAAGCGGGAACTACACCATGCCCTACAGCCCCAGCCGGATGGACGCCTGGTCCCTGAACCAGCTTGGCTGGGTGACCGTCGTGCCCCTGGCGGGGAGCGGCACCTACTCCTTCGGGCCGGCCCCCACCTCGGACACCGCATTCCTGATACGTCCGCGGGGCGCCAATCCGCGCGGAGAGTACTTCCTGCTCGAGAACCGCCAGGCGGCGCTCGCCGACACGGCCTTGATCCGGGTTCACTGCGCGGTCAGCGGGAATCCGCCGGGCTGCGGCGGCGGCATGCTCATCTGGCACATCGATTCGGAAGTCGTGGCGCAATGCAACTTCCCGGTCAACTGCGTCAATGTGGGCGGCCCGGGGACGATTCACGGGGTCGAGGTGGTCCAGGCCGACGGCCTGGGCAACCTCGACGCGACGCCGGGGACCGCCGGCTCCAACCGGGGGGACGCGGGCGATCCGTGGCCGGGGGTGACGGGAAACCACGATTTCGGTCCGCCGCGCGCGGTGATGAACTCCGACGGGTCCTTCGTCGGCTTCAGCGTGGATTCGATCACGCAGCTGTCGCCGGGAGGTCCGATGTCCTTCCAGCTGCGGCTCGGCAGCATCACGACCGTGACCTCGAACGACACGGGCGCCGTCATCCGGCTCGACGGCGTGGCCCACCACCGCATCCAGGTCATTCTCGACAGCGGCTCCACCCACACCATCGCGGTGGCCGACACGCAGGTACGGGCCGACTCGATGGTCCGGTACGTATTCCAGTCCTGGTCGGACGGGGGCGCGGACACGCACAGCATCACCATCAGCGGCGTCACCGATTCCATTTCGGCGTCGTTGGGGCTCGCGTACCGCGTGAAGGTCGCGTCGGATACGGGGGGAACCGTGACCTCGAACCGGGACAGCGCCCTGGCCGGTGACTACCTCACGGGCGGCTCCGTCACGTTCACGGCGCACCCCCACGCGGGCTCCTTCTTCCTCGGCTGGACCGGGGATACGGTGACGCTCGATACGACGCTGCTCGTGAGCTTGACCCACCCCTATCGCCTGAACGCCGGATTCTCGGGCCCGCTGCCGCTCTCGGCCGTCCTTCAGCAGGTCGTGCAGGGTTCGAGCACGCTCACCGCGGCCCAGCGCACCTATCTCGACCAGAACGGGAACAAGAACAGCGTGTTCGGGGACATCGGAGACTTCCTCGCGTGGGTGCGGACGACGCATCCGGTCCCGCCCGGAGCCGCGCCGGTACGGGCGGTGCGGAAAGGAGCAGCCCAATGAGCCGCCTCTCGCGCAGTCTGCTCCTGGCCGCGGGCGTGATCGTCGCCGGGTGCTCGGCGGACAAGGCCATGGGCCCGCAGCCCGGCACCCTCCTGGTGAAGCTCCAGAACCCGAACAGCGGCGGCGACGGGGCCATGCTGCTCACGCTGTCGGGGCCCACGCTCGTCACCAACGTGGCGACCGTGGCCGGCGACACGCTCTGGACCACGGATTTCAGCGGCACCGTGAGCCACATCGTCCTGACCGGGAACATCACGAGCGGCGTGGTGCTGACCTTCAACGTGCCCGACGTGAACGTGTCCGCCCAGTACCTCGTGACGGTCAATCAGGCGGCCAGCTCGAGCGACTATTCGCTGCGGGCCCTCACGAGCTACGTGGCGTTCGTCTCGCGGTAGGAGTCAGCGGGCGCGGAGGAACACCGCGCCCGGGAGGCCGAGGGGCGGGCCCGTCGGCGCGAGGGCGAGCGTGTCGCCGTGGAGAGCGCCGACCAGGAGAATGGAGCTCCGGGGCGTGGCGATCGCGAGGTGGACGGAGTCCCGGGCGTCGATGGAGCCGGTGACGGGACCGAAGGCCTTCGGGTCCGCGCCGACGTCTCCCGCGAACCATCGCGTGATCCGCCCGCCGAAGGCCGAGCGCGATGCGGAATCGATGGTGAGCGCGATCTGGATGCCCGTGCCGGACGGGGGCCGGTAGGTCCAGCGGCCCAGCAGCGCCGCGGCGGGACCGGAATGACCGGCGGGAACGGGCACGGAGTCGGGGTGCCGGTGGCAGGCGAGCGCCAGCGCGAGGACCGCTCCCGCCGCCGCTCGCTTCAAGCGGTCGGCGGGCGAACCCGGGTGAACTCGCGGTCGGTATGCTCGGTGACCCGGCGGTCCAGATCGTGGAAGAGCGAGACCAGACCGCGGGCGTCGTCGGTGAGGGTCGTGGCGCCGCCGCCGGGGCCGCCGGCGCGTGAGCGGACCACCGGGCGGCCCAGCACGCGTTCCATCTCGCGCACCCGTGCCCACGCGGTGCGGTAGCTCATCGCCGCGGCTTCGGCGCCC
>Ga0335069_10006803_pt1 | contig 16564 bp, 14 predicted proteins | sample Lox_Sample_11_FD_206714 | JGI IMG/M metagenome (GOLD analysis project Ga0335069, IMG submission 206714) | Soil microbial communities from Loxahatchee National Wildlife Refuge, Florida, United States - Lox_Sample_1.1 | ecosystem: Environmental > Terrestrial > Soil > Wetlands | place: USA...
CTTGGCAATGGTTTCGGCGGTACGCGGATTGTCGCCCGTGATCATTACGGTGCGCAGGCCCATCCTCCGTAGTCGTTCGAAACGGGCCTTCATGGAAGGCTTCAGAATGTCCTCAAGCACAATTACACCCGCGACTTTGGCGTTGTCGGCAACGACGAGCGGCGTAGCACCCCTCGATGCCACTTCGTCGACCAGAGGAAAGAGATCGGAGGGGATCCTCCCGCCTTCATTTAAGACACACTTGGCGATTGCATCAGCCGCGCCTTTCCTGATGCGACGGCCATCGAAATCGACTCCGCTCATTCGTGTATAGGCCGTGAAGGGCACAAATTCTGCATCATCCGATATACTTATCGGCGCATATTGCGAATCGTGCAGGCTCACAATACTTCTGCCTTCAGGTGTCTCATCTGCGGCAGACGCCAACGCCGCCAACCGTGCCACCTGATCCGCCGTTGAACCCTGAACTGGGAAGAACTGGGTCGCCTGGCGGTTACCTTCTGTGATGGTTCCAGTCTTGTCCAGCAAGACGATGTCAATATCTCCGGCTGTTTCGACGGCCTTACCGCTCTTGGCGATGATGTTGGCTTGAAGGGCGCGGTCCATGCCTGCGATCCCAATCGCCGCAAGCAATGCACCGATGGTTGTGGGGATCAAACACACGAGAAGCGCAACCAAGGTCGGAACATCGGTGCCCAGACTTCGCAAAGGTTGCGAAAGGCTCAAATACGCTGTCATGTATTGCTCAGCGTTCCATGCCATCGGCCAGAGTGGCGCGACTACGATCAGAAAAATCAGGGTGAAGGCTGAGAGCACAAGCGTTAGCGCGATCTCGTTTGGTGTTCGCTGGCGAATAGCGCCCTCGACCAGCGCGATCATGCGGTCAAGAAAGGATTCCCCGGCGCCGGCGGTTATTCGCACCACGACCTCGTCCGAGAGCAACCTCGTCCCACCCGTTACGCCGGACCGGTCACCTCCCGCCTCCCGAATCACGGGAGCCGATTCCCCCGTAATCGCAGACTCATCAACCGAAGCGATGCCCTTGATGATTTCTCCGTCCCCTGGAATGAGCTCTCCGCCCTCTACAACGACCGTATCTCCGACCTTTAGGTCCGTTGAGGGGATCTCTTCCGCCTTGCCGGCGGCGGTCAGGCGGCGGGCCGTCGTATGGCGGCGTGTCCGCCGCAAGGATTCGGCCTGGGCCTTGCCGCGGGCTTCCGCGAGTGCCGTGGCGAAATTCGCAAACAGCACCGTGAGCCACAGCCAGGCGTCGAGCGAGATGAAGTATGTGATCGGGACGATGCTTGCCGAATGCCCGAATGCAGCCTGCAAGGCAAACAGAAGAGTCAGGAAGGCTCCCAGTTCGACAATGAACATGACCGGGTTCTTCCACTGAATGTCCGGCCGCAGCATCACCAACGCTTGCCGCAGCGCGGGGATTCGAGTGCCCGGGGGCATGAGCTGGTTCGTTCTGATGCGAACCATTCTCGTGATCTTTCTGTGCAGAGGTTGCTGCAGGGTTGGAGTGACGGTCGGAGTTGCCATATTCGGTTATTCTCCCAATCGCATCAGTAGCCGGCGCGAGACACGTCGGCCCCGGGTTGAATTCTCATCCCCTCTGGTTCTTAATCATGTAAGACGGATGTTGCTTGTAGCTTTAGCCCCAGGCGCCAAGGTAACAGTTCCAGCGTCCTACCCGGACTCGCAGCCAAGGCGCATACTGGACTCTGACTCCTTAAAACCACTCTGGCCGCACGAGCGCCGCGAACAGGTAAACAAACGCAAACGCTGCCAAGCCGACAGTTAGATAAATCAGCATCGTTACCTCAAATCTTTTCACATGCCTTGAGAAACAAGATACACAGCGCCATCAGCACAATGCCCACGAGAAACAACGACGGCAGCCAAATCGCGAGATTCATTTTTGTCCTCTCGTGTGCGCAGCTTCGCTACGCGCGGTAGGCCCGACTTCCCCGACGCGAGGAGAAGTAATTCATTCCTGCAGTCGAACATTTCCATTCAGCTGAGCTTGACTCAAAAATGGCATTACGGCTTCTTCTCGACCAAGTTATTCCCGAAGATGAACCCGATTTCAATTGCGCCGCGAGGCTGCTCATTGTTCATACCCAGTGCACCGAAAGTGCTACCCGGCACCGGATTAATTGCATGCACCCACGAAACATCGCCGCGGACGTAGAACCCTCCGTACTGGAAGGTTGGCGTGACCGTAACGGATGTACCCGAGCTGCCCGGACCGAAGCCCAGAAGGTTCACACTTTGATCAGCCACGGTCCCCGTGCTCGCGATGTATTCCCATCGCCCGGCCAGTGAGAACCCGTGTTTGAACGCGTGACTCAACAGGATGGCACCGCTCCGCGTCGATGCTCCATCGACGATCCCGATCTTGGCGTTTGTCGGAACATCCGTGTACTGAAAATAGGGCTGAATGATCCACGGCCCCTTCGTATACGTATAAATTACGTTGTAGATGCTGCCGTCGTTTTGCACAGGGGTGGCTGCGCTCAGGTAGGGTGTTGGATTGAAGTTTCCACCGGCCACGAACGATATGGCGTGAGGCCCCTTGGTGGCCGTCAATGAGCCGGTCAGCCAGGTGTAACGATTGGAATAGAAACCGTCGTTCCAACTGAATGAGGCGGTCAGATACTTGCCTATAGTCTGATTCAATTGTATCCCGCGATTGATCGCGTTTTCCTGGTTCCACAGCAGACCGCGCTCGATATTCATGTTCTCGAAGGTAAAGGTGTATTCGGCGCCGATCAGCGTCGGCAACTCACCAATCTCGACAGAGGTCGTCTTTGTTGCCTGCAGTTTTACGTAGGCGACCGGCACGGGACCGTATAGATTGCTGATCGTAGCGCCCGTGGAAACAAACGGAGTGGCCAGGGATGGAAGATTATAGGCCCCCGCTTGCACGTAGAATTGAAACCAGCCGTCCGTCTTCTGGATCCACGCTATTCCGTTACTCAGATCCGCTTGACCCCCTTTGTCCCCGGTCACGTGGTTGCCCTGCACTAAACCGTATCCCGTGACAATGCCATTCACGGCCAGCTTGCCGAATGGGCCCGCGTCAAAAATGAGTGGAGGGGTCCCGGAGAGCGGTCCCGTAATCGACGGCGTGGGCAAGGTCGCGGGTGTGGGTGCGGACGCCGGCGCGCCCGTTTGCTGGGCCAGACCAGGGAGCACAACCATCAAACCGAAAAGCACAGCGGTCAATATTCGTATTCGCAAGTGGTCTTCTCCTGATGCCTCGACAGAGGTTGAGCCGCGCAGATGCGGACGCATCCAACAAACCAATGGCTAAGCGCGTTGTCGTGTTCACCTTATGAACAATACGACGTCCGCCGTAAACGTCGCATGAACCCGTCATATCGGTTTCGTAAACTGAACTTGGCGAGGCCTCTGGTGGTCATGGGGTTCTCCTGCCTTTACCCTTGGAATCACGAATCAGATTGACCAAGAAATAAAGAAGGAAAATTACGCTCGCGGCGCACAGCCCAAAGAAAACGAACATCCCCATGATGGAGCCCATGCGAACAACGCAGCCTCAGTTGAGTGTCCATAGGAAAAGTACCAGTGGCGAGATAAAGGATGCATAAACGGAGTCTAAGCACGGGATAAACACCCAGTAACGGGGGGCATGAACTGAGCCATTCCACTGCGCCACTTCCACAATAAGTTGGAGAATGTTGCGCGGACAGAGAGAAGCGTTGCCGGGTACTTACGAGTCAGCCTCGGGAGCTGCGCGCCGACCACCAACGTCCCACCGCGACGAAAGACCAGACCGCCTCCACGATTCCGAACGGCCAAGCTCCTTGAACGAAACCGTAGGCAGAACCCAGCGCGCAGGCGCCGGCAAAGGCCATGATGTACGAGCGGCTACGCCGTTCGAGGGCGTAGAACAAAAGCATCAGGGTGACGGCGATGAGCCCGAAGGCGTTGAGTAATGTCATATTTACTGACCAGAATTGAGCCCTAATCTCCTACGGTTTGCGAGCCACGATGAGCCACCAGGACTCGTGGCCGGGATCGCTGTCGATGAATCGATCCTGTCGACTGACAATTTCAAAATGTGCGTCGCGTAGTTCGCGCTCGACTTGATCGGACGATATCTCGTGCTCGGTCGATTGCGATGCGCCATCGCTGGTTGGGCGCGGCGCCCGGTCCAGCACAACCACACGCCCATTGTGAATGAGCGATTCGTACGCATGGGCTAGGATGGCGTGGGGGTTGATGAATTCGTGGTAGGTATTTGAAATGAGCACTGAATTTACTCGCCGCGGCAGGTGCGGGTCCGTTAGACCGCCACGGACAAGACTTATATTCCAGTCGTGGCGCGATTTGGCTCGGAACCACAGGAACGCGAGGGGAAGCTTGCGAATGTCCCCTGCGATAATTCTGCCGGTGTCGCCAACCACCGGCGCAAGCCGTAAACTGAAATATCCGGAACCACAGCCGATGTCCGCAATTGTTTCTCCGGGCTTGGCGTTTAAAGCTTGAATAACATCCGACGGGCGTTGCCACTGGTCGCGTTCGGCCTCGACAACGTTGAGGCGGGAAAACGTGGCGAGGGCGGAATACCCAACGTTGAAAGCCGCCAACGCCCCGAGTGAAATCACGAGAAATGTAACAAGTCTTAATCGATAGCTCAAGTCATTTCAATACGCGCGCCCATACTGTTAATGTCGTCACAGTGCCTAGTCTCCTCGATTCCGACGCTACTTGGCGACTGGAAAACGCTGGTCCAGCGCGACATTCAGCAGGAGGACATCCACCCCGGGTTCACCCCAGAAGCCCCAATCGGGACGTATGGTGAACTGGGCGATCAAGGGTTGGATTTGTGCTGGCGCAACGCCCCGCGCTTTCGCAACCCTGGCAAGTTGTATCTCGGCATTCGCCGGACTGATCTGAGGGTCCAAACCGGAGGCCGAGCCGGTCACCGCGTCCGACGGAATGGGTGTCTTCGGTGTAAAGACCAGCGGGGATTTGGGATCGTTAAATGCCTTGATCAGTTTGACGTCATCGAGGTTGCCGTGTGCATCCTGGAATTGGTCCAGCGGGACTGACGCCTGATAATCGAGATGGTTATCGAGACAGTAGTGCACGATACGATCCTCGATCCCATCGAAGTCAACGACTTCCTTCCCTTTATCGTCTGTTTTGATTGTACCGTGCAGGAGCTTTGCACTCGTAGGGCCCAAATTCGATCCGCTGCTTGCCGTGGCGTCGTAGCCGCTGCCGGCGGCTGAAGGCCGCGAGTAAAAATATTCAGGCTTACTAAAACCTTGTGCGATCAAGCTTGACCCGACGACATTTCCGTTTAGGCTAACCAGGCTGCCATTCGCCTGTTTCGGAAAAATCAATTCCGAAAGGCCCGTCATCACGGCAGGATACAGCAATCCGGTCAGTATCGTGAACGCCACCGTTATTCGGAGTCCCGGGCTTAGTTCTTTGAGCATGACACACTCCCTAGGTTACGCAAGATGCAAGGCGACAAGAATCCTGTCAATCAGCCAAATGCCAGGAAACGGCACGATGATGCCACCGAGGCCATAGATCACCAGGTTGCGCGTCAACATCTGAGCTGCGGTTACAGGTTTATACCGCACGCCACGAAGAGCTAGTGGAACCAACGCGATGATAATCACCGCGTTGAAGATGACGGCGGCAAGTACCGCGCTCTGGGGCGAATGCAGACCCATAATGTTCAGCTTGTTCAACTCCGGATAGATGCTCGCAAACATGGCCGGGATGATGGCGAAATACTTCGCCACATCATTGGCGATCGAGAAAGTCGTCAGCGAGCCGCGGGTGATGAGCAATTGCTTGCCGATCGCCACAATCTCAATCAGCTTGGTGGGATTGCTGTCGAGGTCCACCATGTTGCCAGCTTCCTTTGCGGCCATGGTCCCTGTATTCATCGCGACGCCAACATCCGCTTGGGCGAGTGCCGGCGCATCGTTCGTGCCGTCCCCGGTCATTGCTACCAGCCGCCCCGCCGCCTGTTCTTTCTGGATGTATTCGAGCTTCGCCTTGGGAGTTGCCTGAGCAAGAAAGTCGTCCACGCCGGCTTCTTGTGCGATTGCAGCGGCAGTCAAAGGATTGTCGCCGGTAATCATGACCGAGCGAATGCCCATATTCCGCAACGAAACCAGCCGTTCCCGCATTCCGCCCTTCACGATATCCTTCAGATGGATGATCCCCAGGGCCTTTTTGCCATCGGCCACTGCCAGGGGTGTGCCACCATTCCGGGAAATGCGATCGGAAAGTTCGATGAGGGACGGTGGCACTTGCCCGCCAGCATCCTTCACGAACTGGCTAACAGCGTCAGTCGCTCCTTTGCGCAGTCGGCGCCCGTCAATGTCCACGCCGCTCATGCGAGTGAATGCGGAAAAGGGAATAAAGTGCGCTTCATGTTCGGCGACTTCGCGACCACGCAGGCTGTATTTCTGCTTCGCCAAGACGACGATCGAGCGTCCTTCCGGCGTTTCGTCGGCGAGACTGGAAAGCTGCGCGGCATCTGCTAATTCGCTTTCCGTCACTCCATTCACGGTGATGAACTCCACCGCCTGCCGATTCCCCAATGTGATAGTACCCGTCTTATCCAGGAGGAGGGTGTCAACGTCTCCCGATGCTTCCACGGCCTTTCCGCTCATGGCCAGAACATTGTGCTGCATTACCCGGTCCATCCCCGCAATCCCGATCGCGGAAAGCAAGCCGCCAATGGTCGTTGGGATCAGGCAGACCAGAAGGGAAACGAGAACGGCCACCGTGGGCGCGCTGCCGCTATTCACGGCCAGGATGGAATACTTTGCAAAGGGTGGCAGGGTAGCTACTGCCAGCAAGAAAATCGAGGTAAGACCAGCGATCAAGATGTTGAGGGCGATTTCATTGGGGGTCTTCTGGCGTACGGCGCCTTCCACCAGAGCGATCATACGATCCAGGAACGTCTCTCCGGGATTGGATGTGATTCGGATCTTGATGTGGTCGGATAAGACTTTCGTGCCACCGGTAACTGCGCTCCGATCGCCTCCGGATTCACGAATCACGGGCGCACTCTCTCCGGTAATGACTGACTCATCGACGCTCGCAATGCCCTCAAAGACCTCACCATCACCTGGAATCAGGTAACCCGCTTCACAGTACACGATGTCGCCGGCGCGCAGCTTTGATGCAGGCACCATTTCGAACTTATCATTGGGTAGAATCTTCCGGGCCATCGTGTCGGTTTTGGTTTTTCGAAGGGCGTCGGCTTGAGCCTTGCCGCGCGCCTCCGCCATGGCCTCGGCAAAATTGGCGAACAAGACCGTAAACCACAGCCAGAGGGCGATTTGAACTCCAAACAGGAGCCCGCCTGCGCCCGCGATGGCGTCCTTTATGACGAATATCGTTGTTAGTGCCGCTCCCACTTCCACCACAAACATCACGGGATTTTTCGCCACGAGCTTCGGGTTGAGCTTGACGAACGATTCCTTGATAGCTCGGCGCAAGATCTCTGGATCGAACAACGGGCGCGCCCGAACGCCTCTCGAGATCAGTGTCGTGGTGTCCTGACTTTGGGTTTCCGGCTTTGGTGCCACCGGAGGGGCTGTGACAGTAGCCATCTGTATTCTCCTCGTCCTAGAACAGCTTGCCGCTCAGCATTTGAAAATGTTCGACGATTGGACCTAGCGAGAGCGCAGGGAAATACGTGAGAGCCCCCACAATAAGCACGGTTCCGATCAGCAGGATGACAAACAGGGTTCCGTTGGTCGGCAGGGTCCCGCTGGTGACCGGCACCAGTTTCTTCTTCGCCAGGCTCCCCGCAATAGCCAGCGCAGGAATAATAAAGAGGAACCTTCCCACCAGCATGTCGATACCCATCGTGAGGTTGTACCAGGGGGTATTCGCGTTGATCCCGGCAAAAGCGCTACCGTTGTTGCCTGCTCCACTGGAATATGCATAAAGGATTTCAGACAAACCGTGAGCAGCGTTGTTGTTTGTGTTCGCTGCAGCGGGTCCTGGCGCATTCCAGTAGCCACCTTTGGCGAATTGACCAACGGAGCTGAGCGCGGTAAAGCCCAGGATGCACAAGGAAGTGGCCAGGATCGCAATAATCGCCATCTTGACTTCCTTTTGCTCGATCTTTTTGCCAACGTATTCGGGTGTGCGTCCAACCATCAAACCGCCGATAAACACCGCCACCACCGCATAGATCAGCATGCTATAAAGGCCGGCGCCCACGCCGCCAAAGATCACCTCATCGGTTTGGATGTTGAACAAGGGGACAAGCCCGCCCAGAGGCGTGTAGCTGTCGTGCATGCTGTTGACGGCACCGCAACTGGCGTCGGTAGTGACGGTCGCGAACAGCGTGGATTGCGCGATGCCAAATCGGATTTCTTTTCCTTCCATGTTGCCGCCGGGCTGGCTACGCGTGTACGTGTGGGCGAGGCCCATCTCTGACAGCATCGGATTCCCGCGCTGCTCCGCCCAATAACACAGGAGCACTCCGGCAAAGAACAGCGCGGACATGGCCGAGAAGATCGCCCAACCCTGGCGCGTATCCCGCACCATCTTGCCAAACACATACGTCAAACTTGCTCCAAGAGAGAAAATCAAGAGCATCTGGAACACGTTCGAAAGGGGAGTCGGGTTTTCGTAGGGGTGCGCCGAGTTCGCGTTAAAGTATCCGCCGCCGTTAGTTCCCAGCATTTTCATCGACAACTGCGATGCCAACGGACCTTGTTCAATCACCTGGGCCGTTCCTTCCAGGGTTTTGGCGGTAACTGGACCTTTGAAGTTCTGAATGGAACCCTGGGACACAAATAACAGGGTGGCGATGATGCAGATCGGCAGCAGGAGATATAATGTGCACCGGGTAACGTCCACCCAAAAATTGCCAATGGTTTTAGCCGTGTGCCGTGCGAACCCGCGTATCATCGCCACCGCCACCGCAATGCCTACCGCCGCCGACACAAAATTCTGAACCGTCAGAGCAGCCATTTGTGTCAGATAACTCAGCGTAGTGTCGGGAGAATACGCCTGCCAATTGGTGTTCGTCATGAAGCTGACAGCCGTGTTGTATGCGAGATCTGGCGTCATCGGCGTCGCGTTTTGGGGCGCATGCGGCGTTGAAAAGTGCATGGGATTGAGCGGCAAGTATCCCTGCAACCGCTGCAGCAGGTACACAAACAGAAAACTGAAGATGCTCAGCGAGATCAGCGACGCCGAGTAGTGGATCCAGGACTGCTCCGTGTCCTCGCGAATCCCGCAAACGCGATAGATCAGGCGCTCCAGCGGGCGCAAGACGGGATGGAGGAAGGTGCGCTCGCCCTCGAATACGCGGTACATGAACGTGCCAAGGGGCTTGGTGATAACCAGCACGATGGCAAAAAACACCAAGATTTGCGCAATACCGAGAACAGTCATGTCAACACCTCAGAATTTTTCTGGTCGAAGCAACGCGTACATCAGGTAAACGAACAGGCCCGCCGCCACAATTCCCGCGATGGCGTATTCCATTGAAATCCTCCTAAAGCCGCTCCGTTGCTCGTGTGAATCCCCAGAGCAATATGAAGAACCCGATTACAACCCCGACATAGAAGATGTCCAGCATAGTCACCTCGTGTGGGTTGGCCGCACCGGAACTGGCTCAACATTCCGAACCAGCACTGAAATACTTGCCGGCGTCAAGAAGGAAGCGGCCGTGATATTCGCTTCAACAGCAAAAACCGGTGGCCGCGCAGACCGGTGCTGCCGAAGCTTCTTTTGCACTGAGCCTAGTAGGGCGTCCAAGGGGGCGTGAGATCCGTTCGGGCTGGCATCAAAATAGGTCGGCTTTCCCCCCAGCACGTCGATGTACGCGGATGCCTTGAAGCTAGTTGCCAGAAGAGCCGCCGTGCGGACGACGGCCAGGACATCCTTGATCTCCGCCAGGACCGTCATCGCCAATATGGTTGATGAATTCGGAGCGCTCTCGCGGTGGTAGGGGAGCGCGGTCTCCGGCGCAACGCGGACTTGATGCCTGGTCTTCATCGCAGACTCTCCGCCGCTTCACCTTTGGCGGGAACGAAAGTAACCCGATGGCCCTTCGCGTGAAGCGCACTGGCCACCCGGCTTGCGGCGCTAGGCCACCAACGCCGGCGGCCTCCGACCACCACCAAGGAACCCGGCCTTAAGACGTCCAACAGTGTCTCCACCCAATTCCTGCAGACATACAGATGAACTGTGATCTCGCAGTCAGCCAACTCCAGTTGCTCCGCCAGCTTTCGGAGGAGCCGTTCCACGAATTGCACCGAAACCAGAGGCTGATCGAGAGGCAATCTCACGGGGACAACGATCCCCGCCCGAAGTCGGATAACAGCTCCTAAGCCGCGGGCTAAGGATTGAGCTGCATGCAAAGCAGCCGCGGTGGCTCTCGGGTCGGTGAATATGACATTCACCTCGAACGTCTCTGGCCCTCGGCTTGTGGCTGTTTCCCAAGGCTCGGAAGGCTTGAACTGCTCGACCGTGCTGGCACTGCAAAGCTTGTTCATCTACGTTAACCAGGATCAATCTTGCAGCACCGGGAATAAACAGGGCATAAACGCGCCGTAAGAACGGCGTAAATTGTATTGAACCTAGCCGCGCCCCGGCCGCCTCCTTGGACATACCACAGAAGCCATCTCAGCCGGCTGTGTATAGCGGGCGAATCCGCTATTGAGTGGCGATCTTGAGAGAGGAAAATCGGTTGGTGCGGGGTTGTAGGTCTTACTTCCTGAGAGTGCTTGGTTCTGGCACTGAGAGGGCCTGCTCGGGAAGGTGAAAACGATACCCAGCCCACGCATCCGTTACGAGAAACTGCGGATTAGAAGGATCGGGCTCGATCTTTTTGCGCAGGCGATTTACAAACACGCGAAGATATTCCAACTCGTCGCCGTAATCGGGTCCCCACACCGCCTGCAATAGCTCCCGGTGTGCAATCGTTTTGTTGGGATGGGCGAGAAAATATGACAACAGATCGAATTCTCGAGCCGTTAATTGCGCCGTCGAGCCGCGTACGGTTACGCGCCGTGAAGATAGGTCGATATCTACACCGAGTGATGCCAGTGGCAGAAGATCCGCGTGGCCGGGCAGCTGAGGAAGTCGCCGCATGGTCGCGCGAATTCTTGCCAGCAGTTCGGGTGTACTGAAGGGTTTGGTGACGTAATCATCCGCCCCCGCGTCCAGCGCGTCCACCTTGTCCCTTTCAGTGTTACTTACCGTCAGGACGATGATCGCGACCTCGGAACTGCCACGGATCAGCCTGCATGTTTCCGTCCCACCGATGCCGGGCATATTCATGTCCAGCAGCACAAGATCGTAGGCCTTGGATCGCAATTCCTCGAGGCCCTCTTCACCGGTTCGCGCATCGCCGACCTCATAGCCCCGGGCGGTTAAAGTAGTCCTCATCGTACGCCGAATCTGAGGGTCATCATCAATAACCAGAATCCTGCCTGCGCTCATTGGGCACCGTTCCTTGGGGCCATCGGTAATGCAAAAGAGAAGTCTGAGCCCTCTCCTGGTTTACTCGATAGCCAAATCTCCTCCCCGTGGGCATGAATGATCTCGCGCGCAATTGATAGGCCCAGCCCCGTACCTTTCAAATTCCGCTCATTCTTCCCCCGGTAGAACTTCTCGAAGATTCGTAATTGTTCATCTTCCGCAATTCCCGGACCCCCGTCGTGCACGCAGATAATCACCTTCTTTCCCGCGGTAGATAGCCCAATCGTTACGGGAGCGCGTGCAGGAGAGTACTTCAGGGCGTTATCAACGAGGTTCGCAATTGCCATTTGTATCAGGTCGGCATCAACCTGTACTGGCGGAAGGTCATCCGAGGCCGAAATTTTGATCTCCCGACCGTCCAGCAGTGCCTTCATTCTGCGAATCGCCGCCGAAACCAAAGCAGTTGGAAAGTGCGTCCCTCGGTTTAATTGAAATGTACCACCCTCTATGCGCGCGAGTTGAATCGCATCCGTCACTAACTTCGACAGACGGTCAGTCCCCTCATCTGCAATGCTGATCAACTCGCGCTGATGTTGGCGTAACTCGCTCGGCGGCTCCGACAGAAGGTCGGTCGTCACTGCCTTGATAGAAGTCAAGGGCGTCTTAAAGTCGTGGGCGATAGCATCCAGAAGCGTCGATTTCAATTCTTCACTCTGCCTGGCCACTTCCGCCCGGTTCACAGCTCGCTGCGAGATAGCCCGCTCCAGGCCGATTGCGACAAGGTTCAAGAGCGATTGCAAAGCGGCATCCGAAAGTAACCCGCCACGCAATGCCAGGCTGCCGATGGGGCATCCTCCCAGGCTGATCGGCCTGACGGTTATAAGGGTGCTATCCTCGCGAACCTCGACGGATCGGACCGCCGCCTCCCGTAGCCTTGAATCGATAGCGTCCGCGTCATCGAATCCTGCTCGATAAATCTCATCGCTGTTGCGGTCGTAGAGAGCCATGGCGGAGAATGCAAAGACTTGGGCGATCTGTTGAACCATCTGCCTGGCCATGGGCTTTGTTGGATCCGTAAGTAACAGACTCCGGCTCAGGGAGTACAGTCTCTCCATCTCGCCCCGTCTGTCTATTGCTTCCTGCGTCCGACGCTTTGCCCGAGCCGAAAGCTGGCTGGCTGTGAGGGATGTGGCCAAAAAAGCAAACAGGGCCACCCAGTTGTGGGGATCGGCAATGGTAAAAGTGCCGATCGGTGGAAGATAGAAATAGTTGAAACACAACATCGCGGCGACGGAAGCCACGGTCGATTCAATCAAGCCACCCGTGGTTGCGATCACAAGGATCGCCACAAGGTAGACGAAGCCGATGGTTGTTGCGTTGACCGGGACCACGCGAAAGAAGAAAAAGGTAATTGCAGTGACAAGCCCAAGGGAAACTGAAACGCTCCACGCAAGGGCTATGGCTTTGCGAATGAAGGATGCGGAAGCGAGATGGCGTTCCATTGGTTCGGTGGGAACCATTGCAAGCGTCCCAATCGGAATACTCTGCTGTTCGCGTCACAAGCATACCACCATTCGAGCGCAGATGCCCCGATCAGGCTACTGGTACCGCGCAACGATCAGCAGCAGCACGAATATTACGACCCGAATCATCGCGAGGGCCGTGTAAACCAACGCTGCTCTCTCCTTGCTGGAACTGCGTGCGTTCCGCTGACGTAATTCACTGCGTTCGGCTACCCCGACCGAATCGGGGTTCCTAAGATCGGCCGCGAACTCGCGGGCACTCGCGTAACGGTCTGCTGGATTACGTTCCAGAGCCCGATAAATGATTTCTTGGATCTGTGGCGGGATCTGTGAGTTGAGTTGCCGAGGAGGAATGGGGTCGTTCAGTAGCCTGTCAGTCATCACCACCAACGGATTAGTGCCTTGGAATGGCGTTTCTCCGGTCAGCATTTCATAGAACATCACACCCACGGCGTATAAATCGCTACGGGCGTCGGCACGGTTTCGCTTCAACTGTTCAGGCGAGATGTAATCCGGCGTGCCCATCGTTCGGCTGAATTTACCGAAAGTGAGACGCCGTGCGCCTGAACTACTGGCGATTCCGAAATCGATCAATTTGATGTTGTCGTTGCAGCCGACGATGATGTTTTCCGGCTTCAAATCACGGTGAACAACCCCCTGGCCATGGATATAATTCAATGCCTCGCAAATTTGAATCGTCAGATTGATAGCTCGGGAAAGCTCGAGCTTTTTCTCTTCCGTCAGGATATTTCGCAACAGTCGTCCCTCAATCCATTCCGAGACAATGTAAACGCGGCTGGGTTCCTCTCTTTCGAATACCTTTATTACTCCCGGGTGGTCAAGCCTCTGCCCGATCGCCTCTTCACGCTTAACTCGATCGAAACCAACTGGATCGGATTCCACCTCGAAGTGCGGAACTTTGACCGCCACCGCGCGGCCATTCCGAACGTCTGTTGCCCGGTATATGCACGCCATGCCGCCATTTGCCACCAGACTCTCAATTTGGTAGCCATCAAGTTGGTCGCCAGCACGGAGTAAATTTATCATCAGAGTTGTCAGGACGTTCACCCTCAATATAGTTTCAGCCGCATAAACCCGGCATAAACAATTCGTACGGAATTCATAAACGCACATCTATGCATTGGGGCGAACTGGCTTTGAAGGCGAGAATGCCGAACGCACAGCAAAGAGTGTTTGCTTAAGAAGGCGCTCGACGTCGTGACGGTCACAACTGCCCGTACCCTTAGAATGGTGTCTAAATCTAGACCGGTCGAAGACAGGCAGGAACCTCCAGAGGCCCTGCTACGAAGTCAGCGGGTGACGGCGTTGCCCGATGGCAAAGTGATTCACCCAAATTGCCGGTTTGTGCCAACCCCGAGTACATCCTGGACCAGCTTGACAAGATCTGAAAAACGTCGTGTTTCACTTTTTTCGGCAAACAGAGGTTCGCTATTGCGAGGATCGCAACCTTTGGTTCTCAAGTCTTTCGCAGACGCATTGCCCCCAGATTCGACAAAGGGCATTTGGAATCATCAGAAGTAACCTAGAACGTAGAGACAGTGAATCTGGGCTGCCCCGCGTTGGTCCGGCTGTCTACCGGCTGGATCCTCGACAATCCTAGTCGAGAGTGTGGAAACGAGGCGCGCAGCGATCGCGGCCCCGGCGGTCCGTCCAACGTTGTCGCCGTCCAACATCAGAATGACTTCATGAAAGTGCCCTCGAAGAAGCTGTTCCTGGTGCGGCGACAGCGAGCACCCCATCAGCGCGACGACGCAGGGCAGGCCCGTTTGATGGACTTTGAGGCAATCGAAAAAGCCTTCCACAACGATGACGGTCTTGCCATGCTTGACGGCCCGGTGAAGGTTAAAGAGCACAAGCGACTTTCGAAACAGCGCAGGGAACTTGTGCTTCGGCTCGGATTGCGCAAGCGCCCTCCCGGCATAAGCAACCAAGACTTCATCCTCATTGTGAATCGGGACAACGATTCTGCCCTGCATAGACCCATTACCCGTAAAGAATCCAATGCCAAAGTGTTTGGCCGTTTCTTTCGTGATCCCTCGGTCGCCGAGGTAAGGGTGTGAGTAATCAATGCCTTTGAGTGTGAACGGAAGGGGCCTGTTGCCTATTTCTCCGGTTACTGAATCCGACGCGCAGGGTATTCCGGTAGTCGATAGAACATCCTGAGGGCGGGCTGGCGCCGGCCCCTTTCGCGGCTCAGTCGCAACGATAAACCATTCCTGAAGACTCAGCGCCGCATGGCGAATCGAGCAGTTTTCCATTGTCGCAACAAAGTCCAGCACGTTACCGCCGATGCGCCCACTACGTGCTCCGGCTCAAGAATCAGAATGGCACGCCACGCATTCTTGTCGGTATTCACGATGAAAGTTTGGTTGCTACTCTTAGACCGGTGGGTGGGCGGAGGACAGCGGCCTCGCAGGTAGGTACGATCCACCCGCCGCAGCATCACACCATAGCGGGCTACCGCCATCTCCATCGAAACGGTCTGCTTCACGGCTTTGAAATCAACCCATTCGCGCCCCATCATCCCCTCCCTCATTGGATATGAGCTTGGTAGGCGTGACATTTAGTTGGACGAGCCCCGAAGCGTGAAGTTGACGGGGAGTGGGGCCGGCAGGTGTCGGCACGTCGGCGAGGTGCTTCAGCAGTTTGCCATGGCTTCCACCCCATCGTCCACCGCGGCACGTTCTTGTTCAGTCAGAGGGATCTCTTGCCGCAACCGCATAAGATTGCTTTTCCCTTTCAGCAACTGAGCCTCGCCAGAGGTCTTCGGCCGGTAAAATGAGCACTTGGCGCACACCATCCGAAACTTGCACTGCTCGAAGAAATCAAATGAGCAGTACCCATGACCGAGGTCGTAATACATCCACGGTTCTCGGGCCCCTGTTCCGTTTTTGACGACATCCCGGTCAATCAGGACTTCGATCGCCCGTACGTTGCGGGCGAAGTAACCGGCATCGCGGTAGGAGTTGGCCAGTTTCGTCGGGCTGATATCGAGATAGTATTGCGTCGAGTTCGCCCATTTATGGCCAAGCCACTTCTGGAGTTCAAAGAGTGACATGGGTTCCTTGGCATTGAAGAGTTGCGAGGCAATCGTCGAGCGCGCCCGATGACTGGTGATGTTTCCGCGGGCATCCTTGGTGGGCATCCCCGCCTTCTTGCAGAGGACGGGAACCAAAGTATCATTAATGTACTTCCCGGCGATGCGATGGCCGCGAAACATGAAGAGAAAATTAACCAACTCGGACGTCTTGTCGTCGAGTGCCGCCGGTTGTTCGGGTCGCTGCGTCTCCCAGACCCGAATAGCTTCGCCGACGATCTGATCTACTGGCTTGGTGAAGGCGCGACTGGTCTTATTCACGGGCACATCAAGATTGCAGATTCCCTCGCTCACCTCCTGGGCCTTATTCCATTGCTCACGCGTGCAACCGACTCGGAGGCGCCGGATCTCGTCCACCCGCAACCCGCAGAACAGCCAGACGACTGTCAGGGCCCGGAACATGGCCAGGGGATAGTAGTGGGTGGTGCATTTATACGAGGTGGTCAGGTCAGCTTCCGGGAGA
>Ga0335069_10006805_pt1 | contig 16563 bp, 17 predicted proteins | sample Lox_Sample_11_FD_206714 | JGI IMG/M metagenome (GOLD analysis project Ga0335069, IMG submission 206714) | Soil microbial communities from Loxahatchee National Wildlife Refuge, Florida, United States - Lox_Sample_1.1 | ecosystem: Environmental > Terrestrial > Soil > Wetlands | place: USA...
GGGAAATTTCGCGCGCCTCGCAGCACTGGGCGATGCGGAATGGAATGCGATCCGCAACCAAATCCGCTCGGCGAATGAAAAGGACAGAGCGCAACGGACCGTCTAGTCGCGAAACGGGACGCAGCACTTTTCGGGTTGACTCGCAGGGGTCATGGGCGTTGAATTTTTGCCGACCGCGACGCGGACGCGACGCACCGGCAATGGCCGGAGCGACATGGACGGCGGATCCCGCGAGCGGCCGGTGCAACCGGACCAAAGGGAGATTCCGCATGGAATGCACTCCGCCGGGCAAGGAACCGGGGCTCCGTCGAAACGGAGCCACGGCTGGCTGAGGCGAAAGGCCGGCCGCCAACCACAATTGAAACTGCGAAAGCGAGCTTTGCTCGCAAGAAAAGATCCTCTTTTGAGGAACGACTCGGGAAGCAGAGCTTCCCACGGCGCATTGAGCGTTCAAGAAAACCCCGCCAGCCAAGGCCGGCGGGGTTTTTGTTTCAGCTGTCGCGTGGCCGCCAACGCAGGTTGGACGACGCGGCGTAGTCCGGCAGCTCGAGACACGGCTCCGCCGGCTCGTTGGCGTACTTGATCGCGGGACCGATATGCGGATTGCCGGCACCGTCGCGCAGGAGCATGCCGCGCGCGGCTGCGTTGGCATCGCTGAAAGCATCCTTGAGGGAGCGTACCGGCGCCCAGCAAAGATCAAGCGGTGCGAGAAGCGCTTCCCACTCCGGGCGAGTCCTTGCCTTGAAGGTCCGGGCAAGGAATTCGATCAGGGTCTTCTGGCTCTCGCCGGGTTCACCGGCAGCGAGGTCGGCAAGGTCGGACCGGCCGAGCGCATTCAGGAGATTCTCGCAGAACTTCCGCTCGTTTCCGGCAAGCACAATGTGCGCACCATCCTTCGTCTCATAGATGCGGTTCATCGCCTGACCGCCATAGTTGCGCATCTGACGCGGCATGGGCGCCCTGTCCTCGCCGAACACACTGCCCGTGACATTGGGCGTCCAGGCAAGCAGCGCGTCGTACATCGCGATATCGATGTAGTCGCCGCGCCCGGTACTTTCGCGCGCAAGGAGCGCCATCAGGATCGCCGAAAGCGCCGTCAGCGACGACGCCATGTCGGCGGCGACGAGATTGGGCATGTTCGGCTTGTCGTCGGCGAAGCCGCGCGAAAGGTCCAAAGTCCCGGCCAGAGCCTGCACGCCGAGATCGTGGCTCGGCTTGTCGCGCCACGGCCCACTCTGGCCAAAGGCGCTGATTGCGCAATACACGATGCGGGGATTGCGCACCGCGACCGCGTCGTAGCCGATGCCAAGGCGTTTGACGACGCCAGGACGGAACGCCTCGACTATCACGTCGGCGTCGTCGGCCAGAGCAAGAAATGCCTCCAGGTCGTTCTTGTCCTTGAGATCAAGGGCGATGCTGCGCTTGCCGCGCGCGATGTTGCGGAACCACACGCGCTGGCCGTCTCGCGCGACCGTGCCCATCCGGCGCGTCGGCTCGCCGACGCCGTTTTTCGGCTCGACCATGATCACGTCGGCGCCGTGGTCGGCCATCGTCATGGTGAGATGCGGGCCAGGGAGGAACTGGGACAGGTCGAGGACGCGGATGCCGGAGAGCTTCATCAGAATGGCTCGAAACAGTCGTAGTTGCGCTGGCGGCGGATGCGGTCGCCCTCGAAGTCGAGGAACACCGCGAAGTGGGCCTTCATCGCCTCGCCGGGCTGCAACGTGCCGACCGCTATGTTGAACGTCGCACGCCAGCCGACTTCGAGGATGACGGTGTCGCCGTGTTCGTAGGCACGAACGACGTCGTAGCGTTGCTGCCGTACCATGCCGCGGCCGCGCTCGTTGCGGTCGCGCATGGCGGCAAGATCGGATTTCCCGCCACCGGGATTGAGACGGTTCGGAAATTCGATCTGCTCGATGTCCGGCGCGAGGAATGCTTCCACCGACTCGTTGCGTTCAATCGCCTTCAAGTAGGCGTGTGTGATCGCGATTCGCTCGCTCATATCTCCTGCCTTTGAGGCGCTCGTTGCAGCGACACGTCAGCCTCGTGACAGGCCAGAAGGTGCATTGCAGCGGGAGCCGATTTCAAGGAAGATCGGCGAAAATTCGGTGGCCAGCCTTGGCCGTCGCCGGCTCCGCGTAACCGCGTCCCTCGTCTGCGAGGGTGAACCCAGAACAATCCGGAATGAGCGGCCCGCCGGGGCCGCTTGCGAGGTTTCGCCATGCGCATCAATCCAGCGGTCGTTTCGGCAGCGTCGCGGCGGGTCGACGCGAAGCTCGGGAAGACGGGCGCCGCGGCAGCCAAAATGCCGCCCACGGTTGCACTCTCCGGCAGCGTCAAGACATACATCGCCGGCATCCGAACGCATGACGACGTCGGCGCCTTCGAGCGTGCGATCGGAACGAACGACCTCCTCAGCCTCGGCTATTTCTGGCAAGGGCTGCACGCTTCGCGCTCGGTCGGGCGGATCATGATCGCCGCGACCGATGCCGAGCCGGCGGCGGCCGCCACCGGCTTCATGATCGCGCCGAACGTGCTGCTCACGAACTGGCACGTTTTCCCGGACACCGATACCGCAAAGCGCGCGCGAATCGAATTCGGCTACGAGGCCGACGAAAACGGCGGCGACCGCATGCCGACCTGGTTCTCGCTCAATCCCGACAGACTCTTCATCGCCCGCGAGACGCTGGATTTCAGCCTCGTCTATGTCGAGGCGCCGACGCAAGAGGGCCCAGACCCGCTTCCCAGCTTCGGCTGGCTCCGCCTCAACCCGCAGCTCGGAAAGACCGCCTACGGCCAGTATCTCTCGATCATCCAGCACCCGGAGGCGCAGGCCAAACAGATCGCGATCCGCGAGAACAAGCTTCTGCCCTTCGACGACAGCGACGACTTCCTCACCTATCAGAGCGACACGTTCCGCGGCTCTTCCGGATCACCGGTGTTCAACGACTTTTGGGAGGTCTGCGCATTGCATCACTCGGGCAAGCCGGCGATGACGCCGGACGGCGCCTACTATCTCGATCGCAGCGGCAGCCCGATCACCGACCACAAGCCCTCCGAAGACGAGATCAAGTGGATCGCCAACGAGGGCGCGCGCACCAGCCGCATCATTGCAAACATCCGCGGGGCGGCGCAGGCCGGCGAGAAGTTTCCCGACGAGATGCGGACGCTCCTCGAAGCCACCTTTACCGGGACACTGCAGCCGCCGCAGCCCTGGCGATCCACCGCGCCAAGCGCCCGAAACGAGGAGAGCAGCGGCGCCGCGCCATTGCGGCCGACCGGCCCGAGTGACACCTTCCTCGCCTACCTGCCGCTCAACGTCACCATCCGGGTCGAGAACGCCGACCATCCGTCGGGGCCGAAAATGGCCGCGGCATCCGCAACGCCACAGCCCATCCCGCAAGCCGGCGAACCCCTGCTCGAGAAGCTGAACTTCGACCAGGACTACGAGGATCGCCGCGGCTATGACGAGACCTTCCTCGGCAAGCAAAATCCGGCGCCGATGCCCACGATCGTCAAGGACGAACGGGATCAGATTGCACCGCTCAAGGACAAGAGCACGCAGCTCGACTACCACCACTACTCGGCGCTGATGCACAAAACGCGGCGCATGCCGGTGCTGACCGCGTGCAATGTCGACTACGAAGACAGCGCCCGCGGTGACCAGGGCCGGGCCAGCTTCGGAAAGGACCAGTGGATCCTCGATTCACGGATGGACGAGCGCTACCAGATCCCGACCGGCTTCTACGACCGCTGGAAGAAGATCGACTACGGTCATCTCGTGCGGCGCGAAGACAATTGCTGGGGCGCCTCGCAGAAGGAGATCGAATATTCCAATTCGGACACTTTTCATCTGACCAACTGCACACCGCAGCACGAGGACTTCAACCGCTCGAACCTGAAGGGAATCTGGGGCCTTCTCGAAAACGCCATCGGCGACCAGTCCAAGAAGGACAAGGGAATTGCCCGGCTCTGCGTGTTCGCAGGGCCGATCTTCGACGACGAGCATGACCTCGTCTGCGACGACAAGGCGGGAAAGATCCTCGTGCCGCTCGCCTTCTGGAAGGTCGTGGTCGCCCCGCTGCGCAAGGGCGGCCTCGGCGCCTACGGCTTCGTCCTGTCCCAGGCCGACGTGCTCCAGAAGGCAAAGCCGTTCGAAGAATTCGTGCCGCCGCAGCAATTCAGGCACGAGCAGACGACGCTGGCCGCGATCGAAGCCAGGACCATCGTGCGCTTCGACAAGGCGCTGAAGGCGGTCGACATCGTGGCCAAGCACGCCACCGCGGACGGCGGCAACGAGAGCGTCACGCTGTCGTCGGTCGAGGACCTGGTCCTCGCCTAGTCAACTGAACGCCTGGATGCCGGTTTGGGCGCGGCCGAGGATAAGGGCGTGGACATCGTGCGTGCCCTCGTAGGTGTTCACCGCCTCGAGGTTCAGCACGTGGCGGATCACGCCGTATTCGTCGCTGACACCGTTGCCCCCATGCATGTCGCGTGCCTCGCGGGCGATGGCGAGCGCCTTGCCGCAATTGTTGCGCTTCATCAGCGAGATTGCCGGCGCGGCCGCGTCGCCCGAGTCGATCAGCCGCCCGAGGCGCAGCGCGCCGAGCAGTCCCAGCGCGATCTCGGTCTGCATGTCGGCGAGCTTCTTCTGGATGAGCTGGTTGGCAGCGAGCGGGCGGCCAAACTGCTTGCGGTCCAGCGTGTATTGCCGCGCCGCGTGCCAGCAGAACTCCGCGGCGCCCATCGCACCCCAAGCTATGCCGTAGCGCGCGCGGTTGAGGCAGCCGAACGGTCCGCCGAGACCTTTCGCATTCGGCAGAAGGTTCGCCTCAGGCACCAGCACGTCGTCGAGCACGATCTCGCCGGTCACGGAGGCGCGCAATGAGAACTTGCCCTCGATCGTGGGGGTCGAGAAGCCCTTCATGCCACGTTCCACCACGAAGCCGCGGATCGTGTCGTCCAGCTTGGCCCAGACGACGGCAATGTCCGCGATCGGCGAGTTTGTGATCCACATCTTTGCGCCGTTGAGGCGATAGCCGTTCGCGTCCCTCACCGCGCGCGTCACCATGCTGCCGGGATCGGAGCCGTGATCGGGCTCGGTGAGGCCGAAACAGCCGACGAATTCGCCGCTCGCGAGCTTCGGCAGATATCTGCGCCGCGTCTCCTCCGAGCCATAGGCGTAGATCGGATGCATGACGAGCGAAGACTGAACGCTCATCGCCGAGCGATATCCACTGTCGACGCGCTCGACCTCGCGCGCGATGAGGCCATAGCAGACGTAGTTCAGGCCTGCGCAGCCATACGCCTCAGGCAGCGTCGCCCCCAGAAGGCCGAGGGCGCCCATCTCGGTCATGATCGTGCGGTCGAAGGTCTCGTTGCGGAAGCCGAGCTTCACCCGCGGCATCAGCCTATCCTGGCAGTACGCGCGGGCGCTGTCGCGCACCATGCGCTCTTCCGCAGACAATTCCTTCTCCAGCAGGAACGGATCGGCCCAATCGAACGCATTGCGGTCGAGCTTGTGCGAGGGCTTCGCGTGGAGGTCATCGGTGTGCGCGGACATGGTCGTTCCTTTCGAACTCACTTCTGGCCCGGAATGCCCTGAACGAGCAGGACAACGCCGTCCGATCCGGCGACGCGGTCCCTTGAAATCTCCCGATAGGCCGGCGAGTCGGCGAATTCCCGGAACGCGGCCTCGTCGGGAAAGGCCATCATGACCACCTTCTCACGGTCCCATTCGCCCTCCACCACCTTCGGCGCCTCATCGGCGGCGAGCAGCCGGCCGCTGAAGCGCTGGAACACCTCCATGAAAGCAGCCTGATAGCGGTCGTAGCGCGCCCGGTCGGTAAAGCGCAGCTGGGCGATGACGTAGACGGTCATGGAGCCTGGGCCGGCGGTGTTGCCGGGGTGATGTAAACGCGGTTCTCCTTGCAGGCAATGTATTGGTGGAAGCGCCGCAGCACGGCACGCGACAAATTCACCTCTCGACCCTCAGGCGGAGGTGTGTCGGCACGGCTTCAGCCGGTGCGTCAGCTACCGGCGGCAGGACCGGGTTCTCGACCGTCGGGGTCACGTATAGCTTCTCCTCGCGGTAGGCGATGTAGATGTGGAAGTGACGCAGAATGTTCATGCCAATCAGCATGCTCGCATCGGCCTCCATCTTCCGCGGGTCGGCGATGCGGGTTCCGGTCGGCGGCGCCGCCGCGTCGATGACCACTTGATGCATCAGGTCGGGAATGATCTCAACCTGGAGGTTGTTGACGACGATCCCCTCGAACGCCAGCGAGCGGAAGATGTGGCGATAAGTAGGCGCATTCGGCTTGCCGGTCAGATGGCCGGAGACGGGTGCCTCCGAGGAGCCAAGCCTCAGATGAAACTGATTTTCGGCGATGGGGACGGTGAGAGTCGTGTGGTAGGCGCCGGTGTCGAGAATGGCCGTGACGGGCTGGCCATCGAGCGTCACCGGCACGACGATGTGACCGGAGTGCAGGACCCGCATCGGAATGACGGCGACCGAGGGCGCCGGCCAATAGACGACCTTGCCTTCGCAATGATCCGGCGAGAACAGGTTGAGCCGGTCGCCGCCGAAATCGATGTCGATGTCGTAGTTCTTGAGGATGTCGGGGGCGAGCACGCCCGCAATGCCTCGGTCCTCGCCGAAGATCCGGCTGCCCGGCGCGATCGCGAGGGCCATGGCATCCGCCTCGAGCGGCCCGATGGTGAGAGAGCTCTCCGCGAACTGGTCGGAATATTCGCCGTACATGTTGTAGAGCCTGAAATTGCCCCGGCGACGCACGAGATGGAGCTCGTCCGCGGCTTCCGTCGTGATTTCGGTCATGGCACCCCCGGTGTCCAGCAGCATGAGTTTCGGCACGCCGGCGATGAGCACCGGAACGTAGGATTCCTTCCGCTCAATCGCGGGTTCGAGAGCGAGGGATGCGATCCGCGTCAGCGACGGACATTCTGCCGCTGCGGCGGGCACCGGCAGCGCCAAGACCAGCACGGCGAGAATCTTCGCCGCGCCTGTCCCCCATTTCGAGCTTGCCATCGCGCGAAGCCTATCGCGCCGGTCCTGAGGCGAGAAGGCGACCGTTCGCGACACCTAGGCTCGCAGGAAGTCAACAACCGCCTGCTTGTAGGCCTTGTCGCCCACCGCGGTCATGTGGTCACGGTTCGGGACGATCACGGCGCGGCCATTGGCGAAGGCATCGGCAAGCGGTTCCGGACGGCCCGACTGCGTGTCCTTGTCCCCGTCGATGACCAGCACCGGTGTCGTGCAAGCCCCGAGCTCCTTCTTCGAATACATCGTGCGGTCCGCAGACATGCAGGCGGCGAGCGCGAGCAGATCCTTGCCATCCTGACCGGCAAACGCGCGGAAGGCCTTCTCCGTCGGGTCGATGATCGTAGAAGGGTCGGGCGCGCGGAGCGCCGCCGCGATACCCTTGCGGTGCGCCTTCGACGCGAAATAGGTCTCGCCGATCCCGGCACACACCGCACGCGAGACGCGCGAGGGATTCGTCATCAGCACACCGACGGTCAGAATCCCACCCATCGAGTAGCCCATGAGGTCCGGCCGCTCGAGACCGGCTGCGTCCATCACCGTCACGATGTCGCCGACCATCCTGTCGCCGTAGGCAGCGTCGTCGTGCGGTTTGCCGCTCTCGCCATGGCCGCGGCAATCCATTGCCGTCACGGCGAAGCCCGCTCCTGTGAGCGTTTCGTACCAGCCGACATTCCTCCAGTTCTGGGCCCGGTCCGAAGCAAAGCCATGGACGAGAAGGATGGGGCGGCCGCTGCCGACGGTTTCGTAGGCCAGACGCACGCCGTCTTTCGCGGTTGCAAACTTGGTCATGGGACCGACCTTCGCAAAGCAGCCGCGGACTGTCTATGATGCCGCGACCTCTGCCTGAGGCACCACTATGTCCTTGGAACAGTTGAAGAAAGATGTCTGCGGGGCCGTGGACGACATGCGCGCGGAGCTGCTTGCCCTCAGCCATGCGATCCACGACGAGCCGGAGCTCGCACTCGAGGAGTTCAAGGCCGCGAAGCGGCTCACCGAAGCGGTCGAGGCCCACGGCCTCGCCGTTCAGCGCGAGGCGTTCGGTCTCGCCACAGGTTATGTGTCCGAATTCGGAAACAGCGGGCCGAACGTCGCGATCCTGTCCGAATACGACGCCCTGCCCGGCATCGGCCATGCCTGCGGCCACAACATCATTGCGACCAGCGGCTACGGCGCAGCCATCGCGCTTTCGAAGCTCGCTTCGCGCCTGCCCGGCCGTGTGCGCTACCTCGGCACGCCGGCGGAGGAGCGCTTCGGCGGCAAGGAGATCATGGCGCGCCATGGCGCGTTCGAGAGCTGCGACGCGGCGATGATGATGCACCCCTCGAACCAGAACCTGATCACCATGCCGTGCATCGCGATCTCTGAGGTCGAAGTGATCTATCACGGCCGCTCGGCGCATGCCTCGGCGATGCCCTATCGCGGGCTGAACGCGCTCGACGCCGTCGTCACGGCCTACCAGTCGATCGCGCAGCTGCGCCAGCACATCCGCAACACCGACCGCATCCATGGCATCATCACAGAAGGCGGTCTCGCACCGAACATCGTGCCGGAGCGGGCGGCATGCCGCTTCTATGTGCGCGCGGTCGACGCGCACGAGCTCGCGCCGCTCAAGGCGCGGGTTCAGGCGTGCTTCGAGGCCGGCGCGCTGGCGACAGGCTGCAAGCTGGAAGTGCATTGGGGCGATACGGACTATCTCGATCTCAAGACCAACTGGCCCATGGCCACGCTCTATGAGGTAAATGCCACCGCACTCGGCCGGGAGTTCTTCCCGGTAGGCGAGCTGCCGCCGGGTTATGCCGGATCGACCGACATGGGCAATGTCAGCCATCGCCTGCCATCGATCCATCCGATGCTGGGCGTCGCGCCGGCGGGTGTCATCATCCACAACCCCGAATTCACACGGTACGCTGCCTCACCCGCTGGGGACGATGCAGTGATCGACGGCGCCAAGTCCCTGGCGATGACGGCGCTGGACCTGATGGCCGACGCCGCGAAGCTCGAAGCGGTAAGGGCGGACTTCGCCGCCACGGCCGAGCTGTCGCGGGCGGCGATCGCCAAGTCGCGCGAACCGCTGGCGCACGCCCATCACGGCGGCTGCGGCTGCGCATGAACCTCTGGCTGCTGATTGCGGCGATCAACGGGCTCCTTGCCGTAGCGTCAGGCGCGTTCGCGGCGCACGGATTGCAGGCGCGGCTCGACCCGCATGCCCTGCAGGCGTTCGAGACCGGAGCGCGCTATCACATGTATCACGCACTCGCGATGAGCCTCGCGGCCTTCGCGATCCGCGACGCCGCCGCGCCTGCCGCGACTGTAGCGTGCGCCTTCTTCCTCGCGGGCATTTTGCTCTTTTCCGGTTCCCTCTATCTTCTGGCGTTGACAGGCGCGCGCGGCATCGCTGTCGTCACTCCGGTCGGCGGCGTCTGTTTTCTCATCGGCTGGGGCGCGCTCGCCTTCGCCGCAACGCGAATGAAGGTCTGATGCGCAGCAACGAGCACGTACTGATCGCGGGCAGCGGCATTGCCGGCCTCGGCGCGGCGCTGGCATTCGGCGGCGGCACGCGCCGCATCACCATTCTCGACCGCGATCCCGCGCCGCCGGCAGGCTCGGCCGAGGACGCCTTCTATGCCTGGGAGCGCCGCGGCGCGACACAGCTGCGCCACAGCCACGCCTTCCTCGGCCGCCTCACGACGCTCATCCGCGAGCGCTATCCGACGTTGATGCAGGAGCTGCTCGAGAACGGCACGCGGCTGTTCGGCTTCGAGGACGGACTGACCCCGACCCTGGCGCACGGCTACATTCCGGCACACGGCGACGAGGACATGAAGCTCCTGTTCAGCCGGCGCACGACGCTCGAGTTGATCCTCCGACGCTACGCAGCGACGCTGTCCGGCGTGACCTTCGTCACCGACGCGGGCGTGCGCGGGCTGATCAGCCATCACGACAAGGGCCGGCTGGTGGTCGACGGACTCAAGGTCGATCGCAACGGGGCGATGGAAGACATGCTGGCCGATGTCGTCGTCGATGCTTCGGGTCGCAACACGCTGTTCCCCGAATGGCTGCGCGCGGAAGGCCTGACGGTGCGCGAGGAGTCCAGCCCCTGTGGCATCCTCTACTACACGCGCCACTACAAGCTCCGCGACGGACAGGAAGAGCCGCCGCGCGACGGCACGCCCGGCGGCGCCGACCTCGGCTACATCAAGTTCGGGGTCTTCATCGCCGACAACCGCCACTTCTCGGTTACCCTGGCGACGCCGGAGATTGAGACCGAGATGCGGCAGGCGGTGGTCAAGCCCGAGAATTTCGACGCCATGTGCATGGCGATGCCCGGAACGGCGCGCTGGATCGACCCCGAGCGGTCGGAACCGGTGAGCCAGGTCTTCGCGATGGGCAACCTGCACAATGTCTGGCGGCACTTCCTCAAGGACGGCGAGCCGCAGGCGCTGAACTTCTTCGCGATCGGCGACGCCGCGATCAGGACCAATCCGCTCTACGGTCGCGGCTGCTCGTCGGGCGTGGTCGAGGCGCACCTGCTGCGCGGCGCGCTGGACGCGGGCGATGATCCGGTCGAGCGGGCGAAGACCTACGAGCGCGAACTCGTCCGCGCCATCCGGCCGTACTACGACTCGATGGTGACGCTCGACCTGAACGCGATCCGCCGCGCCGAGCACGAGCGCAATCCGAACTACCAGCCTGGGCTGCGCGCGCGCCTTGCAAAGAGCTTCACCGAGGACGGGCTCATGCCGGCGCAGCGCGGCGACGTCGAGGTGAGCCGTGCGATGAGCCGCGTGTTCCACATGCTGGACGAGCCGAGCGCATTCCTGAAACGGCCGGCGATCGTGGCGCGGATTCTCGCTGTGTGGGCGTTGCCGGAATCCGAGAAGCGCAGGCGCGGTCTCTATCCGCCGAACGCGGGACCCGATCGCGCCGGAATGCTGAAACTTCTGAAGATCGCCGCCTGAGCGGCCACTGGAGGACATCATGGTGGCGTTTCCCGAACCGAAGATGGTCAAGACCAACGGCATCGAGCTCGCGGTCTATGAAGCGGGGCCGAAGGACGGCATCCCGGTCGTGCTGTGCCACGGCTTTCCCGAGCTCGCCTATTCCTGGCGGCACCAGCTGCCGGCGCTGGGCGCGGCGGGCTATCACGTCATCGCGCCGGACCAGCGCGGCTATGGCCGTTCCTCGCGGCCCGCGGCGATCACCGACTACGACATGGAGCACCTGACGGGCGACCTCGTCGGGCTGCTCGACGCCTATGGCCTCAAAAGCGCGATCTTCTGCGGCCACGACTGGGGCGGGCTCGTGGTCTGGCAGATGCCGCTGTTCCATCCGACACGCGTGCGCGGCGTCATCGGCGTCAACACGCCGTTCATTCCGCGCGGGCCGATCGATCCGATCGCGGCGATGCGCGCCGCGTTCGGCGAAGACATGTACATCGTCTATTTCCAGAAGCCCGGCGTGGCGGATGCGGCGCTGGCCAAGGACGTGCGCAAGTCGATGCGCTTCTTCATGCGCAAGTCCGGCATGAAGGCGGAGGATTATGCAAAGCTCCCCGCCGAGCAGCGCAATCTTGCGCTGGTCAAGGCGCTGGAGGCGGACGAGACGACATGGGGCGGCCAGGGCGCGCAGCTCCTGACCGAGGAGGAGCTGAACTACTTCGTGCGCGCGTTCGAGCGCACCGGATTCACCGGCGGCATCAACTGGTATCGCAACTTCACCCGCAACTGGGAGAAAAGCGACGGCGTCGTGCAGAAGGTGAACGTGCCCGGCCTGATGATCATGGCCGAGGACGACATCGTGCTGTCGCCGGCCATGACCGAGGGCATGGAGCAATACGTTCCCGACCTCGAGAAGGCGCTGATCCGCGACTGCGGTCACTGGACCCAGCAGGAGCACCCGGACCAGGTCAACACCATCATGATCGACTGGCTGAAGCGCCGGTTCATCGGGCCGGCCTGAGCTGAGCCTTCAGCGCGGCGGCGACGTCGGCCAGTTGGCTGGCATCGCCCGTGGTGCGTTTGACCAGCAGCGCGCCCTGGAGCGCGCCGAAGATCATCCGCGCCATCCTGGCCGGCCTGGAGCTGAGCACGAACTCGCCGCGTTCGACACCGCGTTGCAGGATGCGCGCGAGCCACTGCTGGTGCTCCTCGAAGAACGCCTCGACCCGGGTGCGCACCGCCCCGGGCAGCGCCATCATCTCGCCGGCCAGAGCGCCGCACAGGCATACCTTGTCGGGCGACTTTGAGAACTCGAAATAGGGCGCCATGTACTGGTCGAGCATCGCCAGCGACGACTTGCGCGGATTGGCTGCGATCCCGGCGAGCGCCGCGGAAAAGCGCGCGGCGTAGCGGTCCACCACCGCCGCCGCGAGCTCGGCCTTGGAGCGAAAGTGATAGTGAATGCTCGCCTTGCGGATGCCGAGCGCATCCGAGATGTCCTGATAGCTGAAAGCGCTGTAACCGCGTGTCTGGATCAGCGCCTCGGCAACGTCGAGAATTTCGCTGGCGGTGCTGGAAGGAGCGGCGGTCACGGTCTTCGAGCTCAAACGAATCGCCGCACCCACTTCTGCCAGAAGAGGGCTCCTTCCGGGCTTGCAAGCGGCCGGCGCGCGCCAATGGGATTGCGGATCCAAGTGCCCTTGCGGTGACGCCCGAGGCCATCTTCGATCACGCCGTCGAGCACGAGGATCTCCTCGCCGCCATCTCCAGTGGCCGGCAGGCCGGCGCCCGGCGCGAGATTCACGAGCGAGACGACTTCCTCGCCGGGCTTTTCGAACAGCGGCAGGCGCGCCACGGCGGCGGCCGGCCGGTGCTGAAACTCCGCTGTGCCGACGACGACACGCGGCACCGGGTTTGTTCCCATCTGGCGCAACTTCACGAGGATCGTGCAGCCGGGTCCAGTGAACGGCGCATGGCGACTGCCCGGCGGATTGCGCACATAAGTGCCCGCCGGATAGTCGCCGGCTTCGTCGGAGAACACGCCCTCGAGCACGAGGAATTCCTCGCCCAGCTCGTGGGCATGCGGCGTGAAGCGGCTCTGCGGCGCATAGCGCACGATCGACGTCGCGCGCGCGACTTCACCGCCAATGCGGTCAAGCATGCGCCGCTCGACTCCGGGTTGCGGCGATGCGATCCACGGCAGGCTTCCGGTTTCGAGAACGACCCGGCGCGAGAAGTCCGCGTTGATTTCCGTCGTGGTGTTCGTCATGCCTTGCTCCAAGGCCTCAGGTCGAATTCGTACGTGCGAACCGAGCGCGGCTGCGTCGCGAACGCCAGCGCCGCGACATCTTCGCACGTCATGCGCGGCGCGTCTCCCCGGCCGAAGCGGACATCCGTCTGCGGCTCGTCGATCAGGCCATCGAGCACGACATGCCCGACATGGACGCCGCGGGGCTCCAGTTCGCGCGCGAGCGCCTGGGCAAATCCGCGGAGGGCGAACTTCGCCGACGCAAACGCATTGAAACCGGCGGCCCCGCGCAAACTCGCGCTCGCCCCGCTGAGGACGATCGTGCCGCCGCCGCGCGCGATCAGGGCCGGCACGACGATCTGCGCGGTGAGAAAGGCGCTGAAGCAGCCGACGCGCCAGGCTTCCTCGAACTCCGCCGGCGCAGTCTCGTCGAGCGGCTTTTTCATCACGCGGTGCGCGAGATGGATGACCGTTTCGATCCGTTCTATGAACGGCGCAACAGCCTCGCGCAGCGCGGTTCCATCCGTCAGATCCACGCGGCGATGGCTGTAGCGTCCGCCTGCCGTCCCGACCGCTGCCTTCGCCGCACCGGCCACGCGCGTTGTTCGCGCGAGGCCGGCGACATCGTAGCCGGCAGAGGCAAAAGCAGCGGCGAGAGCGACGCCAAGGCCCTCACCGAGACCGGCGAGAACAACCAGCGGCCTCACCGCCATCCGAGCACACTCGCCACGATGACGATCAGCGCCGCCCAGCCCGCCGCGAAGGCGAGCGTGCGCACCACCGGAACGCCCAGAACGTAGACGGCGAAGTGCGTGAGCCGGGCAAAGAAATAGACCGCGGCGGCCGCCTGGGTCGCCGGTGTCGACACGCCCACGGCATGCGCCACCAGCACGGCCGGCGCGAAGAGAACGAGGTTCTCGACCGCGTTTCCGTGCGCCTTGATCGCGCGCTCGGCCCAGCCCGGTCGGGCCGGCTGATAGGTGCCGGCCAGGGTCGGCCACAACCCGTTCGCGACCATGCGCTCGAGGACATAGGGGATCCAGAACAGCGCGGTCATCAGGACGGTCAATGTCAGCCAGTACAGTTCGCTTGCCATGTCGGATGGCTCCTTCTTGTTCGCACCATACCTACCTACTAGTAGATAGCTCGTCAAGTCCGCGCAAAGCAGCGCCGCCCGCGAAATCTGCGCGCGCCGTTCACCGGCGCGACACGAGCCGCCGCGCCAGCTCGCCGATCGCTCGCGCCGCGGAGAATTGCGGTTGCACCGCCGACCACGGAGCTGCCAGCCGCACCGCTCGCACTGGCCGCAATCGCCGGCGAACGCTCGCCGCCGAGACTGCTTGGCCGGGCCTCCCGGCGCGTGCCAAAATGCCAGAATGGCTGACCCCCAGGGCGACACCGATACCTTTTCCTATGCCGATCCGGCGGATCCCGCGCTGAAGCGCCTTGTCATCCGGATCATCGAGCGGATCAGCGGCCAGCCCTATCTCAAGTGGCTCTACGAGGAGAATCGCGCCAATCCCGTGCCGGGCGAGGACTTCTGGGACGCGGCGATCAGAAAGCTCGAGCTGCACCTCAAGTACAATGAAGATGCCCTTAAGCAATGGCCGAAGACCGGGCCCCTCGTCGTGGTCGCCAACCACCCGTTCGGCGTGCTCGACGGGTTGATCATCTGCCACCTGGTGGCCAAGGTGCGGAAGGACTTCCGCGTGCTCACCAATGCGGTGCTGCTGCGCGCCGAGGAGGTGCGGTCCTTCCTGTTGCCGGTCGACTTCGCCGAGACCGAGGAAGCGCTCAAGACCAACCTGCGGACGCGCGCGGAGGCGAAGAACCACCTGATGAAAGGCGGCTGCCTCGTCGTGTTTCCGGCCGGCGGCGTCTCGACCACGCCGACCATCTGGCACAAGCGCGCGCTGGATGCGGAATGGAAGAACCTCACGGCGCGGCTGATCAGCCAGGCCAGGGCGCCCGTGGCGCCGGTCTATTTCGCGGGCCAGAACTCGCGCCTGTTCCAGCTCGCGAGCCACATCTCGATGACGCTGCGCCTGTCGCTCCTGTTCAAGGAAGTGCACGACCGCATCGGCACCGACGTGCATGTCCGGCTCGGCGATGTCATCCCCTATGAGCGGATTGCCGGGATCAACGATCGCCAGCGTGTGATGGATACGCTCAAGGACATCACCTACTCGCTGGGCGATCATGTGCCGGAAAAGCTGCCGAAAGGACGCGTCAGGCGGCCGCGGCGCGCGCCCGGATCCCGGGTGTATCCGTGACCGCGCGCCCGCGCGTCGGCCTGTTCGTCACCTGCCTGGTCGACCTGGTCCGGCCGCAGATCGGATTCGCGGCGGTGAAGCTGCTGGAGCAGGCCGGGTGCGATGTCGAGGTGCCGGCGGCGCAGACCTGCTGCGGCCAGCCGGCGTGGAACGCCGGCGCCGATCGCCATGCAGCCGACATCGCCAAGGCGGTGATCGCGGCGTTCGAAGGCTTCGACTATGTCGTGGCGCCGTCGGGCTCCTGCGCCGGGATGATCCGGCGACACTTTCCCGAGGTGTTCGAGAAGGATGCGGCGTGGCTGTCCAGGGCGCGGGCACTGGCGGCGAAGACGCACGAGCTGATGTCGTTCCTGGTGAAGGTGCGCGGTGTCAGCGCAGTCAACGCGCGCTTCGAGAGAGCCGTCTGCATCCATGATTCCTGTTCCTCCTTGCGGGAGATGGGCGTGAAGGCCGAGCCGCGCACCCTGCTCGCTTCGGTCGGCGGCGTGACGATCAAGGAGCTGACCGACCAGCAGACCTGCTGCGGCTTCGGCGGACTGTTCAGCGTCAAATATCCCGAGATCTCCGAGCGCATGGCCGACGACAAGATCGCCGATGCCTGCGCCACAGGCGCCGAAACGCTGGTCGGCGGCGATCTCGGCTGCCTGCTGCACCTGAAGGGCCGGATGGCGCGGCAGGGCAAGACGCTCGAAGTGCGCCACGTCGCCGAAGTGCTGGCCGGCATGGGCGGCGAGAAGGCGCTGGGCGAGCCGTGAACCTCGACCCAAGGAATTTTCCGCAGACGGCGCGCGCAGCGCTGAACGATCCGCTGCTGCGCCCGGCGCTCGGCCGGCTCAAGACCCATTTCGGCGCCGGCCGCGCCTTCGCGGTGCAGCGCTATGGCGATTTCGAGGCGTTGCGCGAGGCCGGCAAGGCTATCCGCGACTACGCGGTCACACATCTCGACGAACTCCTGGTGACGTTCGAGGAAAGCGTCGTCGCCCGCGGCGGCCAGGTGCACTGGGCGCGCGACGCGGCGGAGGCGCGGACGCTGATTCT
>Ga0335069_10006806_pt1 | contig 16563 bp, 19 predicted proteins | sample Lox_Sample_11_FD_206714 | JGI IMG/M metagenome (GOLD analysis project Ga0335069, IMG submission 206714) | Soil microbial communities from Loxahatchee National Wildlife Refuge, Florida, United States - Lox_Sample_1.1 | ecosystem: Environmental > Terrestrial > Soil > Wetlands | place: USA...
TCACCGCATCGTCATGGCCGGCCAGCGGCTCGCCGACCGGCTGGCCGGTGACCGCGTCCCACAGCCGCACCGTGTCGTCTGGGCTGCCGGAGACGACGATGTCCCGGTTCCCGGCCCGCCCGGCCGCCACCGCCGTCACCCCGATGTCGTGGCCGGCCAGTACCAGGTGGGGGGCCCCGAGTGAGTGAGCCCACTGCGGGAGGAAAGCCTGCTGGCACATGTCCGCCAGGCGTCGCCGCAGACTGGGCAGGCCGAAATGGGCGGCCGTCAGGGCGAGCAGACGGGCTCGCCGGCCGGGTGGAAGCGGGGCCGCGCGAGCAGCGGCCCGGCGGATGATCACCGCCATCGGGACGGCTGTCGCCATCGCCGGGTCCAGGCTCACCAGCGTGGCCAGCCGGGCCAGATCCCCGTGAACCAGGTAGCCGGGGTCATCGAGCAGGCCAGCGAGCTGGCCCGCGGCGCTGGCGTGGTCGCCGGCCCAGGTCCGGGCGTAGCTGCTGGCCGTGGCCCAGGTCAGGCCGGGAGCCGGGTACAGGGTGGTGAGCAGGGCCTGCTCGTCTCCGGGCCGATGGCGGCGGCTCAGGAGTTCGTCGGCCAGGGCCTGGTGGAACAACCGGGTCAGCTGCTCGCCGCCATTACTGATCGCCTGGAGCAGGTAGTCCGCGCCGGTGCTGTCCCGCAGCTGGTCCAGATCAGCGGTGGTGACCGGATAGCCCAGCGCGCCGGCGAACCCGAGCCAGATCCGGTCATCGATGCCGCCGCCCCGGGCATAGGCCAGCGCGGTCAGCAGCGCCCGGATGCGGGCCTGCTGCTCGCCGGGCAGCTGATCCAGGTACTTGCTCAGCCCCTCCCCCACTCCCGACGGGATGCTGGCCGCGGCAAACCCGGCCGCCGGGTCGACCGGGTCGGCGGCGGTGGACAGGGGCACGGCGGCCATCGCGGCGACCAGGTAGTTCCGGCCTGCGCGGTCCGCGATCACGGCGGCCAGGCGGTCGCACAGGGCAGGGTCGGCACGGTAGTCGGCCCAGGCTCCGCCGGCCGGGCGGGGATGCCGTGCCTGGTGCTGGGTCAGCACCGCGGCGGCGAACTCGCGCAGCCCGTCCGGGTCGAAGTACCGGTCGGTGTCCAGGTCGACCAGCGCCGGGTCTACGGCGGAGGTGATACCCAGGGTGCGCAGCAGGTCCCCGAACCCGAACCGGTTGCCCGCGGCCAGCGGCCGGGTGGCCACCACCACGCGCACGTCAGGGAGGGCGGCCACCTCGGCCAGGGTCTCGGCGATCTGCCGCCGGTCCGCGTGGCTGGCCGCCTCATCCAGGGCATCCACCACGATCATCACCGGTTCGGCCGACGGCAGGGCATCGAGCGCGTCCACCAGCTCGTCGCAGCTATCCGCCCGCCCGACCCCGGTCAGGTCCGCGACCGCGGCCAGCAGACCGGAAAGAACCGCGCCGCGGGCATGAAACGCCAGGCCAGGCCAGGCCCGGCCGGATTCCAGGTCCAGCGCTGCCCGGGCCGCCACCGCGGACTTGCCGGCCCCGGGCTGCCCGGTGATCACCAGCGGCTGTCCCGGTGACTGCGGATCGGTCAGCCAGCCTTTTACCGCGGCCAGCGCGGCCTGCCGGCCGCGGAACAGGTCACCGCCCTGCGAACTGCCCCGCTGCCCGCGCGAGCGGCGGGTGAAATGGCTACGGGCATCGGTCCCGGCCATCAACCACGGCCGCGGCAACTGCGGCCAGCAGGCGCGGATCACCGGCAGGGGCAGGAAACGGTCGAACCGGCCCGGTTCGGATCCCTGGACCAAGATCCCCACCAGCGTCCCGGCCGCCGGGTCGATCACCGGGCCGCCGCTATGCCCCGGCAGCGTCCCCGCCTGACCGGCCCAGTCCAGCTGCACGGTCCCGTCCGCGGCCGGGCCGGCCACCGCAAAGTCCCGCCATACGCCGCGCAGCGCCCGTTCGGCGTGCGGGAACCCGAACACGCTCACCCGGGAGGGCAGCCGTGCCGCCGCCGACAACGGCACCGGGGCCGGCCACCCCCCAGCCGGCCCGGCCCCGCCAAGATCCAGCAGCGCGGCATCAACCGGTCCTGCGTCCGCGCCTGCGCCTGCGTCCGCGCCTGCGCCGACCGGCCGGGCGGGCAGGACCGTGCCGTGCTGGCCGCCGGGCGCGGCGGGAAAGACCGCCTCAACCCGCACAGCAAAGCCGCCCGGCCCAGCCCCGGCCTGCCGCAGCACATGCCCGGCCGTCAGCAACCGGGCCTGATCGACCAGGACCGCCGAACCAGCCGGGCGACCAGCCACGTACAGTACCGCGGTCGCCGCGGTGACCGCGGCCAGCCCGCTACTTGCCCGGCTGTCAGTCACCGTCATCGCGGCCATGCCAGGTCAGCCTGACATTGATCGTGCCCTCAGCCTGGTTCTTGGCGAAGAACCACCAGTTCACCTCGCCCGAGACCTTCAGCCCGAACTCCAGCTCCACCTCATCGGGAGTCAGCCGCGACCGCAGCGACGTCGCCACCGCACTGGCCGCCTCCGCCACCGATTCCAGCCGGGCCTGCAACCGGCCCCCGTCCCTGACATCCGGGGCACCGTCGTGCAGCGCCACCAGGTCACTTTCGGCGGATTCGAAGAAAACCTCTGAGCCATCGTCAAGAACGAACCTTACGAATTCGGCCACCCGCCCCCCTTCGTCCAGAACACCGTTATACCGCCCGTTCAGACTGCCGGGAAGGCCGCGCCCAGGCGGTCCGGCGGGGCGGGCGTGGCGGGCGGTGCACAGCGGCCCGGACAAGCCCGTCAGCACGCCGGCCAGGTCATCCTCATGCAGCCAGGCGTCAGGGTGACCGGCTCGGCGGCGGCCAGCGCGGTGACTGCGGCAGCCACCGCGTGCTCGGAGGCCTGTTCCACCGAGCCGGCGTAACGGAGCAGGCCGGCGCGGCTGGTGCCGGGGACGACCTGCATGGCGGTCACGGTCATCCGGCCGTTGGTGATCGTGTCCGTCTTGTCGAGAACCACCGTATCGATGGCGCGGCAAGACTCCAAAGCCTGATAGCCCATGATGAAGATGCCCAGCTGGGCGCCCCGGCCGGAGGCGGCCAGCAGGGCGGCCGGGGCGGCCAGTCCCAGGGCGCAGCATGCTCACAACGGTACTGCTGACACTAGAGCATCAGGACCAGCATGTAGCCCATGGTGATGCCCATGGCGATCTTGCAGAGGACCGCGCAGCGCGGGGCCAGCCGCGGGCGGCCGGACCCGGCCGGGGCGGAGAGGGCGAGCCGGTCGCCTTGCACGACCACGTGGCCCAGCAGGAACAGCGCCAGCGGCAGGGCCAGGAATGAGAGGCGGGAGGCGGGCAGCAGCAGGAACATGTAGATCATGGCGGCGCACTCGACCAGATGGGGCGTGGCGTGCAGGCAGCGCCACGGGCTGGCGACCGCGCCGCGGCGGACGCGGGCACGCACGGCCTGGCCGCCGAACCACGCGGCGCCGGCCGCGAACACCCCCGCCCACAGGCCGGCGGGCAGGGTGCGCAGGCCGGAGACGAGCATCCCGGCCATGGCCACGCCCATGACGATGTGGGCGGCGTCGGTGTCGAGTTCGGTCGGACGGCGCCACAGGCGGGCCATGACCAGGCGCCCGGCGCAGTAGGCGGCCACCGTGAGCATCAGGGCGGCGAAGATACCGGAGAGCCAGCCGGGGCCGTTCATGTGAGTCATGTGAGGCTTCCGGTGGGGCCGGCCGTGGTCGCGGAGGCGGCGGGGGTGGCGGGGGTGGCGGCGCGCGGCCAGAAGGACAGGGCCAGCAGGGCGAGGAGCGGGCCGGAGTCCGGGTCGGTGGTCATGCCGGTGAAGATGCCGCCCAGGCCCTGGGCCAGCCACAAGGCGGCGGCTGCCAGCAGGGCCAGGACGACGGCCGCCCTTGCTCCGCGGGCGGGCAGGAAGACGCCCGCGGCGATGAGGACGAGCGCGGCGGCCAGCACGATCGAGGCGAGCAGGCCGTGCTGGCCGAGCAGGGCGCCCAGGCGGCTGTCGGCCCAGCCGAGCCAGGCCGGCTCCCCCGGGGCCATGTCCTTGATCGCGCCGCCGAGCGCCGCGCGGGCCGCGGGCAGCAGGGCCAGGACTGCCATGCTCCCCCAGACCACCAGCCACAGGCCGCGCGCCATGCCGCGGCCCACGGCACGGGCGGCCTCGAACGGCGCGGACCTGTCGCGGTCGGCGGGCCACAGCAGGACGGCCAGCACGGCGTAGAGGATCACCGCGCCGGGGGCGCCGCCGGCCAGGCTGGCGGTGCCGGCCAGCACGCCGCCCAGGCCCTCGCCGAGCCACCAGACCCCGAGGGACCAGGCCGCCGAGGCGGCCAGCGCGAGCCTGACCGTGGGACGCCAGGCGATGCCCAGGCCCAGCACCACCTGGATGGTGGCGAAAACCGCATTGGTCACGGCCAGGTGATGCCCGATGAAACCCGCCGACCAGGTAATCGGGGCGGCCACCACGGCGGGATTTCCCCGGGCGCTGTCGCCGAGCATCTGCGGGAAGGCCTTGGTGAACATGGACGGCTGGTATTGCAGGATTCCGTCGAACAGCCAGATCGTTCCGAGGGCCAGCTGGAGCTTGCGGCGCGCGTCGAGCTTTGCGCGGCCGGCTCGGGGCTCAGCCGCGCTGGGCTGCGGCGCCGCGCGGCCGACCGCGAGGCTCTCGCTCATGTCCGGGTCCTTCCCGTTTTCTGGCGCAAACCAATACGACGTTAAAAGACGGCTGGCGGACTGGACAAGAGAATGGCCGGATCAGGCGGGCTGAATGGCCTTTGCGTAACCCGGGCCGGGTATTGGATAAACCCTCTGCGGGTATTATGCAAACCCGGCCCGGGTATCCCCCGAATTTCGGTTACCGTACCGCTCAGCTGGTGAAGGTAGGGTCGCCGCCGCGGACCGGGGTGACCCGGCCCTTGGGCTCCTCCCAGTCCTCCTGGCGCCCGAGGGCGGTCATGTCGAGGAAGGTGTAGGCGTTCCCACATACTCGGTGCCCCGGCCGTAAACCGAGTAGGTGTGGAAGATCTCGTCACCCTCGCGCAGGAAGCAGCTGAAGCCCGGCATCTCGGCGGACCGGTCGCCGCCCAGCAGGCCGGGCTCGGCCCGGTAGTTGTACTCGGTCTGGCCGCGCGCCTCGTCCAGGGTGACCTGGTAGTCGTAGTTGAAGTCGCTGCCGTGGCTGGAGTACCACGGGACGTTCCAGCCCCGCTCCTTGGCCATGGCGGCGACCTTCTCATACGGCGCGCGGGAGGCCAGCACGAACGCCGTCTCCCGGGAGCCCACGTGCTCGATGACGCCCGGGGAGAGCTCGTCGATGGCGGCCGAGCAGCCCGGGCACGGCTGGTCCCAGTCCGGGCCGAACATCACGTGCTGGACGATCAGCTGCCGCTTGCCGCGGAATAGTCCGGCCAGCGAGACGGGGCCGTCCGGGCCCTCGAACACGTACTCCTCGTCCACCTTGACCATGGGCAGCCTGCGCCGGCTGGCGTTGAGCTCGTCGCGGGAGCGGGTCATCTCCTTCTCCTGCGCCAGCAGCCGGCGCCTGGCCTCGAGCCACTGATCGCGGGAGACGACATCGGGAAGGCTCATCACGTACCTCCTGTGAGCGGGTCCTTTCGGAGATACGACGAACCGGCGAGACGCAGATGGACGGTCGCCGGCGAAGAACTTCGCGGGCCGCGGCGCTCGGGGGCGGGGTGCAAGGGGCGGGGCTCGAGGGGCAGGGCGCGGGGTGCGACCCGGGCGCGGGCCCGGGACGATCCGCCGGGTCAGCCCATCTCGGCGGCGGCCGCGCGCAGGAGGCCGGCCGAGTCCGATGGCCCCAGCGCGGTCTGCGCGACGCGCCGGAAAGCCTCCAGGTGATCCCGGGCCTCTTCGGGAGCATGACTGATGAAATCGTCGCGTGGACCTTCGAGGAACACCGTGCTCTCATCGGGCGTGTCATCGAACCCGACGATCTCGAAAGGTCCCTTCATCCCGGGATGCAGGCCGGCCGTGAAGGGGACGACCTGCAGGGCCACGTCCGGCAGCTCCGCCACGCTGATCAGGTGCCGGAGCTGCCGGCTCGTGATGGAAGGGTTTCCTACTGGGCGGCGGATGACGGACTCATCCAGGACGAAGGAGAATCTCGGCGCATTCTCGCTGGCCAGCAGATTCCAGCGGCTGGTACGGAGTTCGGCCAGGGCGGCCGCGGACGTCTCATCATGGAAAACCCGCAAGACCTCCCGCGCGTACTCCGCTGTCTGGAGAACACCGGGAACGAATAGCGGCTCGAATTGATTGACCGCGGACGCCATGGATTCGTAGTCGATGAGCTCAAGGAGCGACGGGGGCGCAACGTCACTGTAGCGCTGCCACCACAGGCCCTGTCCGGCCGCCCGGGCCAGCGCGAGCAGGTCCTCGGCCTGTTCGCTGTCCGTGATGCCATAGATCGGAAGGAGCTCCCTGAGATCATTAACGTCGATACCGGACCTTGCTTTCTCGATCCGGTTCATCTTCGAGGGGGACCAGTTCATGGCCCGCGCCACTTGTTCCTGAGTGAGCCCCTGGCTCAGGCGCGCTGATCGAAGTTCTGTTCGAAGGCGTCGCCGTGCCGCCAGCTGGCCCTGGCTATTACTCATAGTAATCATCTCGCTGCCTACAGTTCCTGCTCATCTGTATGGTATGCGGACTTACGGGTCGCACACCAACAAAACTGTCGGCAGAAACAGGCGGCCGCCCGCGAAGCTTCGCCGGCCGCGGCTAACGCACCTCAGCCGCCCGGGGAGAGGGATCGGCTAGTCCCGGCAGAGAGGGATCGGCGTCCTAGCGGAGAGGGATCGGCGAGTCCCGGCAGAGGGATTGGCTGGTTAAGGCCTGGCGGGGCCCGGCATCGCGGGTGCGGGCCCGCTCCAGGAAGGAAGACCACGCGGCGGGCGGCAGCCTGAGTAGCGGCCCGTCCGGGTTCTTGGAGTCTCTGACCAGTAGCGATCCGCCTGCTACCGCCACTTCCACGCAGGCCCCGCTATTGGAGGCCGTGCTCTTCCGCCAGTTGATCGACGGTTCTTCGAACTCGATCACCCGCACTCCCTCCTTACCGCCGGGCGCGACCTCTCACTGAGGCTGACCGCCGCGGAACGACACCGTGTCCAGCCACCCGCAAGGCGCGGGTAAGGCTGCCTAACTTGGGCCAGGCATGCCTTAATGAGCGGCAAGCCTTCATCGGGACGCACGTGAGCTGCATACACCGATTAGCGCCGGCATCAGTTTGGGTAGCAGGGTTGAAGTCGCAGAAAAATAGCGATGGTAACCTGCCGGTCAGGCCATCTCACTGGCGGCCTTACGTAGTAGATCTACGGAATCCGATAGCGAAAGCGATACTCTTTTGATACGCGCGAAGGCGTCCAGGTAATTCTGGGTTACTGCTGGATCATCACTGATACTATCGTCGCTTGTAATTTCACGGAATACGATGTTTTCGTCCGGCATGTCGGCGAACTGGATAAGTTCGAACGGCCCTTTCATCCCCGGATGTTGGCCAGCGGCGAAGGGTACGATCCGTATTGTCACGTTCGGCGGCTCCGCCATGCTGATTAGATGCCGGAGCTGCTGACTCATGGTAGCCGAACCGCCCACCAGGCGGTGGATGACAGATTCATCTAGCAGGAAAGAGAATTTAGGCGCGTTCTCGGCGGTCAGCAGATCTCTACGCCGGCTACGGAGATCAACCAGAGCGGCTACACGCTCCGCGGCAGCCTTCTCATCATAGAAAACCTGCAGGACGGCCGACGCATACTCTTCGGTCTGAAGGATACCGGGAACAAATATCGTTTCGGACTGGCTGATGGCAGATGCCGCGGATTCGAGGTCGATCAGCTCGAGGAGTTCTTTGGGCGCGACGTCGTTGTAGCTCCTCCACCATGGGCCGTCTTTGGCACTCTTGGCCCGTCCGCCCGCCCGGGCCAAGTCGAGCAGTTCTGCTACGCGTTCCTCGTCCGTGATGTCATACAGTGAAAGCAGCGCCTTGAGGTCATTAGTACTTATACCGGTCTTTGCTTTTTCGATCCGGTTCATCTTTGACAAAGACCATTCCATGGCCTTCGCCACCTGATCCTGGGTCAGGTCCTTGCTCTGGCGTGCGGTCCGGAGCTCCGTGCGGAGGCGTCGACGCTGCATCAGCGGGCTCGCGCTGTCGCTCATAGGCGGCCCCCTCACTACCACGGCTTCGACTCATCTGCATCCTAGGCGATCTGACAGGTCGCATATCGACAGCTCGCACAAAGCCTTTCCACAAAGTTTTACCGCCAGCACCACCAAACACAAGGGTTTGATTTCGCGGACGCGTCATGTATCATTCGGCAGCTTCGGCTCAGCCGGTCACGGGCAGCCTGATAGCTGGCCTTCTTGCCCCGCCGCCAGCCCCTGCGCTGCGTAACCATCGGGCAGAAGTCGCTCATGATACCAGGCGATGTGCCAGTAAGTCAACTGGTGGCGCCATGATGACATGTGTCATTTTGACTATTCCATATTAGTATGGTCAGCATGCATAATGGCTGTATGACCAGTGTCACCAGGAGGAATCATGACCTTGCTGATTTTCCTCGTGGGCGCGCTGACGGGGGTTCTCGCAGGTGGAATACTGTGTGTCCACTACCTCCGCTCTGCGATCGCTGACGACATCGGCCCGCAGCTCAGGCGGGTACAGAACCAGCTCGACAACATCGAATCGGCCGTCAACCTCGCCCTGGCATCGCGCTACGCCGAGTTGAGCCAGCTTTCCTGGCCCGCCGCGATCCCGGCGCCCAGAGCGAACGACGAAGGCCGACGCTAGCCGTCGGCGCCGCGCTCGGCCGGCCGGGCGGTGCCTTCAGGACCGGGCCTTTCAGGGGCGGGCGCGGCGCCGGGCGAGAGGCTGCCGCCTCGGCCGGAGCTTCAGGTCGGGCGCAGGCTGGCACCAAGGGCGGGAGCTTCAAGGTCGGGCGCAGGCTGGCACCAAGGGCGGGAGCTTCAAGGTCGGGCGCAGGCTAGACCTGGGGCGGGAGCTTCAGGCTGGCGGACGACGGGACCAGGCAGCATTAAAATGATCTCGAGCCGGAACTGGGTGAAATCGTCGCCGAAGTATTCCAGCTTGAAGGATCGCCGGTGATCGACACTTGAGCCGCGTACCTGTACATCGATCCGGTACGTGCCGCGATCCAGGCGCCAGGCGGGATTGCCGAGCCCGTCATGCAGATATGACGCGGTTGAAAAGGCGAACGCCTGGCCTCGGCTGAGGATCGCGACGGCCACTATTTCTCCGGCGCGGCCGACCGGTATATCGCGGCATCTGCGGCCCGTCGTTCTCTTGCTGACGCGTGCGGCCATGAGTTCCTGGCGGCTGGTCCAGCGGCCGTGCATAGTCGGCATTACCCGTTCACCGGTTCCCCAGCGGAAGTAGTCAATGTCAGCAACGCATGCTTGCGCGGCTTGACGCGTCAGGAACATGGCGAGCGGCCCGGCGAGAGGCTTGTTGCAGACCTGGACGATCGCGAACGTCCACGGGGTGGGCCCCGCGGGTATCCACGGGGACGGGCCGATCTCAAGGCGCGGCCGCTCGAGGGCCTCGACCACGAACGGGACCAGGACCGAGGCAGCGATGGCGGCGACGGCGAGGACAAAGTAAATAGGCATAGACCGTCATCCTTCTCTCGGTCCTGGCCACGCTCGCACCACGCTTTCGCGAGCGTATCGCCAGTACCAGAAATAACCGGCGGATCATAGTTTCTTGGCATGCCGCGGGTAACACGCCCGCCACTGCGCCCCGTCGGGCGTGGCAGGCTCGCACGCAGCTTCGCACCGTTCTGGCCCTACGCTGTGTAATCTGTTACGTACGTACTGTTGATGATAGCTCGCAAGATGCGTATAGATCAACTGCAAGAGGCAATCTGACGTGTGTCACGTTAGTAGCTGGCATGATCACCGTGCAGGGCTCGGTGCGTGACGGACGGCACGGACCGGCCGGATCTTGGCCGCGGGTGCGGGCTCTTCGGGGGCGGGCTCTTCAGGGGCGGGCGCGGCGCCAGACGACGGACTCCCAGGGGCGGAGCTTGAGGTCGGGCGGGGGCTGGAGCGGGGACTCGCCGGTCAGGCTGGTCAGGACGGCGTCCGCGGCGGCCCAGTCACGGTCCAGGGGGAGGGCGGCGGCCACCACGTCGGCGGAGAAGTTCGCGGCGACCAGGAGCTCGGCCGCGGCGCCGCGCCGGAGGAAGACCCACAGAGCGGGGTGATCCGGGAGCAGCAGCTCGAAGCCGCCGTCGGTGACCACGGGGTCCTCGTGGCGCAGGGCGATGAGACGGCGGTAGTGCCCGAACACCGAGGCCGGGTCGCCCACCTCGGCGGCCGCGTTGAGCGTCACGTGGTCGGGGTTGACGGCCAGCCACGGGGTGCCGGTGGTGAAGCCGGCACCTGGGGAGGCGTCCCACTGGACCGGGGTGCGGCCCTGGTCACGGCTCCTCTTGGCCATGCCGAGCAGCAGCGCGGGCAGGTCCTCCTCGCCGCGTTCGGCGGCCTCGGCGTAGAACCGCAGCGTCTGGATGTCACGGAAATCGGTGATCGCGGTGAACGGGGCGTTGGCCATCCCCAGCTCGTCGCCCTGGTACACGTACGGGGTGCCCCGGTGCAGGTGCAGCACCGTGGCCAGCGTCTTGGCCGAGGCCACTCGGTGCGCCGGGCTGTCGTCGCCGAACCTGGACACCGAACGAGGTTGGTCGTGATTGCTCCAGTACAGCGAGTTCCAGCCTCGTTCGGCCAAACCGGTCTGCCACGCGGCCATCGAGGCTTTCAGGGCCGGGAGCTTCAGGGGCACCGGGTCAAACTTGTGCCTGCCGATGTCCAGCCGCACGTGCTGGAACTGGAACACCATGTCCAGCTCACGCCGGGCCGGGTCGGTGAACAGCACCGCGTCACCGATGGTGACGCCGGGCATCTCCCCCACGGTGAGCACGTGCGCGTCGCGGCCGGCGAAGACCTCGCGGTACATCTCCTGGAGGAACTCGTGGTTGCGCGGGCCGCAGGCGAAGTACCGGTCGCCGGGGCCATACAGGGAGCCGGGGCGGGGCCGGGTGTCGGGCAGGGACGTGTCCTTGCTGATCATGTTGATGACGTCCATGCGGAACCCGTCCACGCCGCGGTCCAGCCACCAGCGCATCATGGCGTAGACGGCCTGCCGGACCTCGGGGTTCTCCCAGTTCAGGTCGGGCTGCTTGCGGGAGAAGATGTGCAGGTAGTACTGGCCGGTGCGCTCGTCCCAGGTCCAGGTGGGGCCGGAGAAGTGCGACTCCCAGTTGGTGGGTTCGGCACCCGGGGTGCCGGGGACGGTGCCGGGGCGGGGATCGCGCCACCAGTACCAGTCCCGCTTGGGGTTGTCGCGGCTGGACCGTGACTCGGTGAACCAGGGGTGCTCGTCGGAGGTGTGGTTCACCACCAGGTCCATGACCAGCTTCATGCCGCGCTGGTGCAGCCCCTTGATGAGCTCGTCCAGGTCGGCGAGCGTGCCGAACAGCGGGTCGATGTCCTGGTAGTCGCTGATGTCGTAGCCGTTGTCGTCCATCGGCGACCGGTACACCGGGGAGAGCCACAGGACGTCGACGCCCAGGTCGTGCAGGTAGTCCAGGCGGGCGAGGACGCCGCGCAGGTCGCCGACGCCATCACCGTCGGAGTCAGCGAAGCTGCGCGGGTAGACCTGGTAGACCACCCAGCGGCGCCAGCCGGCTGCGGGCTCGGGACCGGACAAGATCTTCAGGACCGAACGAGGCGGGCGATCGCTTCGGATGCTTCCTTCACCTTGTCGCTGGCTTCGGGGCCGCCCTGGGCGATCGCCTCGGTGACACAGTGACTGAGGTGATCCTCGACCAGCCCGAGCGCGACGGCCTGCAGCGCCCGGGTCACGGCGGACACCTGGGTGAGGATGTCGATGCAGTAGGTGTCGTTCTCCACCATGCGCTGCAGCCCGCGCACCTGACCCTCGATCCGCCGTAGCCGCCTGAGGTAAGCATCTTTATCCTGCGTATACCCGCGCATGATCCAACTGTAAGTGCTACCTGTGACCGGGGTAACCTCGCGGCGTGCGTGACGACACGATCGCGGCGTTCCTGGAGCAGCTGGGCGCGCGAGTTCCCGCCCGCGGGTTAGCTCTCGCCGGGGGCGGCCGGGCCGAGCATGCTTCGGTAGACCGCGATCAGCGCGGCCTTCTGCTCCTCGCTGAGGCGCTTGTCGGCGCGGATGGCGTCCTCGGTCTCCGGCTTATCCTTGTCGTTCTCGGTCGCCGCGCCGTTCGGCTGCGTGTCCGGGGCGGCGGGGACCATCGACTCAATCAGGCCGGCCTGGGCGAGCAGCGTCTCGGCCGAGAGGTTGAGCGCGCCGGAGATCGCCTTGAGCACCCGTACCGAGGGCTGGTGCAGGCCCCGCTCGACCTGGCTGAGGTAAGGGTTGGAGAGCTTGGTCAGCTCGGCCAGCTGGCGGAGCGAGAGGTTGGCCTGCTTGCGCTGCTCGCGGATGAAGGCACCGAGCGCGGCCCGCTGCGCTTCCCACGGGTCTGTCACGGTACACCTCCTTGTTCGCTAACTATAGTACGCGGCAGCGCCGGCGTTCCGGCGCTGCCGCGTCCCGATCTGCCTCATCGCAGAACGGGTCCCCGCGCCGACGGCGCAGGGCGGATGGCTCACTTGTCGGACTTGCTCTCCTCGGTGCCCGGCACCAGCGAGGCGGTCGCCTTGACGACCTCTTCCGCGAACTTGCGCTGGGTGGCCAGCAGCTGCTCGGCGAAGTCGTAGGCGTTAGCCACGACCTCCTGGGGCTTGGGCAGCTTGTCGGCGCCCGGCACCTGCACGGAGGGGATCTTCGGGGTGATGGACTGGACGGTCTCGACCCAGGTCTTGATGGCGTCGATGACGGCTTCCTCGCTCTTGCGGACGGCGTTCAGGAACTCTTCCTGCAGGTTCTGCGCGGGGTTGCTAGGCATGGTCTGTGCTCCTTCTCGTTGGCTCCTTGTGCTAACTATACCAAGCGCACGGTTGGGAGGTCAAGCGATCTGCTTGGCAAATGCAGCAAGGGGCAGTGGGTTCTGGGGTGCGGACAGGGTCAGAGCCGCTCGAAGATCGCGGCGATGCCCTGGCCGCCGCCGATGCACATGGTGGCGAGCGCGTACCGGCCGCCGGTGCGCCTGAGCTCGTAGAGCGACTTGACGACCAGGATCGCCCCGGTGGCGCCGACAGGGTGGCCGAGCGAGATGCCACTGCCGTTCGGGTTGGTGCGCTCGGGCGGCAGGTCGAGTTCCCTGGCCACGGCCAGCGCCTGGGCGGCGAAGGCCTCATTCACCTCGAACACCTCGATCTCGTCCAGCTTGACGCCGGTCCGGTCGAGCACGTTACGGGTGGCCGGAACCGGGCCCATGCCCATGATCCTCGGCTCCACGCCCGCGTGGCCGTAACCGACCAGCCTGCCCATCGGCGTCAGGCCACTGCGGCTGACGAACGACTCCGAGGCCAGCACCACGGCCGCGGCGGCGTCGTTGATGCCGGACGCGTTGCCCGCGGTGACCGTGCCCTCGCTCTCGAACGCGGGCTTGAGCCGGGCCATGTCCTCCAGGTTCACGTCCGGCCGGATGTGCTCGTCGGTGTCGACGACGGTGACCTTGCCCTTCCGGCCCGGGATCTCGACCGGGAGGATCTGCTCCTTGAAGTAGCCGGCCGTGGTCGCCGCGGCGGCCCGGCGGTGGCTCTCCGCGGCCAGCGCGTCCTGGTCGGCCCGGGACACGTTGAAGTCGGCGGCGACGTTCTCCGCCGTCACGCCCATGTGGCAGCCGTCGAACGGGTCGGTGAGCGCGCCGGTCATGGGGTCGAGCGCGACACCGTCGTTCATCCGCTGGCCCCAGCGCATGCCGGGTAGCCAGTACGGGGCCCGGCTCATCGACTCGGCTCCGCCGGCCACGGCGACCTGGCAGTCGCCCAGCATGATCGCCTGGGCCGCCGAGACGATGGCCTGCATCCCGCTGCCGCACAGCCGGTTCAGGGTGAGGGCGGGCGTGGCGGTCTCCAGGCCGCCGTTGATCGCCGCGACCCGGGCCAGGTACATGTCCCTGACCTCCGTGTGGATCACGTTGCCGAACACCGCGTGACCGACGTCGACCGGGTCCGCGCCCGACCGCCTGACGGCCTCGCGCACGACCATCGCGGCCAGGTCACAGGGCGGGACGGAGGCGAGGCCGCCGCCGTACTTGCCGATGGGGGTCCTGACCGCGGACAGGACGAACACGTCTTCCATGACTGCTTCCTTTTCCTCTCTCACATGTCCAGGCCGCCGTTGACGGACCAGATCTGTCCGGTGATGTACGCGGAGTCGTCGTGGGCGAGGAAGGCGACGACGCGGGCGACTTCCTCGGGCTTGCCGAACCTGCCGGCGGGTATCTGGGTGCGCAGCCGGTCCAGGACCTTCTCCGGGATGGCGGTCAGCATGTCGGTGGCGATGTAGCCGGGAGTCACCGCGTTCACCGTCAGCCCGATGCCGTCGCCCACCGGCCGGCCCTGCCGGGCCAGCATGAACAGGGACTCCCGGGCCAGCGACTTGGTCAGCCCGAACAGGCCGGATTTGGACGCCGCGTAGTTGGCCTGGCCGATGTTGCCGGTCTCACCGATCACCGAGGAGACGTTGATGATCCGGCCGGTCCCGCGCTCGGTCATGTGCTCGAGCGCGGCCTGCCCCACGAAGAACGCGCCGGACAGGTTGACGGAGATCACCCGGAGCCAGTCCTCGTCGGTCATCTTGGCCACGGTCTTGTCGATGGTGATCCCGGCGTTGTTGACCAGGATGTCCAGGCGGCCGTGCTGCTGGATGACGTCGTGCACCACCCGGCGGCAGTCACTGGCGACGCCGATGTTCCCGTGGTGCAGGGAGAGCCGGGCCGCCGGATAGGCGGCGGTCATCTCGGCGAGGAACTTCTCGGCCGGCTCGGTGTGACGCCAGTAGCCGGCGGCGACTTCGGCACCCTCGGCGGCGAGACGGTGGCTGATGGCGGCCCCGATGCCGCGGGTTCCCCCGGTGACCAGGGCGACCCGGTCGGCCAGCGGGGTGTTGAGGTCGGGCGGTTGCCGGTCGGTGGCAGTGGTCATGGCGTTCGCTCCTGTCTGCGCTCAGACCGCAGACGTTACGATCCCGTTACCCGGCGGGAACGGGCCGTAGGTCCCGGGTCCTCCGGGCCTAGGTCCCGCGTGGGTGCGGGTGAACTGCCACGCAAGCACAAGAACGCGGCAGCTCCGGTGGTCCGGAGCTGCCGCGTTCTTCATCTGGCTGGGGGCGCGGCCCGCGCGCTGGCGCGGGCCGCGTGCCTTATGCCCCTGCTGGCCTTACTTGGACTGGCCGTCGCCGTTGCCGGGCAGCAGCACCGCGGTGGTCTTCACGACCTCGTCCGCGAACTTCCGCTGGCTGGTGAGCAGCTGCTCGGCGAAGTCGTAGCTGCTGGCCACGACCTCCTGCGGCCTGGGCAGCTTGTCGGCGAACGGCAGGTCAACCGAAGGAACCTTCGGGGTGATGTTCTGGATGGTGTCCACCATGGTCTTGATCGCCTCGAGCGCGATCTCCTGGCTCTTGCGGACGGTGGCCAGGAACTGGTCCTGCAGCTCCTGCGTAACGGTGTTAGCCATTGTCTTTGCCTTCCTGTTAGCGTCTGCTGCTAACTATATCAAGCATTTGGTTGCGATGTCAAGCGGATTGCTTGGCATATCTAGCGGATTGCGCGTCTTGGCCGGAGACGGCCTGGTCGCGGGGCCTCAGCTGCCGTCGGCCGGGGTGCTGCTGGCCGGGGTGCTGCTGGCCGGGCTGCTGCTGGCCGGGCTGCTGCTGGCCGGGCTGCTGCTGGCCGGGCTGGCGTCGGTGCTCTTCGGCGAGCGCCTCGCGGCGGCCGGCTTCGGCGCGGTCTTCGCCGCTGCGGACCTGGGGGTACGCGCCGCGGGCTTCGCGGCGGCAGGCGTGTGCTTCTGAGCGGCCGGCCTGGCGGCGGTCTGCCTAGCGGCGGCCGGCTTCGGCGCGCTCTTCGCGGCCGGGGTCCCGGGCTCGGCCGCGACGGCAGGCGCCTCGGGCTCCGCCTTCGGGGCTGTGGGCTGGGGCGCAGTCGCGATCGCCCAGCTCTTCGCCGTCGGGGCCTCGGGGCCGGCGCTCTGGCCGGTGCCCGGGATCAGCGGCACCATCGCGTCCAGCAGGTCCTCGGCGAACTTCCGCTGGATCGACAGCAGGTGCTCGGCAAAGTCGTAGCTGCTGGCCACGACCTCCTCCGGCTTGGGCAGCTTGTCCGCGAACGCTACGGTGACGGACGGCAGCTTGGGCAGCCGGTCCGCGAACGGCACGTAGACGTCCGGCATTTTCGGGGTGACGGTCCTGACCGTCTCAACCCAGGTCTTGATCGCGCGGACCACGGTTTCCTGGCTCTTGCGTGTGGCCGCCAAGAACTCCTCCTGCAGGTCCCGCGTGGGATTGCTAGCCATAGTGATTGCCTCCTCATGCACTTCTTTGCTAACTTTACCAAGCATGA
>Ga0335069_10006807_pt1 | contig 16562 bp, 16 predicted proteins | sample Lox_Sample_11_FD_206714 | JGI IMG/M metagenome (GOLD analysis project Ga0335069, IMG submission 206714) | Soil microbial communities from Loxahatchee National Wildlife Refuge, Florida, United States - Lox_Sample_1.1 | ecosystem: Environmental > Terrestrial > Soil > Wetlands | place: USA...
GCAATCTCTGAGGACGAAAGAGCGACAGGTTTGTCCACCACCACGCTCTTTGCGGCTTCCAGCACGCGCAGTGCGATCTCAAAGTGCGTGGCGTTCGGCGTGGCCACTACCACCACCTTGATCGAAGAATCGGCCAGCAATTCGTCCACCGCGCGATAGATCCTGACACCGGGATAGCGCTGCTCGGCATGATCCGAGCTGCGTTCGACGACTGCCGCGAGTTCCAATCCTTCCACCGACGAGATGAGCGGCGCGTGAAAGACGCGCCCTGCCATTCCAAAGCCCACCAGTCCGACTCGGATCATCGCTTGCTCCTGAATCATGCCGGGGTTGATGCACCCGATCAGCCTTCGAGTTTATAACGGGTTTCGGCCAGCCGATACAGGCGCCGCCAAACAAGTCGATTCATGGTAACTACCATCAGCGAGATGAAGATGGTGGCCAGCAGCAGGATGGGAAATCGGCCCGCGTCGGTCGCTGCGCTGATCTGGGCGCCAAGGCCAACCGTCTCGAGCGTCCGGTCCGGCATCCGCGAGTATTCGGCAAAAACCGAAGCGTTCCAGGCGCCGCCGGATGCAGTGACCATGCCGGTGATGAGGTAGGGAAAGATGCCGGGCAGAATGACCTGGGTCCAGCGCTGCAGACGCGGGAAATGATACAGCGAGGCGACCTCGCGCAGGTCCGAAGGGATCGACATGGCGCCGGCAATCACGTTGAACAGGATGTACCACTGCGTGCCCAACAACATCAGCGCAATCGAACCGATGCCCAGGCCTGCGCCGATCTTTACCAGTCCGATCAGCAGAATAGGGAAGAAAGCAGTGGCAGGAACAGACGCGAGGATCTGGGCCAGCGGCTGGATGAACCGCGCCAATCGTGGGTTGAAGCCAATCGTCACACCGACGGGAATAGTCCAGAGCGCCGAAATCAGCAGCGACGCATTCACGCGCAGAAAAGTCGCGCCTGCCCCTTCCATCAGCAACCGAAACTCCGGCCAGGTCACAGTGCGCAGCATCAGCATGGCTTGCAGCGCCCCCCATCCAGCGATGGTGAGCATCAGAATCGCCACTGTCCATAGGGCAGGGGCGAACCGGGACCGGCTCCCGGCGCTATCGAGAGGATGTACGACACGGTTCTCCTTCGCGCGCGCGAGCCGGCGATAGATAGGCTCCTCGAAACGCGCCCACAACTCGCCCGGCAGCTCATTGAACAACCGGGAACGCTGCAGCAGCGTCAGGATCGGCGAGGTGACGCGATCGGCCGATTCCACCTGCTCGAGCTTAAACTTGTCGCTCCAGGCGATCAGCGGCCGCCAGATCAGCTGGTCGGTTGCGACCACAATGAGGATTACGGTGGCGAATCCAGCCAGAAGCGCGCGGACATCCCCCGAGTTGGCCGCCGTCTGCAAATAGCTGCCCAGGCCGGGAAGCTGAAAATTGCGCGTACCCATCGTGAACATCTCGCAGGCCATCAGCGCAAACCAGCCGCCGGCCACCGAAACGATGGAGTTCCATACCAGCCCGATCGTGGCGTAGGGCATCTCCAGCTGCCAGAAACGCTGCCACGATGAATAGCGATAGATGCGAGAGGCTTCGATCATCTCGCGCGGAATCGCCTTAAGCGACGAATAGAAGCTGAACGCAAGATTCCACACCTGGCCGGTAAAGATGAGCAGGACGACGCCCATCTCGATGCCCATCTGATGGCCGGGAATCAGGGCGACCATGGCCAATACAACGGGTGGCAGGAAGCTGAGCACCGGTACCGACTGCAGAATGTCAAGCACCGCGATCATCCACGCTTCGATGCGCGGGTTATAGGCCGCCGTATAACCGTACCCCACCGCAAAAGTCAGGCTGAGAATGTACGCAATAAAGATGCGGATGACCGAGAAAAGGGCATACGCCGGAAGAGCGCCGATGGAGTGCGAGATCGGCACGACGGGTACCGGCTTGCCCATCCAATACTCACCCGTACTGACAAAAGCGAAAAAGACGGCAAAGGCGCAGACGGCAACCCCCACATCGATGAAGAAGGGCCACGTGCGCACCGTGACGCGGGCGCGTGCAAGAGAAGGGAAGTTCAATCGGCATCTCCGCTTGCGGCGATCTCTTCTTCCAGCGCGTCGGGCATCACAAAGCGGCGGCGAGCGCCATCGAAATCGAACAGCTCGGAATAGCGTCCCCAGTTGATGGCCGTCTCCATTTGGAGACGCGATTCGTCGTCGCTGAATTGCTCGTCGAGCATGTCGAGGAAGAACTCCTCCGGTACCGTGTGATCGCTCTTCGATTCCAGAGCGCGGCGAATCTGGCGCAGCAGCAGAACATTGTGAAGGGCCGCGTCACGGAATAGCTCCTTCTGGCGGAGAATCTCCGAGTTGGCATACTCCGCCCCCGCCTCCGTGATCGAGGCATCGCCCTCGTCGATCTTGAGGAAACCGAGCAATTGGGCAGCATCCACGATGGGGAGCAAATCGTCGATCTCGAAGGCAAGATCATCGGCCATGCGATAAATATCGTCGCGCCCGCCTTTGTCGAGAAGCAATTCCAGCAGGCCGGCGATGCCGCCGGGCCGGGCATGGGGCAGCATCTGGTAGCGCATCTGCCGCTGGTCGCGCGGCCGTGGGCTGGGATGCTGATGATCCGGGGCCTCCGTCGGAGCCACATCGGGTCGCGTCAGCACTTTGTAGATGTAGTCCACAAGCTGCGTGAAGGGCTCGGCCTTGCGGTCGCGCGGCTGAGGAATCTGCACCCGAAAATCGGTGCGGATGTGGCCCGGGTTGCGGCCCAGCACAATGATGCGGTCGGCAAGCAGAACAGCTTCTTCGATATTGTGCGTCACAATGAAAACCGACTGCGTGGGCATGGTCTTCTTCCCCCACAGCTCAAGAAGCTCGGAACGCAGGTTTTCCGCAGTCAGCACGTCGAGGGCCGAGAAGGGCTCGTCCATGAACAAAACTTCGGGTTCCACAACCAGGGCCCGGGCGAACCCCACGCGCTGGCGCATCCCGCCGGAAAGCTCCTTAGGGTAGGCTGCCTCGAAACCGTCGAGACCCACCGTATCGAGCATTTTCATGCTGCGCTCGTGTCGCTCTGCGGGCTCTACCCCGCGCGCCTTGAGCGGAGCTTCCACGTTTTCGAGTACGGTCATCCATGGGAACAGGGCAAAGCTCTGGAAGACAATCGAAACATTGATCTCGGTATTGTCGATCGGCTTTTCGTGCCAGTAGACCCTTCCCCCCGAGGGGCGCGAGAGCCCCGTGAGCATGCGCAGCATGGTCGACTTACCGGAACCCGAGGGCCCCAGAAGCGCCACGATCTCGCCGGGCACGATGCTCAAATCAGTCGGCGCGATCACCTGGATGCGGTTCTCGCTGGGCTGCGCATAGTATTTCTCGATCTTTTCGGCGCGAATGATCGCATCGGTCTTCACGGCTTCCGCCGGGCTTTGGATGGCCATTTCCTGCATCGGGTGGTCTCCGGTCCGATTCTCCGCATCTAACTGCAGAAGGATTTGTTGCGAGTGTATGGTTACAGGGTTTCTGGCAGATGAATCCAGCTGCCGAAGGCTAACGTTGTCTCCCGCACGAAGGATCCGTGACTTCGTCTCATCCCGAGATACGCATGGTTCGTCGTTCAGTGCGGGTAGGGAGCAACCCGCAATCGATGCCGGTCAGAGAGTATCATTCGGAGGGAGGAAAATCGCCAGCTCGGCTCGTCTCCTGGAGTCCTTCCCGGCCGCACCCGGCGGCAGACTCGACGAGCAGGACAATCGCCAAACGGGCAACAACCTGTGTCCCAAACGGGCAACAACCTGTGTCTAGGAGAGTATGCACGAAAATCGTGTCAAACCCAAAGTTCTTGTTGCGGACGATGAACGTGTTATCGCCGACACCCTGGCAATGATTCTGAATCAGAGCGGCTTCGATGCACGCGCCGCCTATTCGGGCGAAAAGGCTGTGGAGATGGCATCGGCGTTTGTGCCGGATATGCTCATCACCGATGTCATCATGGCCGACTTGAACGGAATCGAGGCCGCCATCGCGATTCGCGCGCTTCTCCCCAGCATCAAGGTCCTGCTCTTTTCAGGACAGGCGGCAACCGCTGATCTTCTGGAAAAGGCGCGGGCCAACGGCTATGAGTTCGATATCCTGGCCAAACCGGTTCATCCGCAGGATCTGTTGAATCGGCTGCGGTCATAGCCTGGTTCTCGGTTTCGAAGGGATTTAGAGTTCGCGGCGGCCTTCGAGCGCGCGAGCCATCGTGACCTCGTCGGCATATTCGATGTCGCTCCCGGCGGGCACGCCCGTAGCGATCCGGGTCAAACGTACATGATTGCCGCGCAGGGCCCCGGCTAGCCAGTTCGCAGTGGCTTCCCCTTCCAGGGTGGGACTGGTCGCGAGAATCACTTCGTCGATCTCTCCCTGCTGTGCCCGCCGCAGCAGGGACTCTGTCCGTAACTGGTCCGGCCCTATCCCGTGCAGCGGCGAAAGCGTGCCATGCAGGACGTGGTACACCCCGTTGTAACCGCGCGTGCGCTCAACCGTCTCTATGTTCGTCGGTTCTTCCACAACGCAGATCAGGCGCTGATTCCGCGTGGGGCTGGCGCAGTACGCGCACGGATCGACATCCGTGATGTTGTTGCATATCGAACAGAGGCGCAAACTCGCCTTCAGACCGCGCACCGCCTCTGCCAATGCGGTCGCGTCTTCGTCAGTGGAGCGCAGTATATGGAAGGCGTATCGCTGAGCGGATTTGGTCCCGACTCCGGGAAGTTTCTTGAGCTCTTCGATCAGCCGCGCCATTGGCTCGGCATAACGTGCCACAGCCTCGCCTCCCTACGTCAGTCCCGGAATTTTGAGTCCGCCCAGCAATCCTTGCACATTCGACTGGATCTGTTCGTCGGCCTTGCGTCCAGCGTCATTCACAGCGGCCACGATCAGATCTTCTAGCATCTCCACGTCGGGCTGTGCACCGCTGAGGCTTACAACGGCAGAAGGATCGATACGCAGCTTCAAAAGCTGCTTCTTCCCGTTCATCGTGGCCGCAACGGCGCCGCCGCCCGAACTGCCCTCGACCACCGTTTGCTCGAGCTTGCGCTGCATCTCCTCCTGGATCTGATTCGCCTGCGCAAGCATCTCGGGAATCTTGAGAGGGTTGATCATAGACACTCCTTCCGCTTGCTATTTGACGCGCAGGTCGACCACGCTGCGAACTTCGGCGTTAAAGATCTCTTTGGCCCGCTGAACCAACGGATTCTGGAGTGCCTCCGCCTCCACACTGCCTGAGACGGGCGCAAGAGAAGGAGCGGCTCCTCCCCCTGTGGCCACCCCAGGAACCACAAGAAAGCGCGATGAAGCGCCGAGCTTCTGCAATTCCTGCCGGATGATCTTCTCAGCGGCGGCATTCACGGTGAGGCTCAGCATCTTCTTGCCCATGCCGGCAACCTCGATACGTACGCTGGCATTCTCGATCGTCCAGGTGCCGGCGCCGAGCAGTTGCGAAGCAGAAACGTGACCGCCGGCCTTGAGCGCAGCACAGACGGCCGCACGCGCCGACTCAGGGTTCAGGTCGCTCGATCCTGGCCCCTCCGATCCCTGTTCGCTGGCCTGCGGTGCCCGCGCCAGCGAGCCTTCGGTCAGCACCTCGGCGAATCCGGTTGCTGGACCGGGACTCGACGCGACGGGAAATGGCGTCACTTCACGCACAACCTCGCGCGGTGCCGGAGCCGCTTCGACTGGAACTTCGACTGCCGCTTCCTTCACAGCGGCGCTCTGCTTGATCACGGGCGGTTCGGCGATCGTGCTGGGACGCGATCCGCTCGCCGCAAAAGGCGAGTGCGCGGATGCCGGCGCCGAGGGAGAGGCAGAGGAAGCGCGCGGCGGAGCAGGCGGGGTTGCACGCGGCGCGGGTGCAGCCATCGGCGGACGCGTTCCGGAGCCCGCGGCAACTCCGCTCAAGAGCTCTTCAAGCGGCAGCAGGCGCTGCGCATGAATCAATTTGAGCAGCCCAAGTTCGAGATGGAAACGTTGTTCCTGGCGATAATTGAGATCGTCGAAGGTGCGGAGCACAATCTGCAGATTGCGGGTCAGATCTTCTTCGGCGAAGAGCAGGGACGTCCGCGTGGCACGCGCCCTCTCGTCGGCCGAGATCTGCAGCAGTTCGGTCTGTTCGCCGCCCAGCTTGGCCATCAATGCATTGCGCAGATAACGCACCATCTGGCGTGCCAGAGAGAGCGGACTGTGCCCGGCGTTCAGCAGAACGTTCAACTGCTCCATCAGAGGCGCGCTCTGGCCGGCGGCGACCGCTTCAAGCAGCCGCTCGAAGACCGCGTTGGGCACCGATCCCATCAGCTCGCGAATCTGGTCCGCAGCCAGCACCGGCCGCCCGTCTTTGGTCGGCGCCGAGGCGATGGCCTGGTCCATGATCGAGAGCGCATCGCGCATCGAGCCGTCACCGGCCTCAGCAAGCAGAGCCAGTGCTCCATCTTCGGCGTCCACCTGCTCCTGCGCGGCAATCATCTTGAGCTGGCCGAGAATGTCGTCGAATCGGACCGCATGGAAACTGAAGTGCTGGCACCGCGAACGGATGGTCTGCGGAATATTCTCCGGCTCGGTGGTCGCCATCATGAAAATGACGTGTGCCGGTGGTTCTTCCAGCGTCTTGAGCAGCGCGTTAAACGCTGCCTCGGTGATCTGGTGCGCTTCGTCGAGAATGTAGATCTTGTAGCGGTCGCGTGCAGGAGCGTAGCGGGCCGCATCCCGCAACTCGCGTATCTCGTCGATGCCGCGATTCGTTGCGGCGTCGATCTCGATTACATCAACCGCATTGCCCTGGCGAATCTCCGTGCACGATTCGCACTGTCCGCAGGGCTCGGGAGTCGGGCGGTCCGGCCCGCCGATCTCACGCCGGCAATTCAGCGACTGGGCAAGGATACGTGCAATCGTGGTCTTGCCGATCCCCCGATGTCCCGAGAAGATATAGCCGTGTGCGATGCGATTCTGCGTCAGTGCATTCAGCAGCGTCCGTGTAACGTGGTCCTGGCCGGCAACATCGGCAAAACGCTGCGGGCGATACTTCCTGGCCAGAACCTGGTAACCCATGGGGAGTGCTGCTCCTGTCGCCGATCAGAATTCGAAACGGCTCAGGTGCGATTGTATCGTTCTGGAGTGGGTCCGACTGCCCGCCGGACTGTGTGAAACTCAGGCCGATTGCTTCGCCGCGGTGTCCTTGTTCGGACTCCAATTGATGACGTGATACACCGCCGGTTTGATTCCCACATTGCGGAAACCGTGCAGGCTGTTCGACGCGTTGAAAACGACCGATCCAGGCGTGACCTTGACCCATTTGCCGTCGGAGAGCGTCTCGCACTCGCCCTCGCGCAGAATGATTAGCTCCTCGTTCACGTGCCGGTGCGGAGCATGAGGCTCCATCCCGGGATTCAGCGTGGTCACGTGCATCTCAAGCTGATCGACCGTTGCTGTTGGCCCCTTGTACAGAGAACGCACTTCGCCCGTCGCCGTCTTCTTGGGCGTCATGTCTTCCCAAGCGAACACCGTTGGGCCAAGAACTGCGCCTTCGCTTTCCGCTTCAGCCAATCCATTCAGCACTGCCGGAAGCGCCAGCAAACCCACCAGAGCATCCCTTCGTGTCATCTCCATCGACCTCTCCTTCGGCTCAATCCTTCAACGTGACGAGCTTGGCATTCCTTTGTGCTTGGATGACGAGTTCGGCGGCGAGCAGGCATTGTTCCTGATCCTGTGCAACGTGTGTTCGATTCACGATGTCGGCGACGAATTCCGGACCGAACGGAAGTGGCATATTGTTGCAGTCGATGTATCGCGCCTGGTCCTTGTCGACCAGGAAGAGATTGTTGCCCTGCTTACTGACCGCAACATTGGTGTACTTCCGCACTTCGATGTAGCCGTCGGTGCCAAGGATGAAAAGCCGTCCGTCGCCCCACGTGCCGAGACCATCCGGAGTGAACCAATCGAGCCGAACATATCCCAGGCCGCGATTGCCGCGCAACACCATGTCGCCGAAGTCCTGGAACTGGGGATGTTCGGGATGGCGGACATTGGCGATCTGCGACTCAACGACCTCAGCCTGTTTGGACCCCGTGTAGTAGAGAAATTGGTCGACCTGATGTGAGCCGATGTCGCAGAGAATGCCGCCGTACTGCTCCGGATGCCAGAACCACTCGGGCCGGCCCGTGCCGCCGCCCGCATCGCCATGCCCCTGCACAATCTGATGCGGCGCAATGTTGATGGTCTGGATCACCTTGCCGATAGCGCCCTGCTGGATCAGCTTGCCTGCATATACCGCGGCCTTCACTTCGAGGCGCTCGCTGTACAAGATGCCGTAGATGCGTTTTGTTTCGGCAATGGTCTTCCGCACCTCGGCGAGCTGCTCAAGGGTCGTAATGCCGGGCTTGTCGGAGAGATAGTCCTTGCCGCGCTTCATGGCGCGGATACCGAGCGGCGCACGCTCATTGGCGACCTGCGAACTCAGGACAAGCTGAATGGATGGATCGTCGAGAATCTCGTCTTGCGTCTTGAAGATCTTGACATCGGGGAAGCGCTTGGTGAAGGCAGCCAGTTTGTCGGCTTCGCCGCCCCAGGCGGCCACCAGTTCGCCGCCGCCCCGCTGGATCGCACCGACCATGCCGTAAATGTGATCGTGGCTCATGCCGCAAACGGCAAACTTGATGTGATACTTGGGAGGTTCATTCGTACCCTCCTGCTGAACGGCGTCTTCGATAACGCGGGAGGATGTGGCGCCGAACGCGGCTGGCCCGGAAGGCAAGCCCGCCATCATTGCGATTGAACCCAGGGAGCCGGCCTGACGGAGGAACTCCCGCCGGGCAACAGAGCTGTTTGTCATTCCACTCCTTTGCTGTCCTTTCTTTCGCCAGCCATCATACAAAGTCATGCACGCCGGTTCCGAATCCAGCACAGTTTTGGGCAGCGCTGCTCCATTTGTTCTGTTCGGTGGCTATCTCACGGTGGCTTGAGGCAGGTTCCCTATCCAGAACCGGATAGGGACCAACGAGCGTCCGTTTTCGGACACATGGAGCTGAAAGCGGACAAGCCAAACCGAGCACCCGAAGGACGTCCGGTACCTAAGCTCTTCATTTGCAATTCAAAATCCCAGGGAACTATTGGCATGCGGTTTGCGAATTAGGTATCAGCAAGGCAAATCGCGCGCGCCAAGCCGGGCGTGTTCTTGGGAGAAGGTTTTCATGAGCCAGGCGATTCCTATTGACGCACACGTCTACCCGCAAGCCAAACCCAGCACCGACCCCTACACATCGCGATTGGTCTTCAAGTCGCGGGGTCGCATCCTGTTCGTCCCCGTCAGCGAGATTCGTTGGATTGCTGCCGAAGAGAACTATGTTCGTATCTGCATGGAGCGCGAGACACACCTGCTCCGCGGCACCATGATGAGCTTCGAACGGAAGCTCGACCCGCGCATGTTCCTGCGCGTCCACCGGTCTGCGATTGTGAACCTGCAATTCGTCAAAGGCGTAGGCACCGGCGAGAAGGGCGACTTCATGGTGCACCTGGCTTCTGGCCATCGCGTCGCCATGAGCCGCAGCTATCATGCGCGACTCGGCGATCTGCTGGCGCGCGTCTCCGGGCGTGTGGCCTGACATGCGGATTGATTGATTTGGTTATTTCGTTTTCGTCTTTGTTGGTCTTTTTGTCCGGCGGGCGCGGCTCTTGGCCTGAGGCTTCTTCTTGACGACTCGTCTGCGCCGCCGTGATTCTTCCCGCGAATACATCGTGCCGCGGCACTTCCGAGTGCCGCAATTGCACATCGCCTCATCGTCGTCGCCGTCGTAGAGACAGTAGTCGTACGTGATCTCTTCGCCGGGGGCGATGGTGCGGATGGCCTTGATCCAAACCCGCCCCTTTTCCTCGTGCGTCTCGCAATTCGGGTCGCAACTATGGTTGATAAACATCGCCATGCAATGGCCGTCGATGACCACCGTGCCGTCCCCGAGTCCAAAGAGATAGGTGACGGGCGCCTCGTCGTAGCGGATGTCGGCCTCCGCCTTGCTCAGGCGGGGACCTGTGTACTCGGCGACCCGAGACCCCTTGCGGATCGGTGTGGTGGTATAGCAGCCTGCGGCGTGAATGGCGGAGGAGCGGATGACAAGACCCATGATGCGATGCGAATCCTTTTGCGACTTGAGTGCTCTATGCATCGCATCCTACCATTAGAAGACGTGATGAAAACGCGGTTCAAAGTTCGGATGGGCGGGTTAGGAGTGCCTCTGTTGATGCTGGCCGTTTGGGTCGCCCCGGCCGGGGAGCGCGTTTACGCGCAGGCGCCCTCGAATGGACAGCAGGCCCCGGCAGCTCCAGCGAACCAGCCCAAGGGCCAGCAGAACGCCAATCCGTTTCCTGACGACGCGAACTCCGTGCCGGTTCTGCCCTCAATGAATTCCTCTGCGCCTCCTCCGCCGGATGCGAATGACTCGGGTGCTGCGGCTGCGCTTCCCCCGGCAGACAGCGATCCGGTGCGCAGCCCGGAGGAAGCAGGGCCGGCCGCCGACGTGGGGTCGAGCTCGAGCGACTCAGGCCTCGACAACCTTCTCAAACCCCCGCCCGATGAAAAACCGAGCAAACACGCCGGTGCCAATGACCCGGATCAGCCCCACGTCGAAAGCGCCAAGGAAGATGAGAGCGTCGGCAGCTACTATCTCGACCAGAAGAACTGGAAGGCTGCGCTCTCGCGCTTTGAGTCGGCCGTGGTCCTTGACCCCGAGAATCCCGATGTTTACTGGGGATTAGCCGAGGCCCAACGCCACGTGGGCGATTTTGCTAGCGCAAAGGCCAATTACCAGAAGGTGATGGAGTACGACCCCGACTCGAAGCACAGCAAAGAGGCCAAGAAGATCCTGAAAGACCCGGAGATGGCCAACGCCAAGGCCGTTTCCGCCAACGCGGGTGCCCCCGCGCCACAGCAGCAATAACTCAGGCGCGGCACGAATCGGCAGCACCCGTTGCGGGTGACCAGTTATCCGTGAATTGATCAATTGAATCCGGCCCAGCGTAGATAGGCCGCGAGAATCGGCTGCCCCCATAGCGCGCTGACGATCCCGCCCACACAAAGAAATGTGCCGAGAGGAAGTTTGGTCAGGCCAGGCCCCTCTGCGCCTGTGGGCTTGTGCGAGACCAGAAGCACTCCTCCGACGATTGCTCCCAAAACAACTCCGATCGCAAACGATAAGAGAGCGCCCGGTAGGCCCAGCCATGCCGCCAGCATCGCCATCAGTTTGGCGTCGCCCAGACCAACCCCTTCGCGCCGGCGCAGCAGCCAGTACATCCAGCGGATCAAGAGAATCAGTCCCGCGGCGATGAGGATGGCGAAGGCCAGATTCAGGGCCGGGGCCGGAAACGGCCGAACGGACCCTTTCCAGAGGAGTGGGCCCTCGCAGATCAGCGTCTCGACAATCCCGAGCACAATCCCAGGTAGAGTCACTGCGTCCGGCAGCCACAGATGTTCCACATCGAGTGCCGCGAGGCCGATCAGGATCCAGGTGAGCAGCAGCTTTCCGCTCACGCTTGCTACATGCTCAACCAACCCCCGCGGACTGAAGGACAGAGGAAGGGCGCCGTCACCGGCAAATTGCCAGATAATTGTGCCCCACACCAGCCCCACTCCCAACTCCACCAGCGGATAGCGCCATCCGATCCATCTTCTGCAGGTCCGGCAGCGGCCGCGCAGTGTGATCCAACTGATCAGCGGCGCATTCTCCCACCAGGCAAGCGCGCGCCCGCAGCCGCGGCAGTGCGAGCGTGGTTTGACGATGCTCTCGCCCGCAGGCCAGCGCGTGAGGCACACGTTCAGGAAGCTGCCGAAGGCTAGCCCGATCGACCCCGCAAAGAGAGTGCCGAGAGTGCGAATCATCTGCGGTTTGAGTATACGAGCCAATCGACGCAGCCGCGGGTCGGAACGCTTTGCCGTCGCACGATGCGGAGCGCCCTTGCGTGTCGCGAGTTAAACTAGAAACGATGGACGTTGCACGAAAGGCAGACAGTCCAGAATCTCCTTCCACCCCGCCTTCTTCCATTGCTACCGATCCGGCGCGGGCCGGCTCCCTTTTTGCTGAGTCGGCAACGATCATGGCTCGATTGCGCGCGCCCGGCGGCTGCCCATGGGATCGCGAGCAGACCTTCGACACGATTCGCAAATACACCCTCGAAGAGGCGTATGAGGTCTTCGACGCTATCGAGCGGCGCGACTTTCCCCACCTGGCCGAAGAACTGGGCGATCTCCTGCTGCAGGTGCTGTTCTATGCCGAGATGGCAGCCAACGAAGCGCGCTTCACAATCGCCGATGTCCTCGACCACCTGAATCGCAAACTTGTCCGCCGGCATCCGCATGTCTTCGGAGAGGAAGCCTCGCGCGCCGCAGGCAACAACGCCAACGTCAACGCCGACGTCGAAGGCTCGTCAGCCGCTGTCCTGCGCAACTGGGAAGACATCAAATCCGCCGAACGATTGCATCGAGCAGACCCTGCCGAAGTGTCGAAGCTCGACGCTGTGACCCGCGCCCTCCCCGCGCTTGCCGAAGCTGCCAAATTGGGATCGAAAGCTGCGAAGTCCGGATTCGACTGGCCGCACTGGCGCGACCTGCTGCCCAAGCTGTCCGAAGAGACGGAGGAACTCAAAGCCGAAGCAACCGCAGTCGAGCAGGACCCCGCCAATCCAGCGCAACAGGCGAAGGTCGAAGCCGAACTCGGCGACTTGCTTTTCACGGTAGTCAATCTCGGCAGGCATCTCGGCGTCGATGCCGAGATGGCTCTGCGCGGATGCAACCTGCGTTTCCGGCAACGGTTCCATGAGATGGAAATGGCGTCGGCTCGGCCGCTGGAAGAGCTGGCCCCTCCCGAACTCGAAGCCTTGTGGGTTGAAGCCAAACGCAAACTCGCTGCATCTGGCCCCGCAGCGCCGGAGCCGCGGCCATGATCCTCATCCGCAACTGCTCCGGCTTCGACGAACTTGAGGCATGTGTGCAACTGCAGATCGAGACGTGGGGCTATGACGACAGTGATGTCATCCCGCGCAAAGCCTTCATGGTCGGACAAAAGATTGGCGGTCAGGTCATCGGCGCTTTCGATACCGATTTGCCAGGCGCGGGCGCGGAGGGAAGTCCCGAATCGCTCGTCGGTTTCGCCATGTCTTTGCCCGGGGTGAAGACCGGCGCTGGTGAGCCGCTTGCCTATCTTCACTCCCACATGCTGGCCGTGCGAAACAGCTACCGCAATCGCGGACTCGGTGCCCAACTCAAACTTCAGCAGCGAGTTGAAGCGCTTTCTCGCAGGATTCGCTTAATGGAATGGACATTCGATCCATTGGAGATCAAAAACGCGTATTTGAATATCCACAAGCTGGGCGCGATTGTTCGTTGCTATCGCGTGAATTTCTATGGTGTATCCTCAAGTCGTCTGCAGGGAGGGCTTCCCACGGACCGGCTCGTGGCAGAGTGGCATCTGAGTTCGCCACGCGTGACCGCAATTCTCGAAGGCAGACCCAGGGCCCCTTTCACGGTTGAGGAACGTATCTCGGTACCGGCATCCATCTACGAATGGAAGGCATCCGACGCGAACCGGGAACGGGCTCTCGCATTGCAAGCGCAAAACCGCAGCAAATTTCAGGATGCATTCAATCGTGGCCTGGTGGTACTAGGATTCAAGCGCGATACGGAGGGCAACGGTGTCTTCGAATTGGGTTCCCCAGCCCAGGCGGAGATTGATTGAAGAAGGATCGTCAAAGCTCGCAACGAACTTGATTGAAACGGCTTCACTTTCACTGCTGGTTGAATAAAGGAATTCACTTCATATGAGAATCGACGGCATCGTCCTTCGCGAAATTCATCTCCCTCTCGTGCGGCCCTTCGAAACCAGCTTTGGCGTTACGACCAACCGGCGGATTCTTCTGGCCGAGGTTCGTTCGGAAGGATTAATCGGCTGGGGGGAGTGCACCGCCGGCGAGCGCCCCTTCTTCTCCGGCGAGACAACCGATACTGCATGGCAGATCTTGACCCACGAACTCGGTCCAATGCTCGCAGCCGAAGTGCCCGAGCATGGCGGCGATTGCCCGCATATCTTCAAACGCGTGCGCGGAAATCGTATGGCCAAGGCCACACTCGAAAACGCCATTTGGGATCTGGAAGCACAGCGCGAGGGCTTGCCCATCTCGATTCTCCTGGGCGGCGTGCGCGAAAAGATTCCCTGCGGTGTCTCAATCGGAATTCAGAAATCGATTCCAGAACTTCTCGACGTCATCGAACGTGAGCTCGCAGCCGGCTATCAGCGCATCAAGTTGAAATGCAAGCCGGGCTGGGACCTCGAGGTCTTCGAAAAAGTGCGCAGCCGCTGGCCAGCCATCACGTTGAGCTGCGATGCGAACTCCGCCTACAAGCTGCGCGATGCGGAGCACATTGCCGGATTCGATGCCTTCGACCTCCTCATGATCGAGCAGCCCCTTTGGTCCGACGACTTCTACTACCACTCGATGCTGCAACGGCAGTTGAATACGCCAATTTGCCTCGACGAGTCGATTCGAAACCGGCGCGATGCTCTGGCGGCGATCGAGATGGAATCCTGCAAGATCATCAACATCAAGTTGGGGCGCGTCGGCGGATTCTCCGAAGCCATCGCCGTGCACAATGCCGCGCAGGAACGCGGCATCCCGGTATGGTGCGGCGGGATGCTCGAGTCGGGCATCGGGCGGTCGCACAACATCGCGCTCTCGACGCTCGACAACTTCTCGCTGCCCGGCGACGTTTCGGCTTCTGCCCGCTACTGGAAAGAAGACATCATCGAGCCCGAGGTTACGGTGTCCCCCGAAGGCGAGATTGCCATTCCCGATACGCCGGGCCGCGGCTACGAAGTGCGCTACGACCTGATCGAAAAGCTCACGGTGCGCAAAGAGTCTGTGCGCGCCTTCGAAATGGTGGGCGGCGCAAAGGCTTAGGCGACTCGACTGGAATGACGAATCTGTACGAGGCCCTTCGCGCGGGTGAACTGTGCGAAGGCGACCTCCGGCTTGTGCTCTCCGATATCGCGCCTCACATCTATCACAAGGTACCCACATTCTTCTTTCGCATGATCTCTTCGCCGGCAGGCGCGGAGGTGGGCACAATCAATTTGCGTGTGGGTTCCACTGCGCACATCGAGCGCTACGCGGGACACATCGGCTATGGTGTCCACGAAGCGTTTCGCGGCCGTCGTTACGCCGCGCGAAGTGTCTTGCTCCTCGTCCCTTTGGCCCGGCGCGTCGGTCTTGACCCGCTGTGGATCACCTGCGATCCGGAGAACCTGGCCTCCCGTCGAAGCCTGGAACTGGCCGGAGCGGAGTTCGTCGAGATCGTCGATGTGCCCGAAGACTGCGGCATTCTCAAATACGGCAATCGATCCCGCAAGTGCCGCTACCGGCTCTAGAGAGTTGGCAGTGCGGATTCGCGAGAGCATGTCCAAGCCCGTGGGAGTGATACAGTCAAGCCGATGAATCGGAGCGCACGGTCGGCAGAATCGGAAAGCAGACACCTGGACCAATTGCTGTCGGACGCGCGGCAACATCATGATGCGGGTCTGCTCGAAGAGGCGAAGAACCTGTATCTGCAGATTCTCGCCATCGATGTGCGCCACGCGCCGAGTCTCTTCGGTCTTGGCACAATCGCGCAACAGGCCGGCAACTGCGATGTCGCGGCGAAGATGATGCTTCGGGCGATCGCGATCGACGGTTCCGCATTCGACTATCACTTCGGTCTTGGTGTGGCCTTGCAGGGGCTGGGGGAATTCGATGGAGCCCTGGCCGCATTTGGCCGCGCGACAGATCTGGCTCCGGAAAGCGTCCTCGCCCGTTTTCGCATAGGCAACGTCCTGCAACTCCAAAACAACCTCGAAGAGGCGATCGCTGCGTACGAATCGATTCTGGCGCTCAAGCCCGATTCCGTCGAAGCGGAGTTCAATATCGGCAATGTCCTGCGGCTGCAGGGAAAGCTGAACGCGGCGCGAACTCGCTATCAGCAGGCTCTGAAGCATCAGCCCGACCATGTCGACGCCCTCTGGAACCTGAGCCTTCTCGATCTGCTCGAAGGCAACTATGCCGTTGGTTGGAAGACCTATGAAAGCCGGCAGCATCGCCCCACGCCCAACCTGCGCCACTTTCCCAAGCCGCAGTGGAAGGGCGAGCCGCTCCAGGGGGCGCGCATTCTGCTCCATGCCGAGCAGGGCCTGGGCGACACCCTGCAGTTTCTCCGCTACGTGCCGATAGTCGTCGCTCGAGGTGGACAGGTGATCCTCGACGTGCCAAAGGAAATCGAGCGGCTCGCGGCAGAGATTCCCGGACTATTTGTGGTGATTGCGGCCGGCGGGCCGATTCCAGAGTTTGAATGGCAGTGCCCGTTGATGAGCCTGCCCCTGGCATTCGGGACAACCCTCGATTCCATCCCCGCCGAAGTGCCGTATCTGGTCGTTCCGGATGATGCGAAGACAAAAGCGGAAGATCGCTGCTGGCCCGCGCAGGGTTTGCGCGTCGGGCTGGT
>Ga0335069_10006808_pt1 | contig 16561 bp, 17 predicted proteins | sample Lox_Sample_11_FD_206714 | JGI IMG/M metagenome (GOLD analysis project Ga0335069, IMG submission 206714) | Soil microbial communities from Loxahatchee National Wildlife Refuge, Florida, United States - Lox_Sample_1.1 | ecosystem: Environmental > Terrestrial > Soil > Wetlands | place: USA...
TCTCTGTGCTCATTGCGTCGTCTCTCCTCGATCGGGTCCCGGCGCCGCCGGCGGCTGCGGGGTGGCGTCCGGTGCTGCGGCCGGCTTCGGCACAGCAGGCGTTGCCGCCGGTTTCGGCGCGGCAGGTGCTGCGGCCGGTTTCGGCGCGGCTGCGGCCGGCTTCGGGGCGGCGGCCGCCGGCTTCGCCTGCGGCGTGCGGAATTCGGGATAATTCACGGCCCAGCTCTGCCGGTCGATGGGCACCAGCACCCCCTCCCGTTCCAGCGCGGCGACAAGGGCGCGGGCGATGGATTCGGCCCCCGTATATGTGACATGCGCCCCCCGCCGGAGGAGGAAGAGCTGGATGCCGTACTGAATATCGCGGAAGAACACGTTGGACCGGTGGTAGACCGGGAATCTCGATTTCAGGAACCGGAGAACTTCCACCCGGTGGTCGACGATCTCAGGAACGTGGTTCATCATGTGCACATGCGCTTTATGGTTAGTGGAACTGGGCCTCGCGGGCGGCAACCTGCATGACGGTCTCCGCGACGCGATGAATCGTGTACGTAATCTCGTCCTCCGTCGTGAACCTGCTGAGCCCGAACCGGATGGAGCTGAGCGTTTCTTCCCTGCTCAGCCCGATTGCCAGAAGCACGTGCGACGGCTCGGGCGAAGCCGAACTGCAGGCCGACCCGGTGGAGACGGCGATGTCCTTCATCGCCATCATGATCGCGTCCGCCCGGACGCCGGGGAAGAGGATATTGGCGTTGTGCGGCAGCCGCGCGGAAGGGTGCCCGTTGAGACGGGCGCCGTCGACCGCCCCGGTGATCCCGTTCACGAGCGCGTCGCGCAGACGTGCGACCCTCTCCCCTTCCTCCGTCATGGAAACGCGTGCGATTTCCGCCGCGACGCCGAACCCGGCGATCGCGGGAACGTTGAGCGTCCCGGGCCGCAGACCCCTCTCATGTCCCCCACCGTCCATGATCGGCACAAGGTGCAGTCGCGGGCGGCGGTCGGCCACAGCCAGCGCGCCGACACCTTTCGGCCCGTGCATCTTGTGCGCGCTCAGCGAAAGGAGGTCCACGCCCAGCGCGTGCATGTCGAGCGGGATTTTCCCCGCTGCCTGCGTTGCGTCGGTGTGAAACGTCACCCCCCGTTCCATGCACAGGGCGCCGATTGCCGCCAGCTGCGCGATCGTGCCAATCTCGTTGTTGGCCGCCATGATCGACACAAGGATCGTCCCGCCCGTGAGCGCGGCACGGACATGGTCCGGGTTGACCATCCCTGTGTCGTCCACCGGGAGCCGGACAATGTCGAACCCCTCTTCTTCAAGGCGCGCGCAGGTGTCGAGCACTGCCCTGTGTTCCGTCACTGCAGTGATGATCCGGCGCCCCCGTGAACGGCCGCCCCGCGCCGCCCCCTTGAGGGCGATGTTGATCGATTCGGTGGCCCCGGACGTGAAGACGATTTCCCCGGGGAGCGCGCCGATGACCGCACCCACACGGGCGCGGGCCTGCTCCACCGCCGCCTCCGCTCGCCAGCCGAACTCGTGCTGGACGCTCGCGGCGTTCCCGTAGGCTTCATCCATCAGGGGAATCATCGCATCGATCACGCGCCTGTCCACGCGCGTTGTCGACTGGTTGTCCAGGTAGACGGGGAGCGTCATGACGTCACACAATCTCCAGGAGCGTCATCGTGCTGAACGCCCGCTCGATGCTTGCCTGGACCTTCGTGAGGGGAGACTTGATCGTGCAGACGGTGAACACCGTGCACATTTGCGGGCCCTCGGACATGCACTGCACGATGGCCGGCCGCGTTCCCTCGATCACGTTGATGATGAGCGACACGGGGATTTCGGCGGGGTTCTTCGCGAGCGTGTATCCGCCCCGCATCCCCTGGTGCGATGCGATGAGTCCCGCCTTTGTCATTTTCTGAAGGACCTTGGAGAGCAGCTCGTACGGGATGCCGTACGTGTCGGCGATCTCTTTCGCGGCAACGACTTCCCCCGCGGACTTCGTCGCGATGTGACGTATCGCGATCAACCCGTATTCGACTTTTTTCGAGAGCCGTACCATCGCCCCGCCTCCTTGAGACCTCATGTCCCGGCGCCCGTGACGCAGAGCGCGGAACAAATATACGACCTGCAAGGTCCTATTTTAGGCCAAAAAAAAACCACTTCGATATCTTCACTCCACTAAACACCGGCTGACCTGCGTGGAGTTCCGATTTGATACATAATATACCGCTCCTTCCGGAAAATGTCAATATCGACAATGTAAGCGATTGTGCTTCGCACGGGGCCCGGGCCTTTGCATTCTTGGGCCATTTTCGGTATTTTCCGTCGCCACTTATCATACGAATCATGTTCGCTATCGAATCAGACGCCCTCTCGAAAACATACACGAATGGCATCATCAACCCAAGGCGCGTCACCGCCCTGACAGATTTCTCGCTCCAGGTCGAAACCGGTCAGATATTCAGTCTCCTCGGCCCCAATGGAGCCGGGAAGACGACGTTCATCAAGATGCTCCTTTCGCTCGCCTCCCCCACATCGGGGAGCGCCACTGTGCTCGGCTGCAGACTCCCCGACGTTTCCGTCCGCGCAAAGGTAGGATACCTTCCCGAGAATCACAGGTACCCCGGATATCTCACGGGCGAGCAGGTAATTCGCTATTTCGGAGAGCTCGGCGGCGTCCCGGCGAAGACACTCGCGCACAGGATCGGTCCGCTCCTCGATCTCGTCGGGATGGCCCAGTGGCGGGGAATGAAAGTGAAGCGGTATTCCAAGGGGATGCTCCAGCGCCTGGGCCTCGCGCAGGCTCTCGTGAACGACCCGGAGATTCTCTTCCTCGATGAGCCGACGGACGGCGTCGACCCCGTGGGACGGAAGGAAATCCGGGAGATCCTGAAGGACCTGAAGCGGAGGGGGAAGACGATATTCCTCAATTCCCATCTCCTCTCCGAAGTGGAGCTCGTCTCCGACCGCGTGGCCGTCCTGGACAAGGGGCGGCTGCTGAAAGTGGGAACAGTCGAAGAGCTGACCACGACCGGCTCCGCATATGAAATCGGCGTCGCGGGCGCGGTCCCCCCGGCGGTGTTCGAGGAGGCGCGCGCATTCGTGCTCGGGCTTTCGCAATCGGGAGATCACCTGAGGGCGGAATGCCGCACCACGACCGAGCTCAACCGCGTCATCGACCTCCTCAGGAAAAACGGCGTGGAGCTCACATCGGTCACGCGCCAGCGCAGCACGCTGGAGGAATCGTTCATCTCCCTCATCTCGCGGGAGGCGCGCCCGTGAAGATCATCGCGCTTGTCAGGGGAACCGTGCGCGAGCTGGCCTCCAAGGCCACGCTCTACGTGCTCGCGGGCATATCGACGCTCATCCTCGTGGTGGCGGCGTTCGCCGTCGGCGCGACATCGTCGTCGGACGGGATGACCATCACGCTCTTCGGCAACCCGATCTCTCCCCCCGTCCCGCCGGACGTCGTCTCCGAGCTGGCCGGGAAGCTGGAAGCCGGTTTCGCCGGCGGGCTCTTTCTGGGGGTGGTGGTGTTCGGCGTCTTCGGCACCGCCGGGGTCATTCCCGACGTGCTCGAGAAGGGAACCGTCGACATTTACCTCTCGAAACCCATCGCCCGCTGGCAGCTGCTCGCGGGAAAGTACCTGGGGAGCGTCGCGGTGATCTTCGTGAACATCGCGTATTTCATCGCCGGACTCTGGCTCGTCGTGGGCCTCAAGGCGGGAGTGTGGAACATGCACTTCCTGCTCGCCGCGTTCCTGATGACATACGTGTTCGCGTGCCTGTTCGCGGTCGTCGCGTTCCTGGGCGTCCTCTCCCGCAACATGGCCATCGCGATCATCGGCGGCATTCTCTACCTGGTCGTCATCGCCGGTCCCCTGGAGGGGCGCCAGACGGGACTGTACCTGATCTCCGGCAACGGCATCTACCGGACGATCCTGGACGGGCTCTACTATCTCCTTCCGCAGGTCCCCGCGATGGAGTCGGGCGCCATGCGGATCGTGGGCGGCGAGGGCACATCGTTTGTTCCGTACCTGCAGTCGTTCCTGTCTGCGGGGGCACTACTCTGCGGGGCCGCGTGGATTCTCTCCCGCCGGGATTTCTAAATTCTGAAGAAGGATAATCTCCCAATGGCTGACAAACTCAAGTTCGAGGACCTCGAGGCGAGCGTCCTTGGAAAACACAAGGCGGACGAGAAATTCAAGGCGGTCGGCGTCATCGGGCTCGGCGTCATGGGACACGGCATCGCGCAGACGGTGGCCGCATCCGGCATCGAGGTGATCGGCGTCGAGAAGCACGCCGAGAGCCTCAAGGCGGGAATCGACGGGCTCTCCCGGGCGATGGACCTGGAGATCAAGCGGTGGGGAATGACGCAGTCGGAGAAGCGCGCGATCCTGAGCAGGGTGCGCGGGACGACCGACCTGGCAGAGCTGCGCGGCTGCGACATCATCATCGAGGCCGTGGACGAGAACCTGGAGCTGAAGCGCCAGCTCATCGAGGCGTTTTATTCGGTGGGCAAGGAGGATGCGGTGTTCATCTCGAACACCGCCACCCTCTCGCTGAGCAAGCTCGCGCAATCCAGCAAGCGCGCGGACCGGATCATCGGGATGCACTTCCTCAACCCGGTTCCCCAGACGCCGCTCGTGGAGATCGTGCGGGGGATGAAGACGTCCGACGAGACGTTCGAGCTCGTCAAGTCGTTCGCGCGCCGGATCGGCAAGACCCCCGTCGAGGTGTTCGAGTATCCCGGGTTCATCACGACCCGCACCATTCTCCCCATGCTCAACGAGGCGATGCACGTCCTGATGGAAGGGATCGCCCGGGCGGAGGACATCGACGTCGCCATGAAGCTCGGGTACGGCATGCAGACGGGTCCCCTGGAGATGGCGGACGCCATGGGACTGGACGAGGTCCTGATGTGGATGGAAGTGATGTACCACGAGCTCGGCGAGTCGCGCTACCGCGCGTGTCCCCTGCTGCGGCGGATGGTGCGGGAGCGGAAGCTGGGCAAGAAGGTGGGAGAGGGATTTTTCAAATACAACGAAGACGGCAAACGGCTATGAATATCCTCGTGTTGAACTGCGGCAGCTCTTCCGTCAAGTACCAGCTGATTGAGGCGGAGGGACGGAAAACCCTCGCGCGGGGCAGCGTCGAGCGCATCGGCATGAGCGGGGCGACGCTGAGCAACGTGCGCCACGACGGCGACGAGATCCGCATCGCGGGTGAGATCGTCGACCATACCCAGGCGATCGAATACATCCTGGCGGTGCTCCTCAGCAAGAACCACGGCGTCATCGCTGACCGCGGGCAGATCCACGCCGTGGGCCACCGCGTCGTCCACGGGGGGGAGACGTTCTCGGCCAGCGTCCTGATCACCGACGAGGTCATCAAGACCCTCCGCGACAATATCGAGCTGGCGCCCCTGCACAACCCCCACAACCTCCGGGGGATCACCGCCTGCGACGTCAGCCTCCCGGGAGTGCCCCAGGTGGCGGTGTTCGACACCGCGTTTCACTCCCGGATGCCGCGCAGGGCGTTCCTGTACGGCATCCCGTACTCCCTCTACACGCAGTACAAGATCCGTCGCTACGGCTTCCACGGCTCCTCCCACCGCTACGTGTCGGAGCGGGCCGCGCAGATGCTCCAGGGCGACCTCGCGTCGCTCCGGCTGGTGACCTGCCACCTGGGAAACGGCTGCAGCATGGCCGCCGTGGACCGGGGGGTCTCGGTCGACACGACCATGGGCTTCACTCCCCTGGAGGGACTCCTCATGGGAACCCGCTCCGGGGACATCGACGCATCGGTGATCCTCTTCGTGATGGGGAAGGAAGGGCTGTCGCTCGGCGAGGCCAACACGCTCCTCAACAAGCACAGCGGTCTGCAGGGGATCTCGGGCATTTCGAGCGACATGCGCGAAATCGTTTCGGAGATGAAGAACGGGGACAAGAAGGCCACGTACGCCTTTGACGTGTTCACCTACCGGATCCGCAAGTACATCGGCGCCTACGCTGCGGCAATGGGGGGACTTGACGGGGTCGTGTTCACGGGCGGCATCGGGGAGAACAGCCTGGAGGTGCGCACCGCCTGCTGCACGGGGCTGGACTTCTTCGGGATCACGGTCGACGAATCACTCAACGCCTCGTCCGCCCGGGAAAAATTCATTTCCCCCGCGGGCGCCCGGACGCCGGTGATGGTCATCCCGACGAACGAGGAGCTGGTGATCGCCATCGACACGATGCACATCGTGGGGGACAAGGCCGCGGTCACCGCGGGGTGAGCCGGGCCCTGCCGCTCGTCGCCTCCAGCAGCGATGCGCGGAGCCCGTCGAGCCGCGAGCGCCGGATCCGGACGGACAGGAGCACCTCCGCATCGTAGCGGGACGAGAGGAGTGTTCCCCCCGCTCCCGCGACCGCCCGCATGACCGGGCCGACGCGGTCGTGCGTTACCTCCACATCCAGGATCACACTGAGCAGCTTCGCGGCCCGCCCGCCGCGCTGCACGGCGCCCGCCGCGGCGTCGCGGTAGGCGCGGGCGAGCCCGCCGACGCCCAGTTTCGTCCCGCCGAAATACCGGGTCACCACCACCAGCACATCCGACAGTCCCGCCCCGTCGATGACGGCAAGGATGGGCTTGCCGGCGGTCCCCGCCGGCTCGCCGTCGTCGTTGGCCCTCCACGCCCCTCCCCCCGGTCCCAGCCGGTACGCGTAGCAGTGGTGCGTGGCGTCGTGCCGCAGTTTCCGGCGCGCGCCGAGCTCCGCCTCGCACTCCGCGAGATCCTGCACCGGGACGGCCAGGGCCAGGAACCGCGAGCCGCGGACCGTCAGCTCGGCTTCCGCGCGCGCGGCAAGCGTGGTGTATTCATCGCCGGGTGCGTCCACACGGGTACCATAGACAAATCGTCCTTCTTTTGCAAGAATGCTTGCGCATCAGGTCCCCCTTCTGTATCTTCCACCCCGACAGGAACACCACCTCATGAAAATCGGCATCGTCTGCTATCCAACGTACGGCGGCAGCGGTGTCGTCGCGACGGAACTCGGGAAGGCGCTGGCCGCGCGGGGACACCAGATACACTTCATCAGCTACGCGCTGCCCATGCGCCTGGACGGGTATCTCGACAACATCTCCTACCACGAGGTGGAGATGGCGAGCTATCCGCTCTTTGAATTCCCCCTCTACACCCCTTCGCTGGCGAGCAAGATCGTCGAAGTCGCGCGGTTCGAAAAACTGGACCTGGTGCACGCCCACTACGCCATCCCGCACGCGATCAGCGCGTATCTCGCCCGCGAGATTCTTCACAGCGGCCTCAAGGTGATCACCACGCTCCACGGCACGGATATCACGCTCGTGGGACTGGAGCCGAGCTTTCTGCAGGTCATGCGGTTCAGCATCGAGCAAAGCGACGGCGTGACGGCCGTGTCCCGGTTCCTGCGCGAGAAGACGATGACGAACTACAGCATCGACAAGGATATCCGGGTCATTCCGAATTTCGTGGACACGCGGAAGTACCACCGCACGCCGGACGCGGCTGTCCGCGAGAAATTCGCGCCCGCGGAAGAGCGGGTGGTCGTCCACGTGTCGAACTTCCGTGTCGTCAAGCGGGTGCAGGACGTCATCAGGATCTTCGCCGACGTCCGCAAGAAGGTGCCCGCGCGGCTCCTGCTGGTGGGCGACGGGCCCGACCGCTCCGCGTGCGAGATCCTGACGCGCGAGATGGACCTCCATCAGCACGTGCGCTTCCTGGGAAAGCAGCTCGAGCTGGTCCCCATCCTCTCATCGGCGGATCTCATGCTGATGCCCAGCCAGTCGGAGAGCTTCGGCCTGTCCGCCCTGGAGGCGATGGCGTGCGAGGTGCCGGTGATATCCTCCAGCGTCGGCGGCCTGCCGGAGCTCCAGGTGCACGGAGAAACGGGGTACATCGCGGAAATCGGGGACATCGACAGGATGGCGCGCTACGCCGTGGAGCTGCTCACGAACGACTCGAAGCGGCGGCAGTTCGGGCTCGCGGGGAGAGCGCGGGCGGAGCAGAATTTTGACGTCAGAAAGATCGTCACCATGTACGAGGACTACTATGCTGAATGCCTGGCGGCGGGACAGACGCCCGCGGGCCGGCCCTGACGGAGGATGCCGGAGGTGAAGGAGATCATGGATGTCATACGCTGGTCGCGGCCGAAAAAGCCGGCACTGGAGGAGTTGCAGCGGATTCTCGGTGCGGAGGGGCTTGAATCTGAGCTGTACACGGACCGTCCCGGCGTCAAGTACGGCCGCCACAAGCACGATTTCGACGACTTCGTGGTGATCGTGTCGGGGTCCATGAAAATCGCGACCGACGAGCACGAGTGGACGCTCCGGCCCGGCGACCGCCTCAACATCCCCGCGCACACGCATCACCGTGCGGAGGTCCTGGGAAAGGAAGATGTCCGCTACCTCTCTGCGGCGAAGTAGGGTCAGCTCTCCCGCCGGTCCCCGTCCTCCCCGGCCCGGCGGCCGCGGCTCTGCTTCGCGAGCACCAGCCGCAGCACCACCCGGATCACAAACAGCGCCGCGGTGGCATAAAAGAGCGGCATGTACAGGCGCTGGGGGACGATCCTGGCGGCGACGAGCGTGAGCATCACCAGCATGAGCACGAGCGCCACGTACCCGTATATCTCGACAAACCTGCGGTTGAGCATCGGGAGTCCTTTCACTCAGGCGCGTCGACGATCGCGTCGATAATCCCCCCTCCCACGACGTCATCCCCCTCGTAGAGCACCACCGACTGTCCCGGCGTGATCGCCCGCCTGGGCTCCCTGAACGTCACGCGCAGCGTCCCGGGACCGCCGTCGGCGGCGACCGCCTCACCCCCCGCGTCCCTGTACCTGATGCGCGCATTGACCGCGCGCGGAGGGGTGCAGCCGGCATACTTGACCATGTTGACGCTCCGCGCGGTCAGCCCCCGGTGCAGGAGGGCTTCCTGCGGCCCGATCTCGATCCGGTTGCGCGCGGGATCGATCCCCGTGACGTACAGGGGCCTGTCGGAGGCGATGCCGAGCCCGCGCCGCTGCCCGATCGTGTAGAAAGGATATCCGCGGTGCGTGCCGACCACCCTGCCGTCCATCACCATATCCCCGCCGTCGACACGCCGCGCGAGGTCCGGGTCCCGCTCCTTCAGGAACCTCCCGTAGTCGTCATCAGGGATGAAGCAGATCTCGTAGCTCTCCCCCTTGGAGGCCACACGAAGACCGAACGCCGCCGCCCTGTCGCGCACCTCCGCCTTTGTCATGCCGCCGAGGGGAAACATCGTCCTGGCCAGCGATTCCTGCGTCAGCGCCCAGAGGGCGTATGACTGATCCTTCGCAGCGTCGGCGCCCCGCGAAACGACGTACCGGCCCGTGGCCGGGTCCTGCCGGACCCGCGCATAGTGCCCCGTGGCGATGCGGGACGCCCCGAGGGCATCCGCCTTCCGGAGAAGCTCTTCCCACTTGATTGTCCTGTTGCAGATCACGCACGGGTTCGGCGTCCTCCCCCGGAGATACTCCGCCGCGAAATCATCGATGACGCGGGCGCCGAAGGCCTCGCTGAAATCCAGGATGTAGTGGGGAATCCCCAGCGCGGAGGCGACGGAACGGGCATCCTGGATGCCGTCGAGGGAACAGCAGCTGCTCTCGTTCCCCGCGTTGCCCCCGACATCCTCGTACCTGTACGTCTTGATCGTCAGGCCGATGACGTCGTACCCTTCCCCGACAAGGAGCGCGGCAACGACCGAAGAATCCACCCCTCCGCTCATCGCGACAACCACCCTGCTCTTCATCCGCACCTCATGACATCCCCGGATTCTTCACACGTCCAATATACGAAACCCGTGCCTGCCGTCAAATCTCCCCCCGCTCGGGACACACCTCGTCGGCCCGCGCGAAGATCGCCGGCGCTCCCCCCGTGTGCCAGAAGAGGACGGTCGCCTCGCGCGTGAACTCCCGCGCGGCGATCATCGCAATCAATGCACTCATCGCCTTTGCGGTGTAGACGGGGTCAAGGAGGACGCCTTCCGTCCGCGCCAGCAGGCTGATCGCCTCACGCTCGGGGGGACCGACGACGCCGTACCCGTCGCCGGAAAACCTCCTGTCGAGCCGCACCTCCCGCTGCCCGGAGGCAACTCCCTCCGGCGCGCACAGATCCCAGGTCTCACGCGCAAGTCTCCCGATCAGCGCGGCAAAATTCTCCCCCGCCGCATCTCCCTTCTCGATGGCGATGCCGGTGACGGCGCCGTTAAAATGCACCGCGGCGGCGCCCGCCAGGAGACCGGCGTGCGTTCCCCCCGAGCTGGAGGCGAATATGATCGCGTCCACGGTCTCCCCCGCCTGATGGACCTGCGCCGACAGCTCCTCCATCGCCGCGAAATATCCCGCGGCGCCGAGCGCCGATGAGCCCCCGTACGGGATGACGCAGGGTTTTCTCCCCTGGCGCACAAGCTGCGCGGCAATGTCGTCGAGCCCCTCTCCCCGCCGGTCGTCTCCGCCCCAGTGAATATGAGCCCCCAGGAGAACATCGAGCAGGAGATTTCCCTGAGGGGACGGGGGAGGAGTCCCGCCCAGCAGGAGATCGCACCTGAGTCCGGCCTTCGCCGCGGCGGCAGCCGTCTGACGGCAGTGGTTCGACTGGGCGGCCCCCGCAGTCACGAGCGTGTCCGCCCCGGCTCCGATCGCCTCCGCCACGAGAAACTCCAGTTTCCTGGTTTTGTTCCCCCCGAGCGCAAGGCCCGTCAGATCGTCGCGTTTCATGAGTATGCGCGGTCCCCCCATGTGAGCCGTAAGACGGGGGAGGCGGTGGAGCGGCGTCGGGAAATCGCCGAGCGTGAACCGGGGAATCGGGCGCATAGGGGAGACTCGCGCTGTGAGACAGGCCGCGACACAGTACCCAAAAGGTGCCCGAAATGCAAGGAATGTCCGGCGTCGTGAAGAGTGTGCGCCCCGGCTACAGCGCCGCATCCAGCTGCACGGCAAGCTGGCGGTTGTCCGCGGGTGGACTCGCTGCATCCCCCGGGGCATTGTCGGCCGCAGTGACGGCATATCTGCATGTCAGCGAGAAGCCCGGGAGCGGACGGAGGCACAGGCGGACATACCATCGCACGCCGCGGCCGTACAGGGGCGGGGCGGAGAGCAGACCGGGGAGCGCCTCCTCACGGTCATACACTCGCGCATCATATCCCTCAGTGCGGAACAGGCTGAGACGCGCCCCCAGTCTCCCCCCGAACGGGAGGGCCGCGTCGATCTCCCCTCCGACAAGGGCACCGCACATCGCACTCCCCCCCGGGGAGACCGCCCGGACAATCTCGCACCGCTCCCCGAGCGTCACGCCGGAGACGGCGGGCGATGCCGCACAGATGAGATTCCGCTGCTCAAGCGCGGGGCCGCCGAGAGGGACCCTCCGGTCCAGCGCGTCCGCACCGGAGGCGCACTCGTACGAGCGCCTGAGAGAGAAGCGTTCCGTGAGGAGCCCTCTGCCGCGGAGCGAGGACTTCACCACGAGCGTGAGTTGAAGTCCCCGGCGGGGGATGGGGCATTCGCGCGTGGGTGCAGGATGCTCGAACGCCTCAACGCGGCATTCCCCCCCCGAACCCGGACCGCAGGAGAAGTGGACGTCGGCCGTGCAGATCCGCTCGTTCCGTGTTTCTCCCAATGCTCCGTCGGTGCAGGCGTGGGGATTGTCGAACCGCGGGGGAAAGTCGCAGTACCGGAGCGCGAACGCCTCTCCGCCCGGTGCAAGAAACGCGGCGGTACAGGCGAACGCGTTCGCTCCTCCCTTCAGAACACCAAACTCGCCGCGCAAGGACATGTCCGGACCGGACCACCAGGCGTGGGCGCCGCACGCACCGGTGGCACTGCCAGAGAGCCTGTCCGGGTCCGACGGTGTGAATATCCTGTCGAAACGGGACCCGTACAGCGTGAGGCCGGCTCCGGCATGGGCCCCGAGAGGGCACTCCAGCAGAAAACCGGCAAGGCGCTCGTGAAGCGCGTCCCTCTTCGAAGACGACGCAGGCGTGGAATATGTCCCGGTGAAGAACGCAGAGGCGTCCCCTGACGTGTCGACAGTCGCCGCGTAGCTCCGGCCGGAGACAAAGAGCGCACACTGCGGCCCGGAGGGGACAGCCAGGGACACGGCCGCACCCCTGAGGAAGTGCCCCCTGTCCGCACCCCTGTGCGGCGTCACTGAACCCGGCACGCCGGACCGGAGCGGGTCAAATGCACCTGGCGTGGAAGGACCCCGCCAGAGTGCGACACCTTCTCCCGCCTCCACGTCGAAATCACCGGCGATCAGGCGCCTCAGGATGCCGGCGCCGGGAACCGACGCATAGGCCGTGAGAAGCGCATCCTCCATCCGCTCTCCTGCACGACGGGAGAGTGTTGCTCCGGCTTCAAGCCCCCCGCGCCCCTCGACCGTCACGCGGGACACGATTTCGACAGGGGGGCCCAGTGTCCCCGCCTGGGCGGGCGCGTGGCCGACGACCAGATCGCGGAATTGAACTCCGCCGCCCCCCCTGCGCGGTGCCACGCAGACAAAGGGACGGAGCGCGTTGCAGAGCATCTCTCCCCCTCCGGGGAGCGTCCGGATATCCTCGACCGAACGGAACGTCCCCCCCCTCTCCCTGAAGGCGAGTATCGCGCCGGCACCCGAGGGCGTCACGCCCGGGATCGCAAGGAGCTCGTCCGCAGCGGCCCGGTTGAGATCCAGCGGGTGGAGCCTGATCCAGTCGAGTGCGTCAATGAAAGCCGTCCCCTCCGCATCCTCGGACAGGTCCCACACAACCTCCAGGGGGAAACGCTCATCGAAATCTCCGGGGGGAGGCGCTGTGCCCGTGTCCCCCCGGGCGACCAGCGCCGCCGCGATCATCCACGCCGCTGTCACCGGCTACGGTCCGCCCAGTGTGATCCCCAGTCCGAACCTGTGCGTGAATCCGAGCTCCTGGTGGCGGGAGAACGCGTACTCCACCTCCAGGGGAGAGACGAGGAGGCCGAATCCCGCGCAGAGCGCCGAAGGCTCGGACGTCACGCCGGCGCGGATGGCGAAGCATCCCGCGATGACGTACTCCCCCCCCATCCGCACCTCCACGGGGAAACGCGGATCGACTGAAATGTCACACGCGAGCGCAAGGGGTGCACCGGCGGAAAAGGCAACGCCGGCGGTGGCCGCCCGGGCGATCCCCTCACCGGACCGCCCGGGGGACGGCACGTTGATGTTGGATGCGCTCGCCCCGATATCAACTCCCGGAGCGAGACTCCAGAGGACGCCCGCGTCCCATCCCCAGCAGGCGGCGCTCCCGTACCCCTCGATGGCAAGCGCGTTCAGCGTGCAGGCCGCGCCGCACCGGACCCCCCTGCCGATGTCGCACCCGAAGGCGGCGCTGACCGTTGTTTCATGGTAGAGCGAGAACCCGGAGCGGAGTGCGGCGAGCGACGCCCCCAGCCTGCCCCACCCCGATGCGACGGCACATGCCGTGCGGCCGAGTTCGCTCAGGCCGAAGGGAGAAGGCGCCACCGCAATTCCGGCCGACGTGCCGCGTACGCCTGCGAGCGACGCGGGGTTCGTGAACGCCCCCCACACGTTTCCCGGGATCGCAACCCCGGCCGAGCCCATGGCGGCGGAGCGCACCCCCTCCGGCTGGCGTTCAAACGCTCCGACGGCAAGTCCCGGGCAGGCGCACACAAGCACACAGATCCACGAGCGCCGCATCGCACACCCTCCCTGCTTGATACAGCCCTGCGTCGTCTTTTACGACACGCCCCCGGGCGGCGCGCGCTTGATACACTTTGTGAAAAGGCGTATATTCCTCCACCACCCACAATGCTGGTCCCTTCCATGACACTGTTCAGGAATACGGCGGCGGCTCTCCTGGTCTGCGCAGCGCTCATCCCGTGCATCGGGCGCGCCCAGCAGGCGGACGTCACGGTTCTGGTCAACTACGAGTCGATTCCCACGACGAACAAGGATCTCCTCCGCGACTTCGCCGGCGATGTGCGGACGTACCTGAGCAACTACAACTGGGGAGGGGGCAACCCGGGGGACAAGGTCAAGTGCACGATCAACATCTTCTTCCAGAGCGTCATCGGTGACAACCGGTACTCGGCGCAGGTGTTCATCGGCAGCCAGAGGGAGATCTACAAGTCGACGCAGAGCACGGCGGTGGTCCGACTGTTCGACGAGCTGTGGGAATTCACATACGTGAAATCAAAGCCCCTCACGCACAACCCCTACGCGTACGACGACCTGACGAGCTTCCTGGATTTCTACATGGACCTCCTCATGGGGTACGATGCGGACACCTTTGAAAAGATGTCCGGGACGCCCCTCTTTCAGAAGGCGGCGGACGTGGCGAGCATGGGACGTTCCACGGGACAGAAGGGATGGCAGCCGGCGACGTCGGGGTACTCCCGCGCCCAGCTGATCGACGAGTTGATGAGCACGACGTTCCAGCCGGTGCGGGCTGCGTCGTGGTACTACCACTTTGCGGGACTCGATTCGCTGGCGATCAACCGGGACCAGGCGTACCAGAACATGGTCACGGCCATCCGCATGATCGGGGAAGCAAAGCGGAACGCGGATCCCCGCAACGTCGTGATCAAGTCGTTTTTTGAGGCAAAGGCGAAGGAGCTCGCGGAGAAGTTCATCGACTACCCCGACGTCTCCGTCTACTCCCTGCTGGAGAGCGTCGACCCGAACCACCAGCAGGTCTACGAGGAGGCGAAGGCGAAGCGGCAGTAGCCTTCCGGGCGCCCCGCCCGGACAGGCTCCCCAGGACCAGGGCGATGCGCGCGGCGACTTCGTCGACGCCGAGCGCTCTCATGCAGTACGATCCGTACCGTTCGCCCGGAGGAACGGTGTTCCGGCAGGCGTCCGCCGGGCACGCGGGGCAGGGCGCTCCGCTCTGCATGGTCCCGGAGCGGAGCTCATCCTCATAGATCTTCCATCCGACGTCGTCAAACCGCGGGATCAGCGCAAGCGAGGGCACACCGGCCGCCACGGCAAGATGCCGGGGCCCCGAATTGTTCGACACGAGGAGCGTGCACTTCGCGAGCAGGGCCGCCAGGTCCAGCACGTCATCGGTGAACACGCGGGGAGGGACGCGCGTGCAGGCGCGCAGCGTCTCTTCAACGACATCCCTGTCGAACCCGCTCCCCGCAACGAGCACGCAGGTTCCCCTCTCCTGCAGCCGGTCGATGAGCTGCGCGTAGAAGCGGGGGGGCCAGATCCTGTAGTCGCCGCTCGCTCCCGGGTGCACGGCGACCACCTCCCTGCACTTCCCCTGATGCACCGAGCGCCAGAGGGCCTCCGCGCGCCGGCGGTGCTCTCCGCCGATGACCACGCCCGTCGCCCGGTCCCCGATGCGCGCCCCGGCCGCTTCGGCCAGGGCGCAATAGTAGTCCAGCACTCCCCCTTTCCCCCTGGGCACGGCGACCCGGGATGTCAGGAGGGACGACAGCGACCGCCCCCCCTCGCCCACTCTCCTGGAGGCCCCGCTGAGAAACGCCCAGAGCGTGAACCTGTCCTGCGGAAACGTGCAGATCACCGTGTCGAACTCTTTCTCCCTCAGCCACCGCACGACGCCGAGCTCGGCCCGGAGCCGGCGCATCCCGCCGAGCGCGCGGAGCGCTTCCCTGTCGATCTCCGCGACGCAGTCAACGCACGGGTCGGCCCTGAGGACGTCCGCGGTGCCCCCGGCGAGGTGTTCGCGCACGGCCGGGTCACGCGCCGGGCGGGAATCGTACGACCGGCGCCGGACGACGAGGACAGTGATGGACGCGCGGGGGAACGAGCCGCGGAGAGCCCTGATCGCCGGCGTCAGGAGAAGGAGATCCCCGAGTTGACCCTCGGCGATCAGGCAGATGCGCTCAGGCGGATTCATGGTGTGACGGGATATGGATGCCCGGCCCGGGGCGTCAGAAAAACGGCCGCGTGTAGAAGGTGGCGCCGATCTCTTCCTCCACGAACCGCCGCGCGCGCTCCCGGTCCACCTCGTTCAGGTCGACGATGGTCATGGTCACCCGGGGGAGAAGCCTGACGGCTTCGCGGGCAAATTCCACCATCGCCGGGAAAAAGCGGCTTCCGTCGAGCCGCATCAGCTCCCCGTACTGGACGGGGTCCGTGGAATTGAGGCTGATGGAGACCGCATCGATGCATCCCGCGAGCTCCGGCACGATGTTCCGCTTGTTGATCACGTTGCCGTGGCCGTCGGTGTTCAGCCGGGTCCGCCCGCCGTGCGCCTTGACCCAGGAAGCCACCTCTTTCATCGCCTCCAGCCGGATCGTCGGCTCGCCGTAGCCGCAGAAGACGATCTCGTCGAACGCGGCGGGATCGCCGATGGCCGCAATCACCTCCGCGGCATCGGGCTCCCGTTCGATCCGGAGGTTATGTCCCTTGATGACCGCCTCCCCCTTCCGGTCGCAGAACACGCAGTCGGCGTTGCACCGTATCGTGAGGTTGATGTAGAGCGAGTTCCTGAGCCGGTAGACGATCGACGGCGCGCCCGGCGAGCCGATGCCGAACAGCCTGTACGCCCCGTACGCGGTCGTGCGGGCGATGTCCTCCACG
>Ga0335069_10006809_pt1 | contig 16561 bp, 20 predicted proteins | sample Lox_Sample_11_FD_206714 | JGI IMG/M metagenome (GOLD analysis project Ga0335069, IMG submission 206714) | Soil microbial communities from Loxahatchee National Wildlife Refuge, Florida, United States - Lox_Sample_1.1 | ecosystem: Environmental > Terrestrial > Soil > Wetlands | place: USA...
CAACAGCAAGTGGGGCCGATTCGCCGACTGATGAAAAGCTATTGCTCTCGGAGAATCCACGACAATCTCTCCTGCACACTAGACACACGCGGCGCTAACACCAAACAGCGTCGTCATGATCACTGTTCCGCCCACCAACAACGCGATCGCGCAAACAGCGAACACTCCTCGACGAGCGAATTCATTCCACTCGCCACCGAATATCAACGTCACGCCGATGGCAGCCAACGCGATAATCGCAATCAGCACTGCCACTGGCCCGCTAAGCGAGTTCTGTAATGTCTGCAACGGAGCTTCCCAGGGGAGACCTGTTTGCCCCGTTCCAGCGAACAATGGAGTAGTCAGAGACAACATCACCGTCAACCCGAACGGGATGCACCGCCACAGCTTTCTCATTTCGAACCTCCTCTTCACCTTGGAATCACCTCCGACCCAAGGAAAAACTAGCCAATCAAATGAGTACCGAGCGCCACCCCTGCACCGCCTAGCAACAGGAGCAGAATCACTGCGCACAGAAACACGAGTTCATCGACACCAAGCCGTGAAGCTGAACCCACAACTAATGCCTCAAGTCTGGACACTTCAACCCTCCTCTCCACTCACCCGAATGTTCTACCAACTACATGTACTCAAGCTGATACCGTCCGTCCTCGTACCCCATAACCACCGCGACCTCGCGAACTTTTCTGCCTGCTGGAATCTGCGATTCCTCATCCACGAAAATGACCACGTTCACAGCCTCGGCGATTAACTTCTGCTGAGGGGCGTTCGTCGCCTCCGCGACCAAGCTTTCCAATCGCAAAAGCCCGCTTAGGGCATCATTGGCATGAACCGTCGCTGCACCTCCTGGATGGCCGGTATTCCACGCTTTGAGCATGGTGAGGGCCTCGCCCCCACGGACTTCGCCCACGACAATCCTTGTTGGTTTCAGCCTCATGCAGGCGCGAAGACAATCCAGCATCGTCACCGACCCACCGGCCAATAACGCCACTGAGTTTTCGACGGCGCACTGCAGTTCCGGTGTGTCCTCGATCAACACGACCCGATCTCTCGGGCACACCCGAGCAAGACAATCGAGGACTGCATTTACGAGCGTTGTCTTCCCCGACCCGGTCGAGCCGACAACCAAAATGTTTTTCCGCAAACGAACGGCAAAACGAATCACTTCGGCATGCTTGAGGCCGCGCACCGTCTGCACGAATTCATCTTTATGGCGGCGGCGGTTTCGGTCGTCCTCTTTGCCAGTGAGGATTTCGTTCGCCTCGTAATCTTCCAGAGTGAATATCGACCGTGGGCGCTGACGAATGGCAAAAACAGGGTATCGGACCACTGGTGGGAGCAACGCCTCAAAGCGGCTGCCATCTAGCGGCAGTTCCGTCTCAAGGATCGGCTGATCGTGGTTAATCACCGTTCCCCGCATGGCAGCAATCGTTCCAAAAGCACTCTCGGCCTGAGTCGGGGACATCTTCCCGACACGGGCGAAATCTCCGCGCGTCCGCTTAATCCAGATAGTGCTGTCAGGATTCAGAACCAGATCTTCTGTGTTGCGGTCTTGCAGGCAGGTCAGGACTGTTTTACCGAGCTCCCGTTCGAGCTTGTCTTTGTACCGAGCGACCTGTTGTGGATCTTGCATACATCAACAGCCACGAAAAACTTTGCAAAGAAGCCAAAACAGGTGTATATCACTAATCACGACCGATGGACGCTAATCGTTGTGACCGATGTACACCATGAGAATGGTTCTAGTAAATACTCCGAACTGGGTGGATCTGTCAAGAGGGAAAAGTTCATATGTCTGATCGAACTCGAGATGCCGTGATTCGCCAAGTGGACGCGATGCACGTCCAGACGTTCGAAGTTGGTGTCTTCGACGCCGCAGCAGAGCAGATGATCCCGAGGACTTGGAGCAAGGAAGCTCTCGTCAAATCAGTAGCTTGGCTCCGCTTTGAGAATCTGCAGGGTCGAAACATCTACGTTCGGCCTACTGGCGTGCACTCACTATCGCTGATTGATGATCTAAAGGCGGAGGCTGTGGAAAAAATGAGAGCGGCAGGTTTCACGCCAGCTCTCGTTGTAGAAACTTCACCAAGCAATTTCCAGGTGTGGCTCCAGCATGGGCGAGTCCTCGCAAAAGACCTCTCTACCGCTGCCGCTAAAGCGCTGGCACACAGGTTCGGCGGGGATCAGGGATCGGCCGACTGGCGCCACTTTGGTCGTCTTGCCGGTTTCACGAACCGCAAAGAGAAATATCGGCAAGCTGATGGATACTTCCCCTACGTGCGCGTTCTTGAAGCGGCAGGCACACAGTATCCCGAGGCTGCGAGATTTTTGCGTGAAGTCGAAGGTGAGTTGAAGGCAGCCGTAGAGGCATCAGTGAAACGGCGAGAATTCCTTCGGAAGCGTCCACAAGCTGCCACTGAAACCGTTAAAGGGATCGAATACTTCCGCAACCACCCGAAATATGGAGGCGCGCAGTCGCGTAGCGATCTGGCCTATGCCGTATATGCGCTCGACCACGGCGTCCCTGAGAGCAGGGTCCGCGACGCCATTGCCACCCAGGACTTGTCCTTCAAGGGTAGCAGCGCCAGGCAGTCCGACTACGTCGACAGGATCATCGACAAAGCGAGCGCGTTTCTCCGCGGAGCCAGCATGGAGAGGCAATGAACACGATTCTGTCGCCAACGCTGCCATTGTCTTCCAAATCGTGCATGCGCAGCAGCGACTCGCGAGTGTTCTGCCTCAGCCGTTCCGCGCCCTCCCTTCGATTGTTATCGTTGATGGGCATCAGCTCCTCGTCGATTTTCGGTATGCGTCCCACGCCGAACGCACAAAGCACCGACGCCCTTCGGACGCACGCTCGACGTGGCAAGTTCGCTTCGCGCCCTGCGGGTTTTGGACTCCTCCCCCCAGACAAGCTGTGGTCCCCTTCCAAAAAACTTGCCACGTCGCCTTGGGAGTCGGTTTGCGTTCGGCACCCTCCGGGCAAGTGTGAACCGCATACGCGGAAAATCTAAGACAAGGAGCTAGAAGCCATGTATCTCAACGAAATCAAGCTAATCGGATTCGTCGGTCAGGACGCGGAACTCAAGAGCCCACGGAACAGCAAAGAACTCGTTCGCTTCGACGTCGCAACGAAGGCATCCTGGAAGAACCGCGAATCGGGCGAGTACGACTCCCGCACCGAGTGGCATCGCATCGTGGTCTGGGGCAGCCTCACCAAGTTTGCTCAGACGCTGAAGAAGGGCGAGCACGTCTACGTTTCCGGTGAGCTACGCTACCGCGAGTACGACAAGGAAGTCGGCAAAGGCAAAGACACTGTCAAGATGCCGGTCGCCGAGATCCACGCGGGCGAAATCCGGCGGCTCGATCCGAAGGCCTCCGCTGACGCCGATGCGCGGGCCGATGACAATGTCGTCTAGAGTCTGAAATTCATAATAAGTGGGCTTTAGTAGCCCACTTATTCCTATCCGGCGTCTAAAACAAAATCTTGTTTTAACCAGCGGCTTAAGGTTCTTCTGATACAATACGCCCTATTTTGTAGCAATAGGAGGGCTGTATATGAGAGCGCGCCACCGGTTATTTGCGCTTGTCTTGGTTACGACGACTACCCTAGGGCTTTATGCCGGGGATGTTCCGAAAGGCATGGAAGATGTCTTTAAGGTTGAAAAGGGGAAACCATACCACCCATTTTGGCCACCAGTGTCTGGACAGGACTTGGTAGGCACTATTGTCGTTGCGAAGAGTCCTTCGAAACCCGAGGCCTTCTTCGAGACGATCGAATCACCTGACTATAGGAACGTCGGCTACACGGGAACTTTTGAGCTCGGTTCTCTTTCTATTCAAGGTGGTACTTTCGGACAAACCAGAAATCTCAGTGGGAACGTAGCGTTTTCGCAACTAGACGGTGTATCGAATGGGATCAAGTGCGGCCCAAAATCAAGCAGCTTACTCGCCAGCGGCCAAACTAATCCGTGTGACGGCTCTTCAAGCACTCAACTCAACTCGGGCGCAGGTACTCAGTTAGACCCTTCTCAGTCCGGTACATCTCAATCAGCTGGGTCCCAATCTTCCCCATCCCAAGCTGCGACTTCGCAGGGTGCACCATCGCAGCAAGACAACCCTCAAAGAACTGTTACTGGTGCTGATTTTCAGCGATTCAATTCTGCCAAACTCACGATCCCAAAACTGCACGTTACGTTTTATACGCTTAAGACTTTGCGTGCTATGGAGAACAAAGGTCCCGGAGGTGCCCTAAGCACTCTCGGGCTGCAAACTCTGTCGTCGGAGCAGAAGGGTTGGATCGTAAGCCGATGCCTCATTGCCGATGCAATGACGTACGAACTAACTTCCGATACTGCTATTGACGCAGGCTTTTTTGCGAAGCTGCTTGCCTGGCTTCCCACGGCCTCCGTCCGCTACAAGAACGACCATACTGTCGCAATCACAACAACATCGCCTGTCGTTCTCGGGTACAAATTGTGGCGACCTGGAGTCGGCCCACAGTCCTCCTCAGTGAAGGTCGCTGACGTCTCAATCGGTGCGGACGAGATCGATGCCGTCCTCAACGGCAAACAATAGCTGAGACGACCACATGTGGCGATGGACGTACAAACGACGATACAGCGTCATTTTGTGCTTAGCGCTACTGCTTTCCATTGCAGCATTGGGATTCGCTTGGAAGTCTGAACCCGATCGCGACCAGTCGCAAACGAATCCTTCAAATCTCCTCTCTGAAGCTGAGCGGCTACGACGACATGTGCTCGAAACACAAATCGCTCCGGAGAAGGTCTATTTCTGGTCGCCCCGGTCGGATGACCTCCCACCTGGCCACAGTGATTCCGAGCGCGATCTTCATTATCTACTCCGGCACGCTAAACCAGTAGATTACAAAGTCAGGCGAGGGGAGAATATTGACCGAATAATTAGAAACCAACTCTTCGTCTCCAGCTCTCTGCAACGCCGCGCTTACGCGATCTATTTCCGAAACATTAAATGGCGCAACAAAGGATTGAAACCAAACCTCATTCACCCTGGAGATATTCTCGTACTTCCCAATGGTCCCAAGTACAATGCCTTGGAGGCGCCAATAGAACGAGAGGACGTCTACCTATTCCGAGCAAGACAATTGCTTGGCAAGAACGGCAAAGAACTCTCATCTGAACAGCTGAGCCGCGAATTATACAAAGCTGTTGGCAGATTTACGCTTCGGTTTGAGGAGTACGAGCGTAGCCCTCACCGACGACCGCGAATTCGCCGCCAGGCCCTGCCAGAAATCTTGGCACGTCGAATTCTCCCAGCAATGGGTCTGGACCCTTCGTTTGAGCGAGAAAGTGTAAGCATTTACGATTGGGCTGTTCTGCCAAGCAGCCTTGAATCTGAGAGCTCACCTGGCTATTTAATCGAGATGCGAAGCGCTCCGGAAGACTGCCACAGCCGCTGTCAAACGTGTAGCACGATACTGAGAAATCCATCCATCGCCCCTAACACCCACGACAGTCGTCTTCTCATAGTCGATACTGGCATCGAGCCGAACGCTCATCCTCTCGATGCTGAGCGCTTTTATGCACCAGCACCCACTCCTCCAGCGAAGGCTCCAGACTATTCAGACGTCTCCGACATTCGACACGGTACGTTTATTTATACCGAGGTGGTCAACTCCTACTTTGGAACACTTGACCCACCTGATGTCCTGATAGCGCGTGTTGCGGTCCCCAATCCCACAGCCACAGAGCCGAACGCATTTACCTTAAGTATGGGCGACGTATGGAATTCGTTCGTAAACCTTAACGAATCCCGTAAGCCTTCAACCGCCAAAGCCCAGCAGGAACACCGCCCGCTGCCCACATGGATCGTCAATCTCAGCATGTACGGCTCTGCAGAAAATAAGGACATCAAGTATGCGAATGTTATTGCTGACCCTTCGCTGTTGTTCGTCGCCGCGGCAGGCAACAATGGGACTCACATTAATCTAGAGAGCGATTTGTACACTCGCTTCGATGCCGGAAATTCGAACGTTCTAGTCGTGGGAGCTCTCGACGGCAACGGAGAGCGCGCTGGCTACAGTAATCACCACCCTGATTTTGTCGACATTTTTGCCCCCGGCTCATGTGTTTGTGGCGACGCAAAGACATTTACTTCACACGATCCCGATATCAACCACCAGATCAATGGAACAAGCCAGGCTGCTCCGGTTGTGGCGGCAGCGGCAAAGGCAATTGCTGAGAAATTCCCTGCGTGGCAGGCTTTGGAGATAAAGTGGAGGCTGATCTCGACTTCCGATCTGAGGCCGGATCTTGTAAACATGGGCAAAGGTGGAGTCCTCAATTTCGAGAGAGCGATCGATAACGATTTCAGAAAATCAACTCTCATCTCGAAAACGTTTCTCAAGGGAACTACGACGGAATCAATCGATTACGTTGACCCCTCTAGTCCGGTTTGGTCAAAGCTTCTTCAGAAAAACCCTGCTGGATACGATGTTCTTCGTGTCCACAGACTCGATAGCTGCTCTACTCGATCGAACGCTTGCTTTCAAGTAATGCGTTGGATCAGTGGCGTCGACCCTGTTACCGTCACGATTCCTTCCAACACTAGCCTTCCCATTATCAAGAACGGGAAGAAGGGGGCGATCACAGCGGATCAGCTCAGGGACTTGATTCAGCCCATTATTCGTAGCTAGGTTCCCGACCAAAGCAAACACCAGAAGCTGATATTGCCTCGCTAGCAATCCACCGAGCATCTTGCTAATCCTGAGCTACAATTCCCCACATGGCTGATCTCAACTCAGTAGTCAACCAACTCAGGCAGGAGCGCAACCGCCTCTCCTCCCGAATGGAAGCTCTTAACCGGGCCATCTCGGCCCTCGACGGAGTAAGCACCAACGGAGCCCGTCGCACAAGAGGAATATCAGCGGCTGGCCGCGCCCGGATTGCTGCGGCTCAGAAGGCCCGTTGGGCACGAATCAAGCGACGCGAGTCCGCCTCACCCGCTGGCTCGAACCGGCACACAATGTCTGCTGCGGCCCGAAGAAGAATCGCAGTCGCGCAAAAGGCGCGCTGGGCGAAATGGCGAAAGGCACGGAAGACGGCATAAAGCGACACACCCCTTCCCAAATAAACTGCCGACCGGATCACATCAAGGTCGCATTGGGCAAGGGGGTGTTAAGTAATTCTTCGTCTAGCGACGCGCAAAGTTGCTGTACAGCTTCAGCCCGAGAGAGCGCGCTGAACTCAGAGCGGCTCGGGCTAAGGAGCATACCATTCCGAAAAATTGTGTGGTAGTCCCCATTCTCCGGCTCCGTGAGCGGGAAGAACAACACGACCTGCTTCATTGTGCACAGATATGGCTGCCGCTCTTGTCGATCGACCAATAAGCAGTGCCATTCTTGATTCAGCCGGTCGACCTCACGACAAAAGCGTCCGCCTCGCCGTTGGAATTTTCCATACAGCGTCGGACAATCGTCTCCCCCAATCTCAGCCCATATGAGCGGATGATTCACAAACTCCGTCCACAACTGTGCGTCAGAGGGCACGTGATCTCCGCCGTCCGAATGTCCGAACCGGTGAGTCCGTGGCGAATAGGAGAATTCCACGAAACGCAGGTCCCCGCGATATCCAAAGGCCTGTTCGATAATCAGCGGCACTTTGAAATCGAGCGGCTCCGCGCCAACGAACGTGGGCAAGACAGTCGCGGGGTTAGGAACACTCCCATGGGCCCTGCGAACACTCTCCTTGATGGCCGCGACGAATCTGCGGTGAGCTCTAACAGCCGGCAATCTTTGAAACCCGCTGATCATGATTCAGGCGAACCGAACGATTTTGATCGCGCGACCTCGACCGGTCGCTCAGGACCAAAGCGTTAGCTGATAGCCTTCCGGCGTCAGCTTCAGGAGAAGAACGTCGTAATACCAAGTCAGCGCAGAAGAAACCACAGCGCCCAACAAGAATCCACCGGCTCCCCACAGGAACGAACCAGACCAACCGTGCAACCAGCCGAGGATCACTAACGTGATCGCCACCAGGACGCAGAGCCCGCTCACTATGGCCATCACGATTCGCAGGAAGGGCCTGAGCATACGGAGGGTAAAGAAGAGAAACGTTCCCAAGATCTTCCAGACGACGTAAATTCCGTATGGAACTCCTCTGCGCGGAACGGCTACGGGCCCTGTTACGATCTCACCCACTAAGACTTCTGGTACCGTACTCTCACTTCTGACAGCCACGACGACACCTACCTCAAAGCATCTTACCGATTGCGAACCCCAGTAAAATCAGGCCTGCGGCGCACATCAACCCCACTGCGACCCAGCGCCACACAACCACGTGCGAGTAGCAGCGCTGCAAAGTAAATACTGCCTCGCTGGCATCCAGTCGGGCCGCTCGGAGATCCCGGTCAATTTCCTCCCGGACTACTCTGCCCGACGCTCGCACCTGATCCGTTAGATGCCCCACATTGCGCTGTTGCATGTCCTCAAAACATGCGTCCAGCTCGGCTACCAAAAGTCTAGCCCGTTTTTCCAGTCTGTCAAAGCACTCTTCAAGAACGGCCTCGTTAATCGTCACCAAGACCATGGCCGGATCGTCGGGCCGGAGAATGACTCCATGCCGATTGGCAACGTCCGCAGTGATTTTCTTGATGTTGAGCTGCTCCATATCAAACACCAGTCACCGCACGAACTCTCGCTCAACTCCGTGCCCGCCGATCGGCGTTTAGACCGACAACGTCCACCAACGCCTCGGCGGGCGACACAGGACAATTCCAATACACTTCCAGATAGCCGCGATGCCGCTCCAGTCGCTGCGTCTGCTCTGGCGACAGACGCATCAACCTGGCCTGTGCTTGCTCCAAAATCTTCCTGCTAACTCGCCTGCGCCGATATTTCCTTGTTCTCACGATTGCACTCCTACTTCATGACAGCAGGCCGGCATTCTCCCCGCTTGCCGGCTTGGTTTCGTTTTCCGAAGCCACCGTGTCCTCAGCTGAAATTGCCTGGCGCTGAGACTTGTCGGCACCCAGCAACGGAAGCGCATCGAGCTGACCAAATAAGTGGTCCCGGACGATTTTGAGCCGCTGCTTTGCCATCAGCGAGAACTTGCCATTGCGAATAGCTGCGTTGAACGTCATCTTGGCGGCGATCATCTCTTCAATATCGCGACCAAAAGTGTCCTGCGTGCGCCTGAGAATGGACACAGCTCCGAGTATCTTCCGAGCGTGTTTGCGCGAAACGTCCATCTGCATAAATAGAGTGCCCTTTTCATCTCGCACGGGCCCGAAGTACTCGTTCAACCACACCACCAGGCTCGCCTCCCGGCACCCTTCCCCAACATCGTCGAATCCGCTAAGGGTATCGCTCAGGGCTTGTCCGCCCGTGATAACGCTATGAACAATGAGCCGTCGGGAGGCCGCTGCCAAAGACTGGAATACTCGGTTTTCGACCATGTAGTACCAGAGAGGGATAAACGTCGCCGCCCCACTATCAATCACGAACGTGCCAGATTCGGTGAGCAGGCGCTCCAGCAGGACGTCAAACTTCCTCTGATCCACACTCCCGTCCCGCATGAGTTGCAGCGACTGGACGGACAGGTCCTCGTATTGGCTCAGAGTCTGATTCACGGGGTCGGTATCGATCGGATTAACCGTCTCTCCCCGAGCCAGCAAGTACTGGACAAGGATGGCCGCCACGAGACTCTTGCCAACGCCGCCCTTCCCTTGGAGCAAGAGGTGAACGCAGGTCCCTCTAACTTCACTCTTCTTGGTTGTGCTTTCGCTTGCCATAAACCAACTCCTCCAAATCTCGCGTACCGCGGTAATTGAAAACCGTACGCTCTGCTTCCGCCCGTCGAAGGTTCGCAAATGGGTCGTGCTGCACGGATTCAGGCGACGTTGATTGCCCAAGTTCGACCGTCTTCTCGGCAGACTGCGGCTTTGCGCGTGCCGAAGATCGGGTCCGCGCCTTGCGTACTCGTACCCGTACCTGCCTCAGGTATCGGCAAAAATCGCAGTAGCTGACGTTAAAACCATGCCCATGAGCGTATTCCCACACATCCTTAACTGAATGTCCGGACGCCAGAGACTCCTCGATGCGCGGTAAGAAGTGCTGCACAAATCCAACTCTCGTCTTAGGCACCTGTTCTTTGAGGTCCTCGAACATGTCCTTTGGAAAACTTTCCGCCATATCCAGCTCCTCAGTGGGCAAAAAGTAGGATTAAACTTGCATGAGAGTGATATACACCTATCACAGGAATCGAGCAAGTGGAAAATATGGTGATCGGTTTGGCATCGAAATGTGCAGACAATGGGAGCACAATGGGATTATTTTTCTCGCCCTGCGGCGCGGTTATCCATGCATTATTGCAGTGGGAAAGCAGGTTAGTGGAACATAAAGAAATGTATTTTGGTGGTGCCTTGTATCGGTCGTAATTTCCTCTTGCGTGACCGGTTTATATGTAGTATATGTACATCGATCTGTATGACAACCGCACTACGCGGTTTTGGAGGTAAAAGCGTCATGATTCCCTGCAGCATCCGCCTCCGCGAGGCGCTGAAGGAAAAAGTCGAAGAAATTTCCACAGAGCGTGGCTATCGGTCCTGCTCGGCATTCATGGTGGAAGCCATCGAAGAAAAGCTCCGTCGCGATGAAGCCTTGGAGTCGGTGTCTGAGACGGAGGCGCGTCTTGCCGCGAGCTTCAACCAGGTGCATAGGCAACTACAATCGCTGCACACCGCGGTCCAGGGACAGTTCGCGCTGACGGATGCTCTGGCGAAGTATCTCCTGACCTGTATTGTCGAGCCTCCCGGAGAACTGCTCACTAGCGCCCGCGCTCGCGCCAGAGATCGTTACGAGAAGCTTTTGCGCGCGGCGGCCAAGACGATCACTGGTGAGACGGAAAATCCACTCATGGACACTGCGGACCATGGAAACTAGGGACACAGAACGTCCTTTTCGGCTGCGACCGCGGAGACCTCCTAAAGGCGCCTACGGCGAATCCGACCGGAGCTGGGCGCATGGACTTCGGCGTCTATTGCGTATCGTCCAGATGTCTGGTCGTCGCGGGCAGCGCGGCAAACCTAGCTTCGTGCGATCCGCACATGCGGCCAAGTTTCACCAGCGCGTTGCCGTCCGCGTAACTTATTCAAGCAATAAGACTCACGGTCAGTGGAAGGCGCACGGACACTACATCGCTCGGGACAGTGCTACCCAGAAAGAGAACATCAAGGCTGTCGGGTTTTCTGCGACAGAAACCGCCGTGGACGTTGCTGAGCGTCTGGCGTCTTGGCAGTCCACCGGGGACGAGCGGATGTTCAAGATCATTGTCTCGCCGGAATTCGGCGAGCGGATGGATCTTGAACGGCACACTCGCGGTCTGATGAAACGGATCGAAGAAAGCCTTCTCACAAAACTCGAATGGGTCGCCGTTGTTCACCACAACACCGAACACCCGCACGTCCACATTGCTCTTCGCGGGCTTGACGACCGCGGAGCCGCGCTCAGGCTTCCCCGTGCGTTCATTCAGTCAGGAATTCGCCGGCACGCGGAAGAACTGGCAACCCATGAATTGGGATTTCGGACAGAACGCGATGCGCTCGAGGCGCAGCGCAGAGAGGTTCAACAACTGCGGTTCACGAGTCTCGATCGGATCATTCAGCGCAGCCGTGGTGACGACGCGGACTACTTCACAGTCCGCAGAGAACCGATTGATCCGCGACGGCAATATGCGAGAGCGCAGGATCATCATGTACTGGCGCGTCTGGCAAAGTTGGAACAGATAGGTCTGGCTGCAAGGGCTGACCGGCATTACTGGCTCGTGCGAGGCGACTTCGAAGACGTTCTGCGCACGATGCAGCAGACCAACGACCGCCAGAAGATGCTCGCTCGACATGCGGCCCTCGTTTCTGATGAACGTCTGCCTCTGCAGATGACCTCCTTGTCCGCTATGTCCGTCCTTGAGGGCCGAGTGCTTGGTCACGGACATGAAGAGAACTCAGGTCGCCCATACCTCTTGCTGGAGGGAGTCGAGGGGAAGATTCACTTTCTGTGGCAGAACTTGGAGATTCAGGCAGCCCGAAGGCAGCGGCTGCTACGGGTCAATTCCTTCGTGCGGATCGAGAAGCAATTCGCCAGCACTCGGCCCTTCCTGAAAATCGAGGATCTCGGAGACTCGCGGAAGCTGCTACAAAACGACGCCTATTTTCGAAGGACGGCATCGCGCCTGCTGCAAAACGGGGCGTCGGAAATCGACCCTTCGTGGGGTGGATGGCTTGGCAAGTATCAGAAACAGCTCACGGTCTACCTTAATCAGTATCACAATCGTGAGTCGGCTCGGCAGCGGAGCATGGGTCTTGAACGCTGAAGTGAAGTACCTTTTGCAATGCAGCAATACGGGAATTGCGACTCTATTCCTCTCGAAGAGCTGCCAATGGCTCTATAAGAGCCGCCCTTCGCGCTGGAACAAACGCAGCGATGACAGAGATTGCCGCGACTAGTGCAGCTACAATGACGAACGTGATCGGATCATTCGGGCGAATTCCGTACATTGAACTTGTCAGCAAGTGTGCGATGAGAAGGCTTATTAGCGACCCGATCGCAATTCCGAGAGTGGTCATTTTCAAGCTCTGACCTAGAACTAGGTTCATCACCTTGCTACGAGAGGCTCCCACAGCCATCCTGATTCCCAACTCCCTTGTCCTTTCACGGACCAGGAAAGAAAGTACCGCGAATAGCCCAACACTTGTCAGAATCACCGCCAATCCCGCAAGTCCGCCAAGAACTGATAGCCCGAACCTCCACGGGTCCAGGGAATCTCTGACTATCGAGTCCATAGTGTCGACGTACTGTACAGGCTGATCCGGGTCCACGCTGTGCACTGCATTCCGAACGTCCGTCAGGACTGACGCTGACTGATCTCGGCGCAAGAGTAAGACCTGCATCGAAGGAAAAGACAGTTGCTTGTACGAAACGTACATCGTAGGAGGGGGATCATCTTCAACCACTGCTCGGACATCTGACACAACACCAATGATGCGCCGTTGAACCACGGGTTCCCGAAGAATGGAAATAGATTTTCCAATGGCGTCTTCGTGCGGCCAGTACTTGCGCGCGAGGGATTCGCTGATAATCACGACTGGGTCGGTCTTCGCGTCGTCAGCATCGCTGAAATTACGACCTTCGAGAACCGAGATGTTCATGAGCGGCAAGAAGCCGGAATCTACAAAACGAAGCGACGCGGATTCGTACTCGCCGGGAGCAGTGTTTCGTCCTGTTATCGTGAAGCTTGTCCAAAAATGGTTCCCTTGCAATGGCAGGGGATAGCCGAGTGCCACTGCCTGATAGCCGGGCAGACTACGTAAGTTTTGCTGGAGCCGGGTAAAGAAATTGATAACGTCAATGTCGTTCTGATAGTGGATACGGGGAAGGCCAATCCACGTTGCTACCACACCCTTGCTCCTAAAACCCAATGGCTGATTTTGCAGATTCAGCATGCTGCGAAACAATAGCCCGGTGCCGACGAGCAAAGCTATGGAGAGCGAAACTTCTCCGACTACGAGCCCATACCGGAGACGGCGACCTCCGATATGCATTGTGGCTGCATTTTCGGACCTGCGCAGTATCTGCTGAATATCGGCTCGGGCGAGTGTAAGGGCTGGAAACATGCCAAAGCCCAAACCAACGATGACGGATAGTGCAACCGTAAAGCCCATTACGGCGGGATTGAATTCAATTAAATCCAAAGTGCTGGGAGCAAAGTGAACAAGAATCTTTGGACCGATCAGCGCCAATAAGAGTCCCATACTTCCGGAAGCCAATCCGAGGATAACGCTCTCCATCAAGACATCAGCAAGAATCCGTGGCAAAGTCGCTCCCAAGGCGAGTCGTATTCCTAATTCACGGGTCCGACTGTTAACCCGAGCGAGCATCAGGATCGCAACATTGCTACCTGCAATTAGCAGAACGAATACAACAATGCCGAGCGATAAGAACAAAGACTTTTGCATTCCGCCAACTAAAGCCTGTTGCAAGGGCATGACGACTGCACCCGCTCCCATGTCCGCACTGGGATAGGCAGCATGCAGCTGAGCTGCAATGCGGTTCATGTCGGCCCGAGCCTGATCCATCTGAGTATGTGGACGCAGCCTGGCCACAACTCCCAAAAACTGCTGATCGCGCCAACGCATCCGATCCGGACGAATTTGCTGCTGCAAGGGGACCCATAAGGCTGTTTGGTCATCGTCCAGGGGACGAAATCTTCGCGGCATGACGCCGACCACATAAAAAGAGTCGCCGTTCAGTACGATGCTCTTCCCGATTATGTTCGGATCACGATGAAGCTCCTCAGACCACAGGCGGTTACTTAAGATGACCACGCGAGGAGATGAATAGCTGTCTTCATCCGGCAGAAAATTGCGCCCGAGTGCAGGATGGACTCCGAGGATATCGAAAAAGCCTGCCGATACCGCCGCTCCCTCCACTTGCTCAGGCTCTGCCCCGGTAATCAGGTTGTAATGGAAACCACAATAGGCAGCCAGATCGGTGAAGGCGAGATTCTTCTCCCGAAAATCTACAAAATTCGCCGGTGAGAAGTTGGACTCGTCAGCTTCGTCGTTCGGGAGCTTGCTCTGAAACACGCTGACCAACTCATGCGGGCTTGCGTAAGGTAGAGGCTTGAGGAGCACTGCGTAAATAATGCTAAAGACCGATACGGTGCCTCCAATGCCAAGCGCGAGCGTCGCGATGACCGATGCAGAGAAGGCTCGATGCTTCCACAGGTTTCGAAATGTGTGCCGGAGATGTTCGATGGCCATATGAGTGGATCAAACAAAAGCCACTGATTCCAAAGAATTACAGGGCTCGCCGTATAGGTCAATAAACATTTGAATGCGGGCTGAAAACCATTCTTCGATACCGCGAATCTCTTCGAGACATTTTTGCGCTTGACAATCATTCGAGAACGGTTCATATCATGTGTACATCGGTCTTGAGGATGGTGTATACATGTCAACTCAAGATGCTGGGACCCGCCAGGACCTCATCGCAAACGGCGTTGAGCGCGAACTCCTGTCGATTACAGAGAGTCTAAGCGCTCCGCAGGACGTTGGCTCTGCCTTCGAATCAGAGGTTGAGCACGATCTTCTCGTGTGGCCACGCGAATACCTCGAAACCTACCTCGATCGTGCCAAGAATGGCAGCATTCCTCTCAACGAAGTACAGCTCCAGGACCTGCTGGAAGCCGCACTCGACCGCGACGAAGAATTGGCCCGCAACGCAATCTCCAGCCTGAAGAGGACGACAAACAGTCCCACCTTCGATGCAAGGTCGCCCGTGGACCCCAGCACGGTCAAGGTCGTGGCGGACAAGGACGCACAACAGAAAGCAGACCGGGACCGTTTGTCCCTGACCACTTCGATTTCCCAGCTCTCGGACTCCATCCGAACAGCCGCGGGCCGTACTGATCTCGTCCAACAACACAGAGAGATTGCGCTTACCGATAGCGGGATTTACACCGGCAAGATCGTTTCCGAGACACCAGAACTCCTGATTCAGCGAATCTCAGCAGCAACCGAAGTTGAGCACCCGAAATCGCTCCTGTCCCAGATTCCGCAAATCGGCCAACTCGTCAGGATTGCATACCAGAACAACGTCGCGAGCATCCGCGAAGTTCAGCCGCGCAAGCTGGAGAGGGAGTTGACGCGATGAAGCAAATGTATCGGCTCCCTAAAGATCCCGGCCACATCGGCGGCTACTACCTGGCACCCACAATCGCCGGACTTATCTGCCTGCTCATTTCCAATGTGCTTGCCACACAATACGTCGCCAATCATTTTCAATACCAGGACACTCTCGGTGAGCCGCTGTGGCACGTCGGCACGGTCGGTATTTACCAACCCTTTGCGTGGGTCACTTGGGTGTGGCGTTACGGAAGCTCTGTAGATCCTGCGATAAGAAATCCACTTCTGCTCGCCGCGTTCATCGTGATCGCCGGGGCCTTTGCGACGGGAGTGTTGTTCTTCCTGTTGAACATCCAACACACCAGACGACTCTCGAAGAACACCGAGGATCTGCACGGATCAGCTCGGTGGGCAACGAAAGCAGACATCGACGCAACGGGCCTACTCGATGCGAAGCAGGGAGTGTACGTCGGAGGATGGTACGACGAAAGCACGCGCCACCTGCACTATCTCCGGCACAACGGCCCCGAGAATATTTTGGCCTTTGCACCCACCCGTTCAGGGAAAGGCGTGGGCTTGGTCATTCCGAGCCTGCTCGCTTGGAGTGAGAGTGCGATTATCTATGACATCAAGGGAGAGAATTGGGCCAAGACCGCTGGCTTCAGAGCACATTCGGGTCACGTCTGCCTAAAGTTCTCGCCGGTTGAAGAAAGCGGCGGCGCCCGTTTCAATCCACTCGCCGAAGTCCGCACCTTCACGCCGTTCGACGTGTCTGATGCCCAGAACATTGCAGAAATGATCGTCCACACTGGGCAGGAAAATCTGCTCGATCCTCATTGGCAGTTGAGCGGGGCCTCTCTGGCCACCGGAATGATCTTGCACGTTTGCTACGCCGCTGCTG
>Ga0335069_10006810_pt1 | contig 16560 bp, 19 predicted proteins | sample Lox_Sample_11_FD_206714 | JGI IMG/M metagenome (GOLD analysis project Ga0335069, IMG submission 206714) | Soil microbial communities from Loxahatchee National Wildlife Refuge, Florida, United States - Lox_Sample_1.1 | ecosystem: Environmental > Terrestrial > Soil > Wetlands | place: USA...
TGGAAAAGGAGGGATTCCGCTTCGCCTCCGACGGCATGGTGACCGACGTGCTCGCCGAATGCATCGCGTTCCTCGTCCAGCTCGCCGACCGCGCCGCGCTCGGCAAGCTCCCCGATGCCGACCGCGCCACGCTCATCCAGGAAGTGGCGATGCACCTTGCGCACACCTTCGAGAACAACCAGCGGGACCTTTTCGGGCCGGGCGAATACCGCCGCGCCTTCATCGACCTGCTGAACGAGCGCTTCGCCGCCTACGCCACGTTCGACTACGACGCGGGCCGGCCTGACTATGCGTGCCTGCGCTATTTCGCCTCCCAGGTCGCCGAGGCCATGGCGGGGGCGGAAAACAAATGGGTGCTCGAGCAGGTCCTGGAGATCGAGGCCCCGGAGATGGTTCGCCTCATGGCGAAGCTGATCGACCAGACCGTGGAGCCGCCGGCCCCCGCGGCGTGAGCGCGCCGATCGCCGCCGCGCGCGCGGCCGGATCGAGCGCGAGCCATTCCCGCGCGGTCGCGAGCCAGCGCTCGCGCCCCTCGGCCACGACCCGGCGAAGCGCCGCGCGATCGCCGTCGCGCGCGAACCGGCGGTAGGCTTCGAGGGCCGCGGGGAAGAGTTCGCGCCGGGGGGCGTCGAAGGTGGCGAAGTAGAAGTGCAGCGCTCCCGGATCGGCTCGCCCGATGAGCGCGGGCAGCGTGCAGATGCAATCGGCGAGCAGGTCGCGCACGGCGCGGGCGAACGGCTCGCCCGGCGTGCGCGCGAGCGATTGCATCATCTCCCCCCACGCGTCCCCGAGCAGATCCCCGGCCCTTGCCTCGCCGATCTCGTGCAGGATCATGGTCTCGGTCTCGCGGTCGGCGAGGCGTTCCAGGGCGTGGTCGGTGTCCGTCTCCAGCTCGTAGCCGGCCAGGGCGAGGGAAGCGGCCGCGTCGAGCTTTCGCCAGCGCCATTCCTCCAGTCGTTCCCAGAGCGCCCGGCGCACCGACTCGCGACGAATGAACACGGTCCGGCCGAGCAGCATCGCCGGCGGCGCGGCCAGCTCGCGCGCGTATTCGCACGAGGAAACGACCACCTTCAGGCCGGAGCGCTCCTGGACGCCGAGCAGCCGGCCGAGGAAGAAGACGGGCTTGCCGAAGCGCCCGTAGCCCGCGCTGTACACGAGGCCACGCGGCATCAGCGCGCGGTTCGCCCTCGCGGTCTCGAAGGGATCCAGGCCCGCGCGGCCGAGCGGGAGCCTTCCGAACGGCTCCTCCTCGAGCGCGTCCCAGTGCCGCTCCCGGCCGTCGAGCCAGTCGCCCAGGTCGTCCTTCTCGAGGCGGTGGGAGAACGGCGCCTCCATCTCCCAGCGGTAGTACTCGCGCATCCTCAGCAGGAACGTGCACAGTCCGTAGTCGCCGGCGTGGCGCGCGTCGGAGATGTCGCAGTTGCGCTGGATCGCCCCCACCAGTTCCGGGAGGCGCCGCAGGTCGGGTTCACGCGTATACAATCGATTCATCATGCGCCACCGCGGCGCGTACGCGGCGAGGCGCCGTCAACGGGGGACCACGCCATGACCAGCCTGATGGATGCCATCGTCGGAAACGATCCGCCGCGCGACCCGCGCTTTCCGCACGCCCCGGCGCAATGGAGCGCCGAAGCGGCCGCCCGCACGGCCCGCGCCGAAGGCGTGGAGCTCGGCGAGGATCACCTGGAGGCGCTGCGCGCGCTGCAGGAATACTATGCGCGGCGCCCGCAGCACGCGGTCAACCTGCGCGAGCTGCACGACGCGCTTGACGAGAAGTTCCATCACAAGGGCGGGATGAAGTTCCTCTACAGGCTGTTTCCCGGCGGGCCCGTGGCGCAGGGCTGCCGCCTCGCGGGGCTCGAGGTCCCGGCCGGCGCCGTCGACCGGGGCTTCGGCAGCGTCGCCTGAAGGCGCCTAGGGCTTCTTGGGCGTCTTGTATTCGGCTTCCTTCTGGAACGGCTTCCAGACGGTTTCGTAGCCCACGTACCCCTTTTCGTTGGGCGCCTTCTGGCGCGTCGTATAGAAACGCGTGTGTCCGTCGGGAACCTTGGTGATGGGTTTCTGCTCGCTCATGGGTCGCTCTCTTTCCGTGAAGTGGGGATTGCGCTCAGGCCGGCCTCATGAGCGACGGGTCGACATCGGGCTGCGCGCCGATCGCTCCTCCGGCCTTCATCTCTTCGGCGGTGGCGTCGCGCACCGTCCGGATCTCGAGCCTGAAGACGACCTGCCTGCCGCAGAGCGGGTTGTTGCCGTCCACGGTCAGCGTCCTGTCGTCCATCCGCGTCACGATGAAGCTGCGCGCCTGGCCCTTGTCGTTTTCCATGAGGATGGAGTTGCCGAGTATCCGGTACTCCTCGGGGACGTTCTCGATGCGGTCGGTAAAGACGAGCGACTCGTCCCTCGGGCCGAAGATGCGATTGCCGTCGATCGGCACTTCGATGACGTCGCCGGCGGACCTGCCCTCCAGCGCCATGTGGACGGAAGGGGCCAGGATCTCGTTGTGCCCGTGGATGTAGCCCAACGGGAACTCGACGCAGGTGAGGACATGCCCCGACTTCCCGTCGGTCACCTGGTAGGTGAGCTCGACGAACTTGCCGTCCTGGACCGTTTCAACCATGTCGAATCCGGGTCCGCTCAGAAGATGGACGCCGCGAAGATCCTGACCTCGCCGTCTTCGTAGCCGAGGACAAGCCTGCCGAGCCATTCGCCCGGCTTCCTGGTGCTGCGTTGCCGGTAGAGCACCGTGACATGCTCGCCCCGGCGGATGATGCCGAGATAGTCGGGATCATCTGCGAGGCTCCTCGCCAGCTCGCTGTTCGCGAACTGGTGATTCACCGCGACCTGGTTCATGGCGAGCGCGAGGGACCTGGCGAACTTGCTCACGAACTCCCCGTACTTGCCTTCGTTCGAGTACTTGAGGAGATCGCGCCACAGGGGATCGGCCATGGCCCGTATCTCCTCGTCGGTCCTTTCGACGATGTTCGTCGACGCGAGCATCTGCACGGCGCGGCTACTCGTTTTCCGCTACCAGGTGATAGCAGGGCGCTTTCTCCATGGTGTATTCGCCGGTTTGCGGGTCGCGGCGCGAGACGGTGAGCACGTGCCAGTTCTCGTCGTCCACTTTCATGACGTCGCCGCGGTAGTAGTAGCCCGGCCAGCGCGTCTCCTTGCGGAACAGCGTGTGTTGCGTCACGCACTCCGCCGCCCGGTGACGGTGCATCAGCTCCCATGCGCGCAGCAGCTCGTGGAGGTCCTTCGCCGCGAGGCTCTGGAGATCCTCCTCCATGATCTTGAGCTTCTTCAGGCAGATGTTCAGGAGCTTTTCGTTGGTCATGTAGCCGACGGTATAGCCGCCGCAATACTCGTCCATCAGCTTCTGCAGGCGGTCCAGGCCCTGCTGGGGATTGATGTAGTGCGGGTTGACCGTGCCCGCCACGACGGCATTGCGGTAGATCCGGTAGTGCTCGAGGGGCTTGTAGATCTCCTTCTGGCGGCGCTCGACCTGCGCGTCGGATACGACGATGCCTTCGGCCTTTCCGTCGTCGATGTACTTGCAGGCGGCCTTCGCGGCCAGCCGGCCCTCGGTGAACGAGCCGGACGAGAAGGCGTGGGGCGTGCCGCCGACCGCATCACCGGCCCCGAACAGCCCCTCGATCGTCGTCATGCGGTTGTAGCCCCAGAAATACTCGGGCGGGGAGACGTCCTCGGGACCCGAGCACCAGGCGCCCGAGCACGTCGCGTGCGAGCCCATGACGTACGGCTCGGACGTCGTGAGCTCGGGATTCTCGTTCTTGGGATCCACGTCGGTGGCGGCCCACAGCACCGCCTGGCCCACGGTCATGCCGAGGAAGTTTTCCCAGCCGACCTCCTCCAGGTGGGGATCCTGGAAGGCGTGCATGGTCACCATGTGGATGGGGCCGCGGCCCGCATTCACCTCGCTGATGATGCAATGGTTGCGCAAGCAGGTGGGGATCGGCCGGTGGGTCAGGTGCGAGGCTTCCGGATCCAGGTACTCCTTGCCGACCATCTTCTGCAGCGCGGGGAACCACTTGGATTCGTATTCTTCGCCCAGGGCGTTTTGCGTGTAGGTCTTCAGGTGCAGGAAGTAGGCGCCGACCGGCCCGTAACCGTCCTTGAACCGGGCCAGCACGATCCGGTTCTCCATCTGCGTCATCTTGGCCCCGGCGTCGATCATGAGGCCGTAGGCGGAGGCGGACGACCAGGGCGCATACCAGGTGCGGCCGGCACCTTCGCCCGTCGAGCGCGGCTTGAAGATGTTGGAGGCGCCGCCCGCGCCGCAGATCACCGTCTTCGACTTGAAGACGTGGTAGTTGCCCGTGCGGACGTTGAAGCCGACGGCACCTGCAACCCGGTTCGGCCGGCTCTCGTCCATCAGCAGGTGGGTGACGCAGATGCGGTTGAAGACCTTGTCCGCCGATTTCTTGGCGGCCTCGGCCACGATGGGCTTGTAGGACTCGCCGTGGATCATGATCTGCCATCGCCCTTCACGCATGTAGCGCCCGGTCTTCGGGTTCTTCATGATGGGCAGGCCCCACTCCTCGAACTGGTGCACGGCGGAGTCGACGTGCCGGGCCATGTCGAACAGCAGGTCTTCCCGCACCAGCCCCATCAGGTCGATGCGCGCGTAGCGGACGTGGTCCTCGGGGTTGTTCTCGCCCCAGCGGGTGCCCATGTAGCAGTTGATGGCGTACAGGCCCTGGGCGACCGCGCCGGAGCGGTCGATGTTGGCCTTCTCGGCAATGACGATCTTCTTGTCCCGGCCCCAGAATCTCGCTTCCCAGGCGGCACCCGTGCCGCCCAGGCCTGCACCGACGACCAGGATGTCGATGCCGTCTTCGACGATCGTGTTGTAGGCCATTAGTAGTACACGCCTTTCTTCAGCTTGAGGCCCGCGTCCTTGAGCGTGCGCAAGCCGCCGTCATCCAGGCGGATGAACTTCGGCTCGCTGTACAGGAGCTGGCTGTCGCGCATTTCCTTGCTGGGCGCGGGGACATCCGCGAGCTTGGGGATCGCAGTCCCCCACGGCTTCGTGGTGATGGGTGACAGGAAGTTCTTTTCCGTGCCGTCGCGGAACTTGATCCTCCAGGCGATCGTGCCCTTGCGCTCGTCGCGGTCGACGCGAACGCTGTGGCCGAGCGGCGCGAAATCGGCATACCCGCGCACGTCGATCGCATGCTGGGGGCAGGCCTTCACGCAGGAGTAGCACTCCCAGCACATGTTCGGCTCGATGTTGTAGGCGCGGCGATAGGTCGGGTCGATGTGCATGATGTCGGAGGGACAGATGTCGACGCAGTGTCCGCATCCGTCGCACCTCGTCATGTAGACGAAGGTAGGCATAGTTCGCTTCCTCGGGCTGTTTCTAGTAGTGGCGGGGCGCTTCGCGCTTGATGCCAAGTCCCATGTCCATGGGGGCGTCTCGCAACAATTCCATGGAATGTCGCTTCTGCTGCTCGGGATCGTCGCGGTTCTGCGTCGGCAAATTCTCGGCCGTGCCGTCGGCCCGGGTGATTCGCTTCTCGAAGGCGGCCGCCGGCTTGAAGAACATGTGCGCGAACTTCGACCAGAACACCGACCCGAAGAGCACCGTGGTGGCCAGCAGGTACAGGCCGAAGAGCACGCCGACTCCGCCGCCCGCCGCAGCCCACGCGAGGCCGAGCGTCACGCTCGCGAGCAGCGAGACGATGAAGATGTCGGCCTGGACGAACCGCAGCGGCGAACGGCCCTCGGCGGCGACGTCCACGCGGATGAAGAACCAGAACCAGTAGCCGCCCGCGCAGACCATCAGGCCGCCGATCCACCAGAGCTGCGGGACGATGTCCGGCGTCGGGGTCGCCGGCGTGGGATAGCCGAACACCATGATGGCCGTGGTGACGAGGTAGGTGACGAAGCCGTACATGGTGAGCAGGTGCGCCACCCGCCGGCGCGGGTTGCAGAACTCGCCGGAGGTCATCACGTCCACGAGGACGGTCTCGGTCGCGATCGCCACGAGCTCGCCGCCGCCGATCTGGCGGCCGCCCTTGGCCTTCGACTTGCGCCAGTTGTTGAAGAAGTAAGTGGCGCTGCCCTTGTGGGCCATGTCGAGGAGCGTGCCGACGATGACGGCCAGGACCATCAGGACCAGGTACCACTGCATGAATCCGGCCGGAAGCGATGGCGCCGCGGCCGCGAAAGCATTGTTGGTGAACATTGACCCTCCCTCACCGGATTCTACGAGGCGCCCGGGAGGTCCGCAGAAGATTGGCGCTATGCGGCTATAGATTCAGCGTATGGACGTCGAAGCGCATGGCCGCGAGGTCCGCGAGCAGCCAGGTGGCCGGGGCGGCCAGGCCCGCGACCGTGCCGGGGTTGACGAGCCATGTCTCGCCGCCTTTCACGTTGGGCACCTTGCGGGCCTCCGCTTTGTGCGAATGCCCGCAGCACACCAGGTCCCATTCGCCGGTGCAGGCGAACGCATAGCCATGGTGGTCGTAGTGCACCACCGCGATCCGCCGCCCGCCCAGCTCGAGGCGCGCTTCGCCGCCGTGGTATTGAAGCTGCCCGTTGCTCATGCGTGACTGGAAGTGCATGGCCTGCGCATCCCCGAGGTTGTTGCCGTGGATGGCGTGCACCGGCAGGCCGAGCGCGAGCGCGGGCTTGATCGTCTGCGCGCCGATGAGGTCGCCGCAGTGAACCACCGCCTCGGCGCCCATCGCCTTCGCCTCGCGCACCGCCTGCTCGAGCGGGTTCGCGCGGTCGTGGCTGTCCGAAACGATGCAGATCTTCATCCGGGCATTATCGAGGTACGGGCGGCGCGGCACAATCGGCGCCCACGCATCGATCGAGCCGCCCGCTTATCGGCGCATAAGCCGTTTTCGTGGGGCGCCTCGCGCGGGCGTGCTAGCGTAGCCGGGCCACACAAGGAGGCATGTCATGCCGGGTCTCATCCCGCCCCACGGCGGCCGCGGCCTGCGGCCGCTTCTGCTGGAAGAGTCGCGCCGCGAGTCCGAGACGCGCCGCGCGAAGGGGCTTGCGCGGCTGCGCGTGAGCTCGCGCGAGAAGGGCGACCTCGTGATGCTCGGCATCGGCGGCTTCACGCCGCTGGACGGCTTCATGACGCGCGCCGACTGGGAAGGCGTGTGCGACGGGATGCGCACGGCCCAGGGCGTTTTCTGGCCGATTCCCATCACCTTGTCGACCGATGGCGCCACCGCCGCCTCGATCGCCGAGGGCTCCGAGCTCGCGCTCGCCGACCCGGACGACGACTCCGTGCTGGCGGTGATGAAGGTCACGGAGAAGTACCGCATCGACAAGGCGCACGAGTGCATGTCGGTGTTCAAGACCGTGGATCCGGCGCATCCGGGCGTGCAGATGGTCATGCAGCAGGGCGAGGTGAACATCGCCGGCCCCGTGAGCGTGCTCTCCGACGGCGGATTCAAGGCGCAATACGGGGCGCTCTTCATGACGCCCGCCGAGACGCGCGCCGAGTTCGAGCGGCTCGGCTGGTCGAAGGTGGCCGCCTTCCAGACGCGCAACCCCATGCACCGCTCGCACGAATACCTGGCGAAGGTCGCCATCGAGGTGTGCGACGGCGTCCTTATCCATTCGCTGCTGGGCAACCTCAAGCCCGGCGACATCCCGGCGCCCGTGCGCACCAAGGCGATCGGCGTCCTGCTCGAGGGCTATTTCCGCCCCGGCACGGTCGTGCAGGCGGGCTATCCGCTCGACATGCGCTATGCCGGCCCGCGCGAAGCGTTGCTGCACGCGCTCTTCCGTCAGAACTACGGCTGCGCCTACCAGATCGTCGGGCGCGACCATGCGGGCGTCGGCAGCTACTACGGCCCGTTCGACGCGCACCACATCTTCGACGAGATCCCGCCCGGCTCCCTCGAGACCCAGCCGATGAAGATCGACTGGACCTTCTGGTGCTACAAGTGCGGCGGCATGGCTTCGGCGCGCACTTGCCCGCACGCCGACGCGGACCGGCTCCTCGTCTCGGGCACGAAGCTGCGCAAGTGGCTCTCCGAGGGCAGCCCCGTTCCGGACGAGTTCAGCCGGCCCGAGGTGCTCGAGGTGCTGCGCGACTACTACGCGCACCTCGAGGAGCACGAGAAGGTCGAGGTGCGGCTGTCCGGGCACTCCGCCCGCTGAAGGCTCAGGTGATCAGCCGGATCAACAGCGCGCTCGCGACCGCGATGGCCACGAAGGTGCTGAGGGATACCAGGAAGGGGCGCAAGCCGACGTCGCGCACGTGAGCGAGCGATGTGCCCAGTCCGATGCCGGCCATCGCTACCAGCACCACGTCGTTGGTCACGAGCGCGAGGGCGGCAGGCACGTCCAGGCGGGTCGCCGCCGCGAGCCATGAAAGGAAGCCCAGCGAGTTGAGCGTCGCGAGGAAGAGGAATCCGAGCACGAAGCCGGGTACGGACTGCTTCACGTGGCCCATGAAGGAAGTCTTCTTCGCGCCCGGGCCGGCGTCGGCCTCGAGCCCCCGGTAGTAGAAGCCGGCTCCCACGACGACGAACACCATCAGGGAGTTGCGCACCAGCTTGATGATCGTCGCCGTCTGCCCGGCCGCGAGGCTGTACGCATATCCGGTGGCGAGGACCTGCGCGGTGTCGTTCACCGCGGTCCCGGCCCACATGCCGAAGAACCGGTCGTCCCACCCCAGGGCATGCCCGATCAGGGGGAAGCAGAGGACGGCGAGCATTCCCATCACCATGTTCACCGACACGGCAAAGGAGAATTCCTCGTCCCGGGCCTTGATCACCGGGGCGATCGCCGCGATGGCGGTGCCGCCGCACACCGCCGTCCCGACCGCGATCATCAGCGAGAGCTTCGGCGAGATCCTGAGCAGCTTTCCGATCGACAGGGCCACCGTGCCGGCGAGCAGCATCAACGCCAGGATGACGAGCAGCGACTGGCTGCCGACGTTTGCCACGTCGGCGATCGCGATTCGCGCGCCCAGCAGGACGATGGCGAAACGCAGCAGCTGGCGCATCGCGAAGCGGATTCCCGGCAGGTAGCGCAGGGGCAGGATCAGGAAGTTGGCTACGCCGACGCCCAGCAGGATGATGAAGAGCACGGGGCTGACGGCGGCCTGCAGCGCCTTGGGCAGGATCAGGTGCGCGCCCGACCCGAGGAGCGCGACGATGCAGGCGAGGGCCAATCCCGGCGCGAGGGCCGGCAAGGTGTCGGAATTGTCCAGGAGCTTGCCGATGTCCCGGACCACCCCGCTCATCGCCTCGATGTCCGCGGCATCGAACGGCGTGCCGTCGAGCTTGTTGATCATCTGGGCGACGCCGATGGCGTGCCCCGTCTTGTCGAGGACGGGCATGCAGAGCACGGCGCGCGTCCGGTAGCCCGTCTGCTTGTCCGTCTTGTCGCTGAAGTACGGGCTGGCGTACGCGTCTTCGACGTTGACAACCTCCTTGTGCCAGAAGGAATATCCCGCGAGCCCCTGGGGCGGCTCGATGCGGATCTCCCCGATCGCGTCGTTCTGGAGGACCACGGTCCAGAGCTGCCGCGCCTTCTCGTCGAAGAGGTACAGCGTGCCCTTGTCGCACCTGAGCCTGCGTGCCGCGGTTTCCATGATCCGCGAGAGCAGGGCTTTGCGTGTGCTCATGCTTCAGTGCCGTTTGCGGAAAAATGAAAGGGCCAGTCGAAAGACTGGCCCTCTTGCGTCGCCCCGGCGCCGACGTGGCCGGGGGGTCAGAACATGCCGCTCGGGGAGGGCTCGACCGCCGTGGCTTCGGCCGGGATCGGGCTGCCGCGGTCGATCGACGGGGTGGAGAGGATCGCGCTGGCGAGGAGCAGGGCGGGAATCGCCAGGACCAGGTATCGGCTGACGGAAACCGGCTGGGCGGCAGGCATGTAGATGGCAGACATGTTCGTTCTCCTGGTGGAATCGGGTCGCCCCGAATGCCCCCACGTTACTTGCGTGCGGTCGCCGGGCGATGTGAAGCCACGCACATTCCGCGGGGGCGCAACATTTCAGCTGCAACGGTATTGCTCGCCAACCCGATCTGGCCTACCTTAGCGGGGCCAAAGTCGCTGGTCATGGAGGAGGGGAACGATGAACCAAGGCGTCAAGGGCATTAGCGAAGACTGGCTTTCGCTGTGGATCGGCCTGCTCGTCTTCGTCCTCGCGCTCGGGGTGATGTTCGGAGTGGACGTCCTGGGCTGGGTGGTCACCACCAGCGTGTGGACCGACCTCTCGAAGGCGCTCTCACCCGCATCGAAGGCGTTCTCGAGCCTCGGCGGGGTGGGCGCCTTCATCGCGACCTACCTCGCCCTGCTCGCCGTGATGACGGCCGGGGCGGCGGCGCTCAAGGCGGACGTGAAGCGCTTCGCGCTCGGGTTCACGGCCGTGTTCCTGATGAGCTACCTCTGCTGGATCGTCGGGAGCTGGGCGAGCTTCGCGGTGAATACGCCGGCCGACATGAAGAAGTTCGGCGTGAGCTGGTCGCTCAAGCTCACCGCGGAGGGCGGTTTCGTCCTCGCGCTCCTGGGCGGCCTCTTCGTCGGGAATTTCCTGCCCGGCTTCGCCGATTGGATCAAGGAAGCGGTCCGGCCCGAGCTGTACGTGAAGATCGCGATCGTGATCCTCGGCGGCTTCCTGGGCGTCACCGCCGCGGAAAAGCTGAGCCTCGCGACCTCGGTGATGTTCCTCGGGCTCGCCTCCATCATCGTGGCCTACCTCATCTTCTGGTCGGTGGTGTACTACGTCGCCCGCACGTGGTTCGGGTTCAGCCGCGAGTGGGCCGCGCCGCTCGCCTCGGGCATCTCGATCTGCGGCGTCTCGGCCGCCATCGCCACGGGCGCGGCGATCCGCGCGCGCCCGATGGTCGCGATCATGGTGTCGTCGCTGGTGGTGGTCTTCGCGGTGGTGGAGCTGCTCTTCCTGCCGTTCGTCGCGCAGACCTACCTATCCCACGAGCCCATGGTCGCAGGCGCGTGGATGGCCCTTTCGGTGAAGACCGACGGTGCCGCGGTCGCGAGCGGCGCCATCACGGAGTCGCTCATTCTCGCCAAGGCGGCGGCGGAGGGAATCAACTACCAGAAGGGCTGGATCCTCGGGACGGCGGCCACGGTCAAGGTGTTCATCGACATCTTCATCGGCATCTGGGCGTTCGTCCTCGCCTACATCTGGACGCGGCACATCGAGGTGCGCGAAGGCGACAAGGCGAAGGCAGGCGAGATCTGGATGCGCTTCCCGAAGTTCATCATCGGCTACGTGATCACCTTCGTGCTCGTCCTGCTGCTCGCCCTGGGGGCCGGCCCGGAGACGATGGGCAGGATCAAGTCGGCGATGGGCGAGGCGAACGCCTTCCGCGGCATCTTCTTCGTCCTCACGTTCTTCACCATCGGCGTGATGTCCAATTTCCGCAAGCTCTGGGAGGAAGGCATCGGGAAGCTCGCCGCGGTCTACGTGGTCTGCCTGTTCGGTTTCATCATCTGGGTGGGGCTCGTCATATCGTGGGTCTTCTTCAGCGGCGTCAAGCCGCCGTTGGTAACCGGCTGACAGGAAAGGGGATAGAGCATGGAACAGCAGCCCAGGATCGGCGAAGAAATCCACAAGATGGCCCATGAGCCGCTCCTTCCGGTCGAGAAGAAGCTGATCGGATGGAGCCTGGGGCTCGGGATCTTCCTGCTGATCGCGCTCCTCGTCGTGGCGCGGGTCTTCTTCAAGGCCTCCTAGAACCCACGCATCACAGGCAATCCGGCGCCTGTCGGGTCCCCCACCGCAGCGTATTTTAGCGGCCCATAATATTAGAAACGTTGCATATACGCGGCGGCGCGGCTAGGATGCGCCGAACGCGCCGGCTTGCGCTGGGTCAAGTGGCCCGGTGCCGGCACGCGCGAGGATGGCCGAATCGCCCTCGCCAGGAGAGTCTCATGGACGACGTCAAGCCCGACAGCCCCGCGAATCCCGCGATCGAGCGCCTGGTGCGGGAGCGGGTGGACGCGATCCTCGACGAGCGGCTGGCGGCGAAGCTCGCCGCGATCCGGGAGGCGAAGACGCCCTCGATGACGATCATCGCCACCAAGGGCACGCTCGACTGGGCGTATCCGCCCTTCATCCTCGCCTCGACCGCCTCCGCGCTCGGCTGGAACGTGTCGGTGTTCTTCACGTTCTACGGGCTGGAGCTGCTGAAGAAGGACCTCTCGGGGTTGCAGGTGAGCCCGCTCGGCAATCCCGCGATGCCGATGAAGATGCCGTTCGGTCCCGACTGGTTCAAGTCGATCCGCTGGAACATCCCCAACGCGATGCAGTCGATCGTGCCGGGCTTCGAGGCCTTCGCCACGACGATGATGAAGCAGACCATCAGCAACAAGGGCGTGGCCCCCGTGGCCGAGCTTCGCGAGGCCTGCATCGAGGGCGGCGTGAACCTGATCGGCTGCCAGATGACCGTGGATCTCTTCGGCTACAGCCCCGGGGACTTCATCCCCCAGGTCAAGGAATATTGCGGTGCCGCGACCTTCCTGCCGATGGCACGGGATGCGGACGTGAGCCTGTTCATCTAGAGGAGGAAGACATGAAGACCAAGAAGCTCGCGCTCGCGCTCGCCGCCTGCGCCCCGTTCGCCGCGCACGCGACCGACGGCTATTTCTCGCACGGGTACGGCATGCAGTCCAAGGGCATGGGGGGCGCGGCGGCGGCGGTCGCCGAATCGGCGTTCGCCGGGGCCAACAACCCGGCCACCGGGGCCTTCGTGGGCAACAAGTTCGAGATCGGCGTCGACCTGTTCAGCCCGTGGCGCAAGGCCGAGCGCTCCGGCAGCCCGCCCGGCGTGGGGCTCGACGCGAGCTCCGAGAGCGACAGCAACTACTTCCTGATCCCGGAGGTCGCCTACAACCGCATGGCCTCGGCCGACATGTCGTGGGGCGTCTCGGTCTACGGCAACGGCGGCATGAACACCGACTATCCCGGCGGCGAGATTCCCGGGCAAAGCGCGTGCGCCCAGTTCAACCCGGGCCCCGCGAGCTACAACATGCTGTGCGGCAGCGGGCGCCTGGGCGTGGACCTCTCGCAGCTCATCATCGCGCCCCAGGCCGCGTGGCAGTTCAGCCCGGGGCACTCGGTCGGCATCGCCCCGCTCTTCGCCTACCAGCGCTTCAAGCTCGAGGGCCTGCAGGCCTTCGACAACCCGGGCTTCTCCTCGAGCCCCGGCAACGTGACCAACAAGGGCTACGACGACTCCACCGGCTGGGGCGTGCGCGTGGGCTACTACGGCCGTCCCGTCGCCGGCGTCGCGGTGGGCCTCACCTATACGTCCAAGGTGAGCATGGGCGACTTCGACAAGTACAAGGGCCTCTTCGCGGAGGGCGGCGGCTTCGACATGCCCTCGCACTACACCGCCGGCATCGCCTTCGACGTGACGCCCGGGACGATGCTCACGGCCGAGTACGAGCGCATCAACTACAGCGACGTGAAGTCGGTGAGCAACCCGAGCATCCTGGTGCTGGGCTGCATGGCCGGCCAGGCGGCGAACTGCCTCGGCGGCTCCAACGGCGGCGGCTTCGGCTGGAAGGACATCAACGTCTTCAAGCTGGGCATCCAGACCCAGTATTCGCCGACCCTCACGCTGCGCGCGGGGTACAACTACAGCGACAACCCGATCAAGCCCGAGGACGTGACCATCAACATCCTCGCCCCGGGCGTGGTGCAGCACCACATCACGGCCGGCGCCACCTGGAAGCTCGACTCGACGAGCGCGGTGACCGCCGCGTTCATGTACGCCTTCAGCAACGACGTGAAGGGAGCGAGCTTCTTCAACAACTTCGCGCCCGGCCTGCAGCTGCAGGAGAAGATCCAGATGTACGAGTACTCGCTGGGGGTGCAGTACTCGCGCACCTTCTGACCGCGGCGGGCAACCGCCGCGGGCGCTAGCCCTTCAGGCGGTTGCGCACCAGCCAGTCGTCGACGCGCGCGACGGTCTCGTCCACGCTCGCGTTGCGCACGCCCTTCTGCACGCCGAGGGCCTGCACCAGGCGATCGACGCGCTCGATGTTGGGCGCCCCGGCCGACAGCGCCCGCGCGGCCGAGGACGGGCTCTGCAGCGAGAGCGCCGCGCCGGCGTACTTGTCGAAGGGGACCATGTCCTCGCGCTCGGCGCCGAGCGACACGCACAGCCCGGACACCCAGTCGTACACGCCGCGCGAGGCCTCGATGTCGGAATGCACCGCGTCCTTGATGCTGCGAATGCCCTGGTCGAGCAGGCAGCGGTAGTTGCCCGCGAGCAGCATCGACCACTTCGCGAGCGGGACGAAAAGCGAGTCGTGCACCTTGAGCTTCACCGGCAACTCGACCGCCTCGCCGCCCACCTCGAAGCGCGCCGCCTCGATGCCGTCACCCAGCTCGCGCAGCAGCGCCGTATGCGCGTCCGACGCGAAGCGGGCGGCCTTGAAATTGGAGGCGAGGCGCACCTGCAGGACGTTGCCGTCCTCTTCGGGCGGGCGGAAGGCCTGCGCATCGGGGCTGGAGAGGCTCACCAGGCCCGGGTCGAAGCCTTCCCACAGGAAGGGGTCCGCGTAGCTCTCGGCGCACGCCGCCGCGTCGATGCCGGGGATGCGCGCCAGGTACGGCATGGGCGGCATGTTCATGATGGACAGGCACGGCACCCGCGAGCGCGCCGTGGCGCCGAGCAGCTCGCGCACGCCGGGCGAGCCGTACTGCGGCTCCTGCATCGCGAGCGCCACGAGGTCGTAGTCGCCGGGCCTCGCCGCCTCGGGCGTGGTGGCGCCGATCTTCCCGGGGAGCTGCCGCGAGCCGACCTCGACCAGCCCCTCGCGCCCCTTCACCGGCATGCGCACCTTCACGCCCTGCGCGTTGATGAGGTCGGCGGTGCGTGCGCGGCACACCAGGGTCGCCGAGTGCCCCGCGAGCGCGAGCTTCGTCGCCAGCAGCGAGCCGTACGACGCACCGAACACCAGGACCTTGCGCACCGCCATTGCGTTCGCCTCCCTCGTCGCCAACGCGCCATCACAGCACGGCGCGGCGCGCAGGGGGAATTGGCAATGCGGCAAGGAACCCTTCGCGGAATGCGAAGGCAGGCGGCGTTGCCCGGGAAACGCTAGGCGACGGACCTCAGCCTCGCCCGCGAAGCCTTCGCAGGCTTGCAGAAGACGCGGTGCAGGGTGGCCATGAGCGACATCACGTCGGCGCTGGCGATGGAATAGAACACGGTCTGCTTGTCGCGGCGCGTCGTGACGACGTGCTCGCGGCGCAGCACCGCGAGGTGCTGGGAGATCCCCGACTGGCTGAGACCCACGGCGTCGGCGAGCTCGCCCACGGAGCGCTCGCCCTCGGCAAGCTGGCAGACGATCACCAGGCGCGCGGGATTGGCCATCGCCTTGAGCAGCGGCGCGGCGCGGCGCGCGTTGCGCTGCAGCTCGCCCATGCGCGCCGCGACGGCGGGGGCGGTAGCGTTCCTGCGGGCCGTGGCTTGCCGGGTCATGCCGCCATTCTACGGGGCGGCGGGAAGCGATGCGCTACTTCTTGCGCAGGAAGAACGTGAATTCCTTCTCGGAGGCGGACTGCGACAGGAGCTCGTTGCCGGTCTGCTTCGCGAAGGCCTCGAAATCCTTCACCGAGCCCGGGTCGGTCGCGACGATGCGCAGCACCTGGCCCGCGGTCATCTCGTTCAGGGCCTTGCGGGCGCGCAGGATCGGCAGCGGGCAATTCAACCCGCGCGCGTCGAGCTCCTTGTCGTGCGTGCTGGCGGTCATGGTCGTCTCCTGCGGGGGTCGCGCCGCATTGGGGTAGCGCTTCGATGAAATATTAGCAATGTCTAATGTGAGCCCGGCCCTTGTCAAGCAAGGCAGCCGGCGCCATGAGGCTTGACCTCTCGCGACAGTCTGCCCCGCCGCGCGCGCCGGCCCTTGACGCCAATCAACCGGCGGCGACTCGCGTTACGCCGGCGTTGCGATCTCGTCGAGGAATGCCTGCAGGGCGCGCCGCTGGTACACGCATTCGCGCTCGTGCTGCGCGCCCTCGCGCCCGGCCGCCACGCCGAAGTGCTCGGCCTCGCTGGCGTGGCCCAGGCGATCGTGCAGCACGGCGAGCCGCCCGCAAACGACGTGCAGCTCCTTGCAGGGCCGCCGCGACAGCGCCTCCGTGTGCGCCGACTCGAGCAAGGCGAGCGCCTTGGCGCCGTTGCCCAGCGCCTCGTGCACGTCGGCCATGCGCAGGGCGAGCACGTTGCAGCGGTAGCGGTGGCGCAGGCGCTGCGCGATCGCGAGCGACTCGGCGAGGGCCTCGAGCGCGGGGAGCGGCTCCCCGCCCTGCAGGCACAGCTCGCCGCGGATGTAGTGGGCGCGGGATTGGGCCTCGAGGCTGCCTTCCGCAAGGGCCGCGTCCAGGGCCTCGGCGAGCTCGCGCTGGGCCGCCCGGCGCAGCGCCTCGCGCCGCTCGGGGGCCGCGGCTTCGGTCCTGCGCATCGCCACGGCCGCCAGGTTGCAAAGGACCACCGCGGCCGGGATGCTCCCGTCCGATTCCGGCACGAGCGCCAGGGCCGCCTGGAAATCCGCGCGGCTTGCGTCGAAGCGGCCCGTCTTGAG
>Ga0335069_10006812_pt1 | contig 16557 bp, 15 predicted proteins | sample Lox_Sample_11_FD_206714 | JGI IMG/M metagenome (GOLD analysis project Ga0335069, IMG submission 206714) | Soil microbial communities from Loxahatchee National Wildlife Refuge, Florida, United States - Lox_Sample_1.1 | ecosystem: Environmental > Terrestrial > Soil > Wetlands | place: USA...
CTGGAACACCCTGCAGGCGCTCCGCAAAGAGGGAATCCGTTCTCTCTCCGATGGCCTCGCCCGCATCCCGTTCGAGCGCGGCGGCATCACCTGGATTCCGATGCAGCTCTGGTCACCCGTGCCCCGGTCGAAGGGACTCTGGACCATCTGCGTCCATCCCAATTCGACACACCGGGAGCGGTTCGAGAACCTGCGCTCATTCTTCGGCCGCTATGCGGCCCAGTTCACATGCTTCGATCGTGTGGCGGAGGATTTTCCCACCCGTCCTCTGACCTCCGGCGAGCGTCTCTGCGAGATCATCGCCACCGCCCGCCTGCGCCTGCGCCGGTCAATTTCGGACCGTCGGGCCGGCAGTCGCCGGCGCTCCTGACAGCGCACTGGACTGGGCCCTGGCCGGGTAGCGCCGCGGATGCGGGTTTTTCTCGAGCAGATCGCGGTAGAGGTCTTCCAAGCGGTCGAGCACGGCATCCAGGCCGAATTGCTCGACGATGCGCTGGCGCGCGTTCATGCCCATGGACTCCCGGTTCTCCGGCCGCATCTGCATGAGGCGGTTCATGGCCCGCCGGAGCGACTCGGCGCTGCCCGGTTCGGCCAGAAAGCCGGTTTCGGCTTCCACCAAGACCTCGCGCGTCCCGGAAACGCTGGTGGCCACGCTGGAAAGCCCGCAGGCCGAGGCCTCCAGCAGGCTCATGGGCAGGCCTTCCCAGAGAGAGGAGAGGACAAATCCATCCGCCGCGCGCATCCAGTGCCGGACGTCCGCCTGGAATCCGAGGAAGCGCACGCGATCGCCGAGAGCCATTTCGGCCGCCAGCGTTCGCAATTCAGCTTCCTGCGTTCCCGAGCCCGCGATCACGAGTTGCGATGGACTTGGCAGTCCGGCAAAGGCCCGCAGCAACGACGGATAGTCCTTTACCGGCTCCAGCCGTCCGGCAGCGCACCACAAAAACTCGTTGGTGAGTCCAAGTTCGGCGCGCAGCCGGGCCCGTTCGGCGGCATCGGGTGCCCACGCGTCTACATCGATGCCATTGGGCAGGATCGTTACCCGCTCCGGCCTGACCAGGCCTGCGGCGACATAGGCTTCCGCCACGCCGCGGCTGACAGCCGTCACGCGGTCCGGGAGCCATCCGGTCATCCGGTATCCCAGGCGGCGAGTCGCTGGTCCCGCGAAGGAGGTGTGCAGGGTATCGACGACCACCCGCACCGGGGCCGCCAGCCGTGAGCCGCGAACGATCCAGGTGGCATGCGGGAGGTGCGCGTGCAGCACCTCGGGCGCCTGCTCCCGCAGCCAGCGATGGAAGCGGATCCAGCCGCGCGGATCGGCCACACCCTTGCGCATCCGCAGGGTCAGAAATGTCACTCCGGCCGCCGTGAGATCTTGCGCCGCCTCGCCCCCGTCGCCGGAAAGCGCCACCATGCTGACACGCCAACCACGCCGCGCCAGCCCCTTGGCCAGCAGAATCGCCTCACGCTCAGCCCCGCCCAGCCGGTTCAAGCCGGGAAGGACGAACGTCACCTGATTCACTGCCACTGCTGCACCAATTGTTCCTGAATCAGGGCTTCGTAGGCGGCCACGGCCCGCTCCATGCGGAACCCGTCCACCCACGGGTGCGGAAAGCGCTGGCCGGGCTGCAGGCTGTGGAGCGCCTCCTCGATTGCCGCTAAAATGCCGTTGGCTGAAATCTCAGCCGACAGCCACACGCCTTCCTGCTGGCGCAGCAGTTCCACCACGCCCCCTGAAGCTTCGGTGGTCACGATGGGAAGTCCCGCGGCGGCCGCTTCGAGCAATGCGTTGGGCAGCGCGTCGTCGCGGGACGAACCCACAAATAATGTCGCCCCTCGAAACCAGGCGGCGGGCTGTCTGACGTGGCCAGCCAGGCGCACGGCCGCTCCCACGCCCAGTACCCATGCCAGCACTTCCAGGAGGCGCCGTTCCCGCCCTTCGCCCAGGATGGTCAGATCGGCGGCAGGATAGCGCCTGCGCAACTGTGCGAATGCCGCCAGCAGCAGGTCGAATCCCTTTTCCGGCGCGAGACGACCGATCGCGAGCAGATGTGGGCCAGACCCAGTCCACGGGGTCGCCGCATCTCGCGTCTCCATCCTGATCCTGTCCACGTCTACAGGGTTGGGAAGCACACAGAGCTTTCCTCCGGCTGGGGCGATGCCGGCCAGCGCCGCGGACATGGCGTGCGTCTGACACACGACGGCGTCGGCGATGGGATAAAGCCAGCGATACCAGAAGGACGCGGAACTCGAGGCGGCTTGCCGATCAAGAGATGCGCTCTGGCGGATGATCACACGGGTACCGCGCGGAAACAATGGGCGCAAAAGAAGGACCAGCAGGTTCAGGTGCGCGATTCCGGAGAAGATCACGTCAGGATGCAGCCGGCGGACCAGGCGGAGGATTCCCCACGCACCGGATCGAACCCGCCGCGCCCCGATGCAGTGCACGTTTACCCACAAGGGGATTGACTCCCGGGCCTCGTCGCATTGCGTCACCAGGCCCAGGTGCACTTCGAATTTTGCAGGATCGAGCCCGCCGGCGAGGAGGGCCGTCACCCGCTCCGCGCCCCCGCCGCCGAGATGCGGAATCAGGAGGAGAACCGTGGCTCGTTTGCTCATGGATGCGATCACCAAGCCTAGCCGACATTTTCCTCAACGCCTGTGACACCGAGCACAAGGCCAAACTGCCTCAAATTGGTACAGTCGTTGAGATTTCGCTTAGAGTTCCATCGGCCGGAAAGCGGAATCCGGACTACAGGAAGGGCCCATGGGTACCAATCACACCTGTCCGCCGATGCCGATTCTTCGCCATCACCACCGCGGCCAGCCCCTGGCGGTGGTGGGCATCACCCATTCGCAAACTTGTCTGGTGCTGCGGGGACGTCTACGCGCTCTGCGCGCGGCAGGTTTCCGCGTCATTGTTGTCTCCAGTCCCGGAGTTCTGCTCGATCAGTTGGCCGCCGAGGAGGGCGCCGGTAAATTGGCGATTGCCATGGGCCGGGGCATGACGCCGCTCGCCGATGTGCGCTCCTTCTTCGGACTATGGAGCGCGCTCCGCCGCCTCCGCCCGCAGATTACCGAGTTCAGCACCCCCAAGGCCGGCCTTCTGGGCAACCTGGCCGCAGCTCTCTGCGGCGTCCCGACGCGCATCTACATGTTGCGCGGCCTGCGCCTTGAGACCGCCTCCGGAAACCGTCGAATGCTGTTAAGGGCAGCCGAATGGGTGGCATCCTCCTGCGCCCACCAGGTGGTCTGCAACAGCGAAAGCCTCCGCGGGCAGGCGATTGCGCTCGGCATCGCTCCGGCAGAGAAGCTGCGGCTGATCGCCAACGGCAGCAGCAACGGAGTGGATGTGGAGCGCTTTTCCCCGGGCCCAAATGACCTGCGTGCCCGCCTCGGCATTCCCGACGGCGCGCCCGTGATCGGCTTCGTGGGCCGGCTCACCCGCGATAAGGGAGTCCCCATCCTGTTGGAGGCGTTCGAAAACATGCTCAAAATCGTGCCCCGGGCGCGACTGCTCCTCGTGGGCTGGTTCGATGAGTCGGAGGACGCTCTCAGCCATGCGCAGCGGGCTCTCATTCGCAGTCACCCGCACATCCTCCGCACCGGATTCGTGAAGAACACCGCGCCGTGGTACCGCGCCATGGACGTGCTGGTGCTGCCCACCCGGCGGGAGGGCTTTCCCAACGTGGTGCTCGAAGCGGCGGCCAGCGGCGTTCCCGTGATTACCACGCTCGTGACCGGCGCGCGTGACGCGGTGCTGCCGGGCAGGACGGGAATCCTGGTGCCTCCGCAAGACCCTCTCGCCGTGACCGAAGCGATCGCGCGCCTGCTCTTCGATCCCGCGTTGCGCGCCTCCATGGGAACGGCGGCGCGGCAGTGGGTGACGGAACGCTTTGAAGAGCGGCGTGTGCTGGAGCTGACGCTGGAGCACTACCAGGAGTTGCTGAACGCCCCCCGGGGGGCTATGGCGCTGTCGAAGCGTGTGGCTGCACCGGCTGATTGACGTCCTGGGTCGAAACATCGGCGCCGGGAACCTGCAGGGTGTGGGCCGCGGTCTCTGCCGCGCGCAGCACCTCGTTGGGCAAAATTCCCAGCGAAAGTGTGGCGCCGGTGGTGAACAGCAGCGCCGCACCCACCGCTACGCCGACCTGGGGCAGCGCGATCCGCGTTCCGGTCTCCATCTCCTCCGGCCTCTGCGCGGCTGCGAACGCGAAGCGCAGATAGTACGCCGCCGAGACGCCCGAGTTCAGCAGGCCGATCAACGCCAGCCACACCGCACCGCCCCCGACCGCCGCTGAAAATGCATAGAACTTGCCGAAGAACCCGCTGGTGAAAGGAATCCCGACCAGCGAGATGAGGAAGAAGATGAGCAGGATGCCGAGCAGCGGGCGGCGATACACGAGCCCGCGGAAGTCGCGCACCAGGACCAGGTTTTCTTCGTAGCCGCCGGCCAGCGAGATCACGGCAAACGCGCCCACGTTCATCGCCGAATAGGCCGCCGTATAGAACGCCGCCGCGGCGACGCCGGTCGAGCCCAGCCCCGCGAATGCGGCCAGCAGGTAGCCGGCGTGGGCAATCGACGAGTAGGCCAGCATGCGCTTCACGTTCTGCTGGCGCAGCGCGGCCAGGTTGCCGATGGTCATGGACGCGATGGCGACCAACCACAGCAGCGGCGTCCACACGCTGCGCAGCGAGGGCAGCATCTCGTAGGTGATGCGCAGGAGCAGCGCAAACGCGCCCACCTTGGGGGCGGTGGAAAGCAGCGCCACTACCGGAGAAGGCGCGCCCTCGTACACATCCGGCGTCCACACGTGGAATGGCGCCGCCGAGACCTTGAACAGTATGCCCACCAGCAGCATCATCAGCGCCATGACGATAAATCCGTGGTTCTGAGCGCCGGGAGCGAGCCGCGCAATCTCGTACACCTGCGTGGTTCCCGTGGCGCCAAAGAGCAGCGCGATGCCGTAGAGGAAAAACGCGGTGGCGAACGAGCCCAGCAGGAAGTACTTGATTGCCGCCTCCGGCCCCTGGCCGGTCTGCTTGCGATAGCCCGCCAGAATGTAGGTGGCGATCGAGGAAATCTCCAGCGCGATGAACACCAGCAGCAACTCGACCGCGCTGGTCAGCAGGCAAATCCCCACCGCGCCAAACACCATCAGCGCGTAATACTCGCCCTGGTGATGGCTGTCCTCGGGCAGTGTGTCCAGCGAGAGCAGGAGGGCAACCAGCACGATGCCGCAGATCAGCACATGAAAGAAGACCGTGAACGGGCTCGTCTCCACCGATCCGAAGAATGCCGTTCCGGTGCCCAGGTTCAGTTGCCACACGCTGGCCCAGAGCGCGACGGTGGTGCCGAAGGCGGCTACCCAGCCGAGCGGCCGGCGCGGCGTGCCCACCGGCAGGCTCGCGTCAAGCAGCATCACCAGGATGCCGGTGATGGTCAGAACAATTTCAGGGAGAATGCGAAGGCTGTCCTGTGCGTTCATTTATCTTGCCTCCGCGGCGGTGGTTGCCTGGATGAGTCCGGGCGTTTGCGGCAGGTCAATGCTCTGCACCTGCTGTACCCGGATGGGACCTTCCATGTGCTCGATGGCCGTGATCCAGAGGTTGGGCGCCACTCCCATCACCAGCATCAGCGCAGTCAGCGGCACCAGCGCAACCCACTCGTTGGCGCGCAGGTCGGCTGCCGGATGGGTCGCGGCCATGGGGCTTTCCGGCCCGTAGAACACGCGTTGCACCAGCCACAGCACGTAGGCGGAGCCGAGGATTACCGTGAGGGTCGCGACGACCGCCCATCCCCTGCTGACGCCGGTGAACGTGCCTGAGAGGATCAGGAACTCGCCGATAAAGCCGTTCAGCATCGGCAGGCCGGCCATGGCCAGCATCGTAATCACAAAGAAGCTCGCCGTGCGCGGCAGTCTTGCGGCCACCCCGCCGTAGCTGGCAATCTGGCTCGTGGCGTAGCGCGTGTCGAGCACGCCGAGCAGCACAAACAGCGCGCCTTCAATCACGCCCTCGTTCAGTGTCTGGTAGATTGCGCCGTCACGCCCGGTCAGCGTGAATCCATAAACGCCCAGCGTGATCAGGCTGAAATGGCTCACCGTGGCAAATGCAATCAGCTTCCAGAAGTCGCGCTGCACCAGCGCCAGGCACGCACCGTAGAGCACGCCGATCACCGTAAGCGTAATCAGCACGGGCGCAATCGCCTTTGCCTGTGCGGGGAACAGCCCCACATGAAAGCGGATGATCGAGTAGAGGCCCAGCTTGCCGGCGATCACCATTGACAACGCCACCGGCGCTTCGCTGAAGCTGTCCGCGAGCCATCCGTGCAGAGGGAACACCGGCACCTTGACCGCGAACGCCACCAGGAATGCCAGCGCCACCCAGAACATCGCCGCCGCGGAGAACGACGAGCCGGCCAGGATCACGCGCAGTTCGGTGAAGTTGAACGTCCCCGTCTTCGCATACAGCCACAGGATCGCCACCAGCAGCGGCGCCGAGGGAATGAAAGTGAACAGGAAGAACTTCGTGGCCGCGCGCGGCCCGTCCTTGCGCCCGTACATGGCGATCAGCACGGCCATGGGCACCAGCGTCAGCTCCCAGAAGCCGTAGTAGACCATCAAGTCCAGCGCCACGAACACGCCGAACATCGCTGTCTGCTGCACCATGAACAGTGAGTAGTAGACCTTGCGCCGTTCCTTGATTGCGTTCCAGCTTGCCAGCACGCCCACGGGGCCGAGCAGCCCGCTCAGGACGACAAGCCAGAGGCTCAGCCCGTCCACGCCCACGTGGTATGCAATGCCCGATGCTCCTGAAAGCTCAATCCACGGCCGGTTGATCTCGAACTGGAATCCCGGCTGCCCGGGAATGAAGTGCGCCGGCAGATGCAGCGTGAGCCCGAACGTGACCAGCGTCGTAATCAGCCCCAGCCATGCCGGCAGCTTGCCGCGGTCGGGCAGCAATGCAATCAGAATCGCGCCGGCAAGCGGCGCCAGCAGGATCCACGTGAGAATCGAATTGTTGATCGCGTCCATCGTCTCAGTGCCCCGCCATGTTCAGGTGAATGCCGACGTGCGCCAGCACCGTATTCCACGAAACCAGCGCGAACAGCAGCACTGCCGCCGCGCCCGCCGCCAGCCATGCCGCATACGAGCGCAGATTGCCCGATTGCCACCGCTGCAGGATCGCGCCGCTGAACGTCATGATGCCGCCCAGCAGCCATGCGGCGCCGCCCAGGATCGCAAACTCCACGATCCACTCCAGCACGAATCGCGAAATGGCGAGAATGGGCTTCACGATTACCGCACCGTACAGTTCGTCCACCCAGTATTTGTGCGCCAGCACGGTGTATCCCGGGGCTGCGGCCAGCGGCTCTCGGCCCTCGTTGTCGCGATAGAGTCTGTGCGCAATGAACCAGCCAATCAACGCGACCGCTACCGCCACAACGCTGAGAGTGATCTCGAGCTGGCTGCTGCCTGCCTCGGCGGCCTTGTAGCCGACACTGGAGCCGAGGAATTCGCCGAAGCGCCCCGCGCCGATCCATCCGCCGCCGATCGATCCCAGCGCCAGGAGCACGAGAGGCCCCAGCATCGACCATGGGCTCTCATGCGCGTGCAACTCGGGGTTGCGCGGCTTGCCCATGAACGTCAGATACCAGAGCCGGAACATGTAGAACGAAGTGAGCAGGGCAGTGAAGAGTCCGATGAACCAGAACACCTTGCCGCTCGTGGTGCCTTGCGCGAATGCAGCATAGAGAATCGCGTCCTTCGAGAAGAATCCGGCGAAGGGGAAGAAGCCCGCGATGGCCAGCACCGCGGCCGTCATGGTCCAGAAGGTGACCGGCATCTGCTTGCGCAGCCCGCCCATCTTGCGCATGTCCTGCTCGCCGCCCAGCCCGTGAATCACCGAGCCGGCCGCGAGGAACAGCAGCGCCTTGAAGAACGCGTGCGTCATCAGGTGGAAGATGCCCGCCGAGTACGCCGCCACGCCGCAGCCCAGGAACATGTAGCCCAGCTGCGAGACGGTTGAATATGCCAGCACGCGCTTGATGTCGTTCTGCACCAGGCCGATGGTGGCCGCGAACAGCGCCGTGGCCGCGCCGACAATCGCCACGATCAGCAGCGCCAGCGGCGAGCGATCGAAGAGGAAGTGGGTGCGCGCGATCATGTATACGCCGGCCGTCACCATGGTCGCGGCGTGGATCAATGCGGAAACCGGCGTCGGGCCTTCCATGGCGTCTGGCAGCCACACATAAAGCGGCAACTGCGCGCTCTTGCCCGTCGCGCCAAGCAGCAGGCAGACGCAGATCGTGGTCAGGATTCCACCCGTCCATCCGGGGTTCGCAGCGAGCTTCGTCGCAATATCGCTGAAGCTCAGCGAGCCGAAGTTGGCCAGCAGCAGGAACACCCCGATCAAGAATCCGAAGTCGCCGATGCGGTTGACAATGAACGCCTTCTTGCCTGCGTCCGCCGCCGACGTCTTCTGATACCAGAACCCGATGAGCAAGTACGACGCCAGGCCCACGCCCTCCCAGCCCACGAACATCAGCAGGGCATTGCCGGCCAGCACCAGCACGGTCATGAAGAACAGGAACAGGTTGAGGTAGGCGAAGTAGCGCCAGTAGCCCTTGTCGTCGTGCATGTAGCCGACGGAGTAAACGTGGATGAGGAAGCCCACACCGGTGATGATCAGCAGCATGACGAGCGAGAGCTGATCGAGCACTACGTTGAAATCGACGTGCAACAGGCCGGCATCGATCCAGCGATACTGCAGGCCCTCAGCGTGCGGAAGCATGGCGCCGGCGCTAGTCGCTCGCGCCGCATTCGCCACCACCGCAAAGGATGCCAGCGGCGCAATCAGCGCCAGCGCCGTCACCAGCCACTTAGGCAGCCGCGCGCCCAGGATCCCGTTGATGAGGAACCCCGCAAAAGGCAGCAGCGGAATCAGCCAGAGATACAAAGGTTCGTTCATAGTTTCATCAGGTCGATTCGGTCGACGGCCAATGTCGCGCGAGCGCGGAAGACAGCGATAATGATGGCCAGTCCCACAGCCGCTTCAGCCGCGGCTACCACCATCACAAAGAAAACGAAAATCTGTCCCTTCACCAGGTGCCACTGGTGCGCGAAGGCGACAAACGAAAGGTTCACGCCGTTGAGCATCAGCTCGATCGACATGAAGATGGTTATCAGGTTGCGCTTGATGAGAAAGCCCACCACGCCCAGGCAGAACAACGTCGCGCTCAACAGCAGGTACCACGAAATCGGAATCATTTGCCGACCCTCCGTTCTCCGTCACCCGCACGGGCCAGGGCTACCGCGCCGAGAATCGCAATCAGAATCAGCACTGACGTGACTTCAAACGGCAGCAGCAGTTCATGGAACAGCACGCGGCTCAACTCTTCGGTGGTGGTGATGGGATCGCTCAATGCAACCGAGCCCAGTCCCTGCGCCTTCAGAATCACCGTCGCAATCACGGCCAGCAGCGCTGTGACCGCGGGAAATCCGAGCAGCTTTGCGGCGCGGCTGCCCAGGGTGCGCTCTTCGCGCCCCGCGTTCAGCAGCATCACCACAAACGTGAACAGCACCATGATGGCGCCGGCGTACACGATGATCTGCGCGGCGGCCAGGAACTCCGCGCCCAGCAGCAGATACAGCACGGCCAGCGAACTCATCACCACCACCAGCGACAGCGCGCTGTTGATGGGATGGCTCTGCAGCAGGAGATTCAGCGCTCCCGCCAGGCAGAATCCGGCAAACACGATAAAGAGAACTAAGTGCATCGTTCCATCGCATGCAGCAGACAGCAAGCCATGGTGACTTGCCGATTGGGGGGAGGCCGCCGAGCGGAATTCGCTTCGCGCTGCCTCTCCGATTGTAACTGACTGCGTGTGCCGGCCTCTGCTGCAACAGCCCGCAGAAGCCCGCGCTCACACGCGCGAATCCGCAACTACTTCTTGTACGCGAGCCATAGGCTCGTTCCCACAATGTTCAGGATTGCCAGCGGCATCAGAAACCGCCAGCCGAAGTTCATCAATTGGTCATAGCGGAAACGCGGCAACGTGCCGCGCACCCAGATGTAGAGAAACAGGAAGCTGAACACCTTCAGCACGAACCAGAAGATCGGGAACACAACATTCGCAAATGTGCTCTGCGAAGGCCCGATGAGATCGCCAAACGGGCTCGTCCATCCACCCAGAAACAGCAGCGTCGCCACGCATCCCACGGTGATCATGTTCGCGTACTCCGCCATGAAGAACATGGCGAACTTCATCGAGCTGTACTCGGTGTGATAGCCGGCCGTCAGTTCGCTTTCCGCTTCAGGCAGATCGAAGGGCGCGCGGTTGGTCTCCGCGTAGGCCGCCATCAGGTAGATGAGGAACGCGATGAACTGGAATCCGCCGAACAGGTTCCAGGTCAGGATTCCACGGCTGGCCTGGGTTTCGACAATGGCGCGCAGATTGAGCGAGCCGGTGCGAAGCACGACTCCCACGAGCGACAGGCCCAGCGCCAACTCATAGCTGATCAACTGCGCCGACGAGCGCAAAGAGCCCAGCAGGGAATATTTGTTGTTCGACGACCACCCTGCGAGGGCAATGCCGTACACGCCGATGGACGTGACGCCCAGGATCACCAGCAGGCCGACGTTCACGTCCGAAATCTGGAAGAAGCGGAAGCCTGAATTCTCGATGCGCGGCGACCCGAACGGCACCACTGCGATCGAAATCAGCGCGCAGCCGAGGGAGAGAATCGGCGCCAGCAGATAGAGAGGCCGATACACCGAGGTGGGAATGATGTCCTCTTTGAGAAACGACTTGGCGCCATCCACCAGGGGCTGAAGCAAACCGAACGGACCCACGCGGCTGGGCCCCCAGCGATTCTGGATTCGCCCCACCACCTTGCGTTCCAGCAGCACCGTGTAGGCGACGGCCATCAGAAGCACCACCGTCACCACGATGACCTTGAGCAGGCTCCAAAGTACAAACTGCAGAATCGTCACTTACCTTCTCCTGAGCCAGGCGCGGCGAAGTCGGAAGGACCTGCGGCTGCCTATCGCCCACTACTTCGAAAATCAATGAACCGGCTGCCTCAGTCCGCCGCCGTTTCCGCCATGTGCTGTTGCGACTGATGCTTCTCCAGATCGCGCAGATGGGCGCTGTATCGTCCCAGCGTGCCCGATGAAAACAGCCCGTCGTGCGTGGGCGATACCATGTGCTGCCGCCCCGCCGTAAGCGCCGACACCGGCACAAATCCCGGCTCCGTGCGCACATCGTTTCCGGCAAACAGGTTCAACCGGTCCAGCTTGTACGAAGGCACAAGCCGCTCGATCTCATCCAGCATTGCCAGCGGGTCGAAAGGGCTCAGCTTCGGCTCCAGCCCGCGCGCCGCCAGCCACACGCCATGCCGGTCTGCCTCGCCCGATTGCGCGCCGCGGGTCTGCCCAAAGTCTGCGCGCACGCCGTGCATGGCGAAGGGCACGAGAGACTTCACATTCGCGCCCATGGCGCTCGCCAGGCGCACCAGGATCTCGAAGTCCGGACGCACGCCCGGCCGGTCCGCGGCCTTCTTCACCAGCTGCACATCGCCAAACGTGTTTGTGACCGTTCCGCTCTTTTCGTAGAGACTCGCCGCCGGCAGCACCACGTCGGCCAGCGCCGCCGTTTCGGTGAGGAACAGGTCCTGCACCACGACGAATGTGTTCTTCAGCGTTGCCGGATCGATGTCGGGATTTCCGAGCGGGTTGGCGCCCACAATCAGCAGCGCGTCAATCGTGCCATTCCGCGCGGCCTCGAACATCTCCGGCATGGTCCTGCCGGGCATCGCCGGCATGCCCGCATACTCCTCGGCAAATGCGCCTGCCGCATTCACCGGCATAAAGCCTGGCAGCAGGTCGGGCAGCAGGCCCATATCCGCCGCGCCGCGCGAGTTCGAGTGATCGCCGAGATACGCAAAGCGCACGTTGCCGCGCTTCAGTCCCCACGCCACCAGCGCGCCAATCTGTTCGCCGCGGAACTCCTGCCCGAAGATGACGAGCAGCGACTCCTCGGCCATCACGGCCCTGGCGAACTCGCCTTCCTTGCGATCGAGCAGCGCGGTCAGGTCGCGATAGCCATTTGGCGGCACGCCCTGGGTCGCCCTGGCCTGGCGCTCCAGCTTGATGGAGCGATGATTCACGATGTAGAGGCGCGCCTTGTTGAGGCGCACGTTGCTGCGCAACTGCCACGCAAGCAGCGGATGCTCCTCCGTCGGGTTGCCGCCCACCAGCAGGATCGCCGGCGCCGTGCCCGCATCGCGCATGCCCGCCACCTTGCCTTCGTGCCCCGCCATGGCGCGCGCAAACGCGGCAAAATCGGAACTGCGACGATGGTCGATGTTGTTGGTGCGCAACACCGTGCGCGCGAACTTCTGCAGCAGGTAGTTCTCCTCGTTGGTGGTGCGATTCGAACCGATCACTCCGATTGCCTCGCCGCCCTTCGAGTCGAGCACGTCCCTGAGTCCCGCCGCGGCCACGCGCAGCGCGTTCTCCCACGTGGCGGGCTCCAGCTTGCCCGCGGCATTGCGCACCAGGGGCTTCGTCAGACGCTCCGCGCTCTCCACAAAGTCGAATCCAAAGCGACCCTTGGCGCAGAGAAAATCGCCGTTGATGCCGCTCTTGTCGCGATTGTCGGCGCGCACAATGTCGGAGCCCTCGTGCGACTGGCGCACGCCCAGCGTGACCTTGCATCCGTCGCCGCAGTGCGTGCAGACGGTGGAGACATGATTCATCTCCCACGGACGCGTCTTGTAGCGATAACTGCCACTGGTGAGCGCGCCCACCGGGCACGCATCGATGCACATGCCGCACTGTTCGCAATCCAGATGGTCTTGACCATTGGGCGCGATCACGGCGCTCACGCCGCGGTTCTGAATGCCCAGCGCCCAGACGTCCATGCCTTCGCCGCACATGCGCACGCAGCGGTAGCAAAGGATGCAGCGCGGACGATCGAAGAACACCTGCGGCGACCACTGCTGTTCCTCGCGGTGCTGCTTGGCGTCCACCATCAGGCTGGTGCCGGCGCCGTATTTGAACGTCATGTCCTGCAGCTCGCATTCGCCGCCCGCGTCGCACACCGGGCAGTCCAGCGGATGGTTCCCCAGCAGCAGCTCGATGGTCGACTTGCGCGCCTGCACAATTTCAGGAGAATCGGTGATGAAGACCTGGCCCTCGGCCACCGTGGTCGTGCACGCTGTCTGCAGCTTCGGCACTTTTTCTTGGCGCACAACGCACATGCGGCACGCGGCCTGCAGGCTCAACCCCGGGTAATAGCAGAAAGCGGGAATCTCGATGCCCGCCTTGCGGCACGCCTCAATCAGCAGCGTCCCCGCGGGAGCCGTGAGCTTCTTTCCATCGACCGTAAACGTTACGTCCGGCATTCTTGTCCTTAAGCGGCCTGAGTTGCGGTTTCTGGAAGCGACACCGTGAGCCACTCAACCACGTATTGCTTCGCTTCGCGCTCCGGATCGAATTCGTCAAAGTTCACCCTTGCGGCCGTCGCTTGGGGAATTGATTCACCGGCAGCGGCGGTTTCGTTCAGGTACAGTTCCATCGCTTCGCGCATGTTCGTGCGCGTATCCGCGAGCCCGTCTCCCAGCGAGACGCAGCCGGGCATGTCGGGAGAAAATGCGCTCCAGTTTTGCGCGCCCTGCTCGTAGACTGACATGTATCGGCGGCCTTTCATTTCCCTTTTGGCCTTCGGCTAATGATGAAGTCGACTGATTCCTTAACGATAGCCCTGAACATCGCTTCGTGCTTCTCAAGATCAGAGAGTTTCAATCCATTGAAGAAGTATTTGCACCCTGCAAGTTCCGTCTTCATCTTCGCCGGTTCCGGCCCGAAGCCCGCATCGATCGCGTCCTTCATAAGTTGTGTCGACGGTATGTAAAAAGACACTCTGTCCTTGTGCAACGAGAGACTTACCGCGTTGCAGTATGGGGGTGGGCCGATTTGCAGTGCGAGATACTTCTGATTCTTCTTGATCGAGAGAGCCCCAGAACTCAATGAAGCAATTGCTTGAGCGAGTCTTAGCCGATCATCGTCTGAAGGTTTTTTCATCGCTTCCCTACTTCGTTACACCACCGCCAACTCAACATGCTTCGCAAACGGGCACGGCCTGCCGTTCAAATGCTCCTCAAACTCTTTCCTGAACTTCTTCACAAATCCCAGGGTCGGCATCGCCGCCGCATCGCCCAGCGGGCAGAACGTCCTGCCCATCATGTTCTCGGCGAGGTAGCGGATATTGTCGATGTCCTTGTCTGTCCCGAAACCCGCATGAAACCGCGTTAGCGACTTCTTCAGCCAGTCGGTTCCTTCGCGGCAGGGAATGCACCAGCCGCAGCTCTCATGCTGATAGAAGCTGATGGTTCGCAGTGCGAACTCAACGATACACGTCTGATCGTCGATCACCACCACGCCGCCCGAGCCCAGCATCGATCCGGCCTTGCCCACCTGGTCGAAATCCATCCCCAGGTTTTCGATCTCTTCCGGCAGCAGCACAGGCGTCGACGATCCACCCGGCACCACGGCCTTCAGCTTGCGTCCGCCGCGCACGCCGCCGCCCACCTCGTAAATCATCTTCTTGAGGTTGTAGCCCATGGGCAATTCGTACACGCCCGGCCGCTCCACGTGCCCGCTCAACCCGAACAAACGTGTGCCGCCGTTGCGTTCCGTGCCCACCGCAGCATACGCGGCTCCGCCCATGGTGATCACGTGCGGCACGCTCGCAATCGTCTCCGCATTGTTGATCACCGTCGGCCCGCCATACAGGCCCACCACGGCAGGGAAGGGCGGCTTGATGCGCGGAACCCCGCGCTTGCCTTCCAGCGACTCCATCAGCGCCGACTCTTCGCCCACTTCGTACGCGCCGGCGCCCGTTTGCGTGATTACATCGAAGTCCACGCCCGACCCGAAGATGTTCTTTCCCAGAAAACCCTTCGCGTACGCATCCGCGACGGCCTTCTCCATGATCTCAAGCAGGTAGCGATACTCGCCGCGCAGGTAGATGAATCCGAGCTTCGCGCCGATCGCCAGCCCCGCGATCATCGTGCCTTCAATTATCGCGTGCGGATCGTGCAGGAAGATCAGATGGTCCTTGCAGGTGCCGGGTTCGCTCTCGTCGCCGTTCACCAGCACATACTTCGGCTTGGGCGACTGCTTCGGCACAAACGACCACTTCAGCCCCGTCGGAAATCCCGCGCCGCCGCGCCCGCGCAGGTTCGACGCCTTCATCTCGTTGATGATCCAGTCCGGCCCTTGCGCCAGGCACTTCCTAGTCGCCTCGTATCCGCCCAGCTCAATGTACCTGTCGATATTCGCCGCGCCCATGCCGAAGCGCTTGGTCACAATCTTCACTTCATCGGGATGCGAAACCAGCCTCGGCATCGTCAGCGCCCTCCCTTTCCGTTGGCTTGTCCGCGATACCCGGCGAGAATTCCCGGCACATGATCGGGCGTCAGCTCATCGTGAAAGTCGTAGTTCACCTGGATGGCCGGCGCCCAGCAGCAAGCCCCGATGCATTCCACTTCCTCGAGAGAAAAGACGCCGTCCTTGGTCACGCCTTTGTGCCCGATCCCCAACTCCTCCTGGAACCGGTCAAAAACCTCGTACGCCCCGCGCAGCATGCAGCTGATGTTCGTGCACACCTGCACGTTGAACCTGCCCGCCGGCCTGAAGCGCAGCATCGAGTAGTAGCTGGCCACGTTGCGCACATCCAGTTCCGTCAGCGCCAGCCGGGCAGCAATTTCCTGGATCGCCGCATCCGATAGATAGCCGATCTCATCCTGCGCGTACAGCAGCATCGGCACCAGCGCCGACCGCTTCACGGGATACTTCTTTACCAATGCATCGAAGCGCCCCGAAAGCTGCGGAGAAAAGACGGACATCGTTTCACTGCTCATGCCATCAACTCCCGCGCCCACGCCTCAGCCACCATATCCATCCCTTCTTCGCGCTCCCCGCCGTTCGAGTCTGTACGCAATCGCCCGGCTTCCGTCAATTCCATCAATCCCGCGCTTCCGTCCTCACGCCGCCACCGGACCTGCGCTCTGTCGCGTTGCAACTCCATCCATGCAGCGCCGTGCCGAACCGTAATCCGTTCTTCGCCCAGTTCCACCGTCGCCTGCCGGTCTCCGTTCAATCCGTGCGCAGCGGTGTAGCTGCGCAGCAGGGAAGCCAGCGATACCCACAACTCGACATACAACTGCTCGCTGTCGCCGTCCGGCATTCCCGTCCTAGCCCCGTTAACTACCGGTCAATCTCTCCCAGCACGATGTCGATCGACCCAACCACCGCCACCACGTCCGCAAGCAGCCGCCCCTTGCACATCGCCTCCAGCGCCTGCAGGGACGCAAACGACGGGTAGCGCATGTGCACGCGATACGGATTCGCCGTTCCGTCCGAAACAATGTAATACCCGACCTGCCCGTGCCCCGACTCGATCGAGTGGTACACCTCGCCGGCCGGCACGGGAAACCCTTCCGTCACGATCTTGAAGTGATGGATCAACGCCTCCATCTGGGTCTT
>Ga0335069_10006813_pt1 | contig 16553 bp, 16 predicted proteins | sample Lox_Sample_11_FD_206714 | JGI IMG/M metagenome (GOLD analysis project Ga0335069, IMG submission 206714) | Soil microbial communities from Loxahatchee National Wildlife Refuge, Florida, United States - Lox_Sample_1.1 | ecosystem: Environmental > Terrestrial > Soil > Wetlands | place: USA...
CAAACCAGCGAGCCAGACGCGATAGTGCCAGAGGTGTGAGAATCAGGGCGATAGTGCCGAGTTCAATATAGAGGACGGACATGCCGGACCACTGAGCATCAAACGTACCTGCGCTGGTAGCCGTGCCCTGGTTGGAGGTGCGTTCCGGCGGTCAGTCCTTCAGACAGGCAGTGTGGCTCTTCTGCCCCCGTTTGGTCTCAACTCCGAGGCGCACAGGAGCACCGCGAGCGGCGGATAGCCACGTACTGACCAAAAACAGCGGGAAGACTGCCGCACAGCTCTAACCGACGTACGACGCGGTGGCTAATGAGGGTCACGCTGCCCGAGCACGGCAGGACGCGGTAACTCCACGGGGCACGGCAACGCCGCCGCGAGTCAGCCCTCGATCGTCACCGCAAACGCACCTTCTGGTCCCAGTCCGAACCACGAACCGACCCACGCCGCCCAATACTTCTGGGTGAGCAACCTCCTCACACGTTCCAACTGTTCGGTGTGGATCATCTGCTTCGCGTGTCCCTTGAAGACCGCACCGATGTCGAGTTCGACGGTGCCATTCTTCATCACGTTGCGTACCCAGTCCCGCTTCATTTTCGAGGTGACGAGATACACCATCCCCCCATCGACCAGGAACCAGACGGTCACCGTATGCCGTGTGCCCGTCCTGCGACCGATGGTGGCGAGCTGAAGGGTGCTGCGGTTCTTGAGCGGAACGAGACGTTGCTTCACTGATTCTTTGGCCATTGAACCTCAGCGAAGCGATCACGAGCCGTCACGGACCCCCCGCGCGCAGCTCTCCAGTTGGTTGCTCGCGCTGCTCGGCTACGCATCCTTGAAACCCACGCAGAACGCCGGCTCGAGGCCTGCGCAAGCCCAGCCCGCTCGTCGCGAAGACACCCAGGCAGAACGACAGCATCAGCGCCGAAACCGGCTGGCCGATACCATTAGCGGTCGCCGACCTGCGGCTCCCAACGGCGGAGGGCCCGCCGCTCCAAGGGGTGGAGGGCCGGCGGGGGAAATGAACCGCGGGGAAAACGGGAACCGCCCGCGGAAGCCGCCGCCGAACCTGCCGCGCGTCAGTGCCCGGCGCCGCCCCAACACGGACGTCGTCAGGAAGGGATAGTAGCCCGGCAGCAGCCCATCATATCCAGGTAGCACGTAGCTCTCGTAGGGTGTCGGAGCGGAAATCGTCACTGCGAGCGGTCCATTGATGGACACACTGCCACCTGTGCTGACGGTGCGCGCGAGCCCGCTGTCCAGTCCCGCGAGATACGCACGCAGCACCTCGTCCCCCGTATCACGGGGCGGTTCCGGTTGTACCGCTGGGTCCTCTTTCGCATCCGGTGAGGCTGGAGGTTGCGGGGGCCATACCTGCTCGTCGACGACAACCTGTACCACTTGCTGTGAGGGCGCCTCGCCTTTGAGGTTTGTGTAATGCGTGACGCCCGCATCGTCCGTCCACCCGATGATGTCCGCCGATGTCACGGCTGGGAGTGACATGAGAATCAATGCCACGACGATATGGAATCCGCACTTCATACCGGATATCTAACCACGGCTTGGCGGTTCGGCTACCCCTCTATTCCATCGCCCATGTTCCGCACGCGGTATCGCACGCACATCGCGCCGTGCCCATGAGGACGTTACGCGTCCCCGATTCGTACGCTAATGCCCCCGACCGGATGAGTCAATGTAGGTCCTTGCCGTTGCCGACTATCCCCCACTCCATGATCATTTCGCCGTAGCGGCCGTTGGTGTATCTGTTTGAAACGGGAACACGCTGATGCGTAGCTCATTCATTCTTTGGCTCGCGTGGCACCGGCAGCAGATCGTGGTTGCCGCAGTGTTGGTTGGTGTTTCGACGGCACACGCAAGCACCACCCCGACGCCAACACCGACAGCACCAGTACTTGGCGCATGTGTTCCAATCCCGTGCGCAGGCGATTGTGCGATGCCTGCTCCGTGTACGCCCGGCGCTGCCTGCCCACAGTACGTTGTGAAGGGAACGTGTGAAGTCGTCTCCAACACCTGCGCCTGCGTCACCAACCTGCTCACACCAGTGCCAACGCCCACCTTCGGCGGATGCGGGCTCAGCTGCGACGACCGCCCTTGTTCGGGACAGTGCGCCGACGGAAGCGTTGTAAACGGATTCTGTTCGAGTCTCACAGTTGATCGAGGCTGTGCCTGTGCGTTCGGCTGCGCGAGCCCGACACCAACTCCGCTCGTCGTCTGCACTCCACCGCCCTGCAAGCCTGGCGACGTCTTCTCTTGCCCAGGGAGTTGTCCCGGTGGTTGTGGGACTCTGTGTGCGGCACCAACGCAGAGTCCGACGACTACAGCGACGCCGACGGGACCGTGCGTGAGCGTTCCGTGCGGCGGCGCCTGTGCAATGTGCCCGCCCTGCACGCCAGGCACGGTTTGTCCTGAGGCACCTTGTTACCTCGGAGCCTGTCAGCTGGTCGCGGGCAGTTGTGCGTGCGTCCCGGGGATGCCGACGCCCACACCCACGCCGATTCCGACCGTCAACCAATGCGACCCGTCAGCGCAGAACTGCCCGGTTGGAAAACAGTGCACTTGTTGTTGCGGTAGCTGGGTGTGCATGCCGCCATATCTACCCTGCTGTGCGCTTCCCTGTTCCGAACCGACGCCGCTACCGACTCCAACGGCTACGCCGAGCGCGACGCCGACCCGCGGGGAATGCAACCCACTCGCACCCGATTGCCCGGCGGATACACCGTGCAGTTGCTGTTGCGGGAGGTGGGAATGCCTGCCACCCGATGCTATCTGCTGCTTGATCGCGTGTAGCTCTCCACCACCACCTCCCACGCCGACACCGACATTCCCGCCAGCGACCTCGGCGTGTATTGGCGACTGCAATAGCGACGGCAACGTCGACGTCGCGGAGTTGGTCACTGGCGTGAATATCGCGCTCGGCACTCTGCCATTCGGCGCGTGCCCCGCGTTTGATTGCACCCCGCAGTGTCGTCCCGGTCCAGTGCCGGTGACAGCGTTCTCCAACGTGAACGTCGGGTGTCTGATTCGCGCAGTGAACAATGCCTTGAGCGGGTGTCCTCCGGCGCCGTGTCAGTCGGATGAGGACTGCGACGATGGGAATGGGTGCTCGATCGATCGCTGCACACCTAACGGGTGTGAGCATCAGTGCGTCTGCGTCTAGGCCGCAGCCGGCACGCTGCTACGCAAACTCGAACCTCAGCATCCTCGGCTTCGTCACCGCGCGACTCCGTCGACTGGTGGGCGAAGGACCGCCATCAAGGGCAGGGACGCCGCAACCTGGTGGCTAACACGGCAGCCCCGTGTAGACCACACACGTGCAAGGAGATGCACGCGCCGTCGCGTTGCTGGGAGACATGACATCCACAGTTGAACGCCAGCTGGAACACGTCGTGCGGAGAGAGGGACTCATTGTCCAGCTGCGGACTGTAGGCCAACGTGACGCCGTCCTGTCGCAAGAGCCAGCCGCGACTCGTGTGGGGCGCTGCGGAGATGGTCTCCTGCATCTGCGCATTCACTGACACAGTGTCCGTTCGATGGTCAGTTGTGGTGTGCATGGCGCGCCTCGACCGCCAGCCGATCTACAGACGCAGCCACCTTCCTCGCCTCACCAGTTGCGGCAGCGGTTGCAACATTTTGCCGCTACGCCCGAAGAAAACAAGCCCCCCACCAACCGGGCAGCTGCCGCCGTCTTCAGCGCCAAAGTGCTGTGAGAGGATCTCGGCCACACCAGGCGAAAGAGAGGAGGCGAGGCTCGGCCCCGCCTCCATAGAGAAAGGGCGGGCTTCGTCAGGCGCGCTTGAAGAGGCTCTGCATCTTCATCGCCAAGCCCATGTCGCCGGCGATCTTCAGCTTGCCGCTCATGAACGCCATCTGACCATTGAGCTTGCCGGTGTTCATGTCGACGTAATCCTGCGCTGCCATCGTCATCGTCATGTTGGGAGAGGCATGCGCGCCCTCGCCCACCGTGCACGTCCCGTCTTTGATGATGACGTGGTAGGTCCCGCCGCCGTCGCCGGTCAGGTTGAATTGGATGACGGAGTTCATGCCCTTCGCCGCCGCGGCATTGAGGCCCCCGGGCATGGCGTTGAACATCTCCTTCACTGCGGTTGCTGTATCTGCCATCTGTATCCTCCTTATCCGTTGTGATACCGCGAGCCGGAAAGCCGGGCAAGCATACCCGCAAACCTCAGCGTCCCTCAATGGCGGCTCGCGCTTCCGCGTAGCCGTGCGGCGCTCAACCGGCTGTGGGGTTGAATTGCCGCCAGGCAGCGACCGACTTGCGCATCAGCACCTCGCTCATTCCGCGTCTCAGCAGGTCCTTCAGCACGCCGACCTCTTCGTAACCGAGACGTCGGTAGAACCGGCGCGCCGAGTCGTTGAAGTCGGATACGCACAAGTAGACATTCGGCCAGCTCCGAAATGCACGTTGTTCGAGGGCGGCCATCAGTTGCCGCCCGACTCCCTGGGAGCGATGCGCGTCGTCGACGACGAGAATCTTCAAGTATTCGCCCAGGAGGATGCCGGGGGCGGAGAGGGCAAAGCCGACGAGGTCTTGGCCGGCGCGGGCAACCAGGAGGTGGTCGCGTGCCACCGATCGGAGAATTGCCTGGACGTTGCTCTCGTCGTACTGAAGCGTAATCCAAGGCTCGGTGGTGAGGATGAGGCGCCGACAGACGGCGACGTCGAGCTCGCCCGCGCTCTCGATCTGCACGCCGTCACTCATGGTCGAGCAGTGCCGGTGCTTGTAGGCGGAGTCGTCGCCGCCCGACACTCGTGCAGCAACTTGCTCACAGTGGCGAAGGTGAAGCCGCGTTCACGCAAGTGCGTCACCAGTCCTGGCAGGGCATCAGCCGTTCCGACGCCGCGGCCGTTCACGTGCAGGACGACGATGCTGCCACCCCGCACAGCGCGTAACACGTCACGCTCGATGTCGGCGGCTGTCTCCTGCGGATTGGGATCTCCTGGCGCAACGTCCCACAGCACCGGGGTGACGCCCGCCTGTCGTGCGGATGCCGCCAGGATACTGGGCTGATCACCGAAGGGTGGGCGGAACAGTGGGCGCGGCTGTGCCCCCAGCCGGGTGAGTGCTTTCTGGCCGTCTTCGATCTCGGCGACGATGGCCGCTTGCGATTTGCCAAGCAGCGTGTGATGTCGATAGCCGTGCAGGGCGATCTCGAAGAACGATACGTCCTGCAACCGCGCGAGTTCGTGCGGATGGGCTTCCGCCCAACGACCGGAGACGAAGAAGGTCGCCGGCACCTGCTCGCGCTCCAAGTACTCGGCAATCGCCGGTGTGAACCCCGGCACGTGGCTCGTCGGGCATGCGTCGAAGGTCAACGCGACGTCGTGGCCGCGTCGCGATCCATGCAACACGACACCGTTGTGCAGCGCGCAGTCCGTTGACGTCGTCGCGGCGCTCGCTGCCGAACCGAAAGCCAGGGCAGCCGCGAGCTCCACGACGACCACGCGCATGACCAGACAGCGCCGCCGCATTACTTTCCGAAGCGCGTCAGTGCCATCGAGTCGAAGAGGTTGGGATCGATTGGCATGCGGCGATAGAAGGCCGCGGTGGGATCGGCGCGCAGTCCGCTGATTGTCGCGCGATTCATCTTGGAGTTCTCCGCGCATGCCCAGGCCACCGTGCCCATGGCCAACCACTCCGGATTGTCGGCGGGGCCGGCCTGGTGGTTGACGCGCGACGTGAGCTGGTAGGTGTGCACATGCTCGCCCTGCCAGGTGAACTTGCGGTTCCACGCGCCATCCCAGGTCTCGCTGTCAATCCACAGCTCGAGCCGGCCATACAAGTAGTACTTATCGCGCGGCGTCCCTTCGACGACCCAAAACGAGCGCTTCGCCAGCGCTGGGTCCACCGGCGCCCACGCCACTCCGCTCCACCCCGGCGTGCGATAGCCGGCCGTAGGCGGATTGAGGTCGCTCATCACGATCCAGCCACCTCCAGGTGCGGGGTTGACTTTGACGGGGCCGCTCACCGCCCCCGGATCGACGATGCGCAACCCATCTCGCTGCCCCACCATTTTCCACTCGAAGTCTTCCGGCTTGCCGTCGAAGAAGAAGCCGTCGTCGCCGCTGATATCCGAACCCAGGTAACCGTCGGAGCGGTTCGCCGGACTCACGGCGCGCACGCGGCGCAGCGCCGGAACGAAGGCCCAGACCGAGTCGCGCTTGTCCGGCTCGCGGTAGCGCCAGCTGAGGGAGGCGGTACCTTGCAAGTCGGCGGGCTTCAATGACACACCGAGGAACTGGCTCTGCAGGTTGAGTGGATTCGGTTGGCGGTACTTCGGTGTTTGCCCGTCGTAGAAGTGAAACCATCCGTCGGCGACGAGCTCGCGGTCAACGCTCTTCGGGTTCAGCATGACGACGAGCGTGCGGTTGTAGCTGCTGCCGCTGTACCAGTAAGCGAGGAACTGGTTCCACACGACCTTGACGGCGGCTTTCGGATCGTTGGCGTCGATGATCGGAAACGGGATGCCGTAGTAGTACGCCGGCTGTTTGCCGCTGCCCTTCTCGACGATCGTCCCGCGCGCGTCGACGTCCAGCTGCCCGACATTCTTCTCGGTCTCCTCGGTGAACGATTTTTCCCAGTGCGCGTTGCCCGTGGGGTAGGCGATGATCTTGTTCCGATAGTCGCCGTTCTTGTAGTGCTTCAGGATCTCCGGCGGCAGCAGATCCTTGGCGAGATCCGCGTTGCTCTGTTCCAACGTGTCGCCGACCTTCAACCCCGGCGCGACCTCTTGAGCCCTGGTCCGCTGCACCGCACCGGCGAGGCACAGCAGTGTCAGGGCAACGATTCCACTTGCCATGTGTTTCGTGTTGCGCATCAAATGTATCCTCCAAGATGGTATCCCAGGCCGGACGCATTCTGCCCGGCGTGGCGCGGCAGAACTCGCAAGCCCGCCCCAACACAGCAAGCGCGGCTCTTCCCGTCGTGTGTCGGACTTGGCACTCAACAGCGACCAACCCTGTCCTGAGCACCGTCGAAGGAGGGAGCGGGCCATAGAAAAAAACGCTGACCGCAGGTCCTAGCATCTCCCGTGTTGACAAACAAACGTTTGTTCCGATAGACAGCCGTGCACCACATCCTTCGTGTTGAGTACCGGGAGACGCCGCATGAGCCAACCGTCAGCATCCGGGACGTCTATCGCACCGTTGCATGAAAAGCGGGTGATGGAGTTCCCGTACAAGCACTCCACCGGCCATACTATCGGCCGCTTCCTTGCCGGTCTCAAGGAACAGAAACAGATCTGGGGACAACGCGTCTCGGGACAAGGCGTGGTCGTACCGCCAGTGGGGTACTCCGAGGTCGATGGTTCGGAGGCCGGCGAGTGGGTCGCGGTGAAAGACACCGGCGTGGTGACTGCCGTCGCCATGGTCCACCATCCCATTGAAGGATTGCATCCGTCCTCGACCCCGTTTGCTTTCGTCTTGGTGCGCTTGGACGGCGCCGACACGGCGATGGCCCACATCGTCACTGAGAACCTGGAGAAGCTGACAGTCGGTGCGCGCGTCCAAGCTGTCTGGGCCCCCGACGATCAGCGGCAGGGCAGCATTCGCGACATCGCCGGCTTCCGAACCATTTAGCGGCTTGTCGGACTGGCTAGACAAGCGGAACCAGACGGGGAGCGGGCCATGGAAAAGACGCCGGCCGCAGGCCTAGAAAGAGCACTATGAACGAGCCACCGACAGAAGGCATCAAGTACGTCGATTCGAAGGTCTACTTACCGTACGACTACGTCGCCGGCGATTCCAAGGTGCGCTACCTGCAAGCCCTGAAACAGAAGCGCATCCTGGGCTCGAAGTGCTCGAAGACCGGCAAGGTCTTTGTGCCACCGTTGGTCAACTCGCCGGAGAGCTTCGCGCCGTGCACCGAGTTGGTCGAGGTCGCCGATCGGGGCGTCGTCACGACGTTCTGCATCGTCAACATTCCGGTCATCGGCCGCAACCTCGAGATCCCATACGTCGCGGCCTCGGTTGCACTCGATGGCGCCGCCATCTCAATCTTCGCGCTCATTCAGGAGTGCAAGCCAGAGGATGTTCGCATGGGGATGCGGGTCGAGGCCGTGTGGAAACCGGACGGCGAGCGTCAAGGCGACCACGAAGACATTCAATACTTCCGGCCGACCGGCGAGGCCGACGCGCCGCAAGAGTCCTACATCAACCGCCTGTGAGTTTGTGATGACCAACCTCCGCAACGTGGCAGTGGTGGGCTTCGCCCAACTCCCCGTCGTCGCCCGCGACGAGCATCGCATGTCGACGGAGATGCTCTACCCGGTGGTGCGGCAAGCGCTCGCCGAATGTAAAGTCGAACGCGACGACATCGACTACCAGATTGCCGGCTCGGTCGACTACATGGACGGCCGGCCGTTCGGCTTCGTCGCCGCCCTCGATGTGATGGGGTCGTGGCCGGCGCGGCAGGACCTGCACCTCGAGATGGATGCAGCGTTCTGCGCCTACTACGCCTGGGTGCGCATGCAGGCCGGTGAATGCGACACCGCCATCGTCGTGGGTCACGGAAAGACGTCCGAGGGAGAACCGGATCGCGTCCTCAACCTCCAACTCGATCCCTACTACCAAGCGGCCATCGGCCTCGATCCGACGTCGACGGCAGCGCTGCAAGCCAGTGCCTATATGGCGCGCACCGGAGTGACGGATCGCGACCTCGCCAGCATCGCGGCGCGCAATCGCGCTGCGGGCGTGCGTAACGCGGACAACCAAGTGCGCAGCGCGGCCAGCGCAGACGAGTTGATGAAGACGCCGTGGACAGTCGAGCCACTGCGCAAAGGGTATCTGCCGCCCATCGGTGAGAGCGCCACCTGCATGGTGCTCGCAGCGGAGGGGAAGGCGCGGAAGCTCTGCGACCGACCGGTGTGGATCCAGGGCGTGGACCATCGCTCGGAGATGCAGACGCTGGGAGCGCGCGACCTGTCGCGCAGCGCCGGCGCGCAGTTGGCGGCGCAGAAGGCGCTGGCAATGGCGGGAATGAAGAGCGCCTCCGAGGCCGATGTGGTCGAGTTGTACGGCGCCACCCCGGTCGAAGAACTGATCGTGGCGGAGGCCCTCGGCATTGAGCCGAACGCCGCGCACCCGGTTATCAACCCCTCAGGCGGACCGCTGTGTGGGAACCCCGTCATGAGCACTGGGCTCATCCGCATGGGTGAGATCTTCCGGCAATTGTCGGGTCGCGCCGGTGAACGGGCCGTATCGGGGGCACGCCGCGGCATCGCGCACGCCGCACAAGGGCATTGCCTGCAACAGAACATCGTCTGGGTGCTGGGAACCGAGCGGAGGTGGACATGAAGCGCCCGGTAGCAGTGGTCGGGGTCGGGCAGACGCAACACACGTCGCGTCGCGCCGACGTGAACATTGCCGGCCTGGTCCGCGAGGCCGTTGACCGCGCGCTCAAGGATGCTGGCCTGGATCACAAGGACATCGACGCCGTCGTCATTGGCAAGGCGCCAGACATGCTCGAAGGCGTCATGCAACCCGAGCAGTTCCTTGCCGGCGCCGTCGGCGCGCACATGAAGCCGCTGCTACGCGTGCACACCGCCGGCTCCGTCGGAGCATCAACCGCACTCACCGCCGTGACCCACGTCGCCTCCGGACTCTACGAGCGCGTCTTGACCATCGCTTTCGAGAAACAATCAGAGGGTAACGCGATGTGGGCACTGTCGCCCAACATGCCGTTCACGCCGCCGCTCGTAGCCGGTGCGGGCGGCTTCTTCGCACCGTATTGCCGCGCCTACATCGCGCGTACCGGCTGTCCGCCGCATATCGGTCCCGTGGTGGCGGCAAACGCCCGCGCCAACGCCGGCCGTAACGAGTACGCGCATCTGCGTGAACCGATGACGGTTGAGGACGTGATGAACTCGCCGGTACTGTGGGACCCCATCCGCTATCTCGAAACCTGTCCCTCCTCCGACGGGGCGATCGCCCTGGTGATCTCGTCCGCGGAGAAAGCGAAGAAGGGCCCGCGCAAACCCGCGTGGGTGAAGTCGGGATACTCCTACGCCGAAGCAATGTGGGTGCCCGGGCGCGACCAGGTCAGCCCGTCGGCCGGCCGGATCTGCGCCAAGGCCGTGTACGACAAGGCGGGGATAACCGACCCATGGAATCAGATCGACACCATGGAGATCTATGTACCGTTCGCTTGGTTCGAGCCGATGTGGCTCGAGAACCTCGGCTTCTGCGATGTCGGTGAAGGGTGGAAGATCGTCGATCGTGGCGAGCAGAAGTTCGGCGCGCGTCTGCCCGTCAATCCATCCGGGGGCGTGCTGTGCACCAATCCGATCGGTGCCTCAGGAATGTTGCGCCTCGGCGAAGCGGCGCTGCAGGTGATGGGCCGCGCCGGTGCACACCAAGTCGAAGGTGCGAAGACCGCGCTCGGCCATGCCTACGGCGGTGGCGCGCAGTACTTCGCCATGTGGATCGTGAGCAGCGAAGTGTAGGGTCTCACTCCGATGCGAGGCACGTGCTTCGAGAGCCTCAGCACGAACGGTGTGGGTTCTTTTCATTCAGAATGAAATCATTTCTCCGTTCACCCTGAGGTCCTCGCAGGGTGCGATCCGAGGGAAAGCGACGCGAAGGAACACCCAATGTCCGAACCTGCAGTGCTCTACGAAAAGAGCGGTGGCGTCGCCACCGTGACGATGAACCGCCCTGATGTCCGCAACGCCATCAATCCAGAAATGCTCTGTCGTCTCGCCGACGCGTGGCAAGACGTCAACGATGATCCCGAGGTGCGCGTCGCGATTCTGACCGGCGCCGGCGACAAAGCCTTCTGCGCCGGCGCCGACCTCGATCGGCTGGTGCGCATGATGCAAGGTCTGCGTCCGCCGGAAACCGAGTACGACGAGCGCCTCAAGGCCGACTACACCATCATCTACAAGGGTCTGCTGCGGAACTATCAGGTGAACAAGCCGATCATCGCGGCCATCCGCGGCTTCTGCGTCGCCGGCGGCACCGAGATCCTGAGCTGCACCGACATCCGGGTTGCCGGTGACGACGCGCGCTTCGGCTTGGCCGAGGTGAAGTGGAGCCTGTTCCCGATGGGCGGCTCGACGGTACGCCTGCCGCGGCAGATCTCGTACTGCAACGCGATGGAGATCCTGCTCACCGGCGAGCAACTCTCGGCCGCGCGTGCCTTGCAGATGGGTTTGATCAACAAAGTCGTCGCACCGAACCAGGTGATGCCGGAGGCGCAACGCTACGCCGAGATCATCAACTCCAACGGCCCGCTCGCCGTCCAAGCCGTGAAACGCTCCGTGCTTGCCGGCATCGGCCTCCCGCCGGAGCAGGCGCTCGAGAAGGAAATGGAGATCGGCATACCGGTCTCGATGTCCGAGGATTGCCGGGAAGGCACCAAGGCTTTCAAGGAAAAGCGCAAGCCGATATTCAAAGGGCGCTAGCTGCTCCGCGCTTGCCGTATGCTGACACCTCGCCGCCGGGACTGAACGCTTAGCGCGGCTCCTCGGTGTGTCCTCCACCGTTGCCACCTGCTCCGGCGTCCTCAGCACGTAACCCCTGGTCAGGCGCAACGACGATCTCGACGCGACGGTTCTGTGCCCGGCCTTCGGGCGTGTCGTTGGTGGCGATAGGCACCGACGCGCCGACGCCGCGGGTGGTGATCCGGTTGGCGGCGACGCCATCGGCGATCAACTCGTCAGCGACTGCCTGTGCGCGTTGCCGCGACAGCTCCATGTTCGACTGCTCACTTCCGCGACTATCGGTGTTGCCGGTGATCTGGATCGTCGTCCGCGGGTAGCGGTTGAGTACGCCGGCGAATTGGCGCAGCTTGTCGCGCCCGCCGGGATAGAGAGCGGCGCTGCCAGACGTAAAGAGAATATCGCTCGCCAGGGTGACGTCGAGCCGCTCCTGCTGCTGGCGCAGGCGGTCTTGCTCCGCGAGGATGCCTTGCATCTCCTTGGCTTGGTTGTCGAGATAGTTACCGATCAAGCCGCCGCCCAGTAGCCCAACGACGGCGCCAATTGCCGCACCGGTGCCCGCGCCCTTGCCGCCACCGACGATCGCGCCGATGGCGGCACCCGTTCCTGCGCCAGCCGCGGCGCCGACCCCTGCGCCCTTCACCGTGCGTGGATTGCTTTCGTAGACGCTGCAACTGCTGACGGACACCAACAGCCCGAGCGCCAGAACACCGCTCACAAACTTTCTGAACATCGCCATCCTCCTAATGCGACCGTCGGTGCGTAGCGGTCCGACTCAATACAGCATGACAACGCGGGAAGTCGAGAAAGGTTGTGGCAAACCGGAGGGGCAGCCCTGCGCCGTCCACTCTTCTCAACCCAGACCCAAAGCACGGTGCGCGGTTTCCTTCGCCCACTTGTAATCGGGCTTCCCGGTCGGTGTCCGCTGCACGGTATCGACAAAGATGAAAGCGCGCGGCAGTTTGTACCGAGCCAGTTGGCTTGCAGCGGCGTCGCGCAGTTCCTGTTCGCTGGCGCTTGCATGCGGGCGCAGCGCAACGACGGCAGTCACCTGCTCGCCCCAGCGCTCGCTCGGCGTGCCGGTGACCAAGACATCATACACAGCGGGGTGATGCTTCAGGGCGCGTTCGACTTCTTCCGCGAAGACCTTCTCGCCGCCCGTGTTGATGCACGCCGAGTCGCGGCCGAGAATGCGGATGCTGCCGTCCGCAGTGATTTGTGCACGGTCCCCAGGCACCGAGTAGCGGATGCCGTCGATGACGCGGTACGTCTGCCGCGTCTTCGCCTCGTCACCGAGATAACCGATGGGCACGTGCCCCGTACGCGCCAGCCAGCCGATCTCCGCTTCACCTGGTTGTAGCCGGCGCGTCATCGCGGCATCGAGGACGACGGTGTGCTCGTCCATACGGAAGGCGGCGGGTGCGTCGGAGCCGGCTGCCGTCGCAGATGCGCCCTGGGCGCCGGTTTCCGACGAGCCGAAACCGTCAATGATCACGACGTCCGGCAACAGCTCCAAGAGCGCCTGCTTGAGTGGCGTAGAGAGGATGGCGCCGCCGGACCCCAGCACCCGGAGGCTAGAGAGGTCGTAGCGCCGGCTGCGGAGTTGATCGATCAGTGGCCGCGCAAAAGCATCGCCAACGATGGACAGTGTGAAGATGCGTTCGCGCTCGACGGTGCGCCAGATATCGTCGGGGTCGAGGTGCCGCGTGTTCGCTTGAACGACGATAGTCCCTCCCTGATGGAGGGTGATGAAAGCCGACCAATGTCCGGCGTTGTGCATGAACGGCGCCGCCGGGAGCATGCGCATCAGATCGCCGTACGGCACGCGCGCGACGATCTCATCGACGCTCTTCACCGCCTCCCCCCCGGGTACGCGGCCACCCAGTGCGGCGAAGAAGATATCGGTCTGCCGCCACAAGACGCCCTTGGGCATGCCGGTGGTGCCGCCGGTGTAGATGATGTAGAGGTCGTCCTCGCTCGGTCGGGCGCCGGGCAGCGCGTCACTGGCTGCCGCCAGCGCACTCTCATAGTCACGCGCTCCGGGCAGCAGTGCTTCGCCGCTGCCGTCGTCGACTTGCAGCAGCAGCGCCATCGGCGGCAGCGCCCGCGCCAGCTGCGGCAGGACGCGCGCCAGCCGCGGCGCGAAGGCGGCGTGGTAGATGATGGCGCGCGCCGACGCGTCGCGCAGCAGGTGCAGTAGCTCGTCCTCGACGTAGCGATAGTTGACGTTGAACGGCGCGACACGGGCGCGGAACGCGCCCACCATGCCCTCCAGATACTCGTGGCCGTTGTAGAGGTAGAGGGCCAAATGGTCCTGCCCGGATTCCCACGGCGCAAGCGCAGGCGTACGCCCATCGCGCTCGCGGTGACAGCCGAGCCCGGCGGCGATCAGGAGATTTCCCAATTGCCGCGTCCGTCGCCGCAGCTCGCGCCAGGTCAACCGTCGCCGCGGCGTGACGATCGCTTCGCGATCAGGGATGGTGGCGGCGATTGCTTCGTTGATGTCGGGCAGGGTGAACGGCATGCCTGCAGTTACCGCGCATCGGCCGGGGCGTGGCGCTTGATCCAGTCGCGGTACGAACCGGTGTAGCCGACGGCCTGCTGGCGGGCGCGCACACGACGCAGGATGGATTCGATCTGTGCGCTCTCGAGCGCCGGCCGCGAGCCTATCCAGTCGGCGATCTTGTGCACCGAGTCGTTCACCGGGGTGGTGATGGAATCGAGGAGTTGGTCCTCGCCCTCGTGCCCGCTTTCACCGAGACCGAGAAATTGCTCGATGAGATGCGTCGCCACCTGGATGCTGTGCCGGCGCGAGGCGACGATGTTGCCTTTGCCGGTGATGGCGTTCCCGGCGCCGAAGACCGTCTCATAGCCGGCGATGCGGCCGAGCTCGCGGTCGCTAAAGTCATACAACTCGCCGCGCTCCGCGATACCGGGCATCGGTTCCGGGATACTACCGATCGAGCTGACCACAAGCGCTGCGCGCACGTCGTCGAACGCACCGTCGACGGGCACGACTTGTCCCGCCTCGACTTTGGTGTGTTGGAAGCGCAGTCCGCCGAGACGGTCACCGTCGCTGAGCAACCCCACAGGCAACCGGAGCGGTCGCATCTGGAATCGATATTTCTGCATGGCCTTCTCGACGATGCGCCGCCGCGTCGCTTCGAACTTCTGCCGCCGCGTCTCATCCGCGTCGGTGGGGATTTCGGTGAGCGGCATATCTTCAAAGCGCCGGCGGTAGAAGAGCGTTGCGCCGGTGAGGCCGAGCGTCTCCCACGTCAGCCCGTGCGCTGCCAAGCCCTCGGCGATACCGGTATGTTCCAAATGCACCGCATCTTCGTGAATGCCGCGCAGCTGCAAGGCGCGCCGAACCGTCTCGATCTGCAGTACCTTCATCACGTCGATCGAGGCCAACCCGCCGCCGACGACGATGGCGCCGTCTGCCGGGTCGCAGTGGGGGCCGTCGTAGTCGGGTTCGGTGAAGTGATTGAACCAATGGATGAGGGGGTTTTGGTAGAACAGTCCGCGGCCGACGAATGTGTCGGCGCCTGCCAGTGGCAGCGGTCGGTCGCGCCACGCGCCGAGTGCGAGGATCACCGCCGTGAATCCCCACTCGCGCACCATTGCCTGGAAATCGATGTCGCGCCCGATCTTTGTCAGCGGGACGAAGTGGACCGCCGGATGATCGAGCCGTTCGTTGACGGCCTCATATTCCTTCTGGCGCAGCTTGACGTGCCAGCGCGGCAGGCCGTCTTCGATCTTGCCGTAGGGCCGCGCGTTCTGCTCGAAGACGACGACCTCGGAGCCGCGCTCGGCGAGCAACCCGGCCGTCTCGGCGCCGGCCGTCGCGCCACCGACAACGGCTATGACGTAGCGGGGGGGGCTCACGGCGGCGCACCATAACAGGAGCGCACGCCAGTCTCCAGGGTTTTGAGGTGGAAAGTCTGCAGGGCTTCCGCGGGTCCCAGCGCCGCCGCGCATGACAAAAGTCAGCCCAAAAGCGGCTTGTCGCGGCCGCCGTGCTCCTGGCGTAGTTTGTACTTCTCGACACGCTGCGAGGGTGTCTTCGGCAGTGACTCACGAAACTCCCACAACCGCGGCACCTGAAACTTTGCCAACCGCTCAGCCGCAAAGGTGCGCAACTCTTCCGCGGTCACCGGCCGCTTCACGACGATGAACGCTTTCACTTCCTGACCGAGGACCGGGTCGGGGACGCCGATGACCGCGGCTTCGGCAACGCTGGGGTGCTCGCGCAAGGTTTTCTCGATCAGCACGGACGAGATGTTCTCCCCGCCGCGGCGGATGACGTCGCGCTTGCGGTCGACGAAGTACAACCACCCATCTTCGTCGACGTACCCGAGATCGCCGGTGAAGAACCAGTCGTCACGCAACGTCACCGCCGTTTGTTCGGGATCACGGAAATACGCCGCCATGCGCGCCGGCGAGTGTACACAGATCTCACCGATCTCACGCACACCCAAGGCATGGCCGTCGTCGGCGCTGATGCGCAGGCTGACGCCGGGCACCGGGGGACCGCACGACCCGGCACGCGGTGTTGCGCCGAGCGGCGTGATCGTGACCACCCCAGCGTCAGTTGCTCCAAAGCACTCGGCGACGTCGAGAACGCCGAAACGCTTGATGATTTGATCGCGGATCGGCGCGCTGCCGAGGCCGAGGATGACGCGCAACGGATTGTGCCGTTCGAGCTCTGATGGCTCCCGCGTGAGGAGCATCGCCAACACCGTTCCCAATGTGTAAAGGACCGTCGCTTGCACCTCGTGAACGAGCGGCCAAAACGCGGATGCATGAAAGGCTTTCGGGAACGCCACGGTGCTGCCCGCATGCAACGCCGTGACGACCGCGCCCCACGCATTGCCGTGAAAGAGGGGGGTGACCGCGAGGAGCACGTCGTCAGGGGTGAGGTGCAGCGCCTCGATGAACTGCGGCCCGCTGGTGCCGGTGCGACCGTGGTTGAAGAGCACACCCTTTGGATTGCCGGTGGTGCCGGATGTGTAGAGGAGGGTGGAAAAGTCGTCGGGATGCAGATCGACTGCGGGAGGCGTCTCGGGACTCTGAGTGATC